>Ga0256829_1003306_pt1 | contig 11277 bp, 9 predicted proteins | sample 131447metaG_FD_185979 | JGI IMG/M metagenome (GOLD analysis project Ga0256829, IMG submission 185979) | Hydrothermal vent microbial communities from Lau Basin, Pacific Ocean - 131-447 | ecosystem: Environmental > Aquatic > Marine > Hydrothermal vents | place: Pacific Ocean: Lau Basin | collected... | reverse complement strand
CCAGTTTATTATTAAAATTATGTCGCTTCCTGATAGTACCACCAAAGTTGGGCTTATAACGAACTATTTAGGTAAAAAACGTATTGTTTATCATAATGCTGACGGGCAAAAACAAGACTGGGAGACCCATAATTTTTATTATACTATTTTAGCTGCGGATATAACCTTGATAAATAAAATTATTTCAAGTGTAAAAGGTGCAGAATTTGATGCGCTTAATTATTTATATAGCTCAGTTACGGAAAAGGATTTTAAATTTGATCATATCGAAGCCAAAGTTATTCCCAAAAGCACTTATGTTTTAAAAGGTGGAAAATATGAAGCACAGGTATTAGTTGCGGCTTACGATAGTAAAACAAATCCTAAAATATATATTCTGCCGGGGGCAAACCAGATAAATGATAAAAACATTAAAAAAGCACAAAAAATTAATGGTAAGGGAGGAATGGTAAGCATCTCCCTGCCGGCAAGAAAGGAAGGATTACATAAATTTGCAGGAATTATCGAGATGATTAACCCTGCCACCAATAAAATAGCAAAATATCCATTTAATGGAAGTTATATTGTTGCTCCTCCGTCTCTTACCGTCGCTCCCTTAAAAATGAATGTTTTTTATATTGGAGTGGATAACCCGGTTTCTATTACCTCTCCAGGGCTTGCCGAAAGTCAGATCCACCCCACTATTACCGCAGGGAAACTTATTAAAAATGGAAAACAATGGATAGTGAGAATTACAAAGAAAGTTCCGGGAAATAAAGTGTATATTTCTGCTAATGCCAATATTGAAGGGCGAAAAGTTTTATTGGGAAAAAGTGTATTTAGAATTAAAAGAGTTCCTGACCCCATAGCTGAAATAGCCGGGCAGACTAATGGAATGATTAACAAAGGTACCCTGTTGGCTGCTGGAGCAATTATTCCTACTATGAAAGATTTTGAGTTTGATCTTTATTTTAGAGTTACTTCTTATACTTTTTCTACATTGATAAACGGAGATTGGATCCCAAAAAATATTAAAGGAAATAGATTTACTCCTGAAGTGATTCGCCTGATAAGAAATGCATCGCCAAATCAGAAATTCTTTTTTGAAAATATAGAAGCCAAAGGCCCGGATGGCACTATCCGTAGTCTTAATCCCATTAATTTAGAAATTAAATAACCATGGCCATGAAAAAGATATTTGTTTACTTATTCTTCACTGCTCTGATATTTAGTCCTTTTTTAATATCAGCACAAATTACAGCACAAACACCTATAGACGGACTCTATCGGGATCAGGGTATTATAAATAAAAAACCTATGCCTTTGCCAAGTGTTCGAAAAGCGGATATTATGTGGTCTAAAAGGCTGTGGCGGGAAATTGATTTCAGACAAAAAATGAATCAGGAGTTTTACTTTCCTATCCATCCGCATCAAAATTGGAAATCGTTTATAACCATTATAATGGATGCTCTTAAACAAGGAAAGATAACAGCTTATGATATCTCTGCTACTGATGAGCTTCTTATACCTATTACTTATCAGGAGATTATAAACAGGCAAACGGATACTATTCATAAAGTTATGCGAAGAGCAGAACCTCCTTATGATGAATATGATACTATTATCGTAACACGGTTTCAACCTACAAAAGTGATGCGATTACGCTTAAAAGAAGATTGGTATTTTGATAAACAACGTTCGCAAATGTTGGTACGTATAGAAGCTCTGTGTCCTGTTATGATGACTATGCATAACGGACAGGAAGTTCCAACTCCTTTGTTTTGGATATCATATCCGCAAAGTCGTGATGTGTTAGCGCAAAATCTGGCTTTCAATCCTGAAAATTCAGCTATGCGACTAAGTTATGATGCAGTATTTATTAAACGTCTTTTTAGCAGCTATATTTACAAAGAACAAAATATTTACGACCGTAGAATTTCTGAATATGCAAAAGGTGTTAATGCATTACTGGAATCAAAAAGAATTCAGCAAAAAATGTTCGATTATGAACAGTTTTTATGGCAATATTAATTCTTAATGGTTTATGAAGAATATAGCTTGGATAACAGCTATTTTGTTTCTATTGCCTTTCCTGGCAAACCATGTAAAGTCTCAAAATAATTATAGCAAAGTAAAATACCGAAAATATCAAGATAAATTAAGCGGGTTTACATTTGATGCTTCCGGAAAAAAACCATTGCCTTATGCCACTATTTATGTGCTGCATAAAAAAAGAGGTATAATTAGTAATGAAAAAGGTTTTTTTAACTTAAATATAAATGGGTTAAACAAGCAGGACACTTTATGTTTTCAATATATTGGCTATTACCCGAAATATATAACTATAGGTAACTATGAAAATAATAGCATTGTTTTACTGAAAAAAAACGTTGTAACCCTTAATGAAGCTGTAATTTTTGGGAATATCCCCGATCCTGTAAAAATAATTCATCAAATTATTGAAAATAAAGACAAGAATTATAAGAAAAACTATTATATCCGGAAAGTTTTTATCCGTTTTAGCAATTTGTCGGACATTGAAAATCTGAGGTTAAACTATAAAAAAAGTACTATTTCCGAATTAAATAGAAGTGTAATTGCCCGGGCTGAAAAACAAATTCCACATCATTCTGTTTCTTTTAATGATTTTATGGGAAATTTATATTTTTCTGCAAACAAAAAAGATTCAGTAAAAATTAAAATAGAGCCTATAAAAAACGTACAATTACAAGAGAAAAAAATTACTGAAATACAAAATCTGGAAAATATATTTGACACCTTGTTTTTAAGAACCAAAAAGAATGAATATTGGAAAATTAAAACCGGTATATTAGGTGGGAAAGTAGAAATTAACAATAAAACTACCGATACAAAGAAAGCCTCTTTACATAAAAATGATATGGCTACAAAATATTTTTACGATAATATAAAACATAAATGGGAAAATAATTCTCTTGATGATAAAAGCCACTGGGAGTTTTTGTATAAACCCGGGAAGTATAAATATACAATTGCAGGGATTACTCAAATTAATGGTCGGGAGGTTTATATTATCGATTTTGAGCCTGATAAAAGTGGAAAATATGCAGGAAGGATGTTTGTGTCTAAAAGCGATTATGCATTAATAAAAGCTGACTATGGCTATGCTCCCGGAAAAACAGGAATAAATATACATCTGTTTGGAGTGGGTTATTCTGAATATCAGTATAAAAGCTCTATATATTTTGAAAAAAAAGATAGCAGTTATCAGTTAAAATATTTTAGTTTGTCCACCGGCAACAAATCAATTTTTAACAGAAAACTATCCCTAATAAAAAAGAGAAAAAGGTTTTTTTTCGATAAAACATTAAATGACATTAAAATTGGATTAAAAATTTCAGTTAAATCCATTGATGGAGTAGAACTTCTTGTTTTAAATGAAAAGCCTGTTTCAAGGAAACAGTTTATCGATTTTAAAGAGGCAAAACAAATGCCTGTTGTTTTTGTTAATCAATTTACTGATTCAGTATGGCAGGAAAATTCAATTATTGCACCTACAAAAATACTTAAAGATTATAAAAAGAAAAGCTATAAATAAAACCTGCTACTGTATATTTTACAAAATATGCAATAACAGGCTTTGAAATTCCTATCAAACGAATATAAGTTTAACAGAACAACATAGAATTAATAAAACCTTTTTATTTTTTATTGGATTTTCGCCAGATTTTCAATTTTTCGGCTTGTTTAATTAAATCATCACGAAAATCGGGATGTGCTATATTTATTAATTCTTCTGCACGATACCATGTAGGTTTAGGTTTTAGCTTTGCCACTCCGTATTCTGTTACAATATAATCCACCAGTTGCCGTGGTATAGTAACGATACTATTTGGTGAAAGGGCACTCATAATACGTGATTCTGTTTTCCCTTCATTATTTTTATAGGTTGAATTAAGGCATATAAAGCTCTTTCCGTTTTTTGACCATTGGCTGCCCAGAACAAAGTCGAACATACCACCATTTCCGGAAACCTGATACATTCCAAGGCTTTCACCGTTAACCTGAGAATATAAATCTACTTGTAATGCATTATTTATGGAAATAAAATTATCAAGCTGAGCAATAATTCTTGGATCATTGGTATAGTTTGCAGGATAAGATGCTAACCCGGCATTTTCATTTATAAAATCGTATAAACGGTTGCTGCCCAAAGCAAAAGTATAAGGAACTTTATGCCTGTCAATAACTTTTTTAGCGCCATTCATAACTCCGGAATTAATCATTTCGATATATGCGTCCGAAAGCATTTCGGTATGGCCACCAAGATTTTTCAAATCTGATTTAGCAATCAGTTCACCAACAGCGTTAGGAATTCCGCCTATACCAAGTTGAACAACAGATCCATCATGAATAAAAGGTAAGATATTTTCTGCAATTTTAATATCTGCTTCGGAAGGTTTTGCAGGTGGCATTGCGGCAAGAATCTGCTTGTCAGAAGATTCAACTATTGCTGTGATATTTGAAATATGTACAGACTCCTCATTACCGCCATAAGCCAGAGGCATATTAGGATTTACTTCTACAATAACTACTTCCGACATTTCAATTTTAGCCATTGTTTCTGAATTTTGCAGGCCAAAGTTAAAATAGCCGTTTTTGTCCATAGGTGTAGTTTGCAGTATTGTTACCTGGCGTCGCGGCTGTGCCAATCCTTCGCGGTAATAACGCGGGGCAAGGTGATAAATAATAGGGGAATAAAATCCTAACCCGTATTGTTTTTGCATTACCCTGTTAATTTTGCTAAAATGCCAGTCCATGTATGTAAACGATTGCGGAAATTTTACCGTTTCGGGAATTGGTGGTACAGTAGTTACTGCATATATGAGTACGTCTTTCAATTCGCCGTTTCTGGCTGCCAATGCTTTATCGCACAAAACAGGTTTTGCATTAAAGGCGCCATATTCTACTCTGTCGCCTGATTTAACAAGTTTTACCGCTTCTTCAGGGGTTGTTAATTTTTCTTGATAAGCTGTTTTTATATCCATTTCAAAATAAATTTATATAATTTTTAATACGCATGCGTAATATTTACAAATTTATAAAAGCAATGAATTAAAACAACAAAAGAAACTATTTTTTAAGAAAAATATTTTAGTTGTTTTTATGCAAATACTAATTGAAAAAGAGATTGCGGCCGGGATAGAAGTGGAAAGCCGGCAGGCAAAAAAATGATGGAGACTTCCGGAGGCGGGGCGACAACAGGAGCCACCGAAAACGGTTAGGCGAACACATTTTTTTGCCGGGGACTTGTAACGCATAGCCCGGAATGCCGCCCAAAGAAAACTAAACCTTTTTGATAATATGGATAAAACCATAAAAATTAATGTATTTTTGTAATATGGCGAAAACAAAAACAACATACTTCTGTCAGAACTGTGGTTATCAGTCATCTAAATGGTTAGGAAAATGTCCTGAGTGTGGAGAGTGGGATACTTTTGTAGAAGAAATAGTAAGCAAGGCGGATGACAAGAAGCACGGGGTGAAAAAGGGAGAAAGGAAAGCTGTACCGGTAGCGATTGGAGAGATTTCGGTACAAAAAGAGGAACGAATAGATTGCCGAAGCGTGGAGTTAAACCGTGTTTTGGGAGGAGGACTGGTACCCGGTTCGGTGGTGTTAATAGGAGGAGAACCCGGGATTGGAAAGTCCACACTTTTGTTGCAGGCAGCACTGGGTATGACGGGGAAAAGATTATTGTATGTTTCAGGAGAAGAAAGCCGTCAGCAGATAAAAATGCGTGCCGACCGTATTGGCGGAGAAAATGAGCAATGTTATATTTTAAATGAGACTTTTACTACCGATATTTTCAAACAAATTGAGGCACTGCAGCCCGAGGTGCTTATTGTAGATTCTATTCAAACACTTTATACTGATACTCTGGATTCTTCTCCGGGCAGTATTTCACAAATCAGAGAAACTGCAGCAGAGCTAATGCGTTTTGCCAAGTCTACACAGGTTCCGGTGATTTTAATAGGCCATATTACCAAAGAAGGAAGTTTGGCCGGGCCTAAAGTTCTGGAGCATATGGTTGACACGGTTTTGCATTTTGAAGGAGACCAGCATTATGGTTTCCGTATTTTACGTTCTGTTAAAAACCGTTTTGGTTCCACCTCGGAATTGGGAATTTTTGAGATGCAAAGCGGAGGGTTACGGGAGGTAAGCAACCCCAGTGAGATTTTACTTTCTCAACGGGAAGAATCGGCCAGCGGTGTGTCTATAGCAGCTATGATTGAGGGGCAAAGAGCCATGCTTATTGAAACACAGGCATTGGTAACTCCGGCAGCTTATGGTAATCCGCAACGCTCGGCAACGGGTTTTGACTTAAGAAGAATGAACATGCTATTGGCAATTTTGGAGAAGCGAAGTGGTTTTAAATTGGGAAATAAAGATGTGTTTTTAAATATTGCCGGTGGCATTAGAGTTGACGATCCGGCTATCGACCTGGCTGTGTTAGCAGCAATTTTATCATCGTTAGAAGATATTGCTCTTTCGTTGCGGGTTTGTTTTTCGGCTGAAGTTGGTTTATCGGGAGAAATACGAGCCGTAGGACATATTGAAAACCGGATTCTGGAGGCTGAGAAATTAGGCTTTGAACAGATTATTATTTCTAAATTCAGCATGAAAGGACTTGATGTAAACAGGTATAAAATAAAAATTACAGCTGTAAGTAAAATTGAAGAAATGATAACGGAATTGTTTGGTTAGGCAAGAATAAAAATAAAATTATAAACACATGAAACGCCTATGATTGAATAATTATTAAATCACATTCACCCTGTGAAATAGAAAAAATTTCACAGGGCAGGGAGAATGATTATTCAATCATGGTAAGTTCCATCTGACAAATGAAATATAAAATTATAAACCGATGAAAAAACCTTCTCAAAACAGCAGTCCGGATTTTGATCATGATAATCCTGATAACTGGAGAGGAATATTTTATTTTAACAGAAAAGACCCTCGTGTAATAGTTCCAAAACTAAATCCTACAATGGGCTGGACGTTAAACTTTGGAAATATTTATTCCTATGTTTTAATAGGTTTATTAATTTTAATAATTGTGGGGTTTAGTTACTTTTTGAAATAAAAAGGTTAATAGGCTCTTTCCTTACGGCCTTCCACATAGTTAATAAATGATTTATTCACAACTTTATTACCTCCCGGTGTAGGATAATCACCTGTAAAATACCAATCACCTGTATGGTTTGGGATTGCCTTATGCAGATTTTCTATACTTTGATAAATTACAGATACCTTTGCTTTTACTTCTTTTGAAGTAATAAGGGCAGCAATTTTTTCTGAGATTTGTTCTGCGGAAAAAGGTTTATAAATTTCCTTTACATGATTGGTAATTTCTTCTTTGGGAAGATTTTCCTGAGCTTTACATTTCACATATACTTCATTTATAATATGTTCCTGATGGCTTTCTTTAAGAAGCTGAATAGCCGCTCTGAAAGCAATGAAGTCTTCTAAACGGGCCATATCAATTCCATAACAGTCGGGGTACCTGATTTGAGGTGCCGAAGAAGTAATGATAATATTTTTAGGATGTAGCCTGTCCAGAATACGTATAATACTTTGTTTTAACGTTGTTCCTCTTACAATAGAATCGTCAAGAACTACAAGGGTGTCGGTATTATTTTTAACAACACCATAGGTAACATCATAAATATGTGCTACCAAATCATCACGATGGCTATCGGCAGTAATAAAAGTACGGAGTTTAGCATCTTTAACAGCAATTGTTTCCACGCGTGGACGATTAGAAAATAATATTGAAAGGCGTTCAGCGGTAAGGTTTCCCTGCTCGTGTAATACTTTTTCTGATATCTGTTCAGAAACAAAATCTTCCAGGCTTTCCACAAGGCCCTGAAAAGCAACGCTGGCAGTATTGGGAATATAAGAGAAAACGGTATTTTTTAAGTCGTAATCTATAGCTTTAAGGACTTTATCACCTAACAAGCTTCCTAATTTTTTTCTTTCCAGATAGATATCTTTGTCGCTGCCGCGGGAGAAATAAATCCGCTCAAATGAACATGCTTTTTTTGGCAATGGGTCTATAAAACGTTCATTTTGAACTGTACCATTTTTCTTAATAATTAAAGTATGTCCCGGTTTCAGTTCTTTTACCTGATTTATGGAAACATTAAAAGCTGTTTGAATTACCGGTCGTTCTGAAGCTGCCACAACAACTTCATCATCGGCATAATAAAATGCCGGACGGATACCTGCCGGATCTCTCATTACAAAAGCATCTCCGTGTCCAAGTAATCCGCCAATAACATATCCTCCATCCCATCTTTTGGCAGAATCCCGGATAATGGGTAAAATATCCAGTTTCTCAATGAGGTATTTGGTGGCTTCCTTTTTAGAGACCCCTTGTTGTTTAAGTTCGTGATATAAACGTTCATTTTCCTCATCCAGAAAATGGCCTACTTTTTCAAGTACTGTAATGGTATCGGATGTTTCCTGCGGGTATTGTCCCAGTTCCACAAGAGTTTGAAAAAGCTCATCGTTATTGGTCATATTAAAATTTCCGGCTAGGAGCAGGTTTCTTGTTTTCCAGTTGTTGGCACGTTTTAAAGGATGCAGGTTTTTAACATTATTTCCGCCGTAAGTACCATATCTTAGATGTCCAAGAAAAAGCTCACCGGTAAAATCCAGATTGTTTTTCAGCCAACCCACATCGTTCATCCTGTCAGGATGATATTGTGAGATTTCTTCAAAACGATTATATACTTTATTAAATATTGTTTTTATTGGAGTAGCCGAATTAGACCGAATACGGTTTATATACTTTTTTCCGGGAGGCAGATCAAATTTAACACAAGCCATTCCGGCGCCATCCTGTCCACGGTTATGTTGCTTTTGCATTAATAAATGAAGTTTCTGCAACCCATATAAAGAAGTTCCGTATTTGCCTAAATAATATTCCAGAGGTTTTAAAAGCCTGATCAGGGCAATACCGCATTCATGGTTAATTTGGTCACTCATACGTGTTTTATATTATAGTATATTTGCTAAAATAAATGGCCATTTCTAAATAAAATAATGCTTTTGAAATGGTATTTTTATAACGCACCAAAAATATTAAAAAAACATGATACAAATACGATTAGCTACAGAAGAAGAACATAAAATAATTGCTGATTTTCAGGTTATGATGGCTGCAGAAACAGAAAACCTTCATCTTGATGAGGAAACTGTTACAACGGGAGTTATTAGTGTTTTCAGAAACCCTGAAAAAGGAAAGTATTTCGTTGCTGTTTCAGATGATAAAGTGATAGCTTCGTTGTTAATTACCTTTGAATGGAGCGACTGGAGGAATGCATGGGTATGGTGGATACAATCGGTATATGTATTACCCGACTATCGTAAAAAAGGAATTTTCAAACAGATGTTCGATCACATTAAAAGTTATGCTCAAAAAGATACTGATGTTGCCGGACTTCGTTTATATGTCGATAAAACCAATCATAGGGCTATAAAAGTTTATAAAAAGATAGGAATGAATGGAGAACACTATCAGGTTTTTGAATGGATGAAACATTAATGTTTTAACAGTTATTTAGTTGTGGTAAGCTCTATCTTATTAATAAAATATAAAATTATAAACAGATGAAAAAGTCTTTTGCCAGTGATAACTGGTCAGGAGTTTGTCCTGAAATAATGGATTCTTTAATACAGGTAAACGCAGGTCACGTAGCTGCTTATGGAGAGCTTGAAGAGCCTTTTACACAAGCTGCAGAAAAAAAGTTTAAAAAGTATTTTGGAGAAAATAGCCGTGTGTTTTTTGTTTACAACGGAACGGCTGCAAACGTATTGGCTATTGGACATTTACTTAAATCATATCAAGCTGTTGTTGCCGCCCATAGTGCTCATATTAATGAAGACGAATGTGGTGCCCCTGAAAAGTTCACAGGTTCAAAAATTCTCGAAATAGAAACTGAAGATGGTAAGATAAAACCGGAACAGATAAAACCTTTTTTAAATAGTATAGGTTTTCAACATCATGTTCAGCCTAAGGTAATATCTATTTCGCAGGTAACAGAAAAAGGAACCGTTTACACTCCTCAGGAAGTCCGTAATCTGGCTGATTTTGCACATCAGAATAACATGTTTTTACATCTCGATGGAGCACGTATCAGTAATGCTGCCGTTTCTTTAGGCCTGGAATTTCGCGATTTTACCACAAATGCCGGTGTCGACGTGTTATCTTTTGGAGGTACAAAAAACGGAATGATGTTTGGAGAAGCCGTAGTTTTTTTAAATCCTGAGTTAGCTCATGATTTTGAATATACACGTAAACAAGGAATGCAACTTCATTCTAAAATGCGATATATTGCAATTCAGTTTGATAGATACCTTACCGATGACCTATGGAAGAAAAATGCCGGACATGCCAATAAAATGGCAAAGTTACTTGCAAAACAATTACTATCTATAGAGAAATTACAAATCACCCGTCCTGTAGATGCCAATGGCGTTTTTGTAATTATCCCGCAGGAAATTATTTCTCAAATAAAGCGGTCTTATTTTTTCCATGTCTGGGATGAAACCACCTCGGAAGTTCGGCTTATGTGTTCCTGGGATACGACAGAAGCAGATATTAATGGGTTTGTGGAAGTAGTGAAAAAGGCTTTAAGGTAAAGAAGTATTATGACTTTTTTATTTTATATTGTGTCCAATGTTGATAAGTTAAGATTTAATAAATTGATGAGAATTATTAATTCTAATACTTTTGAAGAAATTAAATAAAAGGAATAAATGGAAATAAAAACAGATATATTTTTAGGAGACAGTAGGGAAGTTTTAAAATCTATTCCTGATAATTCTGTTGATTTAATTATAACATCTCCACCCTATGCAGACCAAAGAAAAAACAGTTATGGAGGCATAAAACCTAATGAATATGTAAATTGGTTTCTTCCAATATCAGAGCAATTATTAAGGGTTCTAAAACCTACCGGGACCTTTATTCTAAATATCAAAGAAAAAGTTGTTAATGGAGAAAGAAGCACATATGTAATGGAACTAATAATTGAAATGAGAAAACAAGGTTGGTTATGGACAGAAGAATTTATTTGGCATAAAAAGAATAGTTATCCTGGTAAATGGCCAAATAGATTTCGTGATTCGTGGGAAAGGTTGATACAGTTTAATAAAAATAAAAAATTTAATATGTATCAAGAAGAGGTTATGGTTCCTATGGGAGATTGGGCAAAAAACAGACTTAAAAATCTTAGTGATACTGATAA
>Ga0256829_1003305_pt1 | contig 11281 bp, 9 predicted proteins | sample 131447metaG_FD_185979 | JGI IMG/M metagenome (GOLD analysis project Ga0256829, IMG submission 185979) | Hydrothermal vent microbial communities from Lau Basin, Pacific Ocean - 131-447 | ecosystem: Environmental > Aquatic > Marine > Hydrothermal vents | place: Pacific Ocean: Lau Basin | collected... | reverse complement strand
GGCGTTCCAGTTTGGCGATGATGGGCAGGTCGGCCTGGTCGGGCGCCATTTGTGCAATGGCCTGCCGCACGCGGGAAATATCGGCAACGCTGCGCACGAACGATACCGCGACGGCATCGACGCCTTGCGCCAGCCCAAAGGCAAGGTCGCGCTCGTCTTTTTCGGTGAAGCCCGGAATGTCCAGCGATGCGCCGGGGAGGTTGATGCCCTTGTGGGAATGCAGGGTGCCCCCCAGCACCACCCGGGCATGCACCAGCGGTTTTTCCACTTGCAGGGTGTGCAATTCCAGATGCCCGTCATCCAGCAAAATGCGGCCTCCGGCACGGGCCACGCGCGGCAGGTCGGGGAAGTCCACAGGGATGGCTTTAACGCCGGTTTCCTGCGGCGGCGGGGCGTCTTCGGGGTAGAGCACCACGGTTTCCCCTGCTTTCAAGGGCAGTGGGTCTTTCGGAAGCCGCCCCACGCGGATTTTGGGCCCTTGCAGGTCTTGCAGCACGGCCACGGCTTTGCCCAGCCGGTGGCCGATTTCCCGCACGCGGCGCAGCACCGCGGCGTGCTGTTCGTGGGTGCCGTGGGAAAAGTTCAGCCGCACCACATCCACGCCTGCGGCAATCAGTGCCCGCAAGGTGGCTTTGTCTTCGCTGGCAGGGCCAACGGTGGCAACGATTTTGACGTTTCTGCGCTGAAAGGCCATGATTCCTCTCTCTGTGCAACGCTCCGATGATCCGACAACCAGCCTGCCCGGGGCATTTCCTCTAAAGGTAGTTGAGTTTTTTGGCCTGATAGGTCAGTTCGTCGCGAAAATCGGGATGGGCGATGCGGATGAGCGCCTGGGCGCGCTGCCGAATGGATTTGCCGTACAGGTTGGCGACGCCGTATTCGGTGACGATGTAGTGGACGTGGTTGCGCGTGGTCACGACGCCCGCCCCTTGCTTGAGCATGGCGGTGATGCGGCTGAAACGCTTGCCGCTGCGGGTGATGGCAAGGCTGGGCAGGGCGATGATGGGCACGCCGTCTTTGGCGCGCGAAGCGCCGTAGATGAAATCCAGCTGCCCGCCCACGCCGCTGTAAAGTTTGGGGCCGATGCTGTCGGCGCACACCTGGCCGGTCAGGTCCACTTCAATGGCCGAATTGATGGCGACCATGCGCTCGTTTTGGGCGATGATGAAGGGGTCGTTGACATATTCCGTGGGGTGGAGTTCAATCATCGGGTTGTTATCCACCCATTCGTAGAGGGCGTGGGTGCCGAGAATGAAGCCGGCGATGATTTTGCCCCGGTGCAAGGTTTTGCGCGCGCCGGTGAGCACGCCCCGTTCTACCAGGTCCATCACCCCGTCGGAAAACAGTTCGGTGTGCACCCCGAGGTCTTTTTTGTCGGTCAGGTAACGCAGCACGGCGTCGGGAATCGCACCGATGCCCATTTGCATGGTCGCGCCGTCGGGGATCAGGTCGGCGATGTATTGGGCGATGCGTTCCACCACTTTGGGGTCGCCTTTGGCCGCCATGCTGATTTCCACGAGGGGGTAGTTGACGGGCACGATGTAGTTCAGGCGGCTGACGTGGATGAAGGAATCGCCGAGGGTGCGCGGCATTTGTTCGTTGATTTCGGCGATGATGATTTTGGCCGATTCCGCTGCGGTTTTGGTGAGGCCGACTTCCACGCCGAAACTGCAAAAGCCGTGTTCGTCGGGGGGGGAAAGGTGTACGAAGGCGACGTCAATGGGCAAGATGCCGTCGCGAAAAAGATGGGGAAATTCGGACAGGAACACGGGGGTGAAGTCGGCCCGGCCTTCCTGCACGGCTTTGCGGATGTTGTCGCTGATGAACATGGTGTTCACCCGCAGGTGGCCTTCCATTTCGGGGGCGACATACGCCGCAGTGCCGACGGTGAGCGCCTGGGCAATTTCTACATCTTCCAGTTGGGGGGCGCGCCGGACCAACGCCTTGAGCAGCACCTGAGGCGTGGAGCAGTTGCCGGTCAGGAACACGCGCTGGTGCGACTGCACGGCGGCCACGGCTTCTTCTGCGCTCACGATGCGCGCGCGATAGATTTTGTTCCAGTCCATGGCTATTTCTCCTCGGCGGGCGTCAGCAGGCTCAGGTTGCGCAGTTCGCCTTTGTAGGTGTTGATGGCGCGCGCGAGGGCGGGGTTTTCTACCATGGCATGGGCAATGCCTTTGTCGGCGATGGCGAGGATGTAAGGCATGGCCGCCGTCACGAGGGCATGGGTGGCGGTGCGGGCCACCACGCCGGGCATGTTGGGCACGGCGTAATGAATGACGCCTTCATCAAGGTAAGTGGGGCGGTCGTGGGTGGTGGGGCGGGAAGTCGCCGCGCAGCCGCCCTGGTCTATGCTGATGTCGAGCAAGAGGGCGCGGGGTTTCATGCTTTTGATCATCTCGCGGGTGATGATGAGGGGGGCGCGTTCGCCGGGTTTGAGCACGGCACACACCGCGACATCGGCAAAAGAAAGGGTGCGGGCAATGTTGTAGGGTGTGGCGGGCAAGGTGCCGACTTGCGGAAAGGTGCTGAAAATGCGTTCCAATGCTTTTTGGCTGATATCCAACACGGTGACATGCGCGCCCAGCCCCAGGAAGCCGCGCGTCGCGCACGTCCCGACCACGCCTGCGCCAATGATGACCACTTCGGCCGGCGGGACGCCCGGCAGCCCCCCCAGCAGAATGCCCTTCCCGCCGTGGTTGTTTTGCAGCAGGCGCGCGGCCACCTGCACGGCCATCAGGCCGCCGATGCGGCTCATCGGCTTGAGCACCGGCCGGTCGCCGTCTTCGGTTTCAATTTGTTCCAGCGCCACCGCGGTGATGTCGTTTTCCAGCATGTAGGTGATTTTGTTGTGCCGGGCGGATGCCAGATGCAGCAGCCCCATAACGGTGGCCCCCGGTTGCAGCCATTGGATCTCTTCCAGCAGCGGGCGGCTGACTTTCACCAGCAGGTCGGCGCGCCCGAAGATTTCGTGAGGTGAATAGACGATGTGCGCGCCGGCGCGCTCGTAATCGGCATCGCAGAAGCCGGCGCCTTTGCCTGCTTCGTGTTCCACATACACCGTGTGGCCGTGGCGGACAAGGGTGTGCACCCCGTGCGGCGACAGCCCCACGCGGTATTCAAACGGCCGCCGTTCTTTGGGAATGCAAATGTTCATGGGAACGCTCCTCTCTGGTGTCTATTCAGCCTCAGCCAAGAAAAACCGCAGATTCCGCAGAAAATCATCCACCGATTGCACAAATTGGCACAGATTGGGCGAAAAACGTATCTGTTCAGCCCAGGCAAGGAGAAACCACAGATGACGCAGATTCCGCAGAAAATCATCCACAGATTCGCACCGATTGCAACCCACGAAAGCACGGAAGCGTTGTAACTGCCTACTGCATCATCAACACAGATACTTGGGATTAGGCTCTCTGGCCGTGCTCAGTCACCTGGCTTGATCTCTCCCTACCCCCGCTCCGGCGAAGCTTCGCTTTCGCTCAGCCCGCCGGCGCCGCCCCCTTCACCCCACCCCCATCCCCTCCCCGCACGCGGGGAGGGGAGCAAGGGGAGAGGTTGAGGGGAGGGGGCAGATGAGCCGAGCGCCCGGCCTGAGCGCAGCCGAAGGCCAGGCGAGGCTCAGCGGGGGATGGGTGAGATCTCACCCCAGGCGGGGCAGATGGCGCCTTCCGGAATGACCAAAATCTTGTTTGAGAATGCACTACGCTGTGGTGCTCTCTATGTGTCTTGATGTGCTGCGCCTTTGTCATACCCTTCCCCTGGCTCCCCTCCCCGCATGCGGGGAGGGGACGGGGGTGGGGTCAACGCAGCAGCGGCGGTGCCAAAGAAAAACGCGGTGAGAACACATGCCCGGGGTTGCCATCGCCGCGATCTGGGTAGGTAATTACGACTTTCGTTTCCTGGCGGTTGGCGTCCTAAAAATTTGCGGTCATCCGTTTTATCCGCGTGATCCGCGGCCTATTTTTCCAGGGCTGAACAGCACCCTCTCTGAAACAAAAAGCCGCGGCCGGAAGGTGCCGCCGCGGCTGGAAGGTTACAGCCCGCCGAGCAGCCGGGCCAGGATGGCCTTTTGGGCGTGCAGCCTGTTGTGAGCCTGGCGGAAGAGCAGCGAGTGTGGCCCGTCGGCGACTTCGTCGGTGATTTCCTCGCCGCGATGGGCCGGAAGGCAGTGCATCACAACGGCTTCCGGTTTGGCTTCGGCCACCAGGGCTGCGTGCACCTGATAGGGCGGGAACACGCGCTTGCGTTTCTCGGCTTCGGCTTCTTCGCCCATGCTGACCCAGGTGTCGGTGTAAATGACATCGGCGTCTTTGACGGCGGCGTGAGGGTCGTGCAAAAAGCGCAGGCTGCTGCCGCTTTCGGCGGCGAATTGCCGGGCTTCTGCAATGGCCTTTTCGGGCATTTCGTAGCCTTCCGGCCCGGCCCAGGTGAAGTTGCCGCCCAGTTTGGTCACAATGTGCATCAGCGACACGGCCACATTGTTCCCGTCGCCCACGAAAGTGACGTTGAGGCCTTTGACCTGCCCAAAGTGTTCGTAAATTGTGAAGGCGTCGGTGAAGGCCTGCGCGGGGTGGTTGTAGTCGCTCAGACCGTTGATGACCGGCACATCAGCCCAGCGGGCAAGTTCCACCACGTGTTCGTGGGCGAACACCCGCGCCATCACGCCGTCCACATAGCCGGAAATCACCCGCGCTACATCGGCAATGGCTTCCCGTTTTCCCAGGCCGATTTCCTGGGGGCTGAGGTAGAAAGCGTAGCCCCCCAAATGCACCATGGCCATTTCAAACGAAACGCGGGTGCGCAGGCTGGGTTTCTGGAAGATCAGCGCCAGTGATTTCCCTTTCAAGATAGGCTTGTTGCCGCCGGTTTTCCATTCTTGCTTGAGCAAAAGCGCCAGTTCCAGCATTTCTTCCAGTTCGGCGGGGCTGTAATCGGCAATGGCGATGAAATCGCGTTTCATGGCATTCCTCCAAAACAGGATGTGCAGTGTGTGGTTTCACCCGAAGTATACCATCGGTGGCCGCCGGAAGGCGCTGTTGAACCTGTCGCGGCGGGGCGGTGGTCAGCCCGGGCCCGGGTTTCACAGAGGGGCACCGATTGAGATGCCGGACGCGCCGCGAGAAAGGGGTTATTCGTAATGGCTTACCCAAATCGCGGCGATAGCAATTCCGGGCATGTGTTCCCGCCGCGTTTTCCTGTGGCATCGCCGCCGCTGCGTTGACCTCACCCCCGTCCCCTCCCCGCATGCGGGGAGGGGAGCCAGGGGAGGGGTACGATAAAGGCACCGCGCATCAAGACGCATGGAGGGCGCCACAGCGTAGGTAATTACGGTTATTCTTGTTTTCCCTGGCGTTCTTCTGGGGCGGCGGTGTTTTCAGCCTGTGGCCATTTGCTTTGCCGAGGCCAGACGCCTGAGATGCGCAGCGGTTCGGTGATGGCAAGCCAAAGAGCAACCGCCAGAATCAGCAAACCAAAGCCGCCGAACAGCACGCGCCCGAGCCATTCGTTGACGCGGTTGTCGGCAATCATGATGCCGAAAACAGATGCAGAAAACGCCCGGTGCCCAGGCCCCAGCCCCACCCACGTGATGGCGATTCCGAAGACGCCCAGGAAGCCTACTGTGGCAGCATATTGCAGCCATTGGAAAAGGGCTGTGCTTTTGAAATTGGGCCCGGCGCCGAACAGTGCGATCATGCCGCCGCCGAGCATGAAGGTGCCTCCTATCAGCGCGATGACCCACGGAGGGTCGTTGAAAGCCGAAGGGTCGGCAGGAATGATGCCCGCGCCCAGCAGCACGAGCGCCGCTCCGACGCCGAGGAACAAGAGGGCCATCAGTATCATGGTGCGTTTGCTTGGAGGGCGTCCCATGGTTTCCTCCTTACTTGTGTTTGGGCTGCATCTCAGAGGCGAGGCCGCCCCGCGCTTATGCCTCGGGGGTGGTTTTTGCCACAAGTTGCTGCACTTCTTCGTCGTAATACGCCACGAAACGGCCGCTCCAGGTGTGCGGGGCGTGCAGCGCCAGTGTAATGAGCGGGCGCGCCACCACGGCGGGGGGCTGCAGGCGCCCTTCCCGCCGGTAAGCCAGGAATTTGGCGTGCAGGTCGGGGGGCATGACGCCCGCACCCTGGGTGCGGATGTCGGCCTGCATGTCGGTATCCACAATACCGGGGCGGAAAGCCAGCGCGGTGATGTCGGGTTCTTCGGCTGCGAGTACGGCCGCAAGGTGGTTGAGGGCGGCTTTGGCGCTGCAATAGGCTCCCCAGGTGGGGTAGGCATGAATGGCGGCCCCGCTGGAAACCAGCACGACCCGGCCGCGGCTGACCCGCAGCAAAGGAAGGCCGTGCCGCAGGAGGGCGACCGCCGCGAAGAAGTTGACCCGCCAGTTGGCTTCCCAGGCCTGCAGGTTGGCCCGGGCGAGGGGGGCGATGGGCGGCAGCACGCCCGCGTTGTGGATGAGCGCGTCTATGCGGCCGAAGGCTTCTGCGGCAACGGCTACCATGCGTTGGGCGGTGGCTTCTTCGCCAATGTCGCCCGGCACGGTGTGCACGATGACACCTTCGGCGCGGCAGGCTGCGGCCACGTTTTCCAGAAGCCCGGCCCGGCGGGCATTCAGCACCAGGTGTGCCCCGCGGCGGGCGGCTTCGCGTGCAGCAGCCGCCCCAAGCCCGCGAGAGGCGCCGGTCAGCAAAACGACGGGCGAAGTTTGGGGCATGGAGCACCTCCGAGCGAATGGGAAAGGGATGCGGTTTTGCAAAGAGGTTAACGCACACGGGCCAAGAAAGCAAAGGACGCCAGGAGCTTTTTTGTGTTTCCCGTGCCGATGGGGCAAATCGACGGTGCGATTTCAGGGCTGAACCGTTACCGCAGGGCTTCCAGCAACTGCTGCCGGGCTTCTTCGTGGGCTTCGGCGTCGGTAGGCACTTCCAGCAGGTGAGGTTGGCCGCTTTCCAGGGCCCGGCGCAGCATGGAGGGCAGTTCGGCGGCTTGTGTGCGGCGGTATGTCAGGCCGTATAGCGCCGCGGCGGGGGCGAAAGTGAGGCCGTGGGGCGTGCGGAACATGGCGGTGAAGGGCGGTTCGTGCCTGGCAATGGGCAGGCGCTGGAAGATGCCGCCGCCGTTGTTGTTCAGCGCCACGATCTGCAGGTTGTTCAGGCCGAAGCGGCGCACGGCCAAAAGGCCGCCGATGTCGTGCAGCAGTGAGAGGTCGCCGAGCACCAGCACGGTGGGGCGGTGGCCGGCGGCGGCAATGCCGGCGGCGCTGGAAACCAGCCCGTCAATGCCGCTCAGCCCGCGGTGGGCGAAAACCCGCCGCGGTGCGGCCGCGGGCGGCGCGTATTCGTCCAGATGCCGGACGGGCAGACTGTTGCCGATGAACAGGCGGGCATCGGCGGGCAGTGCCTGTGCGAGGGCGGCCACCAGCGTCCCTTCGGTGAGCGGCGCGGCTGCAATGGCCTGCCGCGTGACGCGTTCGGCGGTCTGCCAGGCGGCAAGCCAGGGCTCATCGGCAGGGGGAGAATCCTGCAGCGCCTCGGTGAGGGCCCTGAGGGTAAGGAGGGCATCGGCGGCCAGCCAGTGCGAAAGGCGGAACTGAGGGTCGGGCCAGGCGGGGAAGGGCGAGACGGCGACCACTTCGGCGTCTGGAGGCAGGTTGGCGAGGAAAGTGAGGGTGGCCGTGCTGACGGGCGGCGCGCCGAAAAGGAAGACGATTTCCGGCGGCGGCGCGGCGGGCAGCCCCGCGGCGAGAAAAAGGGGGTGGGCGGCGAGGGTCAGCGGGTGGTTTGCCGCCCCGAAACGCGCCCCGGAAAGCGCGTCGGCGAGCAGAGGGTAGCCTGCCCGGTCGGCAAACCGGCGCAGCGCGGCCCCGGCCCGGGGGGCGAGGGCGGCTTGGGGCCCCGCGATAATGACGCCTCTGCGGTGGGCACGGATTTGCGCTGCCAGGGTTGCAACCTGAGGGGGGGAAGGCTGCCGGGGGGCGAGGGCTACCGTGGCAAGCGGGCGGCCTGGGGTGCGCCCCAAAACGCCCAAAGGGTTTCGTATAGCCATGTTGTGGGCGCCGTTGGGGGCAGCGGTGGGCGGGAGGATTTCGTCGCCGTCCGGTTCCAGAGGCTTGCGGAAAGGAAAGTTGAGATGTACCGGTCCGGGGCTTCCGTTCAAACCGAGGGTTGCGGCCACGGCGCGGTCGGCTGCAGCCCGCAACGCGCGTAGCAGGCGGCCGGAGGGGGCGGCTTCCGGCAGCGGCATTTCGGCGTACCAGCGCACCGCCCCGCCGTAGAGCTTCACCTGATCGGTGGTCTGGTTGGCGCTGCTGTCGCGCAGTTCGGGGGGGCGGTCGGCGGTGAGCAGCAGCAGGGGCACGTGGGCGCGGTCGGCTTCCAGCACGGCGGGGTGCAGGTTGGCCGCGGCGGTGCCGGAAGTTGTGACCACCGCGGCGGGGCGGTCGGTTTCCAGCGCCATCCCCAGCGCAAAATAGGCCGCGGCGCGTTCGTCGAGATGGACGTAGACCGGTAGGGCTTGCTGGCGGCTGAAAGCGACCGTCAGCGGCGTGCTGCGGGAACCGGGGCAGATGACCACGCCGCTCAGCGGCAGGCGGGCGAGTTCATCCACGAAAATTGAAGCGAAAAGGGTGGCTGGGTTCATATCAGGGGCCGCGATTCGCGCATTGGGTGTCTTGCTCCGTCGGTGCTCATCTGTGAAATCCGGTAACTGTTCAGCCCACCTGCGATGAGAACGCCAAGGCACACAGGAGAACCAAAGGTTACAACGGCGGAACGCCAAGCGCAAAGGGAACAAAGACGCAAAGTCAACTTCTGTGTTTTCTGCGACGCTTTTGTGCTTTCTGGGGTTGCAATCGGTGCGAATCTGTGGAATCTGTGGTCGATTTTCTGCGGAATCTGCGTCATCTGTGGTTTCTCCTTACCGAGGCTGAGCAGTTATGAAATCCGCGGATATTTTTGCGGCATTTGTGAAACCTGCAATTGTAACTGCCTACGCTGGGGTGCCCTCCATGCGTTTTGATGCGCTGTGCCTTTGCCATACCCCTCCCCTGGCTCCCCTCCCCGCATGCGGGGAGGGGACGGGGGTGGGGTCAACGCAGCGGCAGCGGCGCCAAAGGAAAACGCGGTGTGAAAACACGCCCTGCATTGCCAGCGCTACGATTTGGGTAGGTAATTACCTGCAATTTCTTCGCTCTGAGGCCGAACAGACTCAGAAAGTGACGGTATAATCAAAACAGGTTTTTTGCCCCTTGAGGGTCCAGGAGGGGCGCATCAGGCCTTATTTTACCCTACGTTGCGGGGGAAGCATGGGCGCGTATCCGGCGCTGTGGGCTGCGCTGGCCTTTTTGGGCGGTGTGCTGGCGGCCCCCTGGCTGCCGCGCTGGGGCCGGGGGTGGGCTTTGATCGCGTTGGGGGGCGTCGCGGCCGGATGGGCGTTGCGGCGCTGGCGGCCTTCCCGCCGCGCAGGCGCTGCCCTGTTGCTGGCTGTGGCCGCGTTGGGGGGCTGGCGCTGGCAGGCTGTGCAGCCCGATTTTCGTGATCCGGCTTTCATCGGTGCTTACGCGGGCTGGCAGCAGGAAGCCACGGTCGTGGGCGTGCTGACCGAACCGCCCGACATTCGCGATACCTATGCCAATCTGCGGCTGCGTGCCGAACGCCTCCGCTTTGCGGGCGAAAACGGCGAAACGCCGGCCCGCGGCCTGTTGCTGGTGCGAACGCCGCCCGAAACGGTCCTTTCTTTGCGTTACGGCGATCGTGTGGTCGTGAGCGGGCACCTGGAAGCGCCGCCGACCGGGGAGGTTTTTTCCTGGCGGGACTACCTGGCGCGGCAGGGCATTTTCGTCACGATGAAAGCGCACCGCCTGGGCGTGCTGGCGAAAGGCCAGGGCAACCTCCTGCTGGCGGCCATCTATGCCCTGCGGAGGCGGGCAGCGGCTGTGGTGCAACGGCTGTGGCCTGATCCCGAGGCTGCGCTGCTCGCCGGCATTCTGCTGGGGCTGGATAAAAGCATTCCGCGGGCGGTGTACGATGCTTTCCGCGTGACCGGCACGGCGCACATCATTGCCATCAGCGGCTTCAACATCACCATTTTGGCCGGGCTGTTCGTGGCGCTGTTCGGCCGCCTGCTGGGGAAGGCGCGGGGCATGGCTTTGGCTGCCTTTGCAGTGGTAGGTTACACCGTCCTGGTGGGCGCCGATGCCGCGGTGGTGCGGGCGGCCATCATGGGGCTGCTGGGCATGGCCGCCTTGAGTGTGGGGCGCAGGCAACATGCGTACACCACCCTCGCGGTCACCGCGGCGTTCATGGCCTTACTCGATCCGCGTGTGCTGGGCGATGTGGGTTTTCAACTTTCTTTTGCTGCAACGCTGGGGCTGGTGCTCTTTGCCGAACCGTTCCAGGGGGCGGCAGAGCGGCTGCTGCAGCGATGGCTTGCGCCGGCGCAGGCACGCCGCTGGGCGAAGCCGTTGGGGGAGTTTTTCCTGTTTACCCTCGCAGCGCAGTTGCTCACGCTGCCCATCAGCGCCTGGGCCTTTCACCGGATTTCGGTCATTTCGTTCCTCGCCAATCCGGCGGTGTTACCGGTGCAGGCGCCGCTGATGGTGGGGGCGGGCGCGGCAGTGTTGTTGGGGCTGGCGTGGCTGCCGTTGGGGCGGGTTGTGGCCTGGGCGGTCTGGCCGCTGGCGGCGTACACTATTCGGGCCGTGGAAGCCTTTGCTGCCCTGCCGTTCACCACGGTGGCGACGGCTCATTTTGGCTTTGGCAGCGTGTTGGCTTATTATGCCGTGCTTGCGGGCGGTGTGACGCTGTGGCAGCAGCGAGCGCGTTGGCTGGGGCGGGTGCGGTTCCGGCTGAAAGCGGCCCTTTTGCTGCCCGGGCTGGCGGTGGCGGCGATGCTGGTCTGGCATATTGCGCTGGCGCGTCCTGATGGGCGCTTGCGGGTTTCGCTGTTGCCGGTGGGGAACGGCGCGGCGTTGCTGGTGCATACGCCCACGGGCCGCTGGGTGCTCATCGGCGGCGGGGAACGCGGCTCTGCTCTCACCGACGCCGTGGGGCGCGCGCTGCCGCCGGGGGAGCGGCTGGACTGGTGGGTGGTGGGTGCGACACGCAGTGAGATGGTGGAAGGTCTGCTCCCCGCGCTCGCGGCTTATCCGCCGCGAACGGTCTGGTGGGCGGGCGCGGCGCAAATTTCGCCCGCGGCGCGTACCCTGCGGGCGCGGTTGCAGGCCGCCGGGGTGCCGGTGCGCCCTGTGGCTTCCGGTGCGGCGCTGGACTTGGGAGCCGGG
>Ga0256829_1003304_pt1 | contig 11281 bp, 9 predicted proteins | sample 131447metaG_FD_185979 | JGI IMG/M metagenome (GOLD analysis project Ga0256829, IMG submission 185979) | Hydrothermal vent microbial communities from Lau Basin, Pacific Ocean - 131-447 | ecosystem: Environmental > Aquatic > Marine > Hydrothermal vents | place: Pacific Ocean: Lau Basin | collected... | reverse complement strand
TTCTTCTAAAAATCATAAAACATTTTCTTTTAAAATATTAAATAAAATTTCTTTATCTTTTGTAGATTGTTTTTTACTAATTTTATCTTGTATTTCAATTTTTCATTCAAATAATTTAAAGTTTTTTATAAGTTCAACTTTTCATTTTAATAATGGTAAATTTAATATATTGTTAATATTTTTTTCAATTATTTCAACAATTTTATTTATATTTTTTTCATTATATATAATAGGATTATTTGCTGCTCAAGATTTTCAATCATATATTTCTAAAATATATTGTTTTTTTCAGTCTTTAAATAGTATTCCAATTCAAAGTTTTAATCATAAATTATATATATACTCATAGAATTGCTCAAAATCTTTTTGTTCTAATAACAAATTTCATTTGTAATTTAACATTATTCAAACATTATTTATATTTTTATATATATAATCTGTTATTTTAATAATTTTTAAAGTCATTTATATTTTGTTTAATATTTAAATTTATTTATTTTATTTTAATAATTTATCACTTAAAACTTTGTTAGTCGCTTTACATTTTTAGTTTTTTAAACACATTTTTGTTAATTTATATATATTATTATTAAATTATTGTAAAAGAAATTTTAAAACAATAATTGAAACTATTCCTAATCAAAGTGTAATATAAATAAATTTTATATTATTTGTAAAAGTATAAAAAATATATCAAATTATATAAGAAATAGTAATTATAGTAGTAATATCATTTTTAATAAAGAATAAAGTAAATAATAATACTAAACTTATTAAAAAACATACTAATTCAATATTTAAAATATACTTTAGTTCTAATTCTTTTAAGTTCATTTAATTTTAATTATTAAAAGTTAAATTTATTTGTTTTTGCTGTAAAACATTTATATTTTTTTGTATTTGTTTATTTTGTTGTATATTTAACAATGTTAAAACACCTATAAATAAACTTATAGTAAGTCAAATAATTATTATTTCAATTGTATCACTCATTATTTTTCGTTATTAGATAAAGTAAAAATAATATATTTTTTTGTTCTATCTATATTTTGTTGTGATAAAGATGGTAAATTATAAAAACTATTATAATACATTGTTAAATCATTTAATTTATTAACCATTTTTTCATCTATTTGTGTATTTTTATCAACCACATTTTCTACTTGTGTTGGTAAATATTTATTTAAAAATTCAATATTTACATTATTTAAGAATCAAGCTAAACCACCTCATATCATAATAACAATAGTTATAATTGTGTTCATTTTTTATATTTAATAAATAAAAATAATTTTATATAATAAGTATTTATTATTATATATTATAATATATTTTTTTTATAAAAAAAGTCAGTCTATTTTAAACCTTGCTTTTTTTAAATTTAGCATAAAAGGTTAGACTGACATTGTTATTTTTTATTAGTTTATTTTTATTGTGATATAATTCAGTCAATAATATTATTTGTATTATCTTGATTTTCATTATACAAATTATTTTTATATTTCATAACTTCTAATTCAAGTTGATTTATTACAAATAATTTTATTTGATTTCTTTTTGAACTATTTTCTTCAAATGCCTTTTGAAATTCTACTTTTTTTTGTCAAACTTTATTTAATATTTTATTTAATATTATTTTTTGTTTTTCAACAGGCAATTTAGATATTCTTGAAAAAAGTTTTTTATTTAAAATATCTTTAATTTTAGTAGATATTTTTTGTTTTAATTGTTTCATATATTTATTTTCAATAATTTTTTTATTTTCTTTTTTAAAAGTATTTACTGCTTCTTTTTTTTGTTCTTTAATTTTATTATTTATTTGTGTTTTATAATTTTTTAATTGTGGATATACTGTTTTTAGTTTTTGTTTTAGCTCTTCAAGTTGAGTTTTTATTTCTTTTACTGCTTTAAAATTTCTATTTATCTCAGCTTCTTTTAGCTTTTGTAATGTTGCTATTAGCTTTGTTTTTAAGTCTTGTACTTCTTTAAATGTATTTTCATTTGTTTCAATTCAATATTGCTTAGCCTTTGCTTTAATCATTTCTATATTCTTTTGTTCTGCTTCTCATATTTTTTTACTTAAACTATTATATTGTCAAACAAGTTCATTATATTTATTAAATAGTTCTTGTTTAGTATTTTCTAATATATTCTTTTTAGTTACATTTGTAACTGTTGATAACTCATTTTTAATTTTTAATAAAGTATCTTTTACTGATTTAATTTTTTCTAATATTTCTTTTCTTTGATGTTTTAATTGCTCTTTTATTTGTTTTATATTTTGATTTCACAAATTATATTTTTCTTTTAAATTATGTTTAAATTCTGTTTTATCCTTTTTAAATTCTTCTCTCATATCATGTCTTTTTAAATTATGTTTAAATTCTGTTTTATCCTTTTTAAATTCTTCTCTCATATCATGTCTTTTTAAATTATGTTTAAATTCTGTTTTATCCTTTTTAAATTCTTCTCTCATATCATGTCTCATTTCAACTCTATCTTTTTTTATAGCTTTCATAGTTCAAAATCAAGGTCTTGTTTTTTCTTTAAAACTTTGTGTTTGTGACATTGAAGTTTGTTCAACACTATTTGGGTGTGTCATTGAAGCTTGTTCATTATTTCAATTAAAACCTCAACTTGGTCAAAAAGCAAATGTTGTTGTTCAATAAATTACTCATAAAATTGCTGTTGATAATGTAATTTTTGATATTGTATTTTTTTTCATGTTAGTTTTTATTTAGTTATAAAAATAGTAATATTTTTTTATTACTTTTAAAGTATTATATAATTAAAAAATTTTTTATATTGTATTTTTACATAATATATAATATATTTATATTATTATTTTTATTCTTAGATATTATATTCAAATATAATATATAGTCTATAATATATTTATATTATAAATTAGCTAATTCACATTTTAAATATTCAATATTTTCTAATATATTTTTTAATTCTTTTGAAGATTTTATTTTTCAAGTATAATTTCATCATTTTTCAATAGGTCTTTTTTCTATATAAACTCATTTTTTTTTATCATAAATATAAATGTATTTATCTGCTACATTTATTTCTTTAATTGGTCTAATTTCTTCATAATTAACAATATAATATATATATTCTTTTTGATAATTATAAGAAGCTATTTCTTCATCATTTATTTTAGTAATTTTTATATTTTTATATATTTTTTTATCTAAGTTTTTTATAAAATTTTCTGCTTCTTTTTTATCTAAAAAACTTTTTCATTTTTCAATAAGTTCTACAACAATTTCCATTTTTTATATTATTTATTAAATAAAAATAAAATAAGATAAGATAAAGATTTTTATCTTATCTTATAATTTTATTATTTATATATTTTTACATGATCTCAATCTCCTTTTATAGTTAAATTTGTATCTGCTTTTCAATCATTATCACTATCTATTATAGTTTCTGTATATGTTGTTGAATCTTTTCTAAAAAATGATCTATTTAAGTTTCATAAATTATTATCACTAAAATCTAATTCAGTTAAAAGTCAATCTAAATCTGTTATATTATCTGGTAATAATGATAAATCATTATGTGCGAAACTTACCCGTGTAACATTATCATTTTTAATTAAATTTATAGCATTATCTATATTTTGTAAATTATTCCGTGTAATACAAACACTATCTCAATCATAACTATCTCAACAATAAGCATCAACTGTTTTTATATGACTAGATTTAATTTTAGGAAATGTTTTAATTTTATTATTGCTAAGATCTATATCTTCTAAATTTGAATTTGTAAGGTCTGCTACTTCTGTTATTTCATTATTAAAAGCATCAAATATTTCTAAATTAGTTAAGTTTTGTATAAAAGTTCCTATTTTTGTAATAGCATCGTTTGTTAATTCTAAATCCTTTAAATTTGTTAAATCTCATAATTCACTATCATCAGGTATATCTCATATATTAAAATGATTTAAATTTAATTTTTCTAAATTTGATAATTGTCAAATGTTTTTAAATGTTATTTGTGTATTTTGTCCATAATTAACATTTAATTCTTTCAAATTTGTCAAATCTTTTAATTCAGAAAAATCACTATCATTTTTATCCCAATAATATAAAGTTAGTGTGTCTAATCATTTAATGTTTCAAAGTTCTTGTGGAATTTTTTTTCAATTTTGATTTTCAATATCTAAATTTTGTATTCAAAAATTTCATAATCAAAGATAATTTGAATTTTTTTCAAAATCATATATTTTTACATATTTAAAATTAACATTATCATCATAATATATATATTTTCAATCACTATTTTTAAAAATAGCTGGTGCTATTATTTTATTGTTTGTAGAAATAACTTCACTCCGACCATTCCTTTCTCTTGGCCTCATTGAATATGCTAATATATTTGATATTTCAAAAGGATTTTTATTTACATCTCATAATCATTCTACTTGTAAATCATTTAATTTTATGTATTTTGAAGGTTTTGTGTCATCAGAATTTGTTTTAATTATTGGAAGATGTATAATTGTAGTATGATCGTGATAATAAAGACTTATAAAGCCATCATCAAGATTTGTACTATATCAAAGACGGCTAGCTCAAAATCAGTTCCAATTTGTTTCTGTTATTAAACTTAATTTTGGTGTATTTAGTGTTAAATTATCTATAGTATTTCATTCAATTGTAGTATCATCAAAATTAGTTATTTCATCATTATAATATTCAAAAGTATAAAATGTATTATTTTTTAATTCTGACAATGGTATATTTATAAGTGTAACATCATCTGAATTTAAATTATTTAATTTTAATTTAGTATCACTTATTTGTCATGCTCCAAGAGCTAATGTTTTTAACTTAGAAAAATTTTTAAATGTTTCTTGATCTCCTTTAAAATTTATTTTTCAATTATTCCATATTATTTGAAAACTACTTAAATTATATGTTTTATTACTATCAGTATTGTTTTGAAATGTTATATCGGTTCAATTGCCATTTATACTAAATTCTTCAATACTTGGTGAAAATTTTGACATATCTATTGTTTTTATAGCAGTATAATTTAAAGAAACATTCTTTAAATTTGGTTTTTCTAATATTGTATCTATATTTGATATTTGGTTTCTAGCATTATAAGTAATTGAAAAATTTTCTAATTTATCTCATATTTTTGTTAAACTATTTTCATCAAATCACTTTTTTAAAGAATATATTATTAAAGTTTTTAGATTTTTTAAATTTTCTATTCAATTTAAACTTATAACATCACTACAATCTCATAAATTTTCTATACTATCAAGTGTATCTTGATCTTGATCTATTGTCCAATATTTATTATTATCATCTGTATGTTCTGTAAAACTTATTGAAACTCTTTTTCGATTTTTATCATAACTATCATTTTCTATACAATTTTTAAAATTTTCATCATAAATTTTTATATTTGAATTTTTATTAACAATATTTATATTTATTTTATTTCAGTCTCAAGTTAGTTCTATATTACTATTACTATCTAAAGGTAAAGTTGTTTTGTCAGAATTTTTATTTATTTCAGTATTTCCATTAAACCAATATTGTAAGTTTGTTGGCAAATTATTTTTATCAAATATAAGATTTACGGGAATTTCTCCTATATCATAATAAGTTTTAATTAGTTCTAATCATATAAATCATTTTAAATCTATTGTGTTACTATAACTATTAGTAATAATGATACTTTTTAATGTGTTTGTTGAATTTTTCATTAGTTTATTATTTGTTATTTTTTTTGCTAATATTTCATAATCAACTATATTTGGTATATCAAAATTAGTTAAATCAAATTCTACATCTCATCTTAAATTTAGTTTTTTTAAATTATTTATTGTTCAAGTTAATGTTATTTTATTTTCTGAATTTGTTGTATAGATATATAAATTTTTTATTTTAGAATTATCAAAATTTATTGTAGCATCATTATTATTTTCTACATCTATTATTAACAAATTAAGATTTTGATCTTTTATAGTTGTATCTCAAGTTATTTTAATTGACTTAACTAAATCATTAGAAATATTGACATTTAAACAAGATGTATCAGCTGATGTACAAGTATAATCTTTATTTTTATCAAAATATAAATAATCTCATATTTTATTTTTTGATAAATAATCATTTATTATACCATAAGTTTCAAATTCAAAATTATTTATTAAATCACCTACCTTTCTATCATTTTCATATATACAAGATAACCAAGATGTATCTTTTCAACAAGTATAAAATTTAATATTTTTAGTATTTGGTGTTTTAATTTTTTCAAAATTATTTGATGTTACTTTAGTTAATTTACTATTAGTTGAATCATAATTATAAATAATTGTTGGATTATTTTTATTATTTACTCAATAAGTTTCACTAAAATAATCAGCAAAACTTATTGTATTAAACAATATAAAAGTTATTGTGAATAATCAAAATGTTTTTTTAATCATATTTTTTTATTTATTATATAAATTATTTTTATTATTTAATAAGTATTTGTAGTTTTAAAGAAATATTAGTTAAATGTTCAAACATTACTAATATCCCATTTTGTATTATCATTTCAAACAGTATTTAAATCTATATTAAATGATGTTAAATTTGGTAAATAATTAAGAGAAACAGATGTTAAGTTTTGTAAGTTATTTAAATCTAAACTTGTTAAATTATTATTTCCATAACCATATATAAATAATTTAGTTAAATTAGAAAATCAAGAAACAGTTAATTTATCTAAATTTAGTCAATCAAGTATTAAACTAGTTAAATTAGTAAAATTTGAAAGATAATTTGAAAGATTAGTTACTTTTTTAATTGTTCAATTATCATTGTAATCTAAAGAAATGTTAGACAATAATAAATTTGTAATTTTATTTCATAAATTAGATAATATTTTATTATTTAATATTATTTCTTTTCAACCTAAAACAATATCATTATATCATAAGTCAGATTCTGGATAACTTGCTATTTCCATTTTTTTTATATTTGAAGAACTATTTTCTAAAATTTCTTTTAAATTTGACATGTTTATCAAACCATCGTTAATGTTTAACCGAAATTGTGTTAGGTTTTTATAATTTCATCAACTTTTAGCAAGAATAGGAGAAGAAGTTGTTCATTTTGAAATATCTATATTAACATATTTTACTGTTTCAGGTAAAATAAATTGACCATTATAAGAGTTTAAATGAAGAGTTAAATTTTCTAATTGTGTTAAATTAGTTGATTTTAAATTATTTAAATCAACATTTTTTGCTCCTATAAAAAGTGTTTTTAAGTTTTTTAATTTAAAAATATCATTTCAAATTATTGTTGTATATCTACTTCAATAAAGTTCTAAGTCTTCTAAATTTTTAAAAATAGATAATCATTTTATTAAAGGATAATTTCAAAAAAATAAAGTTTTTACTTTATCAAAATTATTTCAATTATCAACAAAAATATAATATTCTTTATTTATTTTTGAATCAAAATAATCTATTATATCATACTGATTTCAAACCTTTAAATCTCAATTTGTTGAAGATGATAACCGATATTTTAGTTCATTTATAAAAGAATTTATTTTTCAACTTCAGTCTGTTCAAATACTATTTACATTATTATCAACCCATATTCAACCATTACAACCATTAAATATTCTAACTGTTTTTCAATTTCAATCTGTTTCTTTTACTAAATAATATTTATTTCAATCATTATCAACTATTCCATTATAAAAATAATAGATTCAATCTTTATTTGCTTCAGATGTTCTTTTTGATAGAATATTTGTTAATTCAGATTGTGTTTTATTTTTTAAATAATTACAAGTTAATGTTTCTTTTCAATTTGTTTTTATATCTATTTTTTGGAAAGAACAACTTCATTTAAAATTACTAATATTATCATTATTATTACCATCTATATTATTATCTAATACTATTTCTTTTTGATTTACTTTATTAAAATTATCATCTTTTATTAACCAATATTTTGTTTTATCATTACTATCTTGTTGAAATTTTAGATTATATTTATTTTCTAATGTTTTTATAAAATTTTTATCAACAAAAGAACTACATTTTTCAAGTTTTGGAGTTGTTGTTTTATTATTTCAAGTTGTATTTAAATCAGGAATTTCTGATTTCCATTTATTATTTAAAACAATTTTCCAATTTTTAATATATTCCATTTCTCAATTATCTATATTGAAAATTCAATATACTGGTATTATTATTTTTTCTCAAGCTAATATAAATTCTAATCTTTTTGTTTGTATTCTTACACCAATATTTCAAACATCACTTAAATATGTTTTTTTTAATTTTCAATAAGAATCTTTATTAAATTTTAAAACTTTTGTTTCTCTAAAAGTTCAATCTCAAATTATTTTTACTTTATTATTTTCTTTTATGGAACTATCTTCAATAATTTTTTTTAATAAAGGATTTGCATCTTCAATTTTTTGATTTCAACCATTTCAAGCTAACATAGCAGGGAAAAATTTAAAGTTTCAATCAACATTTATAAATCATAAAATTTCATTATTATTATTAACTGCTATTAAATTTCTTCCTCCAAAAATATTTATATTGTTAAATTTTTTTTGTAATTTATTTATAAATGCTTCTCTTTTTTCTTTTTCTAATCATTCAATTTTTGTATAATCCACAATTTTTAATTTCATACTTGTTAGTCATCAAACATCGCTACTTTCAATTTGATTTAAATTATCTTCTTCTTCAATTTTCATTCCATTTTTTAAATGTTCTTTTATATAATTATCTAATTTTTTTGGTGTAATTTTTTGTTTATAATTATTATAATCTTGATCTAAATTAAGAGCAAAAGAATTATATCCAAATAAATTAAATAAAAATAAACTAATAACAGAAAAGGTTATTTTTTTTATCATGTTTCGATTTTAAAAAACTAAAAATTTAATTTGATTTGTTGTATTTTTATCTTTTTTTTGAAAAATATAATAAAATTTAATGTTTAACTTTTTATTATAATATATTTATTTTAAAACAAATATATGGTTTTTATTTTTTTACTATTTCTTTTTTTATTGTTTGTAAATCTTTTATTGTAAATGTTTCTAATTTATTTTCAAATCATTCTGTATATATTGTAATTCTATCTATATCATTATTTATCATATATAAAAGTGTTTGTTTTATATTTTTAATAAAACTAAAAGAAAAATATGGTAAAATATTTTTTGTTTCTATTATTTTTTGTGTATTCCATTTATTTTCAAAATATTTTTCAATTTCTTTTTTATTTAATTTTTTTATAAGTTTTGTTTTTATTCCTTTAAAATTATCTGCTTCTTCTTCAATTAAAACTATTTTTCATTCTTTTAAAATAAAAGGTTTATTTTGTCTTGTTTTTACTGATTCACTTCTATCATAAGATATTTGTAATTCAGTAATAATTGGTCAAAATCATTTAAAATTATTTTGAACTAAATCGTTTATTATTTTTTCACTTTTTTCAAGCATATTTTTTTGTTCTTTATATTTTTTTGATATTACCTTCATATTTTTTAAGTTTAAATTATAAAAATTTTTATATGTATAATAAGTATTAGAAAGTTATATTATACTATTTTTATATTTACTTTAAAAAAAAGAGATAAATTTATCTCTTTTTTAATTAAAATCAAAGATCTCATATAAATTGAAATAATAATTTTGTTCTCATTTTGTAATTTTCTTTTATAGAACAACCAGCAGTTTTATTTGCTGTATATAATTTAAAGAATGAAGTAAAGTCTTTATCTTGTATATTATTAAAAGTTATATCATCATAATCAGTATAATATTGTCTTGATGTATTTAATAAGAATAAATTAGTAATATTTCTATTACAAACAAATTTTCAATTTCATAAATTATATACATATCAGTTAATAAATAAAGGGTTACTACTATAATTTGTATTTATGTTATTAGTTATCAAATATATTCAATTTATATAAACTACATTATTTCAAACATTTATATTATTATTTGCTGCTAAGAATATTCAATAATATAAGTTGATATTTTCATTTTTATTTATATTTGTCATTATATTTATATCTCAATTTTTTGATATTAAAGTTATATTTCATTTTAAATTATTATTTCAATTATATCATATTATATTTACATCAGGATAATCAACTATAATTTTTGTTATTCAATTTCAAGTAGCAAGTTTATTTCAATTATAATCTTCTCATTCAAATAATAATTTATTTAAATTATCATTATCATTTATATAAATTATTTTATTAAAATATTTTCATTGTTTCATATAGTTTATAATATTAGGTTTTTTATATCTATTATTTCAATGCTCAAAAGTATTTGTAATAAAGCTTTTTTCATTATTTCAATAAGTATTTATAATTTTTCATCAAAAAGTATTATCAGTGGTATATTTTCATATATTATTTGTATATCATATTCAAAATAATTTTATTTTATTTCAAAGCATTCAAACTTGATTATTATATTTTGTTACTCAAATATCTAAATTTTTATCTATCATTTTTCTTACACTATTATAATCATTAGTATAATTAAAATCATTAAAATAAAAAGGATATTTTCAATCACTATATCAGTTTTCATAATACCATGCTCATAAGTTCATTTTCACAGTTCTAATTTGGTTTGTATTCCAATTTTTATCTTCAATATAATTTTCATAATAAGTATGACTACAATGATAACCTCAATAATATTTTTTAGTAATGACAGTTGAGTTTTGATAACCATTTAATATTTTTGTAAAATATTCTTTAAATACATTAGCTCAATAAACTATTTTTGTAAAATTATTATTACTTATATTATTATAAAACGATAACAAGTTATTTATTTTTTTATTATTTAATTCTCATTTAAAGAAATTTCATAATATTGTATTTTGTCATATATATTGTATAGGCATATCTAAACTAAATAAATTTTCTCATCAGTTATCTATAAGTTGATTAGCACTTCAATTTAAAATAGATATATTACAGTTTCAATTATTACAAGGAACATCTTTAAAATTTATAAAGACATCTATTATATATTGAAAATTATATACTCATTTTAAATTTGTTATATTTTCTATTGTTTTTCAATCATTTATAGGAAATATATCCTTATTATAATCTTGATTTATATTATATGGTTTATATTCTTCATTAGTAAGTTCAAAATTTCAATCACTAGGATTTGTAAATACATAACATCTTTTTGTATTTCAATTGTTATAATCTCAATTATTAT
>Ga0256829_1003303_pt1 | contig 11294 bp, 3 predicted proteins | sample 131447metaG_FD_185979 | JGI IMG/M metagenome (GOLD analysis project Ga0256829, IMG submission 185979) | Hydrothermal vent microbial communities from Lau Basin, Pacific Ocean - 131-447 | ecosystem: Environmental > Aquatic > Marine > Hydrothermal vents | place: Pacific Ocean: Lau Basin | collected... | reverse complement strand
ACAATCAACAGCCCCGGCAAATTCACATAGACATCCGGCTGCACAGCCGACAAAAAGATCGACAGTACAATCAAACCCAGTCCGGTGATAATCCCCGCAATCGTTGATAGATCCATACACTCCCCCATCCAACACTACCCGCACATCACCGTGCGGGAGGCGGTAACGGTAACCGCAAGGGGCAGGATGTCAAAACACGTGTCGCATGAAAATTGTTCGCATTCCTTTGCAAAAACGATCTCGTCATGCCCCGACCGGCACGGCCACCCCCGCTCTATCGGGGATCGCTTGCTACGTGGACTGTCACGTTGGGGCTGAACCACGGAGTACACAGAGATGCTGATGACTTCACCGTCGCATAGATTGCTCAGGTCAGCCGCTTTTGCCTGTGCAGAAGCTGTATTTCCACATGTCGAAAACACAACAACTCAGCCAGCGATGCGATTCAAAAACTATTTGACGGCAAAATGCCCGAATTCATAACGGGAACGGAATAGTTGATTTTTTCTTGACATCATCCTGTCAAGGAATAATTGTGCGGTTCTATAACATTTCTCTCTAGGGGGGGGTAGTGATGCGCTACGCTGATATTGTCACCAAAAAAATCGCCAAACAGGCCTTGGCAATCTCGATCGCTGCAGGGCTCGGCCTGAGTGGCTGTGGCGGTGGAGGCGGCGGTGGCGCTCTCAGTTCAATCAGCTCCTCCATCAATGTCATTGATGGTTATGTACAGGGTGCTATCGTATTCCTAGATAAAAACAAAAATGGCGTAAAAGACGCAAACGAGCCAGTTGCCATTAACACCGATCCGGCCAATGGCGTTTATACATTCAAAGGCATCTCTGCCGCTACTCTGAAGCAATACCCCGTTGTCGTAACCGTTCCAGTCGGTGCGGTGGACATGGACAATCCGAACCAGCCCATTACCAACGCATTTAACATGACCGCCCCGGCAGGCACCACCAGCGGCGTGGTCTCCCCGATTACATCCCTGATTCACAGTCAAATGAAAAACAACCCCGGCATGACCATTGCCGAGGCACAAACCACCATCAAAAAAGCGATGGGGCTGCCCGCCAACAGCACTGTTGATCTAACCGCGAACTACGTCGCCAAAAACAATGCCAACAATGCTAAGATTCATAAGGTCGCACAGACTGTCGCCGCCATTGTCGGCAGTAACCAGGCCAAGCTGCAGAGCAATAAGCCCAAGGGCGCAAGCACAGCCACCCTCGTGGATGTGATGGTACAACAAGCCATCGCCTCACTGCCGACAATTGTGCTCAAAGTCGATTCAGCCGGCGCCAAGTTCAACCCCAAAACCACGCCGAAAGCGATTGCTGCCAATAAACAGTTCACTATTCCGGTCAATACGCTGAAGAAAAAACTTGCCGCGCAACAAGCCAAACTCAGTAAGCCAAGGATCAAACTCATCGGCAACCCTGTCATTACACTTGTTGCCAAGAAGGGTGCAACCTACGCAGACCCCGGCGCAAAAGCCGCCTCCAACACTTACGGTGACATATCCGCAAGCATCAAAGCAACCGGCACCGTCAATGCATCCAAGCCCGGCAAATACACCATCACCTACAATGTTACAGACGCTAAGGGCAACAAGGCGAAACCAGTGACCAGGCGCATCAACGTCATTGCTAACCCGGACAAAACTGCCCCAGTCATCCAGCTGATCGGTGCTAACAAGGTCACCATGCAGGCTGGCGTCGCGCCGTATGTTGAGCAGGGTGCAATCGCCACTGACAATGCCGATGGCGACATCTCAACCAGCATTCAGACTACCGGCACCGTCAACGCAGCCAAACCAGGCACATACACCATCGCCTACAACGTTAGCGACGCAGCTGGCAACAAGGCGAAGACTGTCACACGCACCATCACTGTTACAGCACCACCGAAAGACACCACACCGCCCCATATCGTGCTCAACCTACCACCAGTAAAAGGGCCTGTTAAAAACACCGCAGCACTTGATCCCACTACAATTGTCCTCATAACAGGCACGAAGTTCACTGATCCAGGCGCATCAGCATGGGATGCGGTCGATGGCACCGTTACAGTCAAAAAAACGGGTATAGTTAACACAGCAAAAGCCGGTACATACACTATCACATACACCGCTACCGATAAGGCTCTCAACAAGGCTACTGCGACCCGCACAGTGATTGTTACGGCAGCAGCGGATAAGACTGCTCCGGTCATTACGCTGTTGGGGCAAAAGGCTGTAACCATCAAACAGGGTGCCACTTATAGTGACGCTGGTGCGACGGCCACTGACAACGTTGATGGCAACATCACCAAAAAGATCAAACTGAGCAATCCGGTCGATACATCCCTTCCGGGTGTTTACACTGTGACCTATAACGTCAGCGACCATGCTGGCAACGCGGCGACTCAGGTAACGCGCACGGTCACAGTCACCAAAGCCGCCGATACCACACCGCCGACCATCACCCTCGTTGGCAACAAAACCATCAGTGTCGTGCAAAACACCACATTCAACGACCCCGGTGTCACCGCATACGACACAGTGGACGGCGACCTCACAGCCAATGTCGCCGCAACCAGCGCAGTCAACACAGCTAAGCTCGGGACATACACCATCACCTACAAGGTCAGCGACAAGGCAGGCAATCCCGCCACACCTGCTACTCGCACCGTCAAAGTGATCGCGAACCCGAGCCTGATCGATAATATCCCTCCGGTCGTTATAGCACCGAAGGATATTATTGTCGAAGCCACTGGCACAATGACTGCTGTCACACTGGGAACAGCTACAGTTACCGACAATATCAGCAAAGCTCTGACAGCCACCCCGGATCAAACTGGACCCTTTTCACTCGGCACACACATCATCACATGGACTGCAAAAGATGCTGTGGGCAACAGCGGCTTTGCCCTGCAGCAAATCACCGTACACGACACCACCAAGCCGCTCATGGCTGTAGCCAGTCTGCCACCAGTGTCTGCGACCACCACAGGCACAACAGCCACTGTTCCACTAACTGCACCGAAAGCAACGGATGCTTTGCTCGTTGGCGTAACTTCAAACGCACCTACTGTTTTTCCAGTCGGCAAAACTATCGTGACATGGACTGCGGTTGATACAAGTGGCAACACAGCCACACTGTCACAAACTGTTACAGTAAAAGATGCAGGAGCTCCAGTTATTCAGCTCAATGGTCAGAGCACAATGGTATTGAGCAAAGGGCAAGCATTTAAAGACCCCGGCAGCATCGTAACAGACAATATCGACAAAGGATTGAAATCTACTGTTACAGGCAATGTAAAGACAACGATCCCCGGCACCTACACGCTCACTTATACCGCCACGGATAAGGCTGGCAATAAAGCATCACCGGTAGTACGAACTGTTATCGTCAATGCAGGTGGCATTGCCGTTGGCGCGCCAAAAGCAGGTACTCTCGCAAGTTTCTTTACCGGCGGCAACAGCATGGCGTTTCTTGATGTTCCAAACCAAAACACGTTCACATACGACGCTATGAGCTGGAGCGGGAAAAATGGTGCTCCAATGACGGATATGAACTTTACGTGGGATCCTGCCACTAATACGTTCAAGTCATCAACAAAACCAAAATATATCGAATACCGACTACAACCCTCCGGCCAATGGCTAGCAGTTGACACCAACGCATTTACTCCTATCGACCAAGGAACGGCTGGAGTACTGTCTCTGAACAGTGATGGGTCATCGACTACAACGAAACTGACATCAACAAAATCATTAGCTGGTTTAAATATCAAGAAAATCTTGGCCGCTCAAAAGAATGGTGCAGGCGCACAATTCGCAAGCTTGGTTAACCCAACAGCTACATTCAGTACGAATGCACAACAGATTACATTGTCTGACACGCAGAATCAGAGCGTGTACAGGATTGGCAAGTTTAACGATCAAAATTGCACGGCGGTTGGTTCTACAAAGAATTGCAACGTGGCTGGTTTTTTCGATCAAACTAACCAGAAACAAATCAATCCAACTACACTTGCACAGATTCTATCTACTCCGAATCAGACGTTGCCGACCGGAAATGGCAAAGCAATCGCTTATAAAGACATTTTCTTTGCAGATGGAATGAATAGTCAGTTCTCCGTCACACTGGGCGCTACAAACGCTACGTCCACCACAGGTGAAGCACGCATTTACAGCAATAAAAATGGCGGATGGGGGGCATACAACTGGGGACAATTCGATCAGTTTGGCAACCCGACGTTGAACACGCCAGTGGCAGTTACAACATGGAGCATGGTTGCTGTTAACGGCGTCAAGATGATTCAGATCGCCGTGCCGAAAGCAGTGAAATTGTCACCCTGGATGCAAAATGTAAGTAAAATTGGCTTTGCAGTTCAGGATAATTATGTTCGAAAAGTCGATATCATTGCTAAGGGTGCGGTTGGATCGCCTGGGACTGGCTTTAATAAAGTGGCTATGGCTGACATCAAGGCCAACTTCTCATCGAAGTACGACAAAACGGCTCCTATGATTCAACTCTTTGGCGCCAAATCCATCACTGTTCAGCAAAACAGCGCGTTTGTTGATCCGGGCAGTATTGTCACAGATAATTTTGATACAGGGCTGAAGGCTGTTGTTACTGGCACAGTCACAACGACAACTGCGGGCACATACACGCTCACCTATAATGCGACGGACAGCGCCGGCAACAAGGCATCGCCAGTCACTCGTACCGTAGTAGTAGTCGCAGCGCCAGCAGCAGCAAATGGTGCCATCGCAAATAATAATGTACCTGGCCTACCCGCTGATACGACACCACCGACTATTACACTGAATGGCATGGTGAACTTTAATGCCCCGCTTAATCAAACCGGCGCGGTCATTACCTACGTTAAACAGGGATCAACGTTTGTCGACCCGGGCAGTCAAGTATCGGACAATGTAAGCACTGGGTTGAAAGCTACAGTTACAGGCACTGTCAATACTGCAAAAGTGGGTACATATAAATTAACCTACAATGCTGTTGATACCGCAGGTAACAAAGCAACGCCAGTGGTTCGCATTGTGAATGTGATTGCTGCTGGTACACCGGTAGCGAAACCCGGCCTGACATCGTCCTATATCACTGCAGGGAACATTTTAGCCAACCTTGATGCGTTTGGTTACGTTTCCATGTACGGATACAATACAATCTCTTGGGACGGCGTAAGCGGCACTCCTATTTCGCAAAATTATTATGCTTGGAATCCGGCAACAGGGTTATTCAATGCAGCTCCTGCAAACAACAGCCAGTTTGGCGGTTATCAAGGAGACTATCACTTGCAAGCCAATGGCCAGTGGACGCTTGTTGATACAAATAAATTCAAGCTAACGGATAAAGGGGCAGCAGGTGTTGTCTCCACCTACAGCGATGGCTCCAGCGATACTAATGTTGTTACAGGTGCAACAGATTTGGCTGGTGTAAGCATTAAAGGATTCTTAGCAGCCAGTGGGTTGATGACTGCACAATCGGCTTGGTCTGACTTGATTGATCCTGCAGCTAAGTTTACAACAGGTGCGCAGCAGATACATATGTCACACACGCAAAATCAGACAATCTATCGTATTTCCGTTTGGAATGACCCGACTTGCCCGGGCACGACACACAACTGCAACACCGCCAGTTTTTGGAGCCAATCTTTAAACCAACAAATTGATCCAACTCAACTTGGACAGGTTCTTAACATCGTTGGTCAATCACAAGGAAATGGCCAGCCGGCTGCTTCGGTTCCAACGTATTACGACATCTACTTCGCAGATGGAGTCAACGGTATTCCATACACAGTTACATTATTGGCGAGTTCTGCTACTGCAAGCAGTGGACAGGCACTGATTTTTGGTGACAGCACGAACGGTAACTATGGTGCATACACATATGACAATATGGGTAATCAAATATTGAACAAGCCTGCTGCGACGACAACTTGGTCACGTACTATTGTAAACGGCGTACCGATGATTCACATTGCCATTCCTAAAAGCATCAAGCTGGCACCGTATATGAGCAACGTCAGCAGCATCGATTTTGCTGTACAAGATGGCTATGTGCGTCCAGTTGAAGTGATCACTAAAGGCGCGACATCTTCAGATAGCAGTTTTAATGGTCTAGCGCTATCCGAGATTACAGCCAGCTTCTCCAAGAAGTTTGATAAAACCCCGCCAATGATTAACCTGATGGGGCCTGCCAATATGTCTGTTACTCAAAACAGCACATTTGTTGATCCGGGCTCTGTCGTGTATGACAATATTGATACAACACTGAAGGCAACTGTCACGGGTGCGGTAAACACTGCAGCAGTTGGCACATACAAACTGACCTACAACGCCACTGACTCTGCAGGAAACAAAGCTCAGCCAGTGATACGAACCGTGACTGTTCAAGCGGCTGTTACCGGTAACAATGGTGTAGCGACGGATCTCATTGCACCAACCATTCAGTTGAATGGGGCAAATCCGTTGATCATCAGGCAGGGGGTACAGTTCGCAGACCCCGGTAGCCTTGTATTTGACAACGTGGATCAGGGATTGATTGCATCTGTTACTGGCAAGGTCAACACTGCAAAAGTCGGTGCGTATAAACTGACATACAACGCTGTTGACACTGCAGGCAACAAAGCAACGCCAGTTATCCGAACTGTTCAGGTTGTCTCCAATGGAACAGCTGTCGCCAACCCAGGGACACTCGCCAGTTACTTTGCAAATGGTAAGAGCTTGTCATACCTTGATTCACCGGATGGCTTCAGCCTTAATTACGGTTCCGTCACTTGGAAAGGCGTTAACGGTACGGCTCCGACATTTACCACTTACGCGTGGAATCCATCTACAGGCAAATTTGCAACTACCACGGCGACAAATGGAATTCAGTTCCGCTTACAGGCAAACGGAACTTGGCTGCCACGTGATTCTCAAAAAATCTTAGTGACAGACAAAGGTGCTGCCGGTGTTCTGATTACCTACGCCGATGGTTCCAGTGGAATATCAGCACTAAGTTCAGTTAAATCACTGACCGGCATTAAGATTAAACAGTACCTGACAGCAGGCAATAATCCATCGCAGGTATGGTCTGCATTGATGAACCCAACTGCGACTTTTACAAAGGGAGCACAAGCGGTCGCCATGACTGAAACACCAAATCAAACTGATTACTTGATTGCTCAGTACGTCTATCCCGGCTGCACACCGCTTGGCACGACCAAGAATTGCAATGTCGCGGGTTATTGGGATCAGAATATGCAGCAGCAAGTAAATCCGACCCAATTGAGTCAAATTTTATCGCTGAAGGGACAGACAGCATGGGGAATGAATGGCGTAGTTCCTGCCTACAACGATATCTATTTTGCAAACACTGCGGATCAAAGCGGCTCCTTTGTCCGCCTGATGGCTATCAATCCATCTGATACATCAGGAAAGGCGGACATATACTCTTGGAACAACCCACGCAAACCATTAGCTACCTCAACTTGGAATCTTGTGGTAGTCAATGGTGTAAGCATGATTAAGGTGTCTATACCGAAAGGAATGCAACTATCTCAATGGATGCAAGGCACAAGTGCGATCGCATATGCCGTTCAAGATGGCTATGTTCGTCAGGCGATTGTACATCCGAAAGGCGTAGCATATGCACCAAACGTTAACTTCAACAGTGTAGCAATGACTGACATAAAAGCGAATATCTCGGCCAAGTTTGATAAGGTTGCTCCGAGTATTCAGTTGGTTGGATCATCTACCATGACCGTTGCACTCAATGGTACCTTTACTGATCCTGGTACAGTTGTGACTGATAACTTGCTTAGCGGACTCAAGGCCTCTGTAACGGGCACCGTTAACACCTCGGTTGCTGGAACCTACACGCTAACTTACAGTGTAACCGACACAGCCGGCAACAAAGCCCAACCGGTCACACGTACCGTGATTGTGCAGTAACAATCTGTTCGCGCTATTACGCAACAGTGCCACACTAAAAATCCCTCCGGCAGTGCCGGAGGGATTTATATTCTTATCTATCACGATGAAATCGATGCGCATTCTGTTGTAGGCCGTTAGGCTGCCCGCTATGGAAATGTGGCATGGTTGATTATTTGAAGCGATTGCCTTCGATTGTGGAGCTCGGACTGGTGGTCTTGGCGGCGTGGTTGACTGCGACGCTGGTGATGCCGGAGCCAGAGGGCGAGGTGTCGCAAGCGCTCTCTTCGACGGTACAATCGAGCAGTGAACTGCCGGATTTGCAGCGATTGCTTAGCGCGCCACTGTTTGGTGCTTTGCGGGATAACGCCAGTTCAACACCAAAAACGCCTGCGAAACCGACGCCAGTCACGCTATCGCCATTACACCTGACCCTGCTGGGCACTGTCGTTGCCGGGCGTCAATCTGCCGCCATGATTGAGCATCAAGATAGACATGAGCAGCAACTCTATTTTATCGGCGATGCCATTGAGCCGGGCGTGATTTTGCGCGAGGTGACTGCGAGCTATATCGAGGTAGCGCGCGCCGGTAAGCGGGAGCGGATCACCATGGATGCCACCACACTGCAGCAGAGTACGCCGACCGCATTCTCACCGGCAACCAACCGCGTGCCGCCACACATGCCTCCGCGGATGATGGGTGGCGCATTCGGTGGCAGGCATATGGCCATCACCCCTCCAACGCCAACACCAACCTCGGCACCGACGCAGCAGAAACAGATGACGCGCGCCTATATCAAGCAGCAGACCAGCAACTTTGCCGCCCTGATGACCCAGGCACGGGCGCAGCCCTATATGTTGAACGGTCGACCGCAGGGCTTTGTCCTCACCGAGATCGCCAATGGCTCGCTCTATCAGAAGGCCGGGCTGAAAAATGGCGATGTGATTCAACGGGTCAATGGCAAACAGGTGATGAACGTACAGCAGGCGATGGCGATGTATCAGACGCTGCAGACCGCTTCGGCGATCGACATCGACCTGCTGCGTAACGGGCAACCGCAACGAATCCATTACGTGATTCGCTAACGTATCAACAGATTTGGAGCAGAAATGAAACCATTTACACGCAACTATCCCATCGGCGCCCTGCTTGGCTTGATTCTCCTGCTGCTCTCACCACCAGCATGGGGCAAAGATGTCACCCTCAACTTCAAGAACGCGGACATTCGCGCCTTTATCGAATTTGTCGCCGAGTTCAGCGGCAAGGATTTTCTCATCGACAACCGCGTCAAAGGGAAAGTCACCATCATTTCACCCACGCCCATCTCCGCCGACCACGCCTACGACGTCTTCCGTTCGGTGCTGGAGGTCAACGGCTTTGCCGCTGTGCCAAGCGGCTCGGTGATCAAGATCGTGCCGCGTGCCGAGAGCAAGCAGAAGGCGCTGCCGGTGATGAACAGCGGTCAAAGCCGCGATGACGATGCGATGGTGACGCAGGTGATCCGGCTGAAATACGCCGATGCGCAACAGCTGGTCGCCCTGATCCGGCCGCTGATCTCACCCAACAGCCACTTGGTCGCCTACCCGCGCGGCAACATGCTGCTGTTGACCGATAGCGCCAGCAATATCAAGCGCATGCAATATATTCTCTCACTGCTGGACCGCAAAGATGCGGTCGGCGTGCAACTGTTTGTGCTCAAACACGCCTCCGCCGATAAGCTGGCTACCACCCTGACCACCCTCTACGGCCCCAACGGCGCCGCCGGTACACCGGGAGCAGCCGGCATCGGCGGCATCAAAGCGATCGCCCATCAGCCGGGTAATATGTTGATTGTCATCGGCGCACCGCAGATTATCAACGAGGTCGCCGGTGTGATTGAGAAGCTCGACGTGGCACCGGAATCGGACAGCGGACGACTGAAAGTGCGCTACCTCAAACATGGCAAAGCCAAAGATATCGCCAAGGTGATCAACGAACTGATTGGCGGCCAGAGCAGCAACCCCAAAGCAGGCCAACAGGCGAGCAAACCGCTGTTTGCCGGCGATGTGAAGGTGGTCGCTGATGATGCCACCAACGCTCTGCTGATCACCGCCGACCCGAGTGATATCGCGGCGGTGAACCGCATTATCGATAAACTCGACATCCGCCGCCGTCAGGTGCTGGTGGAGGCGCTGCTGGTCGAAGTGAGCGGCGATGACCTGCAGCGCTTCGGTGTCGAGTGGATGGGCGGCAAAGCTGTCCACGTTGGTGGCAAGGCGGCGGTGGCCGTTGGCGCGCAGAGTTTCAAGAACCTCTCCACCATCGGCGGCGCACTGGCCACCAATGCCACCCTCGTCAAACCCGCGCCGGTCGGTCCGGTACTGGCGCAGAGCGCCCCCGCCGGCCTGACACTCGGCCTGATGAACAGCGCCCTGTCGATTGGCGCACTGGCGCACGCCATGCAGTCGGACTCCAATGCCAATGTGCTCTCCACGCCGAATATTCTGACCGTCGATAATGAGCAGGCGGAGATTATTGTCGGCCAGAATGTCCCCTTTATCACCGGCAACTCCGCCTCCACCGGCACCGCCAATCCGAACCCCTTCCAGACCATCGAGCGCAAAGACATCGGCCTGACCCTGCGGGTCAAACCGCAGATCTCCGATGGCGACACGGTGCGACTGGAGATCTATCAGGAGGTCTCCAGTGTCGATCTGGCCGCCACCGCCGCTGATCCGACATCGCAAAACACTGGTGTCACTACGCGCAAACGCTCCATCAAGACGGTTGTTGTTGCCAACAACGGCCAGATGATCGTGCTCGGCGGACTGATGCGCGATGACAACTCCGTCAGCGTGCAGAAGGTGCCCTGTATCGGTGCGATTCCGATTATCGGCGAGCCATTCAAATTCACCGAAAACCAGACGCGCAAAACCAATCTGATGGTCTTCCTGAAGCCGACCATCATCAAAGATGCCACCGATATCGAAGATATTACCAACAATAAATACATTGATATCAAGAAGTTCTACGAACGCCCACAAAAAGGCGGTACAATCATCTTCCCGATCAAAGAGAAGCATATGCCGTCCACCATGGTGCCGCGCGCGCTGGACAACCGTAGCCCGTCAGACGCGACGCCTGCAACCACTGTCAAACCCGACACCTCGGCAGCCACAGCGGCGGAGGCAACCGCCGCACCATGAAAACATTGAACCGTCTCGGCAGCGATCTGGTCGATAGCGAGCGGGCGCTCAGCTTCTCCATGCAGAGCTTGCGCGCCGGCCCGCTGCTGCCGCTCAAACCGATGGCGGGGATAGCGCATCCGGTGGCGGTGAGCGATGCGGGCGACTGGCCGTGGCAGCTGCTCGATGATTGCCGCCGCCGC
>Ga0256829_1003302_pt1 | contig 11297 bp, 10 predicted proteins | sample 131447metaG_FD_185979 | JGI IMG/M metagenome (GOLD analysis project Ga0256829, IMG submission 185979) | Hydrothermal vent microbial communities from Lau Basin, Pacific Ocean - 131-447 | ecosystem: Environmental > Aquatic > Marine > Hydrothermal vents | place: Pacific Ocean: Lau Basin | collected... | reverse complement strand
GATAGCGGCGAACATGCGCCGCACCTGATGGTAACGGCCCTCATGCAGAATCAATTTCGCTTCATGGACGCCGCAAATGGATAGTTCGGCAGGCAGGCAGGGTCTGTCATCATCTTCCAGCATCAGCTCGCCGCTGGCAAAGCGATCCACCTCGCTGCCATCCAGAGGATGCGCCAGAGTGACCGCATAGGTTTTGGAGATATGGCGTTTGGGACTGGTCAGCTGGTGGTTAAGCAGGCCGTCGTCGGTGACAATGAGCAGGCCGGACGTATCCTTGTCCAGGCGCCCGACACTGGATAACGGCGGTTTTCGGTCGATCCAGCGTTCGGGAAAATCGGCATAGATGAGTCGACCATCTTCTTTGCGTGAGCAGACAGCCCCCAGCGGTTTGTGATAGATCAGGGTGAGGCCGTCAGGATGATCCAGCGCTTCGCCTTCCAGCAGCACCTGCTCCGGAAACACCTTCTGAGCCGGCGAAACGGCGGGCTGGCCATCTACTGAAATCCAGCCTGCTTTAATCCAGTGGCGCACATCCTTTCTCGCCCCGTAGCCGAGGTTGGAGAGCAATTTATCCAGACGTTCTGCTTTTCTCATGTTACCGTTCTCATGTTATCGAACTCCTTCAAGCACTTTAAATCCATCCGTTTCCACCATGCATCGGCACTGTCGCAGTTCGGATCTGAGCAGCTGTTCATAGGGCAGTTGGCGATTGGCGACCAGGAAGAGTGCGCCACCGCGCCTGAGCGACTGGCAGGCGCGCTGTGCGATGCGCCGGCCCAATGCCACATCTCTGTTCTGACCGCTGTGAAATGGCGGGTTGCAAACAACCCAGTCCAGTTGTTCGGCCAACGGCTCGGATGCGGCGTCAGCCCAGCGGGGGAGAATGCTTCGGCGCCATGGCTTCAGGTTGTCAATGGCGCACTCCAGCGCCAGTTGGTCGGCCTCAACCAGGTGAATCACTGTTATATCATCTTGCCGTCGCAAAATTTGCTCGGTCAGCAGGCCGTAACCGCAGCACAGATCCATGCCGTTGCCGGACAATGCGGGCAGTTGCGAAAGCAGCAGGGCGGAGCCTCTGTCCGGCCGATCCCAGCTAAACAGTCCCGGCCTTGTGATCAGGCCATGGCTATCCACATGGCGGGGCAGGGCGGCGGCGATCCACTGTGTGGCCAGTGCGCTATTGTATGTTGCGCTCTTGCGGGCGGAGAAGATCCTGCACTTCGATTTTGATCGCGATGCAATATTACCGGCCAGTTTTTCCAGCGCCGACGCATAGCTTTTTGCACCATGATCATTGGCGCAGGCCACCATCACCCGGCCGTTTTCTGGCAGCCTGTTCATCGCTTCCGCCATCCATGCGTGCGTCTGTTGTCTGTTTTTCGAGGGGGATAGCAGGATCAGGTCATACATTTTGCCGGAGTCGGGCCAGGCGGGGAAAACAGCAAGGCCGATATGTTGAATGGCGGCGTGCAAGGGTTTGAAATGCTGCTGAATATCCAGCTGGCCGGACTGTGCTTGAATCGTCAGCAACAGTGGATGCGCCTTTGCATTGATGATCAGGATGCGTTCAGGCTCGATTTCAAGAGCAGTCCGATATAAAAGTTCGATCGCTTTCATGGTTTGGGACTGTATGAACAGAAGCTGCGACTGTCCATCGATTGCAGGATGGAATGGGCATTGGCGGATATGTCAACTGGAAAGCGCATGATAATGGCGTTGACGGGTAAGTTGATGCAACATAGCGCCATGCTATCCACCAGTCTGAGCGATAAACGGATTCTTGTGACGCGGGCCAGAGAGCAGTGCGATGATGTCATTAAGATGCTGCAGTCACGCGGCGCAGCGGCTGTGCTGTTGCCTTGTCTCCAGGTTGAAGCGCTGCCGCATGCCATCGCCGATGGCGTGGCCATGCTGGCCGATTTTAGCGATGTGTTGTTCACCAGCGCCAACGGGGTGCATGCCGTGGCCGCTGCTGCGGCTGGCAATGGCGGCAATCTCAATGGGCTGCTGGCGGGGCGGCGTATTGCGGCGGTTGGCGGCAGGACTGCTGCAGCGCTGGCGAAACTGGGCGTCGGCGTGGATATCATCGCGGCGCATGCATCACAGCAGGGGCTGATAGCGGCTTACGAAAACAGGGGGCTGCCGCACGCGCTGCTGTTTTTTCGCGCCGAAGAGGGCAGCGACGCTCTCGCTGATGCCCTGTCGCGACAGGGGGTGACGGTGGCGACTATTCCGGCTTATCGGACGGCTTGCCCGCAGCAGGATGCCGGCGATGTGATCGCCATGATGCAGCGCGGCGAGATCGATGCTGTGCTGCTGGGTAGCGCCAAAACCGCCGCCCATTATCTGCAACGCATGGGTTCCACGGCGCTGGCCAACCGGCCTGTGATTGTTGCTATTTCAGAAAAGATGGCCGAATCGGCGCGTCGCTTGGGATTGAACGTGCAGGTTGTCGCCAAAGTCGCTAGTTTTGAGGCCATGCTCGATGCACTGGCCGAGTATTTTGATTCCGGGAGTAAATAATATGTCCTTGCCTGATCTGATGATCCGTCCGCGCCGATTGCGCAATTCGGCGACGATTCGCCGCATGGTGCGGGAAACTGTGTTGACGACGGCCGATCTGATTTATCCGCTGTTTGTCGATGAGACCATTACCGAGGCCGTGGCGGTGAAGAGCATGCCGGGCGTATCGCGTATTCCGTTGTCTCAGGTTGGCGATGCGGTGCAAGAGGTTGCGGCGCTGGGCGTGCCCGGCGTCATTCTGTTCGGTATTCCGGCTGAAAAAGATGCGGTCGGTTCCGGCGGCTGGGATGCCGATGGCATCGTGCAGCGGGCGATCCGGGCTGCCAAAGCGGCCTGCCCCGATATCTGCGTCATTGCCGATGCCTGCTTTTGCGAATACACCGATCATGGTCACTGCGGCGTGTTGCACGGTGAGGAAGTGGATAACGATGAAACCCTGATCAACCTGCAAAAAGAGGCGGTCTCCTATGCCGAGGCCGGGGTCGATATTGTGGCGCCGTCCGGCATGATGGACGGCATGATTGCAGCCATCCGCACAGCCCTGGATGATGCCGGATTTTCGCATACGCCGGTGATGTCGTATGCAGTCAAATACGCCTCCGGTTATTTCGGGCCGTTTCGCGATGCGGCCGATTCAGCGCCGAGTTTTGGCGATCGCGCCAGTTATCAGATGGATCCGGCCAACCGTCGGGAGGCGTTGAAAGAGGCGTTTCTCGATGTCGATGAGGGGGCGGATATGCTGATGGTCAAGCCGGCGCTGGCGTATATGGATATTATCCGGGAAGTGAAAGATGCCACCCAGCTGCCGCTGGCGGTCTATAATGTGTCGGGCGAATACGCCATGGTGAAGGCGGCCGCCGCCAATGGTTGGATTGATGAAAAGAGGGTGGTGCTGGAGACCATGAGCGGCTTTAAACGCGCCGGCGCCGATATGATTCTGACCTACCATGCGCTGGATGTGGCGCGTTGGTTGAACGAAAAGTGAGCGTGTGATGACGAAACCGGCAGAGACGGATAAACCAAAAGAGCCTGAACAGGAGGTCGTGGAAGCGGTGGTCGCCGACAATGCTGCGACTGATTCCGAGAGTAAAGCGCCGACAGAAGGTGCTGCTGCAGAAGCTGAGAAAAAATCGCATGGCGCGCGCAATGTCGTTCTGATTCTGCTGTTTATTGTGTTGGCCGTGATCGCCGCCCTGGTGATGAGTGGTAAACTGAAGCCGCTGTATGCGTCGATGCAAGCCCGGCTGCACCACCATGTGGCCGAATCTGACGAGCGCGGACAGAGGCAAGCAGATGACGCCAGAGCTGTTGAGAAAGATGCAGCGCCCATGGCGTCTCAGGCAGCGTCTGATCAGCGGCGGCAGGCGCCGCTGCAGCAACAGGCCAGTCCTGCCGGCGGGCAACGAGCCGGGGCGGAGCCGGGCGCTTCGCAACAGAACGATTCGCAACAGGAGCCGGAACCGGCGGGAATAGAGGCGACCGGGTCACAACAACTGGAGCAAGCGCAGGCTGCGGGCATTCCATCTGAAGAGGTGCAGTCGCTGTTGTCCGCTATCGCGGGGTTGCGCACCCAGTTGCAGCAGATGGGCGCAACGCAACAGGCGCTGCAGCGTGGCCTGAAAGAGCAGCAGCAGATGAACCTGCAGGTGCGGTTGCGCTGGATTGTCGATCCGGCCAGCCGCTTGCCGCAACTGCAACTGGCCTGGGAAGAGATATCCCTGTTGCCCGGTTTGAGTAGTAGTCAACGCAGTGAAGCCGTGCGTATGCACAAGCTGGCCAGAAGTCGCGTGCAACAGTTGAAACAGTGGCAGGATGCATTGAACAGGTGGGCTGATGCGCTGGTGACGCCGGTGCAGCGGAATATCCTGCCGGAACCGGACTACCCCTGGCTGGCGTGGATCGTGCGTCAGTTCAAGTTGCGGCCGGCGCCATCGGTTGAGGCGCGCCGCCTGAACGACCTGCGCGCCCGTCTGCTGGATGCAGCGCGCCATTTAACGCTGGAATCGTGGCCGAAAAAAGGCGAGTGGCAGAGTTTGCAGGCTGAATTGTTGCTGCAGATTCGGGCCATGCATCATGGCGAGGGGAAAAATTCGCAGGCGATAGAGATCGGCCTGCCGGAAAGTTTTGATGCGATTCAGGCCGATATCGCCACGCTGCGCCATACCGCCCTGCAGTGGCAGCATGGAGGTGTGCAATGAGACTGGTTCTGCTACTGCTGCTGGCGCTGGCTGTCAGCATCGCCCTGATTGTGTTTCCAGATATTGCCGATCAGGCGCTGCGAATTGAGGCGTTCGGCTGGATTTTTGAAACCAGACAGGGGGCGTTTATTGTGGCGCTGCTGGCGCTGCTGCTGCTGTTCTGGTTGTTGCGAAATATTGTTGCTGCGCTGTTTGCCGGGCCGGGCGTCGCCTGGCGCTCACTGCGGCTGGGTAGCCGTAAACGGCGGGAAAAGAGGCTCAGGGAGTTGGCGCTGCAGTGGATCAACGGGCGCAGTCATATCAACATCAAGGGCTTGAAACGGTGCCGCGGCATCCTGCCGGACTGGATGGTCGGTTTGCTGCAGGTGATGGCGACGCCGGTGTCGGATCTGCCCATGCCGGGCGACGATCAGGATGATCTGCTTACCGTGATGACTGCGCGCCGTGTGACAGATCCGGAAAATGAACAGAGCATTGATCTGGCCACCCGCAAGGCGCATCTGGAAGCCTGGTTGAAGGTTTGCCCCGATGCGCCGCTGGCTCTCTCCCGCATGGCCGATCTGGCCGGGGAAGAGGGCGATCTGTCCGCCTTTATCAACCAGTTGGAGGCGGACTGGAAACTTGGCCGACGCAGCGCCGAAACGGCTAAGCCGCGGCTGGTGCATGCCTGCCTGAAACTGGCCGAGCAGCAGCCGGAGCAGGCCCTCGACTATCTGCGCAAAGCCTATCGGCTGTTGCCGGATCATGCCGAGGTGCTGCTGGCCTACGGCCAGGCGCTATTGGATAAGGGCGATATAAAAATGGCCCAGCGGTTGTGGAGTGAATTTCTTGAGCAGCACAGCCACTATCGTATTGCCCGCGCCCTGCTGGAGTTGCAGCGCGACGATCCCATCCGCGCCTATCGCAAACTGGAAAGGAAAAAGGCCGATATGCTCAATCCGGCCCAGCGCTGGCTGCGCGCTGAACTGGCGCATGCCGGTAAGCTCGACGGGCTGGCCATGGAACAGATGCAGGCGTTGGCGGAAGATTGCGACAGCGTCGTGGCCTGGAACAGTCTGGGCCGCTGGCATGAAGCGCAGGAGGCCTTCGATCAGGCGGCATCATGCTATCGGCGCGCATTGGTAAAACAGCTGGCTGAATAGAGGTGAAACAACTGTTTTCCATGCTGTGCCGCTGGCTGGCGCGGTTGCGAAGCCTTGTTGTCAACGGGCTGTTTTTGATGTTTCTGTTGCTGCTGGCGGCCGCCTTTTTTAGCGAACAGCCGCATGTGCCTGAAAATGCTGCGCTGGTGCTCAATCCGGTCGGCCCTGTTGTTGAGGAGTTGGCGCTGCCATCCACATCGGGCTTGCCGTTGACGTTCTCGCCCACGAAGCAGACGCAGCTGCGCGATCTGGTTGCAGTGATTCACCATGCCGCCGCCGATGCGCGCATTCACCTGATGGTGTTGAAGCTGGATGAGATGGGAAAAACCTCGCTGCCGATACTGCAGGCGCTACGCAAGGCGATCGAGCAGTTCAAAACATCCGGGAAAATGGTGGTGGCGGTTGGCCCGAATTACTCCCAATCGCAGTATTATCTCGCCGCTACGGCGGATCGGCTGTTTCTCAGCTCGTTGGGCGTTGTTGCTATTCAGGGATTCAGCATCTATCGCAATTATATCCGCGATGCGCTGGACAGAGTGGGTGTGGATATCCAGCTGTTCCGGGCCGGAAAATACAAGGCGGCGGTGGAGCCGCTGGTGCGCAACGATATGTCCCCTGAAGATCGACAGGCCAATCGGGCCTTGCTGAAGGTGTTGTGGTATCGGTACAAGCATGATGTGGCCGAGATGCGGCATATTCGGGCGGAGCGTTTACAGATGGTGCTCGATCACCCGGCCGATTACCTGGCCAAGGCCGGCGGCAACACGGCCGAACTGGCCAGGCAGGAGGGGTTGGTGGATGCGCTGGCCGATCATGGCGCCATTGAAGATTATATCGCCGGCGCAATGGGAGTCGAATCGGGCCAGTACGCCAGTATCGACTTCCCTCGCTACCTGCAGGCGATCGGAAGCGTAGATGTGCCTGACAGCGCCGATCAGATTGGCATTATCACCGCCAGCGGCATGATTCTCGATGGTCAGCAGCCGCCGGGTTCTATCGGCAGCGAAAGCATGATCGAACTGCTGGATCGGGCCCGGCTGGACAGTAACATCAAGGCTGTCGTGCTTCGCATTGATAGTCCCGGCGGCAGTGCGCAGGCATCGGAAGTGATTCGCAGTGAGATTGTGCGCCTGAAAAAAGCCGGTAAGCCGGTGGTCGTCTCGATGGGCGGCATGGCGGCTTCCGGCGGCTACTGGATGGCGACGCCGGCCGATCAAATCTGGGCATCTGACGCCACCATTACCGGCTCCATCGGCGCTTTCGGCGTGTTGCCCAGCATGCAGCGAGGTCTGGAAAAGCTCGGCGTGCATAGCGACGGGCTGGGTACGACATCGATTGCCGGCGGTCTTCGGGTGGATCGTGCGCTGCCGACTGAATTGAACAAAGTGATGCAGTTGAGCATGCAGCATATATATCGCCGTTTTCTGCAGGTGGTGGCCGATGGCAGAAAATTGCCTGTCAAACAGGTGGCGAAGATTGCCGAGGGACGGGTCTGGAGCGGCGCGGATGCCAGGCGTCTTGGGCTGGTGGATGCGCTGGGCGATCTCGACGATGCCGTTGCGGCGGCGGCGCAACTGGCCGGTCTCGGTGCGCACTATTCGAGGCTGCGGATTATGCAACCGCTGAGCTTGCAGGAGATGATCATGGTCAAAATTTTTGGTGATGCGGATGCACTGACACGGCGCATGGCCGCAGCGGTTGTATCCCGGATGTCGGCGCTGCTGCCGCAGTCGATGATGAAGGAAGTTGCTGCAGTGACGCAGCTAAGCGGATTTGCTGCCGGACGGCCGGGCATCTTCGCCATGTGCAATGTGCGGGTTGAATAATGAAACATATCGTGATGTGGAAATTAAGGGATAAATCGGAGGCGGCGGCGATCAAGGCCCGACTGGACGCGCTGGCCGGTAACATTCCCGGTTTGATCAGTCTCGAAGTTGGTATTGATTTTCTCGGTTCGGCGCAGTCCGCCGATCTGGCGCTGGTTGCCGAACTGGAGAGCCGTGAGGCGCTGGAGTCTTACCAGAATCATCCGCTACATCAGGCCGTGGTTTCACTGCTGAAAGCCGCCGCCATTTCCCGCACTGTGATCGATTATACGCTATAGCTCTGCTGCGAAATCAACATTTCTACCGGTTTGCACGGCTGTAATCCGCACTAAAACAGAGGGTTGATAGATGTATTTCAGATGCATATAATGCCGTTTGCTGACGATGAGGCAGTGACTCACGCGGCGAGGAGGCCGTTTTGGCTTATGATTACATCAGTAAAGAGTAATTGCGAAACAGAACCTTGACAGTATATTATTATCACATTATAATATGCTTTTAATGTAAAGTTTAATGCAGGAGTGGTGAATAGAGCCCGCTGTTGTAACCGGGTTGTTAATAAATGAAGATAACTTTTTTGGAAGGTTATGTTCGCCAATTGATTCCACAGGAGATTCCAGTGACTGATCAGACGCGCAGAGCGCTTTTATATACCGTAGCCAGTGGCATGGGGGCGGCCGGCGTCGCCGCGACGGCGGTGCCATTTGTGCGATCCATCCAACCGGCCGCCGACACGCTGGCGGCGGCGGTGACCGAGTTCGACGTATCCAGCGTGGGCGAGGGCATGTTGAAAACCATTGCCTGGCGCGGTCAGCCGGTGTTCGTGCTGCACCGGACTGCGGCCATGCTGGAGAGTCTGCACGGGCACGATGAGCTGTTGCGCGATCCGATGTCGCGGGCTATTCCCGAAGTGCAGGCGGACTGGATGAAAACTGATGAGCAGCGTATCACGCGCTCCATCAAGCCTGAAATTCTCGTGGTCAGCGCAGTCTGCACGCATCTGGGCTGCGTGCCGGGCATCATGCCGACCCCCGGCCAGAAAGATTGGGGCGAAGCGGTGCCTGCGAACTGGCCGGGCGGCTGGCACTGCGCATGCCACGGCTCCAACTACGATCTGTCCGGCCGCGTATTCAAGAACGTGCCGGCGCCGTATAACCTGTTTCTCCCGCCTTACAAATACACCAACGATACGACGATCCTGATCGGTTAATATGAAGCAGACAATGCGCGTTAAGGAGCGATAAGATGATTAAGAAAATACTGGATTCGAGCGCCGCGCAGTGGTTGGATGATCGCACTCATGCGGTGCAATATATCCGATTCCACCTGATTGATTATCCGACGCCGAAAAATCTGAACTACATGTACGCCTTCGGCTCGATTGCGCTGGTGGTGCTGATTTTGCAGGTGTTGACCGGGCTGTTTCTGGCCATGGATTATAAGGCGGCGACGCTGCCCACCGGCAATGGCTTTTCGCTGGCCTTTGATTCGGTCGAACGCATCATGCGCGATGTCAACAGCGGCTGGTTGATTCGTTATATGCACGCCGTCGGCGCATCGGCCTTTTTCTTTGTGATTTATCTGCATATGGCGCGCGGGCTCTATTACGGCTCCTATAAAAAGCCGCGCGAATTTCTGTGGATCATGGGCGTGATGATTCTGGTGATTATGCAGGCGACGGTGTTTTTCGGTTATCTGCTGCCCTGGGGGCAGATGTCGTTCTGGGGCGCGACGGTGATCACCAATATTTTCGGCGCCATCCCGGTGATTGGCGACTGGCTGCTGCAACTGGTGCGCGGCGGTTTTTCCGTCGGCGATCCGACGCTGGGGCGTTTTTTCGCCCTCCACTTCTTAACGCCACTGTTGCTGGTCGTGGTGGTGTTGTGGCATGTCATGGCGCTGCATGTGGTCCACTCCAACAACCCGACCGGCGTGGAGACGAGCGAGAAAAACATTATTCCGTTCCACCCCTATTATACGGTCAAAGATCTCTTCGGCATCGGCGTGTTCCTGATTGTCTATAGCTATTTTGTCTTCTTTAACCCGACCGGCAACGGCCTGATTATCGAGGTGAACAACTTCAATCCGGCCAATCCGATGCATACGCCGGGCGATATCTCTCCGGTCTGGTATCTGACGCCTTGGTATGAAATTCTGCGTAGCGTGCCGGATAAACTGCTCGGCATCATCGGTATGGGATTTGCCTATGTCTGTCTGTTTCTGCTGCCGTGGCTGGATCGTTCGCCGGTGCGTTCGGCGCGCTATCGCCCGGTTTACAGGATGATGCTGATCGTGTTCTTCGCGGCTATCGCTACATTGGGCTATTGCGGCCATCATCCGGTGACGCCGGAATTAACACTGGTGGGGCGAATCGCTTCCGTGGTCTATTTCGCCTTCTTCTTCATGCTGCCATTTGTGCATAAATTCGAGAAAACCAAACCCTTGCCGGAGGATCTGTAAGATGAAAAAAATCATCATGAGCTTCGTTCTGCTGCTCGCTATGGGCGGAGCCTCCGGGTTGAGTCAGGCGGAAGAGTCTGTGGCGCTGAAGTCGGTGGATATCAGCCTGGACCGGGCGACGCTGCAAAAAGGGCTGCATGTGTTTACCGATGTCTGCATGGGTTGTCACTCGCTGCGTTATATTACCTGGAAAGATCTGATGGACTACCCTGAGATCGGTCTGAAACGTGAAGCCGTGGATGAACTGCGTGAAGATGCGCCGCTGAATGCGCCCATCAAGACATCCCTGAGCGAAGCCGAAGCGAAGGAGAACTACGGCATTGTGCCGCCGGATTTGTCGCTGATGGCCCGTGCGCGCGAAGGCAAGGGCGCTTATATCTATTCGCTGTTGACCGGGTTTGCACATGATCCCAAAGGGCGTGTTGAGGATGGCAACTACAATATCTATTTTCCTGGCCATCGCATTGCCATGGGCGACCCGCTCGGTTGGCTCGATCATGAACCGGAAGATGAGCAGGATCTGAAACAGCAGGCGCGCGCCGTCGCCTCTTTTTTAACCTTCGTCAGCGATCCGCATCAACTGGAACGCCAGGCGATAGGCAAATGGGTGATCATCTTCCTGATTGTGCTGACGCTGGTTCTCTGGCTGCTGAAACGGGCGGTCTGGAGCGATGTGGAGCATTAGTTTCCAATGACTGCGCAATGATTGCGCCTGTTGTTGATGCTGCGTTGGTTTAGCATGCCCATGAAGGGCAAAAAGTGAAAAAGGAGAGAACAATGAAAAAAACAGTGATGATTGCAACAGTCGCAGCCATGCTGGTTGCAGTTAGTATGCCGGTGGCGGCGCAGGCAGGTGCGGAATCCAAATGTAAGTCCTGCCATGCCTTTACCGACAAGAATAAAGTCGGGCCGGGCCTGAAGGGCGTATTCGGCAGCAAGGCCGGCACGCATGCCGGTTACAAATACAAATTCACCAAATACATCAAGGGCGAGGCATGGGTATGGGATGAAGCGCATCTCCGCGCCTGGATGCTGGACAGCAAGAAGGCAGTGAAGGAATTTACCGGCAATCCCAAAGCTAAAACCAAGATGGGCGCACAGCATGTCAAAGGCGCCAAGGCTGATGCGATTATCGCTTTTCTGAAAGA
>Ga0256829_1003301_pt1 | contig 11299 bp, 12 predicted proteins | sample 131447metaG_FD_185979 | JGI IMG/M metagenome (GOLD analysis project Ga0256829, IMG submission 185979) | Hydrothermal vent microbial communities from Lau Basin, Pacific Ocean - 131-447 | ecosystem: Environmental > Aquatic > Marine > Hydrothermal vents | place: Pacific Ocean: Lau Basin | collected... | reverse complement strand
AAGAGCATAGATGGCAGCAGTTGCACCGTTGTAAAGAGCTATGGATTTTGTATCTATTTGGTACTCTTTTGCGATGGTGTTTTTGAGTGTTGTGTAGTTTGTGTCGGCATATTTGACTATTGCTGCGTTTGGAACATTGAGTTCTTGTTCTGGCTGGTAGCAGTTGATGTTTGAGGAGAAGTCGAGTATTTCTTCTGGTTCGCAGTCTAGCTCTCTTGCGTATTTGTAGATGTTTGCACCGTGGAGCATCATTCGTCTATCTCCACATCATCCCAAAACTCGTTGAAATCGAGATTTGTCATGGCATTTTCATCTGCGAGATTCTTCTCTAGCAGTTTTTTTTGCTCATTTGCAAAGTACTCCTCAAGCGCATCATTGATGAGTGTGCTGATGTCTGTCTTTTTCAGCTCACTAAAGGCTTCGAGGTTTTGCATATTGTAGTCGTTGATTTTTATTTGCATTACTGCTCCACTTCACATACTTTCATAATTTTCGCCCAATCAAGGTCAAAATACTTCTCTACATAAGAGCGATGGTGCGGCACTTGACAGCTTGTGCAGTCTTGATGGATGCTCTCTCCATAAACACCCTGTCGCCCATCTTTTGAGTCGATACTGCAAAAACTATGCTGCGTTTTTCCATCTACTTCTTGTATGCCTTTATCGGAGTAGCGAAAGTTTGGGCAGGAACAGAGGTAGCAATTCAGAGACTCCATATCATGGCACTTTTTGTTCTCTTTATAGAGCGGGCAAAAATCTGGCTCTGCTGTTTTCATATTTTCAAAGTCGAAGTAGTCGATTATCTGCTCTTTTGTCTGCCCTTTTTGTAGCAGTTTTTCGACTATCTGCTTATGCGCCTCTGCGTGCTCTCGTACCCAACTTGCATACCCCATTGTAATCCTTACGCCGTGTAGATGAGTTTTTGACTGATTTTGTTGTCTGCTATCTCAACATAACGCATCGGGTACATATCGAGATCTTTTGGACGGATAAAACCGCGTGTTACTATGACTTGTGTACCTTGTATCTCTGTAACCGAGTCGATGTGCTTGTGCCCTGAGAGTGTGAGTAGAAGGTTGTCATATTTAAAAAGACGTTTTTGTGTCTCTTTTGTGTTGTTGAGCACATATTTATGCAGGTCTTTCTCCTCTGTACCGCCCCAATAGTTTGTGTATGGATGGTGGTTGAGAATGAGTGTCGGCTTTTTAGTTTTAAGCACATCTTCTGCAAAGCTAAGCGTCTCTTCTGTGTAACGACCGTTATTTTGGTGTTCGATGCAGCTGTCAAGCCCTAAAATGTTGTACCCTTTTGCCTCTAAGAGCCAATCTTTACCATGGAGTTGAAGCGCTGCGTTTGAGCAGAACATCTTTTGAAATGCTGCAAGGTTTATCTTATCATCACCCTTTGGAGAGGACTCTTTGTTGCCTCGTACGCTAAAATATGGACAGTGCAGACCATCACAGATAGTCTTAAACTTCACTGCATCTTTATCACCTGCGACATTGTTGTTGAAGTTGTCACCGCCAAAGAGTACGAAGTCTAAGTCTTTGTAGTGTGCGTTGATATGGTCGCGCATAAGCTCCATCGCCTCAACTGAGTCCGGGTTGCTCAGATCCATATGTGAGTCTGTTACGTGTATGAACTTGAGTGTGTCGTTTTGTTTTTCGGCTGCGTTGAGTGCCAGTGGCAGCGCTGCTGCTGCGACTGCTCCTTTTAAAAATCCGCGTCTTGATATTTTTTGCATTCTTTTTTCCTCTCTATTTATGTGGTGATTATAACATCATTTTTTTGCGTTTACGATAATAAGATAGATAAAAAACGGCCCGCCTATGATGGCCGTGATGATGCCGATGGGGAGTTCACTCTGTGTTTGAAGTGTGCGTGAGAGCATATCACAGGCAACGAGAAAGAGTCCTCCAAAAAGCGTTGTTTTTAAAATGCGCTGCGTAATGTTTACGGGGTAGAGCTTTTGGATAATGTGCGGAATAATAAGCCCTATAAAGCCAATGGGACCGCTGATGCTTACAAGTACGCCGATGGCTAAAGAAGAGACGGCGAGTAGCAGCAAAGTTACTCTTTTTGTATTGACTCCCTTAAGTTTTGCCTGCTCATCCGAGATGCTCATAAGTTGGAGCTCAAACTTGTAACGGTAGACAAAAAGCAGGAGTAAAAGCGCTGCAACGGCAATGAGTATGGGGTACTTCCACCCAATGACAGAGAGTGAGCCCATGGTAAAGCGGATGAGCATATCGTTTTGAATGGCAGAACCGAGATAGAAGATGACCATCAACACAGAGGTGTAAAAGAGGGAGAGTGCGATGCCAAGCAGCAAGAGTGCCTCTTGTCCCGATGCGCGTAAAAACTGTGAGAGATAGATAAGTAAAAAGACAGTAAGCAGCGCACCCGCAAAACCAAAAAGGCTCACAGCCCCGATGCCAAACACAAGTGTGGCAAGCCCGAGTTTTATGGCGATGCCTGCACCCAAAACAGCACCGCTTGAGATGCCAAGCGTATAGGGGGTCATAAGCGCATTGCGAAAGAGTGTCTGAAAGAGCAGACCGCTGAGTGCTAAAATGCCCCCTGCAAAAAATGCAAAGAGTACACGCGGCAGCCGCAAGTTGTAAAAGATAGTTGCGTTTAGGGTGTTTCCCTGCAAAATTTCATGTAAAGAGAGCTCAACCGCACCGACAAGAGGAGCGAGAAAAAAGAGCACTATTAGTGTGAGCCAGAGCAGATTTTTAATCATAACGCACCGCCAGATTGCTAAACGCAGTGCCGTAGAGTTTTTCAAGCATTGTGTCGGAGAAGAACTCTTTGTCATAAAGTTTTGCAGAGTTGTCTTTGATGAAAAGCACTTGTGAGTCTACAAACGCAGCAAGATGCAGATCGTGTGTGATGAGAATGATGGTGTGCTCTTTTTTAAGGGCTTTGATGTGCTCGGCGATAATTTGTGAGTTTTTTGGGTCAAGATTTGCCGTGGGCTCATCAAAGATAATGATTTTACTCTGCTGCGCGAGAGCTTGGGCAATGAGTGTGAGTTGCTGCTCACCCGAACTCAGCTCCGAGATGGTATGTTTTGCCAAATGTGCAATGCCTAAAAATGCAAGCATCTCGTTTACGATGTCGTAGTCCTTTTTTGCATAAGAGAAGAGGCTCTCTTTGTAGGGAAATCTTCCCAAAAGTACAAACTCCTCTACCGTAATGAGTGTGTCGTAGAGTTCGAGTTTTGTGGGGATGTAGGAGAGGAGTTTTGCTCTTGCGTTTGGCGTGAGTGTTTTGATGTTTTGTGAGTCTATTGTTATGTCACCATCATACTCTATAAGCCCTGAGAGCGCTTTTGCAAAGCTGCTCTTTCCTGAACCGTTCGCACCTAAGATACTGAGATGATTTTGCACTTCAAGCGTGATATTTTTTAAAATGTTTTTGTTCTCAAAAGAGATATTAAGATTTGCACACTTAATCATTCATCTCCCTACAGAGGCGTTTGATGGTAAGTGCGACTCTTTGTGAGGGAATATGCAGATAGTCCTCATCGACGATGCTTATTTTATGATTTTTTGCAGCGCGTGTCGGGATGGCGTACCAAGACCCAAGCGCTTTTTTAACATCGACATTTGGTTCAGTGGCATGAGAGTGGAGGATGATGATCTGCTCGGGGTTGAGGGCTATAACGTTTTCATAACTCAGTACCGGCTGGGCGGTTGCGTTTGCTGTGTAGGCATTTGTGTTGCCGCAGGCTTTGATGATGTCTTCAAAAAATATGTCATGTCCTGCGATGTAGATGCCCCCTCGTAGATCCTCGCGTAATCCGTACACTATCATAACACTGTGTGGCTTTTTACTCTTGTGAGCAGTTGTTAGAGCGTTTGTTATCTTGTTTGTTAGAATTTTTGCATCTTGTGCAGCGCCGAGTTCTTTGCCTAAAATCAATATGGACTTTTTGATGGAGTCTAAGCGTTTGAGATTGAGCGTGAGTGTTTTAACACCAAAAGATTGTAGCTGCTCTAAGGTATGTCGGTTAAAGCTCTGCCCTACGACAAGGGTTGGAGCGTAAGAGATGATTTTTTCTATATTTGGGTTTTCATATCCGCCGATGATGGGCAGCTTTTGTGCTGCGTTTGGGTAGAGTGAGTAGCTGCTTGTCGCTACAAGTTCATTGCCTTTGTGCAGCCCGTAGATGATCTCTGTGATGGAGGGGCTAAGAGAGATAATTCTCTCATTAGCGAAGAGCTGGAGTATGAAGAGTGAAATAAGGAGAATGTGTTTCATACTCTGCGCCTTTTTTTAGTATTTTAGCGTAAAACCTGCCATTGCAGTTGTCGTGAAGTTTACAGGGTAGATTGCATCATCTTTAATCCATAAACCATTTTTTTGATTAAACAGGTTGTTTATTTTAGCAAAAATTTCCCATTTTTTTGTTGTATAAGTCGCTGCGATGTCAGTTGAGTTGTAAGCATCTTGTTTTTGAGAAAAACTGTTGCCAAAATCATCTGCCGCATAGGCTTCTGAACGCCAAACCTGTGTAAGTGAGAGTGTTGTTCTTTTGTTTGGAAGGTAGTTGAGCATCGCTTTTACATTATGGTCACTTACTCCTGGGAGTTTCGTGTTATGGTAAATTGTTCCATTATCAGCTTTTTCTTCATCAATGATAGCTTGAACATAGTTATAATTAAGAGCTATATTAAATTCTTTATTAATAAGATATTTATCGTATAAATCGAGACCATATTTATGTGATTTATCTATATTTGTATTGTTGTAACCACCAGATGTTTTATCTAAATAAATTTCATTTTTTAATGCTACATAATAAATAGAAGCTTTAAATTTATTGTTTGTTTGAATATTGTTATATCCAAGAGTGTAGTTATTTGCTTCCATTGGTTTAATAAATGTGTTAAATGTTCCATTCCCTTTAAAAAATCTATCTATATCCGGTGCTTGATAACTTTTAGAATAGTTTGCAAAAAGAGACATCTCTTTATTTAACATATAATTATATCCAAGTTCTGCACCATGAAGATAGTCATCTTTGGTAAGAGAAGTTCCAACTGTTGGAGCATACTCATAGCTGACTTTTTCATATCTGTAACCTGCTTTAAAACTACTGCGTTTATATTTGTAGTTTGCAGTGATATATCCAGCCAGATTATCTTTTGTAGTAATATTTGTACTTCCTTCTCTATCTCCATTAAAACCATCAATACCTGCTGTGATTTTAATATCTTTATCATTATAGTTTGTATTGATATTATAGGAATTATAAGTATAAGTCGATGCCCAGTTTGAGGTAATAAAATTAGATGTTTTATATTCATGAGAGAAATCGCCATTTATGGAGATTTTGTCATTGATTTGATAGGATGCGCCAGTGCCAATAATATCGCTTGAAAAAATTTGGTGTGTGCCCGTGCTTGGAACTATGTTTCCAGAGAAGTTCTTTTTTGTTCCAAGCTGAAAGATATTATTATCATATTCTTTTTTTGTCATGCTTCCTGCATACCAAACATCAATGTCTGAAGTAAGTCCGTTAAGACGTAACTCTAAGTCATCTGTTGGATTATATACTAAATCAAAATTAATATTTGAAAATTTGTTTTCATCTTTGTTTCCATTGTTATCTATAGGACGAATACCACCATTTTTTTGTGCTTCTCCACTTACAGAGATTGAGAGTGTATCATCACTTTGTCCAACATAGAAATTCCCGTCAAATGTATTATATGTTCCTGCGTAAAATCCGACCTCTTTTTCATTGTTTTGTTTTGTAATAATGTTAATAACACCAGCATTAGCACCATCACCACTTTCAACAATTCCACTCGATTTGATAATCTCGATTTTTTCGACTTGGTTTGGAGATATACTTGAAAGTAGTTGTGCAGACATATCAATATTATTTAATTTTCTACCATTGACCTTAATGACGATATTTTGGTATCCGTCACCAATTCCATATCCATGCATATCAAGCTTTTGGGTAAATGGATTTCCATATGAAGGCATTGTTGTGACAGAAGTCTCTTTATTCAAAAACTCATACAGATTCTGCACATGTGCTTTTTCTATATCTTTTTGTGTATAAATCTCCACTGCATCAGTAGATTTAAGCTCATCTGTTTTGATGGCTGTTGATGTGATTTCAAGCGGTTGAAGCGTAATCTCTTGTGCATTAAGTTGGCTCAAAAGAGCAGCTGAGAGTAGAGAGAGTTTTAGTGTTGTTTTCATTTTTTTCCTTAAACGATGAATATAGTTTTTGTAGTTTGTGAATATAGCTGCGTTTAGGAAGCAGGTGGAGAGTTGATTTTTATCTTGAGTGGTTTTCCATCGAGAGTACATGCTGCACTGCACAGGGCTACTATCTTCTGCAGGGAGATATAGGCTTGGATTGCTGCTAGTGTAAAGTAGTTTTTACCGAAACCTTTAGGTGTGTGCAAATTTTTCTCTTTTAGGATGGAATATTTTTGAAATTATAGCAAGTCCTTTGCATAAATTTCTTAATTTTAAAGAGTTATGGTAAACTGTAAGAAGTCTAATGTAAAATTTTCAGGAAGTACGCGATGTATCAACAAAAGTCAACTTTAAAAGAGCTCATTCATAATGCAAAAAATTTGACTATCCTTTTTGTAGAGGATGATGATGCCACACGCACAGAGCTAACGAACTTTTTAGGTACATTCTTTCCGAAAATAATCAGTGCCCGAGATGGGCAAGAGGGGTGGGAAAAGTTCAATAACAACAAAGTAGATCTTGTTGTTACAGACCTCACACTGCCACATATCAATGGTATGGAACTCATCTCCATGATACGTGCAAGAAATAGTACCATACCACTTCTAATCCTCTCCGCACATACCGAATCAAAGTACTTTTTGGAGAGTATTAAATATGGAGTGGATGGGTATCTGCTTAAGCCTTTTGATCTAGAACAGTTCCTCTCCGTTGTCTCAAAAATTGTCTATAGACTTGATATGGAACAGAAGTTTTTGGACTATAATAAAAATCTTGAACGTATGGTTGAGAAAAAGACCTATGAGCTTGAGACGAAATACCTCTATGATCAAAGAACGGGACTTCCAAACGCAATTATGCTTAAAAACGACCTGACGGTACGTTCTGATGGGTATATGATTTTACTTGATATTTCACATTTTTCTGTACTCAACAAAGAGTACGGAAAAGATTTTGCCAATGATGTCATTAAAAATACAGCAAATAAGCTTGTTTCAAATGTGATTGGAAATTCTAAACTCTATAAGGTTGAATCAGACAGGTTTGCATACATTGTTGATGTTAACTCAAAAGAGGAGGTAGAGTTCTACTGTAGTCAGGTCATTGCTTTTTTTGATAATGACAACATTGTAGTCGATGATGTGGAGATAAACATCACATTTTGTATTGGGGCAGATAAGATTCGCAATGAAGTATCAGAGACTTTGGTGAATTGTGAATATGCACTCGATAAAGCAAAAGAGTTCGGCAGCCGACATTACGAGATTTATAATGAAGAGGATTTGGATTTTGTAGATAAAAAAGAGGCGGTACGATGGCTGCGTTTAACGCGTGAGCTTATCAACAGTGACGGCATAGAGCCTTACTATCAGCCTATACGAGACACTCAAACGGATGAGGTTGTGAAGTATGAAGTACTCGCCCGTGGTGTTTATGAAGGTGAAGTGACAGACCCTATTTACTTTTTAAAGTCTGCAGAAAAACTCGGATTGCTTACAACCATTACCCGTACCATTATCAAAAAGAGCTTTGCATATATGCAAGATAAAGATGCGGAGTTCTCCATTAACCTCACGGAAAAAGATCTTATTGACGACTCTTTTGTGATGTATTTGCAAAACCATGCACAAGCCTATAATATAGACCCCTCCCGTGTCACTTTTGAGATACTTGAGAACATTACAGTTGTGAAAAATGCAGAGCTGATAAAAAAACAGCTGACACAGCTGCGTTCTATGGGCTTTAAGATGGCTGTAGATGATTTTGGTGTGGAGAACTCTAACTTGAGCCGATTTTTAGATATGCATTTTGATTTTATAAAAATAGACGGTGTTTTCATTAAAGACCTCAATAATAATGAGAAGAGTTTGAAACTGACCAAAGCCATAGTAAGTCTGGCAAAGAGTCTTGGAATGAAGACAATAGCAGAGTATGTGAAAGATGAAGCAACATATAATCGCATAAAAGAGCTTGGTGTTGATCTTGCGCAGGGTTTTTATGTTGGCAAACCAGAACCAAGGCTGCTTGAAGAATGAAGCTCTCCCATCTCAAACAGATAGTGGAGTACCTGCAAAAGTTCACGAAAATATCTGCCGCACACAGAGTTAACGATACGACTGTTAAAATAGTATTTGACAAGAGTGATGCCATATACTTCAATATGCAGCGCTCAAACTCCTCTATATTTAAGTGCGAGGAGTATCCCCGCTCAAAAGTGTATAATGCTCCTTTTGATGTTATTTTAGCCAAACGTTTTAACCGTTCAAATGTTTTAGGTGTTGAACTGCTAAATGGCGATAAGATTATACGCATAAAAACGGCACTCTCTTCTGCCTACAAAGAAGAAGTGACATATCTGCAACTTGAATTTACCGGAAAATATACCAATGTTATCATCTTGGATGAAGAGAATGTGGTACTTGAAGCACTGCGTCATATTGACCTCTTTTCGTCATACCGTGAAGTAAAGGTCGGACACAAACTCCTCGATGTAAAACCGGCACCTTTTGTAGCAAAAGAGTATCCCTTGGAGGATGTTGAGAGCTTTTTGTTCTCAGTCTATGAGCAGGAGCAAAATGCGAAACTTGCAAACCTGAAAAAGCAAAAGGTCGCTTTTTTGCAAAAGAAGCTCAAAAAACTTGAGAAGCTCTATGCTAAACTGGATTCTCAGGAAGATTTGGAACAAGAGGCGCAAAAGTACCAGCATTATGGGAATCTTGTACTTGCAAACGCAGCGAGTATCAAGCCCTATGTGAAAAAATTGCAGTTACAGGATTATGATGGCGGCACGCTTGAAATGAAGTTAGATAAAGAGTATGCGAATCCTTTTCTTGTCAGTGAAATGTTCTTTAACAAAAGTAAAAAAGCCAAACAAAGAGCGAAACATCTATATATAGAAGAGGAGTCTCTCTCTTCAAAAATAGAACACATCAAGCTCTTCATTCACACCGTAAACGCAGCCAAGGATGTAGCGAAAATAGAGCTGCTCTTTCCCAAACGTGTGCAGAATAAAAAGGTAAAACAAAATGACTCTATAGAGGTCTTTTGGATAGAGGGCTACAAAGTACAGCTTGGAAAGAATGAAAAGGGCAATATAGAACTGCTCAAAAGTGCACGCGCAAAAGATATTTGGCTGCATATGAAAGATAGACCATCTGCACATGTCATCATCACTACAGACAAGCAAAATTTGCCGCAAAATATCATCGCAGCAGCAGCAAGACTCTGTGTAGATTTTACAACGACTGCAAAAGATAGATTTTTGGTCGATTATACTCCACGACGTGAAGTAACTATTCAAAATGGTGCGAACGTGCTCTACAATAAATATAAGACGATTGAGGTTGATACGAGAGGCTAAAGTTTGTTTCTGTTATTTATGTATAATTTACTAGAAAATTAAAAATTTGAGGAATATGAATGAACAAATTTATGTTAAAAACACTCTTAGCTGCTGCATTGGCAGGAGCACTTAGTACAGCAGCGGTTGCAGATGAACCACAATTAGGTTTAGGTGTAAGTGTCGCAGGGAATAATAGTGCTATGATACGAGGGACTGTAGATTTGCAAAGCAACCTACGTTTAGAGCCTTATCTTGCGTTTAGTTATGATGACCCAAGTGGTAGCAAATCAAGTACAGACTTAGAAGTAGGTTCTGCTTTACATATTATGCAGCCAATCAAGAGTGCATTAAATGGTTACTATGGTGGATTTGTAGGGATAGATACTTATGATAACGGAAGTAATTCAGGAACTATTGTAAATCTTGGGCCTGTTGCAGGCGTTGAATATGCATTTGATCCTCAGTTCACTCTTGGTGCTGAGGTGAGATTTAACCTTGGTTTTGGTGATAAAACAGTAGTAAATACAGACTCATCTGTCTTGTTGCGTTACTATTTCTAGGGAGAAATTCTCCCTTACTTAAGAGGAGTATGTTATGGCTATAAGTCCTTTGGGCAATGTTGTTTTGGTAAACCAAATGACACCTGCTGCAACCTCCTCCCAAAATGCACATACAAACCGCGTTGAGTTGCAAAACTTTATGGCACAGGCGGCTGTGCAGGAAAAAGATGAAAAAGTCCTCGAAATTCGCGAAACTGAAGAGTCTCATGCGGTTGATCCTGACCGTGAGCATAACCAGCAAGAGGCAGATGAAGAGATGCAGAACATGTCTCAAAAGCAAAAACCACACAAAGAAGAGGATGACTCTTCAAATACTTCCCCTTTACATAAATTAGATATTAAAGTCTGATTGGATATACTACCTTCATTATATTTAGAGGATTTCTTATGGGTATATTAGCAAGTAGCAAAGAGAGAATAGTAACAGGTGTAGCACTGTTAGTAGCAGTCCTTTTAATCGGCTGGATAGATAATTTTTATGTCATGTGGTTTGTTTTTGGTGCTATTTATCTTCTTGCCTTTAAAGAGGCTGTAAAGCTCTTTGGTGTTGAAAAAGACAACTTGCTTCCATATGCTGCACTGCTTTGGCTCGTTGCGGGCTTCTACCCTTATGGTGATGATCTTTTTGTGCTTGCAGGTGTGGGCTATGCGAGCCTTGTTGCATACAACAAAGAGGTGAAGTGGCGTGACTTCTTTCCTTTTGTCTATCCTACAGCAGGGCTTCTTTTTGTCTTTACAATGTACCAAGAGTATGGGGTACTCTCACTTCTTTGGCTCTTGGCGGTTGTAGCACTTACAGATATTGGTGCTTACTTTGTTGGTAAAAGCATAGGAAAGACTCCATTTTGTGAGACAAGTCCAAACAAAACCCTAGAGGGTGTCTTTGGCGGTGTGGCCGTAGCAACATTTGTAGGTGCTTTTTTTGGTCTGTTTGTCGTTGGTTTTTGGACAGCACTTGTCATCTCTTTCGCAGTTGCGGCGACTTCCATTTTTGGAGACCTGTTTGAGTCCTCTCTTAAACGCAGTGCGGGTGTGAAAGACAGCGGCGACCTGCTTCCGGGGCATGGCGGTGTGCTTGACAGAATAGATGGCTACCTTTTTGGTGGTGTTGTGATGCTTGTACTACTTCGAGGGCTTGTTTAGGTGGTACTTTTAGGCTCTACCGG
>Ga0256829_1003300_pt1 | contig 11299 bp, 10 predicted proteins | sample 131447metaG_FD_185979 | JGI IMG/M metagenome (GOLD analysis project Ga0256829, IMG submission 185979) | Hydrothermal vent microbial communities from Lau Basin, Pacific Ocean - 131-447 | ecosystem: Environmental > Aquatic > Marine > Hydrothermal vents | place: Pacific Ocean: Lau Basin | collected... | reverse complement strand
AACGCAATGACTGTAGATTATATCTGCCTGATTTGTAGGATTTTCAATTCTCATGCTATATGAGCTGTGATGACGTCTGAATCTCAGATAAATCGTTACTATGCTGCCTTTTAAACCTTTTTCCTTTAGCCGCCAGGCAACCTGATAAGAGAGTTTCATAATTATTGCATTTATATATTGACGGTTGCGCGTAAGATGAGTCAATGTGGTCGATTTTCCAACCGATTTGACCGGTTTGGCAGATACCTCAGAATTATCTATGCCACAAGATATATTATGCAGCTTTTCTGCTTCTTTTCTACCGAAAAGGGACTCCAGAAGATTGGTATCCGCCCTCCTCAGCGATGCCGTATTGCTTATTTGGTGTGTTAGAAGTTTCTGTCTGATTTTTTTTCCTATACCGGGAAAATCCTCAAGCGGCAAGGAAAGCAGGATATCATCCATATTTTCTTCGGAAATCTGAAATATGCCAGACGGTTTTGCCAGTTTGCTTGCAATTTTTGCAAGAAGTCTGTTTTTTGCTATTCCTATGGAGCATGGAAGTTTAAATCGCTTAAGCATCTCATCCTTAATTGCACGGGCAAGACCGATTGGTGTGCCAAACAGATGAAGCGAACCGGTCATATCGATAAATACTTCATCTATTGAATAAAGCTCTATTGTGTCGGAAAATCGTTTAAGATATTGAAACCACATCTTGGTGGTAAACATATATTTCTCAGGCTCGCCAACAACAATCGATAGATTGCCGCAAAGCATTCTTGCTTTAAATAGCGGCATTCCCGATGATATCCCATATCTGCGAGCCTGATAAGATGCGGCAGTCACAACGCCGATTTTGTCTGAGCTGACAACTACCACCGGCTTGCCGGCAAGCGAAGGATTGGCGGCTATCTCAACGGATGCAAAATACGCGTCCATATCGATATGAAAAATCAGTCTTCCTTTTCTAACAGCCATCTGGATTTATCGGAAAAAAATGAAATCTGATACAACCTGCCGTTACTGATAACGGCAAATTTGCGAATAGTAAAGTTTCCTTTTCTTATAGACCACCTATAGGTGACCTCATCAATTGTTATCTTTTTTCCTTTTCTGATAAACCATCTCGGAAAAATTATGCCGTTTTTGAAAACGGCAGCCACCGAAATCTCATCTGAACCGTTCATTTCAGATATCTCACAACCCTTATCACTCTGCCAAGAATGCTCGTTTCCTCATTAAACGGTATTGCCCTATATGAGGAATTTTCAGGCTTCAAGAAAAGCTCATTGCCTTTTCTTACCAGACGCTTCACCGTTGCCTCCTCACCTATTACGGCTATGACTATATCGCCGATCTCAAATACTCCGCTCTCTACTATCACATAATCGCCCTCAAGTATTCCTGCATCTTTCATACTGTCGCCTTTTACCCTCAAAGCAAAAAGTTCTCTGCCATAGTCAAGCCCGAAATCAAGCGGAAGATTTCCTATCTCATCCTGAAGCGCCAGTTTCGGATCACCTGCATGTATATTGCCTATGACTTTTATCGAGCTAAGCGGCTTGTTTATTCTGATACCTCTTGCAATCTTTCTCTTGCGTGATATATAGCCTTTTCGTTCAAGCGCCTTGATATAGTCTCTTACCGTTCCGGTTGAGGAAAAGCCGAAATGCTCTGCAATCTCCCTGATTGTGGGAGAGTAGCCATCTTTCAACCTTCCTGCGATGTAATCCAAAACCCTTTTCTGTCTTTCCGTAAGCATACTGAATATATACCATACAAATGTGTGGATATCAATTCAAATATTTTCTTAGCGGTTTTAAAAACCTGTAAAATCGGTTAAGACTTGCCATTATACCTTTTTGCGCTAACTTTACATTATATAAAAAATATAACGGAGGAAAAATGATAGAACTTTATGTAAGGGAAGGCTGCCCGTTTTGTCGCAGGGTAATAAACAAAATCAACGAGCTGAAATTAAAAGAGGGAGCTGATTACAAACTGATAGATGCTGCGCCGGGAACTGCCGGCAGAAAGGTTGTGCTTGAAAAAGGAGGCAAGGCTCAGGTTCCGTTTATGATTGACGGCAATCTGAATATGTATGAAAGCGGTGATATAATCAGCTATATTGAGACAAAATTCAGCAGGTAGCACTATTGCCGCACCATAACCATAAAATCAATCACTATAACAGCGCTTTTGCTTTTGGTGTTGCATTTAACACCGTTTTTGTTGTTATTGAAGCAGGTTATGGAGTCAAAGCAGGTTCCCTGGCTTTGATAGCCGATGCAGGACATAACCTGAGCGATGTGTTCGGTCTGTTACTTGCCTGGGGCGCAAGCCTGCTGGCTATGAAAGATGCAACCGATAAAAGAACATACGGTTTTCGCAAGGCAACAATAATAGCCTCTTTGGCAAGCTCACTGCTACTACTTGCTGCGCTTGGCGCAATAGCTTGGGAAGCAATCGGCAAACTTTTCAATCCCACGCCGATTGAAGGCAACATCGTTATCGTAGTTGCTGCAATAGGAGTTGCGATAAATATGGCAACTGCACTTCTTTTTGCATCCGGACAAAAAGATGATCTGAATATAAAAGCTGTTTTTCTGCATATGACTACCGATGCAGCCGTTTCGCTTGGCGTTGTTGTAGCGGGAATAATCATTGTTGCTACCGGATGGTTATTGATAGATCCTTTAATGACTCTTTTTATCGTAGCGGTTGTTCTTGGTAGCGCATGGTCGTTGCTTCGGGAATCAATGAACCTTTCCATAGATTCGGTTCCCGAACAGATTGATATGACCGGAATAAAAGAATATCTGTCAGGTCTGAAGAATGTTTCCCAGATGCACGACCTTCATGTATGGCCTCTCAGCACAACGGAGGTAGCTCTTAGCGTTCACCTGATTATCTCTGAAGGCTGTTCTCTGAATAACGATTTTTTATCCGAGCTTCAGAAACATCTGCATGACTATTTTGGGATAGAACATTCTACAATACAGATCGAAAGGGAAAACGACGCTCCCTGTATGATGCTTGATGGGAAAGGGTGCATATAAACCTCTCCGTGAAAGAGCAATTATTTATCTCTCAAAAGATGCAAAACCTTCCTTGCAATAAATAGCAATATCAGAATTGATAAGGAAATCCAGACAGTATATACGGGAGAATTGGAAAATGTTGATGTGGCTTTACCGAAAAAAAATCCCACCGAACCGATAAGAATTGCCCAGACAATACAGTTTACAGCCTGAGCTGCGGCAAACCACAGGAGTCTTATCTCAGATATACCAAAACTAACTGCCCCGATTATTCTTACCCCGTAAAGATATTGAAGTAAAACAATTGCTTTTGTTCTGTTTTTCTCTATATAACTGTTAATCAGATTGAATTTTTGAGAAAATCCGCGTTTTAATGCAAATCTTTCAACCGGTTTTTTGCCTATGAACCTGCCTGCGGCAAACCACACAATGTGACCACTCCATGCTCCGGCTGCCGCAGCTATCCAGACGGAAATCGGGTTTAAAAACTGCTGGCTTGCCATAGCACCTGCAACAACAAGCACCGATTCGCCTTCTAAGAATGTGCCTACAAAAACCGCAATTATGCCATACTCAGAGACAATATTGCGCAGAAGATCCGCATTCAAGGAAACAATTATTTGTAGGACTCCACATATTCGACAATTTTATCGGCAATCGTTTTTACCGTGTTTTTGAATTTCTCGACATCAGGCTCAAGCAGGGTCATTCTGAATCCCTGCAGCGGTGTAAAAAATGCGGTAAGCGGTATAACGCAGATTCCGGTGGAGGCAAGAAGATAATAGACAAAACGTTTGTCATGTTCGCAATTGTCATCGAGTATCTCTTTTACAAACGCTTCAACATTCTTGTTTTTTATAGGCAGCGTTTGCTTGTTGTTTAATACCGACTCATTGAAAACTACGCTGACATAGAATGCGCCGTCGGTTCTGTTTACAACCGTGTAAGGCACGTTTTTGAATATATTATAGGCAATATTAGCAAGCTTTTCGTAATGTTTTTTTCTTCCGTCTATATATTTTTCGTAGTTTTTGTTGCCCATAATAAGCGGAAGCGCAATCTGAGGAAGCGTTGTTGAACATACCTCAGCCATCTTCTGATTTAAAATTGCTGTTATATAGCGTCTGAAAGTTTTATCTTTATCTATGTTGTAAACTTCCATCCAGCCGCATCTGGCTCCGGGCCATGGAAACTCTTTTGAGACACCCTGAAGACTAACTCCCGGAACATCCCCGATTATATCAGCAAGCATGACGGTTTTTTTGCCGTTAAAAACAAGTTTCCGGTAGATTTCATCAAATATAAGAAAAAGGTCATATTTTTTTGCAATTGCCACAATCTCTTTAAGCGTTGCCTCGTCATAGACAAATCCGGTCGGGTTATCGGGATTGATGACCAATATTCCGACAATAGAGTTGTGACTTTTTACCTTTCTTTCAAGCTCTTTAAGGTCCGGCGCCCAGTTATTGTACGGATTCATCCGGTACGAGTTGGGCGGAAACGATGCATGCAGAACCTCAGCCAGCAGATGAGTCGAATATGTCGGTTCCGGCATGATAATTCTTGCATCAACCCTGAGCGAACTGTAGGATCTTGCGATTGCATCACCTATTCCGTTAAAGAAGATAACATCATTTTTTGTTATTTGAACTCCGCCCCTTTTATTGTTTTCCTTTACTAAAAACTCCCTTGCCTCATCGTCTCCCTGGGTAGGAGAGTATGCATACGAACGGTCATCATGTGCAACTTTCGCTATAATATCTTTCATCCATTCCGGGATCGCCTCGCCCTTGGCTACAGGATCCCCTATATTTTCCCAAACGATATCGGTGCCGTTCTCTTTCAATTTATTTGCAACCGAAACGATGTTTCTTATTTCGTATGTTAAACCGTTCCCACTTTTTGCCACATCAAAACGCATAATCAGCTCCTACATTTTTTTGTAACGACATTCTACTACATAATCCTTCAGTAGTTAAGAGGGCTTTTGTAATTTTTATTGCAGATTTTGTTTAGACGGCTTGCAATACTATCTTTACATTTGTACCTACCTCAGGTTCACTTGAAATATAGATTTTTCCGTTCATCGCATCAATAAATTTTTTTGTTATAGTGAGCCCAAGACCGGTTCCGTATCGGTTTGCGTTTTTGGCTCGCTCGGTTCGGTAAAATTTATCAAATATCTTATCTATCTCACCGGAAGCTATGCCTATGCCATGATCGATTATCTCTATTACAGCATTGTTTCTTTCAGAATAATAACTTTTTATCTCAATGGTAGTGCCGGAAAACGAAAATTTGATTGCGTTTGATAAAATATTTTGCAGACATATCGATAGTTTATCTTTATCAACCAGTGCATAAAGCTTTTTGCTGCTGCTGATAAACTTTAGCGATATTCCAGAATTTTCTGCATACAGCCTCATTGCATCTATCTCTTTTCCCAGGATTGCGTTTATCTCTTCTTTTCTGATATTGATTTTTACGATTCCGCTCTCAATTCTTTCGATTTCCAAAAGATGCTCAAAAAGAATCTTCAGCCGCATGGCATTATTCTTTATTGCTTCGATGATTTCCAGATCTTCAGTCTTGTTAAGTTTTGCCTTTATATTTTCAGACCCCAATGTTATTATCGCAAGGGGTGTTCTGATGTCATGTGCCAATGCCGAATAAAGTTCACTCTTTTTTGTAGCGATTTCTATCAATTTTTCATTTGCAGCTTTTAATTTCCCTGTTGCCTCTTTGATTCTATTTTTTAGTTCTTCCTGTGAAAGTGATATCTTTTTGCTCATCTTTTCAAGTGTTTTTGTGAGAGTCCCCAATTCATCGTTACTATGAATTTGAATATCTATATCATAATTTCCATGCGAAATTTCTGTTGCCGCTTTTTCCAATTTTGCAACAGGAATAAGCACCAGTTTCGTTATCAATATTTTTACAAGCACAAGAAGCAACAGACCTATTGTGACAATTAAGCCAAGCAAAATCTTTCTGTTTTTTGAAACGGAATTATAAATCGGCGCTAATGGAATAGAAACGCTTATGCCTCCTCTGAAATCCCCTATATGATAACCTTGATATACATGACAGCTCATACAGGCTTTGTTGATAAAAAGAGGCGCCATATATCGATATATTCTTCCGTTTTTTGTCTCAACAATTTTATATACCTCTTTTGCGCCTTTTTTAAACTGTTTCATGGCAGCCTTTTCGAATTTATCAGGAGCATTAGCCGGGTCAACAAGCTTATCACTTGTTATATGAAAGCGAATATCGGAAAGACGCTTTGCGTATTCGGCAAGTTCCTTTGTTGCAACCGCCGGCACCGGCTTTATTTCTTCGCGTTTTTCTGCTACCCATTGTCTTGTGATTACCAGCATCTTAAAAACGGTTCTTGCCTGCTGATATGCGGTATCCAAAATCAGATTATTTTCTCTTGCTTCAAGCAGAAAATAGCTTCCAACTAATATGGCGATGACCGTCACGATAAACGGTATAGCCACCTTTCTATGCAGATTGAATTTAAAAAACGATTTTATATCCTACTCCCGGAACCGTTTTTATATAGGATGGATTTTTCGGATTATCTTCGATCTTCTCTCTTATATGCTGTATATGCACATCCAGAACTCTGGACCACTTATAAAGAGAATCATCGCCCCAGACTGAAGAGATTATCTCCTTTCTTGTGCATACCTTTTCTTTGTTTTTCAGAAGATACTCCAAAATATCCCACTGCTTTTGAGTTAGATAAATCTGGTTTTTGTCCTTTGTTATAGCATGACCGGCAAGATTGATTTCAAGCGAACCGGATGCGAAGTTTTTTCTTGTTTTGTAACGTCTTAAATTTGCCCTTATTCTGCTTGCAAGCTCTAAGGTTGAAAAAGGCTTTGCGATATAATCGTCAGCGCCCGAGTCAAGCCCGGTTACCTTATCTTCCACTCTGTCTTTTGCTGAAATCATTATCACCGGTATATCATATTTCGCTCTTATACGTTTGCACAGCAGTCTTCCGTCTATATCAGGAAGCATAACATCAAGAAGTATGATATCTATCTTATTTTGATTTAAAGAGCTTAACGCCTCATTTCCGTTTTCCGCGGTAACAGTTTGATACCCTTCAAGTTTGAGTGATTCCTTGATCATCATCAGCATATCTATATTATCATCGACTATAAGCACTCTATCCATCATATTGCCCCAGTCTTCATTAAGATTTACGCAATCTTAACATAAAATTTATAGTATTTCAATTAGTTTGTATCATAATTAGGCAAAGGACATCCTTCAAGTTAGGAGATAGGCAAAAAATGAAAGGCGATTTGGAATATATTTTGGCTTAATTTACAGAGAGCGTCATCTATTTGACATATTATGCAATACATGCTAATCTATTGCCATAGAGGATGCAAAAACCAGTTTCTATAAAGCCGTTTCAAGCTGGCATGAGTTTGATTTGGATAAAACAAGTAAACTTATAAACCGTATGTATGACAGCTTGAAATCCGTTAAATAATATGAAAACCCGGAAGCGGCTATGTGCCGCTTCCTCATTACAACACTATCGTCCTGATAGTTTGCCCGTGCAATAAAAAAGAGTGTAATTTAAAAAGCAGCTTTTTTTCAGAGACAATGCCATAATCATCAGGTTTAAAAATCCGGTTATTGACAAAAAAGACAAATAAATTAGAATCACAATTGGCGATGGAGTTCGCCTGTATCGCTTGCATAATTTGGGTGCCAAGCTGATAACTCCTGCAAAATAATTGCAAGGAGTTGATATGGCAAACAGTAACGGAAGAGATAAGATAACTGATAAGGTAAAAGATGGTTCTCTGCATGGTAAATTAGCTTTTTACATAAAGTTACTCGAAAAATCGGATATAAATTTTAATCAGGAAATTTCAAAATTCAGAGCAATAGATGAAAGATTGGCAAATCAACGCTTTCATCTTGCAGTTTTAGGACAATTCAAGCGCGGAAAAAGCACTTTTGTTAATTCACTCATAGGCAAGCAACTGCTTCCCTCCTCGGTTCTACCACTTACATCAATACCTACTTATATTCAGTTTGGTAAACAACTGCATGCGGAAATATCGTTTCAGAACAAGAAAAAAGAGATATTTGAAAGCACCGAAAGCGCGCAGATAAGAAAATTTTTGGCAAAATATGTAACCGAATCGGCAAATCCGAAAAATCGACTCAACGTGTCCTCCGTTAATATTTTCAGCCCGATGAAGCTTTTTGCCGACGGGATGGTAATTATTGATACGCCTGGAATCGGTTCAACTCATAAGCACAATACCGAAGCCACCATCAATTTTCTGCCTCAATGCGATGCGGCAATTTTTGTAGTCTCAGTAGATCCACCCATAACCACAGTAGAAATCGACTTTTTGAAAGAGATTAAACAAACTGTTCCAAAGATATTTTTTGTGCTCAATAAAATAGATTATCTAAGCAAAACCGACCTTGAACTTTCAATCAATTTTCTTAAAAAGACGATTGCCGAGCAGGTCGGACTGAATGAAAAAATCTATCCCCTATCTGCGTTAAAAGCAATAGAATCTCTGCAGCAACAGGACTTGAAACGATTATCAGAAAGCGGGGTACCTACTCTGAAAAAAGAACTCGGAGAATTTTTCAGAAGTGAGAAGGCAAAACTTCTGACAGATGCAATGAAAATAAGAACTGACAATGTAATTAAAACCGTCAAAATGAAAATAAATCTGGCAATTAAGGCAAATCAGATGCCTGTAAATGAGCTTGAGGAGCGTCTGAGGTTGTTTAACAGCAAACTTTCTGAAATAGAAACTGAAAAACTTGTTGCCGGGGATCTTATCAGCGGAGACAAAAAACGCCTTACCCAACAGCTTGAGCAACAAACCGAACTGCTCCGCAGCAGCATAAAACAGGAGTTGGCAAGCAAAGCAAAACAGCAATTTGAGCATAACGACAAAATAAATTATAATGATGCATACAAAGTCGTTGCAGATACGATTCCGGCTTTATTTGAGCGCAAATACGGAGAACTATTCAACGATTTCAACAAAAAGATAGAGGACTCGCTGAATCGTCACAACCAAAGACTTAGGGAATTGACCCAGTCAATCTGGAAGGCGGCCTCGAGCATATTTGATATTAACTTTTACAGTTTCAGCGCAAAAGATAAAATAAGCAGAAGATACAAACCTTACTGGACAACTCACAGATGGGATTCCGGTTTTATGCCTGATACAGAAGGAATATTCGACCGCTTTCTGCCAAAAGCCATCCAAAAAAGAAATATGTTAAAACGGATAGAAACTCATATAGAAACCTTGGTCATGCGAAATGCTGAAAATCTGCGCTTTTCGATTCTTCAGAATATAAACAGACTTTTTGCATCTTTTGCCCAAACGTTTGATCTTAATATTGCCGAAACAATATCGGACATAAAGCAGATTATTGCCAAAACGGCTGAAAAATATAAAAACAACGCCGCCTCATCTGAAGAATCTGTTGCAAAGCTCAAACTTCTGCTGCAAAAAATAGAACAGAATACTTGACTTTATATATTTGATTTATAATCTGAACTGCAATGCAGATACCGTTTGAACTTGCTATTGCACTTAAATATCTTTTTAAAAAGAAAGAGCGCTTCATTTCCATAAGTGCGGCTTTGGCAATTACAGGCATGATAATAGGCACCGGTGCATTGATACTTGCTATGAGTCTCGCAAACGGTTTCAACGATACAATAAAATCAAAAATCTTAGGAATAGAAACTTCGGTTAAAATAGCAAACAAAACCGGCGGATTAATGAAAAATAATAACGCGGTAATAAAAAAAGTGGAAGCAATAAAAGGAGTTAAGGCGGTTTTTGCAACTCTGCGGTCTGAGGCAATACTTTCCTCTTCAAGTAAATTCGGCGCGGTTATCTTTGAAGGCGTCAGAAAAAAATTTATAGATAGGCGTCTTAAAAAATATATAAAAAAAGGGACATTTGTCGGCAATTCGATATTAATAGGCGCTCCGCTTGCAAAATCACTCAAACTTCATATAGGTGATTCGGTAAAACTTATCATACCATTCGGAAACATAAGTCCGTTCGGATTGATTCCGAAAACCGTGAATCTGAAGGTGTCAGGGGTTTTTCAGACCGGATTCTACCAATACGACCACGCCTTTGTCTTTATGCCGCTAACTGATGCGCAAAAGATTCTGGAGGTTGGCGATATGATAGATAGTATCGACATATCGATGTATAATCCGTATCAGGTATCCTCGCTTGTAAAAACGCTTTCCATGCGGTTTTCAGATTTTCGCATCATCTCCTGGATAAGCCAAAACGCAAACCTTTTTTATGCAATGAAACTTCAAAAATTGGTAATATTTATTGTCCTTATCTTAATTCTCATAGTAAGCAGTTTTGCAATAAGCGCATCGCTGATAATGCTCGTTATGGAAAAAAGATCCGATATAGCAATTCTTAGGTCTATGGGAGCAAGAAAAACTCAGATAAAATCCATTTTCATAATTGAAGGATTGATAGTTGCCTCCGTCGGTATAACAATCGGCATTGTTGCAGGCACCGGTTCGGCAGTCCTGCTTGGACATTATCAGTTTATAAAACTGCCAAAGGATATTTTCTATCTCAATACCGTACCTGTAAGTATAAGCGGCACAGATGTAGTTTTCACGGCTCTTGCCGCTTTAATCATATCGTTTCTTGCAACTCTATATCCGGCTTCAAAAGCCGCATCCGAACCGATAACAGAGCAGATAAAACAATGATTTTAGAAGCGCATAATATCAGAAAACGGTTTGACCGCGAGGTGCTAAGCGACATAAATGTTAAGCTCAAAGCAGGCAGCATAACCGCACTTATCGGACCATCAGGAGCAGGCAAAAGTACGCTTCTTGCAATTCTGGGGCTTATCCTAAAGCCTGATTCAGGTAGAATAAAAATAATGGGGCAATCTACCTCAAATCTGAGCGACAACCAACTCTCCTACCTCAGAAATCACCACATCGGCTTTCTGTTTCAGTTTCACCATCTGATGAAAGAGTTCTCGGTTATGGAAAATATTATCATGCCTGCAATGATTGCAAAGATGCAACGCGACAAAGTCGTAAAAAGGGCTGAAGAACTCTTGGAACGGCTTGGGTTATCGGCTCTTAAAAATCGAAATATCGAAACGGTTTCAGGAGGCGAATCCCAGCGAATAAGCCTGCTGCGCGCCATGATAATGAAGCCTGAGTTGATTTTGGCAGACGAACCTACCGGAAATCT
>Ga0256829_1003299_pt1 | contig 11304 bp, 9 predicted proteins | sample 131447metaG_FD_185979 | JGI IMG/M metagenome (GOLD analysis project Ga0256829, IMG submission 185979) | Hydrothermal vent microbial communities from Lau Basin, Pacific Ocean - 131-447 | ecosystem: Environmental > Aquatic > Marine > Hydrothermal vents | place: Pacific Ocean: Lau Basin | collected... | reverse complement strand
TTGTGGCGCTGGAACGGTTGATGGCCGAAGCGGCGGCAGATCTGCGTTTTGAGGATGCGGCGGCGCATCGCGATGAAATACTGATACTGAAAGGACACAGCAACGATGCCTGATTTTCCGGAGATTACGGAATCACTGATCCAGACATGGGTGGGAAAACCCATATCGCGGCGCGGCAGAAGCCATTTTGCCCGGCACAGGGTGTTGAGCGCCAGGGTGGAGGAGGATGGCCGTCTGATCATCGGCGCGGTGCAGGGCGATGATGCGCCATCCTGCAGCGTGCTGATCCGTCGGCTGGCCGGAGGGCGGATGAAGAGCAAGTGCAGCTGCAATAAAAAACGCGACTGCGATCATGTCGCCGCCGTACTGCATGCGCTGCTCAACGAGAGCAAGCAGCACGATCTCTTCGATATGCCCGAAGCAGATGCGCCGACGCCGCAGCCGTTCAACATGTGGCTGGGCATGCTCGACAGGGTGCATGAAGGGCGTCCGGCCGCCACCGATTATCCGGAAAATATCAAGCAGCGTCTGCTCTATCTACTGGAGGCCGATGGCGATCGCAATGTGCGATTGAAGTTCGCCTCGGCCCGCATTCTGAAAGCCGGCGGCTACGGCATAGCCCAGCCCTATGAGGCGAGCAATATCCTCACCTATCCGGCGCCGAGATTCGTGCTGTCGTCGGATGAGGCCATTCTGCGCAAGGTGGCGACAGATCGTTCGCTCTCCTCCCTGCACGGGTACCGTCTCAAGGGAACGGATGGGCTGAAAATTCTCAAGCAGGCGCTGGCCAGCGGTCGCTGCCACTGGCAGAGCAAGGATGCGCCAGCCCTGAAGCGGGGCGAGCGGCGCAGCGGCGACTGGAGGTGGCAGTTAAACAGCATGGGCGATCAGCATCTTATTCTGCAGGTGGCAGATGCCGCCATTGTCGTGCCGACTTCGCCGCCCTGGTATATTGACAGCCGTCACGGGCTCTGCGGTCCGGTAGAGAGCGGCCAGCCGGCCGATGTGGCCGAAATCCTGCTCAATATCGCCGCGGTGGAACTCGATTGCTCGGATGAAGCGATCGATGCGGTGCGCTGGCAGCTGCCGGAGGGCGTGCCTGCGCCGGTGCATCTGCGCCATGTACACCGGCAGGTGCAACCGATTCCGGTGATTCAGCTGAAATCGGTGAAATTGACGCCGCGCTGGGGCTACAGAACCCCTGTCACGTTGCATGTGGCGGAACTGGAGTTCGACTATGATGGCAGCCGAACCGAATATTGCAGTCAGCCGCAGCCAGTGCGCACCATCCGTGGCGATAAAGTGATCGACTACCTGCGCGATGCGGCATTTGAACGGCAGGCGCTGGAGGCGCTCAATACGGCCGGCCTCTATCCGATGCAGGAACATGCCGAAGTGGATATCGCAGCTGCTGATGCTTTTCCGGAGCACAGTTTCGGACTGGCGCGCGATGATAGCTGGCCGGAGTGGATGCTCTATGAAATCCCGGCGCTGGAGGCGGCCGGTTTCCGCGTTGAGGTGGATGACGGTTTCGGCTTCCGGGTGGAGCGCGCCGCCGACTGGACGTTAAACCTGGGCCAGACGAGCGCCGATGCGGCGGGCGGACTGACCGGACAGGCCAGTTTTATGGTGACGCTGGAGAGCGGCGAGGAGATCGATCTGATCGATGCGCTGGCGCGCCAGGTCGCTGCCAGGCCGGATCTGTTAAAGGCGTCGTCGCTGGCCGAACTGAAGGAGAAGGCGCAGATCCCGCTACCGCTGGCCGATGGCCGTTTGTTGCCGGTGCCGGGTGAGATGGTGGCCAATATTCTGCATTTTATGATGGATGTGTTCGCCGGCGGCAATCGCGAGGATGTGCGCCGCAGATGCTGGCGCTGGAAGAGAGCATCAGCGAATCGGCCGCCCCGGTGCGCATTCACAGCAGCGCCTGGCTTAAACAGATGCGGCAACTGGTGGATGTCGGCAACGTGCCCGACTGCGCGGTGCCGAAGGCGTTGCAGGCCGAGTTGCGCGACTATCAGCGCGAAGGGCTGAACTGGATGCAGTTTCTGCGCTGCATGGGGCTGGCGGGCATCCTGGCCGATGATATGGGGCTGGGGAAAACCGTGCAGGCGCTGGCCCACATTCTGGCCGAGAAGGAGGCCGGACGGCTGAGCAGGCCGGCGCTGGTGTTGGCCCCGACCAGCCTGATGCACAACTGGCGTCGGGAGGCGGAAAAGTTCACGCCGAGCCTGTCGGTGCTGGTGCTGCACGGGCCGAACCGGGCCATGCATTTCGAGCAGCTGGCCGATTACGATCTGGTGCTGACCACCTATCCGCTGCTGGCGCGCGATTTTGAACAGCTGGAGCAGCAGCGTTGGCATCTGCTGATTCTTGATGAGGCCCAGTACATTAAAAATCCGAGAGCCAAGGTGTCGCAACTGGTGCGCCGGCTGCAGGCCTCGCATCGCCTCTGCATGACCGGCACGCCGATGGAAAATCATCTGGGCGAATTGTGGGCGCAGTTCGATTTTCTCATGCCGGGTTACCTGCATGATATGCGTGGCTTCACAAAGATGTTCCGCAAGCCGATTGAGATACAGGGCGATGCCGCCCGGCAGGAGGCGCTGAATGTGCGTTTGCGTCCGTTCATGCTGCGTCGCGCCAAGGAGCAGGTGGCGCTGGAGCTGCCGCCGAAAACAGAGATTGTACGCAGTATCGAAATCGAAGGGGCGCAGCGTCAGTTGTATGAGAGCGTGCGGCTGGCCATGCAGAAACGGGTGCGCGATGCCGTGGCGACCATGGGCTCGGGGCAGAGCCAGATTGTGGTGCTCGATGCGCTGCTGAAAATGCGTCAGGTATGTTGCGATCCGCGTCTGGTGCATGGCTTACAGGAGGGTGAAGCGCCGTCATCCGCTAAATTGCAGATGTTGATGGAGATGGTGCCCGAAATGATTGAAGAGGGGCGCAGGGTTTTGCTCTTCTCGCAGTTCACCTCGATGCTGAAGCTGATTGAAGATGAGCTCAGACGGGCACAGATCGGCTATGTCAAGCTGACCGGTCAGACGCGCGACCGGCAGACGCCGATTGAAGCATTCCAGAATGGCGATGCGCCGCTGTTTCTGATCAGCCTCAAGGCCGGCGGCGTCGGCCTGAATCTGACCGCCGCCGATACGGTGATTCATTACGATCCGTGGTGGAATCCCGCCGCAGAGGCGCAGGCTACCGATCGGGCCCACCGCATCGGTCAGGATAAGGCGGTGTTCGTCTATAAGTTGATCACCGAAGGGACGGTGGAGGAGAAGATTCTGGAGCTGCAGGAGCGCAAGCGGGAGCTGGCCAACGCCATCCACCAGAAAGAGGGCGGCCAGCCATTATGGTCGCCGGCCGAACTGGAGACCCTGTTTGCACCCCTGACATAACACATCTCTCTTTCTCAAAGAGGGAAGGGTATGCGGATCAGGGCTCCATGTTGCATTGCCGGGCCAAGGCATTCTTGGCTTCGATCCAGCGCGACATAAATTCGCAGCTGCGCTGATGGTGGTGGTTGAGCATCATGCCGGTAAACTGTTGTTGCCGGTGATTCGTCAGGCTTTTCTTCACCTGCAAGATGCGATCAATCAGGGCCTCGCCATTGCTGCGGGCGTCAAACAGACGGCGGACAATCGTAAAACCGCGCTGTTGCGCCTGTCGCCACTGATCGGCGTCACGGTAGAGGGCTACGGCGGCATCGGCAAAAGCCGACGCCTCATCGGCCAGCTTGCCGGCCCACGGCAGCTCGCGCTGCATGCCTTCCGCGCCGACGCTGGTGGTGACATTCGGCGCGCCGTTGCGCATGGCGTCGGCCAGCTTGGTTTTCACGCCGGCCCCGAAGCGCAGCGGCGCCAGGCAGACTCTGGCCTGCCGCATCACGGCATCCACATCGTCCGCCCGGCCGAGCAGGTGAAATCCGCTGTCGGGCTGGTGCAGCGCCAGCGCTTTCGGCGGCGCATAGGCGCCGTAAACATGCAGTTCGGCCTCGGGTAAACGCGACCGGATCAGCGGCCAGATCTGTTGTTTGAGCCACAATACGGCATCCCAGTTCGGCGCATGGCGAAAATTGCCGATGGTGATGAAGTTCTCTCTGGCCTCAAACGACGGTGTTGCTTCATGCAGCGGCGCAAACATAAACGGGCAGAGATGGATGATGTCGGCGCTGACGGAGAAACGTGTTTGCAGCAAATCCATCTCCGCATCGGAGATCAGCAACGACAGATCGCAGCGGTGGATGGCGGCAATTTCACGCACGGCGATATCGTTCAACAGATCGGATTGGCTGATATCGGTCACTACGGCGGGCCGACGCCTGAACTGCTGATGGCGGGCATGGCGCAGGCAGTGCAGATCGATGGTTTCGATGATGCGCATGGCGTCAGGGCAGGCTTTGGCTACCCGCCAGCCGAACTGCTCCTCCATCATGAAACGGTCAAACAGCACCATATCCGGCTGCAGTGCGCCGACGAAGCGGTCGAAGCTGCTGTCGTTGACTGCAATGGCCTGCCGCTCAACCGCCATCGCATCCAGATCGTACATATATTCGCTGTCCGCCGCCGTGCTGGCATAGATCACGCGCCACTGCTGTTTCCGAAACAGTTCGATCAACTGCATCATGCGCAGACCAGCGCCGGAGGATGCCGGTTCCGGCCATACGCCGCCGATGATCAACACTGTCAATTCACTGTTCATATAGCACTATCTCAGCGTTTGCCGCCGTGCGGGTCAATAAAAAAAGGCGGAGTTTGCACGCTCCGCCTTTTTCACAACTCAAGATACTTGTTACTGCTGCTGACAGTGCAGCGAAGACTACAGTATCCGGATGACATCTCTGTGACACAGCGCACAATCAGCGCAGGAAAAACAGCACCGCCAGTGCAATCAGGGCGACGGGCAGTTGCAGGGCCAGCAGCAACTCCTCGCTGTTCATTTTTTTGGCGTGGCGTGATTTGTGGCGCTCTGTATGAATGATTGCAGCCATAACATCCTCCTTGTTTGACACAACTGGAGCAAAGGCTGGCTGTCATTTGGCAGGCAAGCCGTGAGTTGAGTCACCAAGCCGCGGCGCAGGTGTTACGCTTCGATCGCCTGCAGGATGCCCCGGATGATATCGGTCGGGGTCGGCGGGCAGCCGTGGATGACGGCATCAACAGGAATAATATCGGCGACCGAGCCGGCAATGGCGTAATGGTCCTTACCGAAGACGCCGCAGTTGATGGCGCAATCGCCTGCGGCGACCACCAGCTTGGGGTTGGGCGTAGCCTCATAGGTCATCTTCAGCGCCGTTTCCATGTTGCGCGTCACCGGCCCTGTCACCAGCAGCATGTCGGCAAAACGGGGCGACGGCACGAAGTGGACGCCGAAGCGTTCGAGATCGTAATAGCAATTATTGGCGGCGATGATTTCCAGTTCGCAACCGTTGCAGGAGCCTGCATCGACTTCGCGAATGGCCAGCGAGCCCTGGAATTTTTTGCGGATGGCCGCACCAAGTTGTTCGCCCAGCAGTTCGGTCGCATGCTCCGCTTCGCCCAGCGCTTCGGCACGCTTGCCTGTTTGTATGATTTTAGTGAATAATCCAATCATAAGTCGTTCCCCGAATAGGAGCAGTTGAAAGATTTATTGTTGAGCGGGAAGTCCGGCACCGGCACTTCGCGCACGGCCAGCTCCAGTCCCAGCCAGTTAATCTCGGAAGGGTCGCGCACGGCATAGCGATCGATGACGCCGTTGCGGCCAAAGCGCACCCAGGCGGCGATTTCGCCGCGCCAGCCTTCGATCGCATCAAAGCCGGAAATGCCCGCTTCCGGGGCGTTAAATTCCACCCGCTCAGCTCCCTCCGGCAGGGCTTGCAGCAGTTCGCAGATCAGGCGCGCCGATTCGGCAACTTCCTCGAAACGGACCCAGACGCGCGTCGCCACATCGCCGAATTCGCCTCGGGGCACGCGCACATTCAGCTTGTCATAGGGCGGATAGGCCTCCTCCACCCGTTCATCGGCATAGACGCCGGAAGCGCGACCGGCATAGCCCAGCAACCCGACCGATGTGGCATCTTCAACGCTGACCGTCCCGGAACCGATCACGCGCTCCTGAATGGAGGGGTGATCGGCGTAAATGCTGCGCAACTGCTCCACTTCAGCAGCCATGCGGCGGCTGTCTTCGGCCAGTACTGCGGCGGTCTCGCTGCTCAGCCGGCAAGCCACACCGCCCGGCACGATCAGATCCATCAGCAGACGGTGGCCGAAAATATCACGATGCATGCGCGCCATCTCTTCGCGAAGTCGCTGCATCTGCACATGCATAAAGGCGAAACCGCCATCATTGCAGATGGCGCCGATATCGCCGATATGATTGGCCATCCGCTCGCGCTCGCAGAGGATCGCGCGCAGCGTCACGGCGTATGCCGGCAGTTCCAGATAGGCGGCATTTTCACAGGCCTGACAGAATGCCCAGGCGTGCGCGACAGTGGAATCGCCTGAAATCCGGCCGGCCAGTCGCACCCCTTCAGCGGCCGTTAAGCCCTCGAATCGTTTCTCGACGCCCTTATGCACATAGCCCAGCCGCTCCTCCATATTGAGGATTTTTTCACCGACAGCATGAAAGCGGAAATGGCCCGGCTCAATAATGCCGGCATGCACCGGGCCGACCGGATATTCATAAACACCATCGCCTTCGGCCCGGATAAAGGCATACTCTCCATCGCTTTCTTGCATGCGCGTGGTTGCCGGAAAATCACGGCGCATCGGATGCGCATCGTCCGGCCAGTGTTCATGCTTGAGCCACTGGCGCGTATCGGCCAGCCCCTCCACACGAATGCCGAACATATCCTGCAGACTGCGCTGCATACGCACCGCCGCCACATAGTGGCGGCCGATATCCTGCAGGGCAGGGTCGTTTTGGTTCAGGTCGGTGCGTAACAGCACATGGCGGTGTTCGGGGTGGGCAAAGGCCATGTAGGCGTAGAGCGCCTTCTCATCATGCGCCCCCGCTTCGGCCGCCCAGAGCGAGACAAAACGCATCTGATGGCGGCGCGCCTCCTCCGCCACATTGGCCCAGTCAAGCCGGCGCACCTGCAGGCACGGCATGGCCGCCGGATGATGGTCCTCCAGATAACTGGTGACGATACCGTGATCGGACAAGCGTTCGGCGAACCATGTATTGGCGTCGTGAATCACAGGCCGCCTCCGGCAATCAGCGCCGCCGCCTGATGGTACCAGCCGGACAGAAATCCGGGAATCGAGATGCCGAGCAGCAGCGCCAGCGAGAAATGGATATAGACCGGCAACATATTGGCATGCACCAGTTTGGCATGTTCAGGTGCTTTTCCATAGGCCATATCCGGCACGAAGCGAAACAGTCCGGCCACGGCGATCAGCAGGCCCAGCAGCAAGACGCTCACCGTCCACGGATACGACTGCAGCGCCGCCGAAAAAATCAGAAACTCGCTGGTAAAAACGCCGAACGGGGGGAAGCCGGCGATGGCGCAGGTGCCGATCAGCAGTCCCCAGCCGATGCCCGGCTGATGATTGATCAGGCCGCGAATACTGGCCATCACCTGCGTGCCCATGCTCTGCGCGGCATGGCCGACGGTGAAGAAGATGGCCGATTTGACCAGTGAGTGGGTGGTCATGTGCAGCATGGCGGCAAAATTGGCCACCGGCGTGCCGATGCCGAAAGTGAAGGTCATTAGCGCCATATGCTCGATGGATGAGAAAGAAAACATGCGTTTGATATCCTGCTGTTTATGCAGAGAAAAGCCGGCTACCAGCAGCGACAGCAGGCCGAATCCCATCATCAGGTTGCCGGCCAGGTGGCTGCCGGTGGAGACGTCGACCAGCATTTTGCAGCGCACCAGCGAATAGAGCGCCAGGTTCAACAGCAGTCCGGAAAGCACCGCCGAAACCGGCGTCGGACCTTCGGCGTGGGCGGAAGGCAACCATGTGTGCATCGGCGCCAGCCCCACCTTGGTGCCGTAGCCGACCATCAGAAACACAAAGGCCAGGCTCATCACGGTCGGATCGAGTTTGTCCGCTGCGTCGTAGAGCAGCGTCCAGGTCAGCGCCGCATCGCCGTGCCCGAGCACGTCCGATGAGGCGAAGTAGAGCATGGCGGTGCCGAACAGCGCCAGAGAAATACCGACGCCGCAGATAATCAGGTATTTCCAGGCGGCGGCGATGGAGCCGGGCGTGCGATAGAGAGATACCAGCAGCACCGTCGCCAGCGTGGCGATTTCCAGCGACAGCCAGATGATGGCCAGGTTATTCGATGTCTGGCCGAGAAACATGCCGAACACGAACAGTTGCGACATGGCGTGATAGAGTCGCAGGCGTTTGGCATCGATTTTGCCGTTGTCCATCTCATGGCGCATATAGGGGCCGGAGAAAATCGCCGTGGTGGTGGCGACAAAGGCGGTGAGGGCAACCAGAAAAACATTAAAGGCGTCCATAAAAAACCAGTTGTTCCAGACTGTAATCCGGCCTGCGTCCAGCACCTGCAGGGCCAGTTCGAGGCTGGCCAGAAGGCTTATTGCCGCGGCAACAATATTGATCCGCGCCGAACGATACGGATGCGCATCAACGGCCAGCCACACCGCTGCCACGAGCGGAACACCGAGGAGAACAGCAAACCAGCTCATGGGTTATTTCTCCATCTTGTTGAGATCAAGCGACTCGAACGTATCTCTGATCTGGTAGAAGAACAGACCGAAGACGACGCTGGCGATCAATACGTCGAAGGCGACGCCCAGCTCCGCCACCAGCGGCATGCCGTAGGTGGCGCCGACGCCGGCGAAGAAGAGGGAATTTTCAATGGCCAGAAAACCAACCACCTGGGTAATGGCTTTTTTGCGGGTGATCATCATCAGCATGCCGAGCAGCACATTGGCCATGGCCACGGCGATGGTGTTGCGCGTGATCAGGTGGGACAGATGCTCAATCGGCAGGGTGACCTGATAGGAGAACACCACCAGCGCTGCCGCAATCAGCATGGTCACCGGCATATTTACCAGCGGCTCCACCTCGCGATGCACATGCATCTGGCGGATAATTTTCCACAACACCCAGGGCAGCAGCATGCCCTTGAGCAGCAGCGTGATGGCGGCGGAGACATACAGCTCGGTATTGTCGCTGGTATAGCCCACCAGCGCCGTCACCGCCGCCAGCACGATACCCTGCAGGGCGAACCAGTGCAGCAGGGATAACATGCGCTTTTGCGACAGCAGCGCAAACGAAATCAGCAGCATCAGGGCTGCGCCCATGGTGATAATCTGTTGCAGCAGTTCGGTGCTCACTGGGCGCCCACCTCCAGAATGTAGTGCATGAACATGCCGAGCAGCGCCAGAAAGAAGGCCGTGCTGAGAAACTGCGGCACTTCAAACAGGCGCATCTTGGCCAGGGCAGTCTCCATAATTACCAGCAGCACGAAGAACAGCATCAGCTTGAACACCCACAGCCCGAGCGCAATCAGCAACGCGGATGTCGCCACGGCAGTGCTGATGCCCCACGGGAAAAACAGATCGAAAATCAGCGTGGCGAACAGCACCAGTTTGATCTGGGTGGCCCACTCAATCAGCGCCAGATGACGACCGGAATACTCCAGCAGCATGGCCTCATGAATCATGGTGACTTCCAGATGCGTACCGGGATTATCCACCGGAATGCGCCCGTTTTCGACAATCGACACCATCAGCATGGCGATCAGGGCAAAGGCGATGGATGGCTTCAAGAGAATGCCGGCATCCAGAATATGGTGGATCATCACCGACAAATTGGTGCTTTGGGCGGTTACCGACAGCACGAAAATGCTCATCAGCAGGGCCGGTTCGGCCAGCGCTGCGAAAGTCATTTCGCGGCTTGCGCCCATGCCGCCGAACACCGTGCCGATATCCATGCCGGCCAAGGCGGTAAAGAAGGTGCCGATGGCGAGAAAACCGGCCAGCGCAATCACATCAGCCGTCCATGAAAACGGGCTATCCACCACAATCACCGGCACCACGCTGGCCGCCAGCACGGTTGAGGTGAAGATAATGTAGGGGGCGGCGCGGAAGATCCAGGAGGCATGATCGGCCAGCACCATCTCCTTGCCAAACAGTTTGGAGAGATCCCGATAGGGCTGAAAAATGCCCGCGCCCTGCCTGTTTTGCATGCGCGCTTTCATCTTTTTGACAATGCCGGCCGCCATCGGCGCCGCCAGCACCATCAACAATATCTGGGCGATATTTACCAGCAGAATCGTCATAGCAAAAATCCCAGCAACACCAATACGGTCACAAACATATAGGCCAGATAGGCGTGTACGCCGCGCTGGTGCTGCTTGGCGACCCATTGGCTTACCCATTCGGCCAGCGCCAGCAGCGGCCGGTAAATCAAGCGCCAGGACATATCCTGTGCATGCACCTCGTAGCGGATGCTACGGGTCAGCAGCTTGTGATCCGGTCGTTCGATGTCGCTGTGCTCCACAGGCTGATACAGACCGGAAAAAATATGGCGGAGCGGCTGGGCGAAGCTGGTGGCGGTATATTGCATGCGCGTATTGACATGCGGAGCGCCGCAACTCCAGAAATGGGTGCGACGCGCCACCTGCCCTTTGGGGTGCAGCAGCCAGTAGATCAGCCCGCCCAGCACCAGCATGCCGAACAGCGCAATCGGCGCCGAGTAGGAGGCGCGCGCTTCGGATACCGGCGTCAGCCACAACCAGCCGTGGGCATGCACGCTATCGGTCAGCGAGGCGTGCATCAGCAGTTGCGGCACCGCATCGATCAGCGGAATAAAGACGGTGGGCAGAATGCCGAGCAGCAGACAGAACACGGCGGGAATAATCATGCCGAATTTCATCCAGCCGTCGATTTCGTGCGCTTCGGCGGCCGGCGTGGTGCGCGCCTGTCCGAGAAAGACGATGCCATAGACTTTGACAAAACAGGTGGCTGCCAATGCCCCCGCCAGAGCCAGCATGGCGGCGGAAAACGGAATCAGCATGGGGATCAGTGAGCCTTCCAGTCGGGGTGCCAGCAGCGCCGTCTGAAAGGTCAGCCATTCCGATACAAAGCCGTTGAACGGTGGCAGCGCCGAGATCGAGATACAGGCGACCAGAAAAACCACGGCGGTCACCGGCATGCGGTGGATCAGCCCGCCCATCTCTTCCATATTGCGCGTGCCGGTGGCGTGCAGCACCGCACCCGCCCCCATAAACAGCAATCCCTTGAACAGGGCGTGGTTGATGGTGTGGTAGAGGCCGGCGATCAGACCCAGCGCCGCCAGCTCGGGGTGGCCGTAGTGGGCGAAAATCATGCCCAGACCGAGG
>Ga0256829_1003298_pt1 | contig 11305 bp, 7 predicted proteins | sample 131447metaG_FD_185979 | JGI IMG/M metagenome (GOLD analysis project Ga0256829, IMG submission 185979) | Hydrothermal vent microbial communities from Lau Basin, Pacific Ocean - 131-447 | ecosystem: Environmental > Aquatic > Marine > Hydrothermal vents | place: Pacific Ocean: Lau Basin | collected... | reverse complement strand
GTATCCCAAAGTATTGAGTGTTTGTAATATAAGGGGTATGGCCAGCCGATTTTATGGCAGCAGCAATGTGGGCGATTTGGGGATCAGATTCGTTGCCCAATAATACAATGTGCATACAGCATCCTTCTCGCAGTATACATTGAAATATGAGGAGGACTACTTAACCTCCTTTTTGTGTTGTGACTACATTAAATTAGGCAAGTCACCGCCACCTTCACCAATAGCCAAGGTAATGTAAACTGGCGGGTTCACGGGTTCTATTGGATCTTGGTAGGTCGGTGTAGGTGCTATACCGCCATCGATGTTGTTGACATCATCATCGTTGAGTTTTTCAGGTTGCATTGGTGTTACATCAGACATAAGACACTCCTTGTAGTGTTGTGTAAAAATGCTCTTATCCATCAGGTTATTGAGCAGGTTGGTAAATTGAACGAAAGCAACTGGCAATAAGTGCAGAGCGACTTCTAATGTTCAGCTTTTTATAGATATTCGCGCAGTGAAATTTCACCGTTCGTTCACTAATAAAAAGCTTGTTGGCAATAGCCTTATTTGAAAGGCCTTCCATGATCTTTCCTGCTACTTGAAGCTCTCGCTTCGACAGTGCGTCCATGGGCAAGGTTGTTGCCAACGCGTTGTGGATTAGCGACCGTTCTGTTCCGGTGAGCTGTGTTCCTGCTTCTCTTACTTCTCCGTTTGACATGAGTTTTCTCCTTCATGGGGTGGTAATGAAATGTCACCTGTACCTTGTGCGGGTAGCCTGTGCAGTTGACCTTCAGATAATTGATAAACCGTATCTGCCATGGCTATCGTCTGAGGCCGATGGGCTACTATGATACGAGTTATCTTTAGTTGCTTAAGGTGATGGTTAATTTGAGCTTCGTTATTGATGTCTAAATGACTACTGGCTTCATCTAAAAACAGAATTTCTGGATTGCTGTAAAGTGCTCTGGCCAAGAATAAGCGTTGGCGCTGGCCACCACTTAAACTAGTTCCCATGTCACCTACTAGCGTATTGTATTGCATTGGCATGTTGATAATTTCATGATGTAAACATGCTATTGCCGCCGCATGGGCAATACGATTCATGTCGGGAGCTTCATCAAAACAAGCAATGTTATCGGCTATAGTTCCACTCAAGCACATATCGTCTTGCAACACTGCGGCAATTTTTAGATCTGGGGTGTTACTAAGCGATAAGGTGGTGAGTTTCCCCTCAGTGGGGCTCAACAACCCCATTAAACACTTTAGTAGTGTAGATTTACCCGAGCCACTTGGTCCGACAATGGCAACACATTCACCAGGCACAACATTGAGACAAAGGTGTTTAAAAATATATGGCTCTGAAGGACTGTATTGATAAGACAACTTCTGTGCATTCAGATGGCATCTAACTTCCGATTGGGGCGGTTTTGTATTGAAAGTTTGATGTGAATGTCCAATAGGCGCTTGGTGAGTATTGCTGAGGCGATTTACTTGTGGCTTCGTAAACACAATATCGCTTAAGCGATCAAAATGCAGACTAAGCATGCGCAGTGAAATTACCTTATTGACTACACTGTCAAATGCTGATGAAAAGCGGGTTTTATAAGCAATAAACGCGAATAACATGCCGACACTGAATTCAGTGTCTAGGACCAAGTTTGCAGCTATGTAGACAACTATAATGTTCTCTAGTCCGAACAGCAGGTGATTAATGGTCTGACTGCTGATTTCTAACTTCCCCAGTGAAATATTTTTGTTAATTGTAGCAACGAGCTTGTTCTGCCATTCGTTAAAGCGGTTCACTTCTTGGTGGTAAACTCGCACCGGCACAATAGCCCGCACGGTTTCCATAAAGTGACTTTGTTCATTGGCTGCTAAATTGATTCTCTCAGTGGTTAATCTTTTCATCATGGGTAATAAAGACAGTCGAATTATCATGTAGAACACCATGATTGCTAGCACTACTAGCGATAGCGTTGGGGAGTAAATGAACATCACAGTGAGCGTTAGTGCAGCCATGATTCCATCGAGAATAGCGGTAACCAGCCCAGTGGTTAAAAAATCTCGGATATGTGTTAACGAACCAAAGCGCGACACCACGTCGCCAATATGGCGCTTTTCGAAGTAATCGACGGGTAATGAAAGCAAATGCTGGAATACCGACGACGACATGTGCAACTGCAACTTAGACGACAAAGACAGAATCAATAACTGTCGTATACACGAGGTGAACGTTTCTATGAGTAACAGTAAACCAAAACCTACTGCTAGAGCACACAGCAATGCATCATTGTTTTGTACCAGTACTTCATCTACCACAGTTTGCATATAGTAGGGGCTTGAAAGCACAAACAGTTGAAGAAGTGCCGATAGACAAAACAACACGGCGATACTTTTTGCGAACCCTTTGGTCTGACTGAAAAAGTTGTTAAGTCGTAAAACAGGAGCGCTTTTCGCTGGAGAAAAGTCACTAGAGGGCGTTACCTCAAGGGCTATACCCGTGAAATGGTTTGATGCTTCTTCGATAGTAAGTGTTCGCTTACCTATAGCTGGGTCGTGAATGGTAATCCATTTATGTGTTACTTTTACTAACACAACAAAGTGCTTCATATCCCAATGCAGAATCGCAGGTGTTTGAAGTGCAATAAGTTCTTTCATTCCTAATTTAAGCGCTCTGCACTGAAATTTCATATGGTTGCAAACTGACATAATGTCTTTGAGGGTTGCCCCTCGTAATGACACACCGTATTGCCGTCGTATTTGAACCATGTCTCTTGCGTCGCCATAATAGCGAGCTATCATGTTCAGGCATGCAATACCACACTCTGCAACTTCTGTTTGCAGCACAACGGGAACGCGACTGGTTATATTCAGTGAACTAAAACTTGGTGTAATGAAGGTTCGAAGGTCCATATTAGAGCCTCCCCGTTGTACTGAGGATGGGCTCTAGCAGCCATTCAAAGATTGTTCTTTCACCAAGCACAATATCTGCACTAAAAGTCATTCCTGTTTTTAACGCCACATTGTTTCCGTAGGCATAGATAACTTTTTCATCTAAGTTGGCTTTAACCAGATATGTTGGCTCGTTGACGTGAATTGGCGCAGCAACCCAGTCTCCGGGAAGTATTAGAGACTGAGATACGCTCTCGATACGACCTTGATGGAGACCAAACTTTTGATAGGGAAACGCATCGTAGCGAATAGAGATTTGTTGCCCTTTGTTAAGGAAACCTGCTGCACTCACTGGGACTAAAAGGCGGGCTTCTAGGTTGGCGTTTTGGGGTAACAAGTTCATCAGAGGTTTTGTAACGTCTACCGTGTGTCCTTCATTCGCTTGAATGGTCGACACCACTGAAGATGAAGTTGCGTAAATAATGCGGGTGCCAGATTTATCCAAGTGAAGCAACTGTTTATCAATCTCACTAAGTTGATTCTCTAGCTGTACCCGTTGATTGGCATGAGTCTCTGGTAGTGTTAGCAATGTTTGATTGATCTCTTGAATAAGGGCTCGTTTTAACTCTGCATTGCGCTTTGCTTCTCGAAAACGTTGTTTTGCTGATAGGTCTTGCAGGGCTGCGGCGTCAAGTTCAAGCTTGCTGATATTTCCCTCTACATGAAGGCGTCGTTGGGCCAAGTGAGCGTCTGAAGCGAGCACCCACTGTTGTTGTGCGAGATGTTCAATTTCAACAAGAGATGTGAGATCTTTTTGAGCGGCTTGTTGTTCATGTAAATACTGGGCTTGTTCAGTTTGCTGAATAAGCCTTGTTCTCTCAAGGGTTTGCGTTAGCCGTTGTTTGGTTTTGATTAGTTCATTACGCAACTCAGATTCAACACTGCTATGACTATTCGATGGTGTTGTAAAGTCTAGCTCTACTAGGGGATCGCCCTTTTCTACGCTGTCACCTTCGGAGACGAATAATTGACTTATTTTTCCATGTGGTAGGGGGCTATATAAACGTATCACTCCTAGATCAGGTTCCAACCAGCCCGTAACCGTAGCCTTCCTTGCATAACTAGAGGTTGCTAGATAGGCCACAACGGAAGTGACCCAGGCAACTAACAAACAAGTAATCAGCGTAAACACAGGCTGTGGCGCCATAAGTATTTCACCATGCAGCTTAGGGCGCTGATGTTGTGCGACTTGTTTTCTGAACAATCCTTTTCGCATTGCTGATAGCTCCGTGATATTCAAATGCAGTGTTCGGTTGTTCCTTCCATGCGAACTCAACCATCCGTCGCGTCGGTCCTTGATGCATCCATTGGTTATTCGCCGAACACCTTGCTGTGTCAAAGCTTGTGCGTTGACGATTTTGATACTAGTGAACAATGGTTCGAGGAGCCTGAATACACGTGCCAAGGCTTATGAATAAAGGGTTTAGGAGGTGAGTGGCCCTACTTTTAAAGAAATTGTCTCTTTAGTAATACTTGATATAACTCAAACTGATTGTGAAAGGTCGGGCCAGTTGGGTAAATAATGTGCTATAAAAATAATGTGCAACACTTGCATAGTTCCCATGTCATAAATTGCAGATAGGATGTCACATGTTTGTACCCAGTATTTTATTGAAGCAGCTATACACTCACGGAAGCTTAACCAAAACGCCACATGGCCTTTCATTCGCGTTAAAAAACCGTTTGAAAGACGCCACATTGAAAGAACTGAAATGGATTTCCATTGATGGTGATAATGTGCCCTCAGATAAAATAAGGGTACAAACCGGAGTCGATGAATATTGGACGGTTGACGAGATCAATGAAAAAGGCGGGATGGACTTTCGCTTGCGACAAACTATCACTGTGCATCTAGACATGCAGGATTCTGTCAGCCCTGAAAAACGCAGAATTGGCGTTTGTTTTTCGGCATCTCCATTCGGCAAACTAAAGTTTGAGGTGGAAGATAACATTACTTCACCTTGCCAACGAGGTGGAAGTATTCCTCGTTCAGATATGGACGATTACGGAAAGGATATTATCTCTGAGCGGCAAAGGTTTTTTGAAACTCAAGCGGATGGAAAGGTAAATCACGTTAATCACTACTCAATAGACCCACACTCATTACAGGGGAACATAGAGCACTTTATTGGTGTTGCTCAGGTGCCAATTGGTATTGCTGGGCCCATCAAAATTGATGGTGAACACGCTAATGGTGAATTTGTGGTTCCTTTGGCAACCACCGAAGGTACATTAGTAGCCTCTTACAACCGAGGAATGAAACTACTCAACATGAGTGGTGGTGTTAAAGCGACGGTGGTTGATGATGCAATGCAGCGCGCACCGGTATTTATTTTTGAGGATGCGCGAGGGGCAAGAGATTTCGTTGCTTGGGTAAAACAAAATTTTGAGAAAATTAAAGAAGAGGCCGAAGCAACATCAAGTGTGGCGGAGCTTACTTATATCGACCACTTTTTATCGAACAAGTTTGCATTCTTGCGTTTTAATTTCAAAACCGGTGACGCCGCCGGGCAAAATATGGTGGGCCGCGCTACCTTCGCGGCGTGCGGGTGGATACTCGACCACTATCAAGGTATTAAGGATTTCTACCTTGAATCGAATTTTGCTACCGACAAAAAAGCTTCGCAAATTAATATTATGCGAACCCGTGGGAAACGAGTGACCGCAGAAGCAACTATTAAGCGTGAGCACTTATTGCAAGTCATGCGCGTTGATCCTAAGCAAATAGACTACCACGGCCGTGTTGCAGGAGTGGGTTCATTTCTATCAGGCGTAAACAACACTGGGTTACATTCGCCTAACGGTATTACTGCTATGTTTATCGCTACTGGGCAAGACGTAGCGAACGTTTCTGAGTCTTCGGCTGCAATGATGTATTCAGAGCTTACCGAAGAAGGCGACCTATATGTATCTATTACCATTCCGTCATTGATAGTAGCGACATATGGTGGTGGAACTGGCATAGGCACACAAAAAGAATGTTTGGAGTTAATTGACTGCTACGGCCGAGGAAAGGTACATAAATTTGCTGAAATTGTCGCTGCGGTGGTATTGGCCGGTGAAATTTCCTTAGCCTCTGCAATTAGCTCGTCAGATTGGGTGTCTTCTCACGAGCAATATGGCAGAAACCGATAAGGGGCTGTTATTGACCTTGCAATTTTATACTTGTCGAGCCGCAGAATGATTAGACGAGTATGATGGAACGCAGTAAAAAGTTAACTGCGTTCCATTGAAAGCTAGGCCAGCCTTTAAATATTTAATGAAACACTAGTGTTTCCAATGATATTTATGCGCTTTGGCGTGGATCTCTAGCGCGGTTTGTCTTGGCATAAAGGTCGCGTTGTCTCCCTCGAAGAAGAAAGGTGCCCGCTGCTCTCTGCTGCCAACTTCGTTCATGGTGGCGGCTTCGTAAATACGACCGTTCAACACGGTGTATTCAACGTACTCACTGCGACTTAAATCATTGAGTACATCGCCATCAATGACCACGAGATCAGCAAGCTTGCCTTTTTCGATACTACCAATATCATTATCCATACCTAAATGCTCAGCACCGTCTATGGTTCCACCGCGAAGTGCTTCCCATGGTGTAAAGCCCCCTTGCTCCATGATCCACAATTCCCAATGTGCCGCTAACCCTTCACGTTGTCCGTGGGCACCAATGTGAACGCCCACACCATTGTCGCGAAGGATCTTCGCATAGCTGGCCACATCTTGGTGGTTGTATTGATTATCTGGCGCCGTTGGGCGACGTATTGCGCGAGCATCTAGAATAGTCGACGGCGTATAACGCAATAGGCGTGGGTTTTTCCAAACCTCTGTACGATCGTACCAGTATTCCTCGCCCATCATGCCACCGTAAGAAACAACAAAGGTTGGGGTGTAACCAAAGTCAGTCGCTGCCCAAAGCTGGGTTAAATCGTCGTATCCACGCTCTATGGGAATACTGTGTTCTAACCCTGTGTGGCCATCGACTAACATAGACAGGTTTTGCTGGAACTTACCGCCACCCTCTGGCACAACCATCATTTGCTGATTTTCAGCCGCCCAAAGCACTTGTTGACGTTGGTCTCGTCGTGGCTGGTTATAGCTTTTTACCGAAATGGCACCGCTTTCTTTCAAGCGTTCTACGTGAAAATAAGCGTCATCGTAGCTATCAATGATAGCTTTGTATCCCAATGCTTCAGCGCCGTATAAGATCTTGCCTGTAGAATAAATACGAGGCGCAACAATATCGCCAGTTCGTTGCAATTCAGCAGCAGAGAATATCTCTGAAGTATCGTTAGATGGGTCATGAATTGTGGTAACACCGAATGCAACGTTAGAGTATTGGCTCCAGTTTTGCTGAGGAATTATCTCGTAGCGGCCTTGAGAACCATGTGCATGGGTGTCTATTAATCCCGGAATAATGGTTTTACCACTGGTGTCAATTTGCAGAGTGTTGTCTGGAATAACAATATCACCCCGTTTTCCCACAGCTTCGATACGATTGTCTTTAATCAGCACCACACCGTCTTCTATAATTTCTTGCGTGTTGTCAGCATCGCGCATTGTAACTACCGTGCCACCAACAAGAGCCTTGTAGCCCGAGGGTTTGTCAGCGTCTACGGAAAAAGAGAGATTAATCCCCTGGGCTAGTGGTTCTGGTAGCGTCTCGGGAGCGCCTTCAACAAATGCAAATGCTTCGTTTAGCGAGCGCTGGTACACCACTGGACCGTGGAACCAGCTCACCGCACTGTTATCTGCCGACCAATTTAGATATTCACCGGCACGTGCAGACAGTTGGGTGACTGGTAAAGACGTCATGTTCGGGCCAATGGTCACTTTTTGGCCGTTCTCTACATAAGGTGCTACGTAAGTTTTAAATTGATAAACAAACGCTACCCATTTTTTGTCATGTGACAAACGGTACTCGCTCACCTGGTCGGCACCGTAAAGGTGTGTGCGTTTGTCGTTACCTGATAGATCAACGCTTGATAGTTGAGTCTCTGGATATGGTGTACCGCCCACCGATTCAGTGAAATAAATGCGATTACTGTCTCCCGCAAAATGAGCGTTGTAACCACGACGAGATACACGGGTTTGGGTATTAGTTGCTAAATCAGCAATATATAAACCGGGGTCAACAGAATATTTAGGATCAAGTAAGTAGCCACCTGTAAATTTGCGATAAACCACTTTGCTGCCATCGGGAGAGAAAGCTGGCTCAATGTAATGACCTGGTGCAGACGTAATGACTTCACTTTCACCACCATTAGCTGAAATCACTCTTACCGCTCCGAGAGTTTGGTCATTCCAAGAAGTGTAAACAATAGACTTACCGTCGTTTGAATAACGAGGGTAGTATTCATCATGATCGTTTTGAGTGGTTAAGCGTTTTACAGTGCCTGATTTCATATCTCTGATGTAAAGTTTGCCCAATGCTTGAAAAAGCACGGATTTGCCATTGGGAGATACTTGCGACCAGCGAATCATTTTTACATCAAACTCGTCTGGTGCCACGTCAACATTGAAGCGCAAAGCATCAGCATAGTGAATTTTAGCTTCGATATTTACATCAATAGTACTAACTTCTTTGGTACTAATATCGATTGAATGAAACTTACCGCCTGTCCAATATACAATGGCGGAGGCGTCTGGCGTCCAGTCAAAATAGGCGAAATACCCCTCTGAACCAAAGCCTTCTTGCATGTCTCTTTCAAGCGCTAGTGTGAGTGGTGTTTCAACCCCTGTTTGCGTATCTTTCAAGAAAAGTGCAGTTCTGTCTTTTACCCGACGTATAAATGCAACGTACTTACCATCTGGTGAGGGAGTTGGAACGACTGCGCCGCCAGTACCGCTAATGTAACTAGATTCTTCGCCTGTTTCTCTGTCATAGCGGGTAATGGCGAAAATACCTTCCAGTGGGTCGCGATTGTACGAGAAGCCACTGCCGGGCACCGTATTCTCGGTAAAATAAATATACTTTCCATCGTGAGAGAATACTGGGTCTGCAATATTTTGTTGGTCGCTAGGGCCATGATTACGCGCTTTGATTTGTAACCCAGCGCCACCGGATTCGTGATACATCCAGATCTCACCTGCTGGAATGCTTCGGCTAGACATTATCCCTTTGGTTACCACTAAATATTCGCCATCTGGGCTCCATTTGGGAGAGTGGATAAGGTTTTTATTTTCGGAAGTAATTTGACGAAGATTCTCGCCATTAGTGTCCATTACCCAAACGTTGCTGATTCCGTCACGGTCGGAAATAAAGGCTATCTGAGACCCGTCAGGTGAGAAAGTGGGATGAATATTCCAAGCAAAGTCTTGGGTCAGTGGTTTTGCCTTCCCACCATCGGTACTTACAAGGTATATATCACCCAGCATATCAAACACCATGTGCTTTCCGTTGCTAGCAATATCTAGGCTAGACCATGTCGTCTCATTCGTGTTGATAGTAATAGAATTGAGTTCAAAGGGAGGGTTAAGTACATCCCAGTTTTCAACGTCATAGTCGTCGGCCACGTCGGAAGAAGTTTGATTGTCAGCATGAGCTACGCTAAACGCTGTGACAAGCGCAAGGGCTAAAAGCGATTTTGTTGTCTTTATCATTGTTGGTTTCACTGTCGTTATTATATGAGTAGAACACATCCTAACGGTCTATCTGGTCATTTTGTCAGGATAATGCAAATTTGGACCCTAGTTGAGAATACAAGTATACACAGATGATTGGATCTATAAATCGTAGTAATTTCAAAATAATTGGTTGTAAAGTGGCAAATTTATCACTGCCAGTTATGCTTACTTGTGTAACAACGTCGACTGAATCACCGCCGAATGTGCGGTTATCTTCCGTAAAGATTCAGCAATAAAAGGAACTGACTGTGGAATTGCTAATTATCGAACAGGATGCCACACAGGCTGAAATATATGACCTGGCCTTTGGCGATGATTTTACTATTTTCGTAGTGGATAATATGCGCAGCGCATTGGAAGTGCTTGAACATCACCAAATTAAAATAGTTGTGTCTGACTGGCAAATTGGTGATCACAAAGCCAGTATTTTTTGTGACCAAATGGACGTGAATAACGCAAGTGCCACACCTGTCGTTGTAGTCGTGTCTAATGATCAAGACGACGAAACTATACGTGATGCCTTCAATGCTGGAGTTTCTCATTACATAACAAAACCTTACAACATTATCTCTTTTACCGAGACCATTACTGGTATTAAAGCCCAGTTAGAACGAGTTTCTAAGATGGAGCAAGATACTGCTGACTCTCGGGAAGTGGCGAAGACGGCATTAAGTCAGGCGGCAATTTATGGCAATGGTATGGAAATCATAGCTGCGCTAAATAATTGTACCGACTTGGCTAGTATGGCACGGGTTACCTTATCTACATTACAATCAAACGGCATTCAATGCGCGGTGCAATATAGAGATGATGTTGCTACGAGCTTCGATACCGACCTGTCTCCTTGTGACCCTACCACCGAGAAAGTGTTTGATGTGCTTCATGATCAAGGTCGTATCTATCGTTTTGGACGAAGGCTAATGCTTAACGACGAACATGTGTCTTTGCTGGTAAAGCATGTGACTGGCGATGATCCTGTACTTCACGATGCTATCTTGGACATGGGCGCCAAACTAGTTCCAGCCATGAACGCACGTTACATTGCATTATTGCAACAACAAGCGCTAGAGCACACCCATGTACAAATTGACGATGTAGTAGAAAAATTGACCGACACCATTCGCTGTATGGCGGGGGAGAAAAAACGTATCGTTGATGCGGTAACAAAAAAAATCGAAGAAAGTTTTCATCAGTTGGCCATGACAGAGGAGCAAGAAGCATTTTTTTTAAAGCTCATTGAACAAGAGCTGACACTGGATTCAGAAAGTGATGGCATTGAAGATATCGATATTCTGTTAAAAGCCTTGTCTTCTAGATTGGCGGAACGCTTAGAAAGCACACAAACAAAAGAAGAAGTTCCTGTTAACGATTATCTTGATGTAGAGTTGTTCTGAGGCAGTTGTTGATTGACGTTTTTCCTCATTGGTGAAATGAACCTGTATTGGATCTGTCGTCCTTAACTTGTCGCACTGGCAACAGACACGCATCTTTGCGGTATTAAACGCAGTACATGCGGTTTTGGAAGCGCAAACCTACCGGTAGCAGCGTGCGTGTACCAATAGAGAGGAACAAACGGTGAAGTTTCATTTCGAGAGAACCGCAGGGTCGACCTTCATGATTTCTATTCGTGAAGCGTTTATCTCGTTATTGCCCTTCTTGATAATTCTGTCGCTATTTACACTTTCTTCCTCACTGCTCTCTATTTTCCAATTATTTCCTGATATTCAACGTATTCTTTATGAAATCTCCTATT
>Ga0256829_1003297_pt1 | contig 11308 bp, 14 predicted proteins | sample 131447metaG_FD_185979 | JGI IMG/M metagenome (GOLD analysis project Ga0256829, IMG submission 185979) | Hydrothermal vent microbial communities from Lau Basin, Pacific Ocean - 131-447 | ecosystem: Environmental > Aquatic > Marine > Hydrothermal vents | place: Pacific Ocean: Lau Basin | collected... | reverse complement strand
CTACGTTGACTACATAAACGAACCGGGGCCCATGGTTGTGAAGGGGGTTGAACTGTTAATAGCAATAACCCACCCTTCCCTGCTTAACATAACGAAGGTTCCAAGCATTATAACGCCAAGTGATTTTCCACTACCGACGCTGGTAAAGTGAATGTAGATGAAGAAAAGGAACATCTTTTTTATTGTATCGATTTTTGTTTCCCTTTTTATCTTTTTTATTGCATCGCTTTCTATAGGGGCTTATTCTAAAGTAGGCTTCTATGAAGCGATTTTGTATTTAAGCGGGCATAGCATGAAGAAAGTGTATAGCGACATAGTCTTTTACAGGCTAATAAGGACAATGGCTGCGTTTGTCTTGGGTGTAGGCCTCTCAACCTCCGGCTTGACATTACAATACACGTTAAAGAATCCACTGGCAGACCCCTTCCTCTTAGGCATAAGCTCTGGCGCTATATTAGGGGTTACGCTGGCAGACTACTTTGGTTTCGTTTCATACTATTACCTCTACTTGGCAGCTTGGATAGGCTCCCTCCTCAGTATTGGCATTGTCCTGCTCATATCTGCCTACTTCAAGTCTTCTGCGTCTTCTATATTAATAGCTGGAATCTCCCTTTCCTATTTACTTAGTGGCATCACCACGATATACATGATTAAGCTAGGTCCAAAGATACCTGGGGTCCTTTTTTGGCTCTTCGGAAGCGTTGCATATTCAACCCCTGGCATCCTTTACAAGACATCCATAATAGTTTTTCTGTCCCTGTTCTTCCTCTTTCTCATGTGGAAGCCAATTAATTCGTTAATGCTAGGTGAGGATATGGCAACTAGCCTAGGAGTTGGTGTTTTCAGGACAAGGTTTCTCTCTATATTAATAGTTTCCATATCGACTTCGGCCTTGGTTGCAATGGCAGGGCCTGTGGGATTTATAGGACTTGCAGCCCCTTGGATGGCAAGGCTGATAGTTGGGAGCAACTATGGTAAGTCCTTGGTCATGAGCATATTTACCGGCGGCCTGTTAGCAATAGCAAGCGACATACTGGCAAGGGTTGTGCTGTACCCAAGCGAAGCCCCCCTTACTGCTATAACAAGCATATTCGGTGCCCCATTTCTAATCTACCTTACACTAAGGTTTAAGGGGAGGATATGATGAAAGGCGTTGAGGCTATAGGAGTTTCCTATTCTGTAGGGTCTAGGGAAATAATTCATGACATAACATTTGAGCTAGAAGAGGGAAAGGTATTGGCAATACTAGGTCCTAACGGCGTCGGAAAGACAACCCTTTTAAGGATTTTATCTGGCATAATACCCCCGAGCAGGGGTAAGGTTTACCTCTATGGGGAAAATCCAGCAAAGTTCAGGAGGTTTTTAACTTACATCCCGGCAAACTACAATATCGATATGTATGCAAGGTCCTTAGATATAATGCTAGCTGAGCTCTATAATGGCGGTTTCTTTTATAGCAGGCGTGATATAGAAAAAATACGCATGTGGGCAAGCTATTTTGGGGTAGAGAGGTATTTCGATACACCTTTCGGTAAGCTAAGCTCCGGGGAGCAGAAGCTTGTCTTGCTTGCAGGAGGTTTGGCAAGGAATCCAAAGATAATGATTTTGGACGAACCAACTGCCTTTCTTGATATATCGAACCAGGCAAAGATTTTGTCCCTAATAAGGGAAATTGCTGAAAAGGAGGGCATAACTATTGTTTTTGCCCTTCATGAAATATATTATGGCAACATAGCAGACTATGTAATGCTTATGAAGGATGGAAAGCTCATAAAGTTCGGTAATCCTAATGAAGTGCTGAATAAGGACCTGCTTGTAGGTATATATGGGATAGAGTTGGAAGGTTTTGAAATAAATGGTAGCAAGGTATTTCTGCCGAAGTTTTCTAAAAGCTCATAAAATCCTTAAGCTTTTATAGCACGTTTCTGCACTATTATGAGGGTGTTGATATGAGGGTTCTTGTTACAGCTTCAACAAACGGGATAGGTTTAGGAGTAGCGAAGGTATTGTTGCAAAATGGACACAAGGTTGTTATTAATGGACATAATGAGAAAAACATGGAGAAGGCGTTAGAAACGCTTAAGCCTATGGGAAGCGTGCATGGGGTACTGGCAGACATAAGTGTTCTTGAGGAGGTAGAGAGGCTTGTCAAGGATTCTATAGGCTTCTTGGGAGGCCTAGATGCTTTAGTTTACATAGCACCTCCCCCGAAACCGGGTAGCTTTGAAGAGCTACAGCTAGAAGAATGGGAAGGCGCTGCAAGGTCCTTGCTCTTAAGCCCTGTATGGCTAACGAAGCTAACCCTAAAGTACATAAAGGAGGCAAAAGGTTCCTATATATATCTAAGTAGCTATGTCATAAAGGAACCTGACAAGGGCCTTGCCTTAAGTAACGTTGTCAGGATATCGCTTGCTGGGTTGACCAAAACGCTTTCCAAGGAACTAGGGAAGTATGGGATAAGGGTCAATATGATCATGCCTGGGTGGATAGAAACTGCTAGGGTTGACGAGGTTTTGCAGAAAATGGCAATGGCTGAAAATAAAGGTAAGGAGGAGCTGCTGGATGAAATAAAAAACAAGATACCCCTTAAAAGGATAGCCAAACCCGAGGAGGTGGGTCAACTTGTTGAGTATCTAATATCAAAAAACACATATATAAATGGAGCCTCCATACCCATCGATGGAGGTATATTAAACAGCGTTTTCTAGCTATAGCTTGCTCAAATACTTAATTATGGCGTTGGCGGCATCCATACCACTCTTTAGTGCTGGACCTATTTGGCTTGGCCCATGGACTACGTCACCGGCTCCAAATACCCCTTTCCTTGTTGTCATTAGGTTTTCATCAGTAACCAACGTGCCCCACTTCGTCAGCTTTATTCCACAACATCCATCGCCTAATGGCGCTGTAGCCCTCTCGCCTACTGCCTCAGAGACATAATCAAACTCCGTTTCAAATTCGCTTCCAGGGATCGGTACTGGCTTTGGCCTCTTCTCTTCTGGCGTTTGAACAAGGCGGTTCCTTACAAGCTTGATTATCCTTTTTCCGTTGCTTTCCTTAAATTCTACAGGCACAGTAAGCTCCCATATCTCAATGCCGGAGGCCTCTAGGTTGTGCATCTCCATGGGTCCCATTGGAGCTTCATTTCTTGTCCTCCTATAAGAGAGGACTATTTTCTTCATCTTGCTCTTGAACTCATCGTACGTCATTGGTATGTATGCAGCGTCTTCGGCAGTAAAGCCCCCACCAACTACCATAAGCCTGCCAGAGATGTTTGGCACTATGTCCCAGCTCTTGTATCCGAACTTCGCTAGATGAGTTGCTACTATGAACTCTACGGAGGGGAATATCCAAGGAAGGTCTTCCCCAGGCACCTTCATCCTTTTGCTTTCCCAAGTGCCTGTAGCAATTAGCGTTGCATCGTGCTCCTTTATTATATCCTCTAGGTTAACTGACTCCTTTGGAGTAATGATTCTGTCCATTAGCCCATAGCTTACATCAGCATTAATCTTTGTGTTCAAAACAAACTCAACGCCTGCGTCCATGAGCTCCTTCACACCCTCCCTTATCGGGGGTTTTTGTATCCTGTAGATGTGTATTCCAAACATTAACATACCTCCTGGCTCAGGCAGCATGTCATATACTGTAACTTGGTAGCCCTTGCACCTCAGGATTCCAGCCGCCCCTAAACCTGCAGTCCCCGCGCCTATTATGGCAACCTTCTTCCCAACGCCTGTAGGTATTTGATCTTGCTTACACCTTAAAAACTTCATATTACCTACCCCAACAATTATTTGTCTATGTGGAGATTAATAAGTTTCAAAAGAAATTTTTATTAAAAGGTGTAGGGTTTGGGCTGTGAGGAGAAGAAACAGGAAGAATGCAAGTCTAGGTGGTTGCTGTGTGATGAAGGATTGCCTGGGGCTATAAACGAAAAGGTGAAAATGTTTAAGGTTTTGATGCCAAACGTCTTGCTTACTGGCTTGTCAGACGATATGGCCATGGTTTACTATATGTTTTATAATAAGCGAGGTGCTGGTTTTTTCATAGAGATGGATAACGCTTCCTTTAACTTCTCAGAGTGCAGGGAATCTATAAAGGTTGACATACTAAATAATATAGGAAGGCTCCTTAGACCTGAGGACAACCTCAGGCTACTCGAGTACATAGTAGAGAACGTAATGTTTCCCTCTTAGGATAATGTAGCGTTAAGCTATTTGTATAGAATACGTGTTTTTAAGCGCTTTCTCTTTATTAGAAATGGGTTGAGGCTTGGCAAGAACATATGACTTTAGAGGAAAGGAGTGTCCAGAGGGTTACATACTTGTAAGTAGGATCGTGGCTAAGATGCCCCCGGGAGAGGAGATTGAGGTGATAATGGATTCTTGGAGGTGTGCAACGTTAATAGCCTATGACTTTATGAAGCTCTCCTCGATAAAAATGAACTTTGTAAGGCTTGGCCAAAAGGATATAAAATTCACCTTCTTCAAAAGGCCTCACTAAGAAACTTGCCCAAATCCTTGATTATGTTCCTTGGGTCTATTTTATCTCCTTGCACCTTTACTCCTTCTGCCAGCAAAATCAATTTTTTTGCATTTTTTCCAAATGGCGTATAACCACCCAGCTTTCCGTTGCTCATCACTACCCTATGGCAAGGTATTATTATCGGTTTTTTGTTTTTCTTCAGTATTTTAGCTACCTTTCTTTGGTGCATTCCCAGGAGGTCGCCTATGGCTTTATATGTTGTCACATATCCAAGCGGTATCATCTGGAGTATAGCATATACATCATCTTCTTCGGCCATGCAGACCACCTTTCTTTAAGAATAGGTGTCAGTTACGTATTTAAGTGGTTGTTGCAAAGGTGCAGCGTCATGAAGCTTTTGATAAAGCATCAAATATTGACTAATTATTTATTTCTGTTAATTGTAAACCGGGGAGTTAACAAAGTTGCACGTCATGCCTAGGAAAGAAAGTTATTTTTAATTCTTTAGTTTTTCTTGAGAGGGTGGGTGCATTTATTGTAGGAGCTTACCTTAATGCTGTCGGCCAAGGATTTATCCTGTAACGTGATTTAAATTTGCCTTATGCTTGATATAGCTAGTGCTTTGCGTTGCAAAGAATCATCAAGAAGAGCCTGGCCCCGGCTTGAGAGGCCTGCGAGCCCTCTCGGAACTCACTGGCACCCTCAACGCGGCCGGCTTAACTTCCGGGTTCGAAATGAGTCCGGGTGTTTCCCAGCAGCTATGGCCGGGCCAGGCATTTTCTATCTAATATTGATCCACAAATATAAACTTTGTGGGTAATTTTTTAATTTTAATTCGCATAATTCAAAAAGGATGATATTATGGGAGAGTGCGAGCTGAAGGCAAAAAAGGGGTTGATAAGGGTCAAGTCCAGCTTTGCTAATGGGAAGATAACAAAAATCTCGATAAGTGGGGACTTTATGGTGTTTCCCGAAGGCGTTGTCTGGGATCTGGAAAAAAACCTCCTGCAAAGAGAGGTTAGAAGGGATGAAGTTGAGAGGGTTGTAAGGGAAACGCTCAGGGATGCACACCTCTTGGGTTCTAGCGTTGAAGATTTTATTGATGCAATCCTCTGTTCCTTGGAGGCTGGTTAAGGTGGGAAGACTAAGGGTTCTCCTGTTTGAAACTCCCTATGACCCATATTGCAACATAGCGTTTGAGGAAGCCATGGCAAGGGCTAGGGGTTGCAATATAATACCTGATACAATTAGGTTTTTTAGGAACAGCAACGCCGTGATAATAGGTTATTTCCAAAAGGCTGAAGAAGAGGTCAACATGGATTATTTGAGCAAAATAGGTTCTTCGCTTGTCAGGAGGGCAACCGGCGGGGGTGCTGTGTATCATGATATGGGAAACCTAAACTATTCCATAGCCCTCTCCTTAGAAAGGGCTGCCTCTATGAACCCTATTGATTATATATTCAAGGTGTTGATAAATGGTGCCGTAGACGCTTTGAAAGCGTTAGGCCTTCCTGCAAGGCTAGAGAACATCAATGATATTGTAATTGGGGATAGGAAGGTGAGCGGTACTGCCGCAAGCACCTTATGGAATTCAATATTCTTCCACGGCGCAATGCTTTTGAACACTGATATAAGCAGGCTCTCCTCTATTCTGAAGGTATCTAAGAAGAAGCTAATGGACAAGGGGATAAGTAGCGTGAAATACAGGGTAACAAACCTTTTTGATATAAAGAAAGGGCTAACGCTTCGAGACGTTGTGAAGTCGCTTGTAGACTCATATAGCACCTTGTTAGGGGCGAGCGCTGTATCATTTGAGCTCCCTAGCAAGGAAGAGCTTGAAATAGCCTATTTGTTATATAAAGAAAAATACAAGAAGGAAGAATGGAACATGGAAAGGCTAAGCCACTCTAGTTTCTCTGGAGTGGAAAAGGAAATTAACGCTATATGCCGTAGGTAGGTGCAGGAAATGCTAGACGGCGTCGCGACAGGCTATATTGTAGACAACAATAAGGTTGTCCTAACGTTGGCAAATGGGAAGAGCATAGAGTATCCGAATGCCAAGGTAAGTATAGAAAAGAGGAGGATAAACACCTTTAGGTCCATAATAGGGGTACTCTTTTTCTCTTTTGTGGCGGCATCAATAATAATTTACCTCCCCCCCTGGAGGATTTACTATTTGCCTAGGGGTTTGGAGTTCGCGCTTTCTTTAGCGCTCTTCGCAATCCTTGCAGCCTCGCTGTATTCTCTCTACGTCTCTATAGATTCTCTAAGGAGGAGGGAGGTGCTCGTTGTAGAGGTTGATGGAAAGGTCTATACCTACCTTTATTCAAGGAAATTGTGAAGCGCTTTATCATAGAAGTAGAGGCTTATGGATGATGATAAAACGTCTAGTGAAGCCCCCGGGTTCACATTCATAGGCCTCCACACCCTTTCTAGGAACATTATTGCATTATAGATTCCATACTTCTTCGCCACCCTCATCGCCATTTTTGCATCATTCCTTGTCTTTATATAAGAAAGGAAACCGTTTTTCTTAGCAACAAAGGCGTCTCCATACATTGAAATTATATAGAGGAGGCCCCACAGGAACCTTTCCCTAAGGCTCCTTGCGTTTACCCTTTCCATGAACTCCTTTGTTTGGATGGAAATTTCATAGTCGAAAAGCAACTCATGGAAAACTAGGTCCCATGAGTACTTTTTTATTACGCTGTAGAGGCTAGCCGGGTAGGACTCATTTATATCCGCCTCTACCCCCTCATATTTTCCTAGATAGGAGGGCGACAGCCTCCTCAAGATCCTATAGAGCTCTACCCCCTCATCCCTACCGGACTCTTTGATAACAATGGAGCTTGAGTTTATAGCTAGCTCCCTTGAGCTTTTTGAGCTGTTAATTGCTATGGAGAAGGGGAGGTGGAGGAGGAATTCCCCAAATGCTATATTTTTGTTTATCTTTCTATCATCAAGCAGCTTGCGGTAGAGCCTTAAGCCATATAGCAACGGTTTTTTATTACCTTCTTGGTAAGCCCTGCAGGTCTCCACCATTATTGATTGCACCATGGAGGAGTGGATTAAGAAGTCAAGGTAGCACTTATCTTCATCCCTTACGGTTGGCGTTACCCCGCCCGGCTTTGGGTTTAGCGAAGGCTCAAAGAGGAGGCCAGAAGATACTACCAAGACATTATCGCATCTGTTGCTCAAGCCTCAGACCCGGCTAGTTGCAAAAAGTCCTGCAACGTCTCTGAAGCCTCCATATAATTAATAACTGCATTGCTTTCTAGGCCTTTCTTCCTAAGCCTATACACAGCTTCCAAGAAGATTTCTTGTGGCATAGAATCCGGACCACACTTCCTTTTCGCATAAAATAGCTCTAAGGCATCCATAAGCTTCATGTCCATGCAAAGCATGAGGTAACTAACGATTACTACTCCTGTTCTCCCACAACCGGCCCTGCAATGCACGTAGATCTCTTTCCCCTTTTTCAATAGCTCCTTGACTAGCATTAATGCCTTACCCACATTTTTGACAGGTTCTACGTCGAAGTCTTTAACGTAGAGCTCGAACCTCTTTTTAAAGACCCCTTCTACGCTGCAGGCAGGTTCTAATGAAATTACTGCATCAGGATATATCCCATAGGTAGAGAGGTCTATGCATCCGGGGCCTGCGTATAGGTTATCCACTATCATTGAGGGCATTCTTGAGACACCAAATCCTCAAACCCTAGCTAGCCTCTTTGCCTCCCTGAAGACCTCAACCCACTCGTCCCATTTCAGCAGGCCTGTGTTTGTGTTCCTAGCGCTAGGATGATAGCTAGCGACGATCCACAATCCATCATTTATCTTATATTTTGCTAGGTGCCTGAATTCGAGCCTTACACCATATATCTCCGTTACCGTCTTAAACGCAACCCTGCCGAGCGTCACTATTACCTTTGCGTTCCTTAGGTTTCTAAGCTCCTCAACTAAGTAAGGCCTACAATTCCTCAGCTCATCCCTATTAGGCTTGTTTAGCGGAGGGGCGCAATGCAAGACTGCTGTTATGTAAACATTGTAGACCTTGAGGCCATCATCTACGCTTATAGAGAAAGGCTGGTTTGCAAGCCCTACCTCATAGAGGGCCTTGAAGAGCCACTCCCCAGAATGGTCTCCTGTAAAGAGCCTGCCCGTCCTGTTACCCCCGTTCGCCGCTGGGGCCAAACCGACGATAACGATTTCAGCGTTTTCATCGCCGAAGCTTGGTACTGGTTTTGCCCAATACTTCCATCCCCTGAACCTTTTCGGCGGGTTGTTGGCCACGTATTTTATATATTCCATAAGCCTAGGGCACTTGTGGCAAGATATAATTCTCTTTCTAATTTCCTCGAGGTCGCCCATGCTTTTCACATCTTTCCTGTAAGAGTTATGGATTTATATTTTCTGTTCCATAGTTTTTATGTAGGCCCTTTTACGCCTTTTTTGCTTGGCATGAACAGCAATAAGGCTAGTAGCAGGGCTATCGCAACAACTATAGCGAAGAAATAAGGGTTTGGCGACGTTTTGGGATTCTCAACTATAGGTCCCTTAATAAGTACCGTAGAGTTGTTTGGTATTGTATAGTTGCCCACCCATACCACTTCTTCATATATTGGCGTCTGTTTGTAAATCCTTATTATGGTTCCATTGTTGTACCACTTCTCCCTTCCGTTTATCTTAACTAGGTATTGGATAATGTACTTTGGAACTATGGTCTTTGGTTTTACCTTTACTATGGGCCTTTGATTCAACAAGTACCTAGTGTTGTTCCCTATATAGATGACCTTGGGCAGCATTATGGTATCGTTTTGGTCATACCAATTTTTTATGGTACCGTTAGGTAGCACAATAATGCAATAAAACTGCTTTATCAACGAAGCGTTCACAGCCATAGTTCTATCCACCTTTATATTATATATGCTTGACTTTATGAGCACCCTCACGGTGGAGTTCTTATAATAGTAATGGGGGATAAATATGCGGGTGGACTCATTGTACCAACCTGGGGTCAGGTTCTTTTCAACGCCATTTATGTATGCAGGTATTTTTTCATTAACCTTAATATAGTATTGTTTGTAAAATGGCGGGGAAATGTTAAGAGGCGCGTTGACCAAGTATGTTGCTTCCTTGTATATAATGAGCCTCTCCCCGCTTCCCAGATACACGACTTGGGGAGGTATCGTTATGTTTGTACCAGAGTTGTACCAGCCCGCAGAGAGGTTTTGTTCTGTATTGTTTATGTAAGCTCTAACCGGAACCCCTAACGATACGAGGTATTGCCTTTGGTAGATAGGGATAATGCTAGCGTTGCAATACGCCTTTAGGGTTTTATTGCTATATGCCTTCCCATTCATTAAGGCATATAGGTAAATAAGCCTAGCGCTGCCGTTTATGTAATAGGTGTTAACGAACGACACGTTTGCTGGTGCCTTGATTGAGTAGCTCCCATTGTTGTAAAGCATACCGTTAACGTAGAAGGGAAGGGGTGAAGTTATATGGATAAAGCAGGATCTTATAGCTACGCTCATCCTCTCTACGAATACCTCTTCAGGTCCAGCGTATAAAGTAGCATAAATGGAGTAGTTGCCAGGTTTTAGCGTGTATTTAATCATGGAAAGGTTTCCTGTAGTGGAATTCTTATAGGCATTCCCGATTACCGTTATGTTCCACCTAGCGCCTCCCGGCACAAGCGTTATAGTCAAAGAAGGGCCAGAAACGTTGTAAAAGGCCCTAGGTTGCCACAGGAATTCCTCCTGTATTTTTCCGCGTTGCTGAACCACATAGGAGCCGTTGTAGGATTCCGCTATACCGAAATAGTTGTTTACGCTCTCAGCAGTCACCGCACCCTCGTATTTTAGTGGGGGTACGCTGAGGGCCCCTGGCACCGTATAAAGCTTTCCATTATATAGGTATTTTAGTAGCATTGATGAGTTCCAGCTGTAGACAGTGAGCTCTGAACCTTCGCTGTTACCACAGATAACCCACTGCGTTATAAATGGCGATGCATTCTTACCACTTTTTGGCTTTTTTCCAATAAGAAACATAGGGTTTTTAGAGTTTATTAGTACCAGTACCTTGTCATATAGCTCACCTGTAGAGTACGTTGAGTTTTTAAAGTAAAAGTAGAAGTAAATTTCTGGAAAGTTGTTTGGTGCCTTGGTAATCCTCATAGAAGCCTCTAGGGTGAATGGTGGTTTTGACTTTATTATTATTGGCACCAAGTTCTCTTTGGCTTGGTCGTAATAGAAAATTGTTTTGTTGTAGCTAGCGAAGTTTCCATACCCCTTAACATAATTAATGTTTATGCTAGACACCCTGTTTTTACTTGAAAGGGAGAGGTTCCAGAGGTTGTCGGCTACTGAGATGTAATAAAGGTCTGAGGAGTTGCTGTAATATATCTGGAATACGTTTTGTACGAACAGCACGTCGTTTTCCGTAATGTTGACGTTTGAGTTCAACTGGACAGAAAAGGAAGCTTTATTTACTGGGGGTCCAGAATAAAAGGCCCCACCGTAAAAGTTAAATATGCCGAGGATCTCCTTGGTTCCGTAGAAATAGCTCACGTTGCTTCCGTTGTTTGCTAGGATGCCTGCTTCATTTATCCCAATGCTTCTCCCCTTTGCATTCATGAAGGTATTGTGATCATAGGAATGTGGCGTTAGGAGAATAGCAACAAAAGTTAAGGCTAAGGCTAGCAACACTTTGTTCATGCACGCCATCACTTCCTTTTTCCCAGCTTTCCCTTTTATTATTGTTTTTGTCTCCTAATATCTCCATTTATAAATGCACACGCATTAAGACTACAACGTGGTTAG
>Ga0256829_1003296_pt1 | contig 11309 bp, 10 predicted proteins | sample 131447metaG_FD_185979 | JGI IMG/M metagenome (GOLD analysis project Ga0256829, IMG submission 185979) | Hydrothermal vent microbial communities from Lau Basin, Pacific Ocean - 131-447 | ecosystem: Environmental > Aquatic > Marine > Hydrothermal vents | place: Pacific Ocean: Lau Basin | collected... | reverse complement strand
TGGGGATCTAAACTGGGCATGTTTATCCTCCTGAAATCTACCTTCAGGCACAATGTACGCCACATGGACGTACGTTACAAGCGCTCACAATCTGATTTTCTGTTGGCGTTCACTTCCAATGCTCCAGAAAATCTATTTCCCATTACACAACGGGCGGCGCGCGAGATAGTATCTCGCATGCTGTTTCTGCTAACCCCATGACACGGAATTTTGAACACCCTCCAGAACCGCAGCAGCAATCACAGCAAACACGATCCGAGTGAATATCTGCCGCTGATGCACAGTTTTCCCTCTCAGCACCAGCCAACCAGTGGTCGCAAAAGAAACGGCCCAAAGAAACGCAGTAAAATAACGGGCATCAAAATAGCCGGCTAGAATCTGCGGCACGAGCAGGGCCAACATGATTGCGGCGAAAAGTGCGATGATACGCACCCCCCCTGATGTGTGTCTTTCTCCTGCTTTTTTCCCCCGCCCCTGCGGCGCGAAGTGCCCAGCCACGGCCAGCACCGCCAATGAGAGGGCCAGATAAAAGCCAAATCTAGCTGCATTTTTTGAGACCCTTGCGAACCAAACGGCGGGGTCGACTCCAAGAGTGTAAGGGGCCACCGGCCACCAATCGGTGACAAATGCCCTCGAATCAAGCGCCATGGCTACTCCGGAATTGTCGGAAGCAAAGAGCACGCCGGAGGTCGTGAGCGAATAGATGATCCATGGCGACACCGCCACTGCAGCCCCCACAAGTGCCACAAATGCCAGTGTTGGCCGCCGGACGATCCACCAAATTGCTGCGGCGGTAAACAAGGGTAGCATTATCGCGTCGAATCGATTTAGGACCGCAAGCCCAGAGACGAGACCGAGAATAGTTGCACCCGTTACGGTCATCCGTTCGGCACGCAGAAGGCCTAGCAAAATAATCGCGAAAAATACGAGTTGCAATGGGATCGCCCGCCCCGCTGCCATCTCGCCAATCAACATTCCCGGGCCAAGGAGCTGCAAGAGTGCCATTGAGAGACCAAGCCAAGCAGTGCCAAACGCGCGCCGCCCGATCAGTTCCGACAGGAGCGCGAAGATCGCGAAGGCAAGAAAAGCCACATAGAAATCGCCAAAGACGGTCTGCCCGAACTCGTAGTAGGCCCATGAATCGGGCGAGAAATCGGATGCAACCAGAAAGCTTACAAAAAGCGGCAGTACCGCCAGCAAGGAGACGAGAATAGGCCAGAACCAACGCGGATTGGCCGGCGGCGCAGCATCGTCTGGCGTATAGCCCCCGGTGGCAGCAAGCACAGCTTCGCCTAGTAGGCTTAGTTTTGATGTCAGCCCGCCGATTTTCGTCGGCACCCTCTCGTTGGCCGGGTAGCGGCGCGCCACGGGCACTTGCGCAACCTTAAATCCCAACTGACCGGCCCGCACCGTGAGGTAAAATAAGAGGCCATAACGTTGAAATTCATCACGGAACGGGCGCACCCGTGGGTCGGTAAGATAACGCACCGAATAAGCGCGAAACCCGTTCGTAGTGTCGGTGAACCAGTGCCTTCCCGCGAGACTTAGGAGCGGCGCATGGATGAGGCGGTTGGCCACTGTACGTTCGAGCGGCGTGTTCTCGGCTACCCCTCCAGGTGCGTAGCGGGATCCCTGTACATAGTCGAAGCCATTCTCTAGCTTCGCGACCATGTGAGCCACTGCCTCCACTCCATCCTTGCCATTCCCGTCGATTGTCACGATCCCCGCATAACCTTGTCGGATGCACCAAACATAAGCCATTCGCAGTTGTGCACTGAGTCTGCCGGGGCCGGTCTTAGTAATGACAGCTGCAACATCGACCTGCTGCATGTAGTCTGGATTCAAGGATCCATCAGTAGAACCGCCGTCGGCGATCACTACGTCAACTGGCAATTCCGCTGCCTGTATCCTGCGAAGTTGTTCTTGGATGCGCTTTCCCTCGTTGATGACCGGAATAACAAGGACGTACTCATGGCGCCTTTCCCCATATTTCACCTCATCGAAACTGGGCAATTCCCAAGTGCTATCGTCGTACTGACAATCCATTATGTGGTTCACCTAGACAGACCTTTTTCTTTGGTGCTCTTTGAAAATAGAAATAATTTGCTGATGGCGTAGTTCACAAAAAAAGAAACTGCTGCACCGGTTATTAGGATCATGAGCACGTTACTTTCATCATTCCGACTGCTGAGCCAAGCCACGACCGAAAGGCGGGATAGCAGCGTAAAAAGTGAGATTCCGAGATATTGCAAGGCGCGTGCGCGGGAAAGGCGCTGTTCTCGGCCTCGGAACGTCCATACTTCGTGCAGCACATAGTTTCCGCCTGCAGCAATCACAAAACCCACTGCGGCCGCGACCCAGAGTTGCGTATCCAGCATTATAACAATTGCGTATGCTATAGAGATGTCGATGACGACACCTGCGGCCGAGACAAGAAAGAAGCGAGCCAGTTCCTTCATCTGTCAACTCCCAAAACGAGGTTGTCATTAGCATTGTAAAATTCTGGGGTGGATCTCCGAACGAGATCGAACAGGTCATAGACATTGTCGATCTTGGCACCAAGGATTGACAGGACTCGACTGTCCGCAGGTCTCTGCTGGAAGAGGATGGGGCGCCCGTCGTCCTGCTCATTCTTGAGTAGGACAGTCTTCACGTCGAAAATCGATTTCTCGTATCTTGCGCGCGCTAAACAGGGCATGTATCGCTGCCCGTCCTTGATCATGTGGGCGACGCGGGTCTGAGGCTCGCAACTGGCAAAATAGCTGTAGGGGTCGCCCAGCCCAGCCTTGTCCGTCCAGCTTTCGTGCGGGGTATAGCGCACATGGGTCAGCGAATAGAGGTCTTCTGCGGGATAAGGCATACAGGAAAAGAAAGGGCCGTCCATGACTGTCACAGCAATCTGGTCGAGTTCCGGCGGTGGTGTGACAAGGGCAATTTCGGTCAATTCGTGTTTTAGTTGTGCGCATGGTAACTTTGCCCTGTCCAGCACGGCATTGACTTGGGAATAGGTAATATTGAATGCATACTGGGCAGTCACCTCCGTCCCGTCTGAAAGACCGGCAGTGATCCCGTCTTGTCCATCGGTCAATGTGACGAGCTCGGTTGACAGGCGGACTTCCACACCGGCGGCGTCTAAACGCGCCGCCAACTGCTGCTCAAGGATGAAATAGTTGAAAGCCGTCTCGTGGCAGGCAAAGGCCGCTTCAATCATATCGTCGTTAAACAGTGCCTCCTGGCTGGGGGAGGCCGGTTGGATTGGGGCGCCGATATCCCGGAACATGCGGTGGAATCGCTTCGCCGAGACCTTGGAACGGCGACGGGCAATAGCATAAAGCATCTGGAAATCGTCGACGACGGCTTCAGGGAAATCCTGCAAGAAACGGCGATGCAAGACCATGGATTTTACTGCCGTAACGGCAGAGCGCGGATAGTGAAACCCCGTATGGACTCGGGCCTGGTTGACCCGCGATGCACGGCTCATCAACCTGTCCGCAACCTCTACGACAAGGACGCGATCTGTAATGGAACGGAGGTAAAGGGCAAGACAGCACCCGTAAAAACCGCCACCAATGATAAGGTAATCGATATCTTTTCTGGATGATGCCATCAGGTCTTATCCTTTAATGCGCGTAATGCGCGCGGTGCATCTCGCTCCAGATTGACATTCAGATCGCATGCCACCTTGCCAAATAGGTCGATCCGATTGATCTCATGTGCGACCTCTTCGAGGCCAGGTTTCCGAATTAGGTTCAGAACCTGCTGCAGGCCGAGGCTGAGCCCGAGAATGGAAATGCCCATGAAGGTAGCGCTCAAGCTCAGCATGGCCGAGGTGGTGAGCCATCCGGGGGCAAGATTTTCGAGGAATATCCACACGCCGATGACATAGACCGTGTAGCCGATACCCAGCAGCGTGAGAATGGTCGAGGACACGGTCACGAATTGGAGCAGGACCGGCGCCATGTAGACCAGAAGTTTCTGCAGAAGCTGGAACCGGCGCTTAAGCGGGTCAAATCGTCCTCCGAAAGGCACATTGTTTTCGATGGAGAAAAAGGACAGGGGCAACCGCGGGTCCCGCGGAGGAAAGCGCAGCGCCAGTTCCGGATCGCTGTGCGATAAGATTTGGTTTAGCTGCGTGCGAGGCATGGCGATGGTTTGGAGGTCGTTGAGGTTGACGTTGAAGCCGGCGGTTCGGCCGAGCGCGATTAATGGGGTCGACAGCCAACTGCGTACCAGATTTTTATCGGACCGTGTGGCTTGCAAAATGGTATTTTGGCTTGCGGCATGCTCAAGCATCGCCACGATGTCGATATGTGAGAATTCATCAGCATTGCTAATCAATACGACATCGCCTATCGCCTCTTCGGCCGCGGTCACCCTACGATCATAATAACTATTGCTGGGGCGAACAGTGAAAAGGCGTAGATCGGCTACCTGCCTGACCAGTGGTAGGAAATCCTCATGACAGTTATCGTTCACAACCAGGATAATTTCGCGGAAGCGAAAGCCCGCATCCAGGCGATGGGCAAGCTCGCAAACAGCAGCAAAGGCGTTTTGTGTCGCTGGAAGGTCAGAAAAGCAGATCGAGACCAAGATATCTTCGCGTGGTTTGGCGCTGCCTCCCAATTTTGTATCACTCATTGTGGGCATCCATTGTCTCTTGCAGCCGTTACGAGCCGGTCGAGGGAAGCTTGAACCCCTGCGACGCCCTCTGGCGGTCGCTTCATCTCGATCGAAACTGCCTTGTCGAACCCCCCCTCCCGCAGGGCCATCAGAACCGGGGCAAGCGCGACTACGTCACGCGGGGCCGGGGCAAGGTTCGGTTCGCTCACATGAACGTGGTTTAGCCGGGGCAGCAGGGCAGGGATCCGTGCCAAGACGGTATCGTGATCGCCGTTCATGCGCATCGCCCCCAGATCTAGGATAAGTACGACAGCTGGGTGATCCACCCTTGCTACGAAGTCGGCTGCCTCGTCCAGCGTGTTTAGAAAATTGGTGCCATAGGCTGCGGGATTCGATTCGATCGCTATCTTTGTTCCAGCGTTTTGTGCTGCGGCGGCAAGGGTGTGGAACACCCCTGCCGCTTGATCAAACGCCTGATCCATCGGCATTCCCTCGGGAATATTGCGCTGTCCAGGCGAGCCGAACACTAGGTTTGGAATGCAGAAGCGCCCGGCCAAGGAGATCGCCCGCTCCATACCACGTTTTAGGTTCGCCAGCGCGTTTTCCCCGTCGAACAGTCCCGCACCCGGGACCCCGTACAACAGCGATTGCATCGAAACAAGCGTCAGCCCCATATCCGCGATTTCATCCAGCGCTGCTCGCGCCTCACTCTCAGTTGGCAAAAAGGGATCTTGGGCTGAGTGAAAGAAAAGCCCCGGCGCAATTTCCAGCCCAGTTACGCCAGTTTCGGCCATTGCAGTATAGGCTGAGCCACGTTCTTTGGGCGTCCAGGCAATGTTCGAAATTGATAGCTTCATGACGGTCGTCTTTCATTTTTGAAGAAAGCCACAAGCAACTCTAGAATAGTGTCGGCATCGTAAAGATAGGGGCCTTCTCTTCTCCAAAGATGCGCATACTTAGTCCTCATATCTTCGCGGTGCAGATGCGCGCTGGTTTCTGGCATGTCACGACCGGTTAGACGGCGATGGATGCGGGCTGCATTCAGTGGTTCGGAGACAAGGTGGATATGACGTAGGCCTGCCTGCAGTGCAACGCAAATATCTGACCACAGCCGAGTCATATCATAATATTGATAGGTTGTTTCCCGATTGTGAAACTGCGCCGCCGAAAATCCGTGCGTGATCACAGTCTCGTTCAGCGCGGCGCGCGCCGGGTCGGCATCGAGCGCCGCGCGATCTACCTTTAACATCTCTGTCGCAGGATCTTGGGCATACAGGCCGCGCAGCCGGTCGACTAACCGTGCGTCTAGCACCGCCGACATGTTCTCCATTTTGGCTTTGGTCAGCATGGTCGGGATCGGGTTGAGCAGATCAAAGATGAAATTCTTTCGCAGGCCACGGCCGAAAAGTGCCGGTAGGCGGACAATGAGGCTGTTCGCAAAACTCTCCTCTACAAAGGCCTCCAGCCTCCGGCGGTGACGTCCATAGGCGAGGTATTCCTGAAACGCAGTCGTTCTCTCGTCATCACCGCCCGCGAAATCCGCTAGGACAGCGATGGAGGAAATTAAAACGAACCGCTTGGTTCTGACTTTGGACAAATCGTCAATAAGGCCCTGGACTTTTGCCCAGTCTCTATCGGGAAATTTGTTCGCTTCGAACATCGACCCCGGCGCTGCAGCGCAGACGAGCGTATCGTAATTCTGTCGTGCAATCCCTGCGATATTTGCACTGTTGAAAAGTGCCGAAAACGTCGCCTGATCCGCAAGATACCTGCCAACAAAGCCCGTATATCCGACTAGGCAGGAGGAGTTTGCAATTGATTTTTTACTGCTCATATGGGAGTCGTCCCGTTTTAGCGGAGCCCGCTTGTAGAATTACGCAGCCAGTTTCAATTTCATAGTGGGAGTGATTTCGTCGATGCCTACCTTGGAAGAATATTTAAACCGAAACAGCGATCCGCCTCCTCGAATAACCGTCATTTGGTAGGGATTTACGCTAATGTCCAACATCGACGAAGGATTGCAAGCCGCAAAAAAAAGCAGTTGTGCGCACTGCTTACGGTGATCCAAGCCGTCGTCCGTAAAGGCCTGGCGGAAGGCACGTGGCTCATCCGCATGTTGGATGCTGGTGAAGAAACCGCGTATGCTGGTTGCGATCGTGTTTGCCAACAAAACGGTGCGCTTGACCTGCCATCCCTGAGAACCTGCCGGATTGGGAGCCAGTTCAGAACGATTACAATTTACCATATCACTTTGCCTTATATCGCAAGCAGTAACCAAATGAACATTCCATTACCGGGTACCTCTTGCGTAAAAAAATATCCAAGTTAGGAAACCTGTCCACCATGGAACGGCCGTCAATACTATAAGACCAAAAGCTGGCGGAATACACAATGACATTTGGATCACCAACGGAAACGCCCTTAATTAGTTCTTTTTCATACCGTTGGGTCGCATATACTGGATATAAAAAACGCGTGCACGGCGGCAGATGGGTCAAGCCATTTATTAGTCCGTTGTTTGTAAGATCGAACACGCATTTTGAACCAGACTTTAATATTCTTTCTGCTGCCCAAACATTCGATTGGGGAGAAATATCGATGTTTGCCGGGGGTCTAATGATGTCGGTAAGCCAAGCATATCTTCCCTTCTCCATAGACACTATGTCGTATGTTAGCGCCGCTGCGGTAAGTGTCACCAATAATAAACGAAATGCCATCCGCGTACGACGATTCGGATTTTCTGATTGCAAACTAGGCCATGCTAACGCAATTTGAGAAATCAAAAATAACGGAAGCACGTTTAGCCCAAGCTTCAGAACGGTTGCGAGTAATGACAGATACAGAATGATGAGTTTCGGGTTGTTTCTCACGTGATTGGTTAGATTGTCGCCCCAACGTATTCCGATAAGCATTGGCAACCATAGTGAGAAGGAAATATGACCTAAATCGGCTCTATTGGTTCCAATTTTTACGAAAAACAATGCTAATATCGAAAGTGCAATTAAGAGTCCATTTTGCGATATTTCTTGTCGTTTTTGTCTAAAAAATACAATTACTGGAATTAACACAACCGCATTGAAGGTAATTCCATATACAGACAATATGACTGGCGCGAACTTTAGGCCATATCCCCACTGTGAAGATGTTTCCAAAAGAACCCGAACATTTTCTAAATACCACATCAAGGAAAAAGTTGGCCAATATATTGGCAATATTAGAAGCGCCAACACAAACGTGCCAATCGGCAACAAATACCACTTATTGTCCCTGGCGAGGTAGAGAGTTGCAATGCCCATGGCAACGGTGCCTGAAATACCTCTGTCAAACGACCAAAGAAAATTTGCGGTGGTAAGCGTACCAAATAAAACCATTAGTATCATTGTAGTGGGATGTCTTTTGGGGCTCACCACTAGAACAACAAAAACCAGCAGTGCAGCGAGAAGAAACGTATCCCGATAATTGACTACATATGGCGAGATAAGCGCCACTCCAAGGAGTAACCATCGGCGATCTTGTCGCGTGAGAGGTGTTAGAATACCAGCCAAAGCCACAAGAGATATTGCTGAAAAAAGATTTAGAATTTTGTACAAAGCGACGGTCGGCAAAAAATTGTTGTTACTCCCAAACAGCCATTGGGTTAATAACGCTGGAAAGAGATCAAGCAATCCATGAATGGAAACAGGTATATGAGAGAAACCAAATTCACGTATCTCAGAGGATAGTGCGAAGAATTCGCCTTGATGAAACGGGTCCGCAAGAAACGGCACGCCTTCAAACAGGTAAAATACAATTACGAACGTAGTAACTAAGTACCACACTATCTTCGGCACCTCGGTTGGTGTGAGAGTCTCGTACAATATAGAAAATCGCTTTCTCTCCATGAGTAGTAGCCTCCAATTATGAGTTAGCCGTAAAAGTTGACGGGGCGGCAAAAGTTGGTGACGCTGTAATCAGGCGGCATGTTTTTCCTGCTTGATCCCGTCCGTGAATTCAACCCCCTCGATGATTTCTGGCAGGCGGAATGCGCCGTCGAGTTTTCGCCATCTCTTCTTAGCCGACATCATCAGGCGAAAGGTCATGGCCAGGGCGGTCTTGCGGCCGAGGCAGCCTTTGGTCTTTTTGGTCCGGTGTCGTACGGTGGCAAAAGTGCTCTCGATGGGGTTGCTGGTCCGGATGTGTTTCCAATGTTCGGCGGGGAAATCGTAGAAGGTCAGGAGCACGTCCCGGTCTTTCACTAGCTTCCCCACGGCCTTGTCATATTTCACGCCGTATGCCTCGACGAAAAAGTCGAACGCAGCTTCGGCGTCTTTCTTGGCTTCGGCCATCCAGATATCCTGCAGATGGCCCTTGGCTTTGGCTTGCAGCGACTTCGGCATGGCGTTCAGGACGTTGCCAATTTTATGCACCCAGCAGCGCTGTTCCCGGGTCTCCCCGAAGACCTCGCGCAGGGCATTCCAGAAGCCGAGCGCACCGTCGCCGATGGCCAGATCAGGGGCTTTTCTCAGGCCGCGGCGCTTCAGGTCCAACAGCAGTTCTCGCCAGCTCTGGCTGCTTTCGCGGTAGCCGTCCACAAGGCCCAGAATATCCTTGTTGCCCCACTCGTCGGCGCCGATAATCACCAGCATACATTGCTTATCGGTATCCATGCGGGGCTTGAAGTAAACCCCATCGCCCCAGAAATACACATAGCGTTTTGCCGACAGATCACGCCGCTTCCAACGCTCATATTCCGCCCACCAATTCGCCTTCAGCCGCGAGATCGTGCTTGATGTCAAACCGCCTGCATCAGGCCCCAGAAGGGCCGTCAATGCTTCGCCGAAATCACCCGTGGAAATACCTTTCAGGTAGAGCCACGGCAGCAGTTCCTCGATCGACTTTGTCCGGCGCAGATACGGCGGCAGAAGCGTTGAGGAGAACCTGATCTTCTCAGCATCCTTGCCACGGTCGCGCACTCGCGGAACTTTCACCGGAACAGGGCCAATCCCAGTCATCACCTCGCGTTCCGGCAAATAACCGTGGCGAACAACGCGCTGATGGCCAGCGGCGTCCGTCAGATGCGCATGCTTCGCCATCAGATCGCAAACCTCGGCCTCAACCGCCTGCGCCAGCAGGTCCCGCGCGCCTTTGCGCAAGATGTCCGTCAGCGGATCCGGTGAAATTCCGGCTGGATCGGTGAACTCCAAAATCGTATCGTCTTTCATGTGGCATATCCTTTTCCCTCTGAGAATCGCGGCGCTTCAACACCGCCATGATATGCCACCCAATCACCCCATCACCAACTTTCGGGCATTACTCCTGGTAGTGTCGCGAGTTTGGTAGAAATTTGAGGATGGCGTAATCTCCGGGTGCATCAAAACCACCCAACCGGCGGCAGGAACCGCCAAAGGAGATCACGCCATGACAACGAATACAGCAACATCGACATCCGCGCTACTGGCCAATGAAGTTGGTTATGATCCGATCGAGGATAGGTTGCGCCTGAACATCCGCGCCACGATTGAGGCGGTTTTTGAGGAGGAGTTGGAGCAGTTTCTGGGCCGCTGCCGCTATCGGCGAGGAGAAACGGCGGCAAAGGGTTATCGCCACGGGCATCGCGAACGGCAACTGATCGGAACATTCGGAACCGAGACGATCAGCGTGCCGCGCGCCCGGGTCACGGGCAAGAATGGCAAAGCCAAAGAATGGCGCTCAAAAGCATTACCGCGCTACCAGCGACTGACAAAGAAGGCCGAGGCTCTGATCGCCGCTGTTTATCTTTCGGGCACCAACACACGGCGGGTGAAACGCGCCCTGTTCGGCCTGTTTCAGGGCGCAGTCAGCAAGGATGTGGTCAGCCGTGCCTGGCGCAAGGTCAAGACCGATTGGCAAGCGTGGTGCAGTCGCAGCCTCGCCGATGAAGACATTGTGCGGCTGATCCTGGACGGCACCGTGATCAAGACGCGCATCGACAAGAAAGCAACAAATATCTCGGTTCTGGCCGCCATTGGGGTGCGCCGTGACGGGCAGAAGGTCTTGTTATCACTAATGAACATGGGTGGTGAGAGCACCGCCGCCTGGCGCCAGTTCATCAGTGATCTGGATGCCCGCGGGCTGAAGCGGCCCGAATTCGTGATCGTGGATGGCGCCCCCGGACTTGAGGCCGCTCTCGTCGCGCTCTGGGGCGAGAGCTTGCCAATCCAGCGCTGCACGGTTCACAAACACCGCAACCTTTTGGCCCACGCCCCCAAGCGCATGCAAGATGAGCTGAGCGAGGATTACCGCGACATGATTTATGCCAAAACACCCGAGGAAATCGCCACCCGCCGGAAATCTTTCCTGCGCAAATGGCGACTGAAATGCAAGGCCGTCGCCGACAGCCTGGAAGAGGCCGGAGACAAGCTCTTCGCTTTCACCCGCTTGCCACAAAGCCAGTGGAAATCGGCCCGGACCACAAACGCAATCGAGCGTCTCAACGAGGAATTTCGCCGCCGCGTCAAAACCCAGACCGTGTTGCCCTGCGCCGAAACTGTGCCGATGCTGCTCTGGGCCCTGATGGCCTCGGGCCAGATCATCATGCGAAAGGTCGATGGCTGGGAAACCTTGTCTCAGGCCGTCGCTGACGCACCCCTTGACCAAGCCGCCTGATCGGCGCAAAACTAACCCGCCCGGAGGCGCGTGAAATCAATTTCCACCACTTTCGAGACACGACC
>Ga0256829_1003295_pt1 | contig 11309 bp, 11 predicted proteins | sample 131447metaG_FD_185979 | JGI IMG/M metagenome (GOLD analysis project Ga0256829, IMG submission 185979) | Hydrothermal vent microbial communities from Lau Basin, Pacific Ocean - 131-447 | ecosystem: Environmental > Aquatic > Marine > Hydrothermal vents | place: Pacific Ocean: Lau Basin | collected... | reverse complement strand
GTTACAAGATAAATTGAAATATCAATATAGTGATAAAATCACAATATCTATGATTCTTCAACCATGTTGAGCTGTAAATTCTGTTGGCAGACAACGGATTTTATGTTTTCGTTCAGGCACTATATACCAGGAAAAGTCTGCACAGGTCGGCTACGGGATCCTGAAAGGGCAACATCGCTTTGATGGCGAAACCGGTAGATGGAAGTATGAGAAAGACGCACGCCGCAAAAAGTGTGCAAATGAAACGTGAAAACTGTTTCAACATAGCCATGTTCGCATGATAACAGCGCCATTCGCCATCTCAACAAGATCGTTATGGCACAAGATCGTTACGGCGGCAGGTGGGCATTGAAGTGCCGAGACCGGAAAGCGGCGTCATGAAACATGCAACGCGTAATAACCGGAATATTTTGGAGGTGAAACAATGATATGGATTGGAGATGTGCACGGCTGCTCAAAAACGCTGCTGGCGCTGATTAAACTGTTGCCGAAAAATCGCGAGATCGGCTTTCTGGGCGATCTGGTGGATCGAGGTCCGAACTCTGTGGAGGCAGTCAAAATCGCGCTGGATCACAGTGACGATATTCTCTGTGGAAACCATGATATGATGATGGTGAAGTGCCTGCTAACCGATAAAAATAACGGATATTTTTGGGACACATGGAGACACAACGGCAACGCCTGGGTGTACAGGGATTTTAATTTTGGTAAACCCGGCACAAGCGAGGAAGAGGCGCTGGCATTGATCAGTACGCTGTATGAGCGGCTGATCATGTTCAAGGTGACAGACCACGCCATCGCCACCCATGCTTTTGCGGACAAGACGGTCTGGTGCAAGGGCTATCAGCCACCACTCTCTGCAGACGAAGCATTTATGATGAAACTGTCCGGGATTGATGTGGAGAAACCGGACAATGATCAGCTCAAAATGCCGACGGCAGCCGAAGCCATTCAACATATCCTGTCACCCGATCTGAAAAGCAGTGTCTTTGAGGCATTCATGCCGGAGGATCAGGCGTGTGAACTGCTCTGGGGTCGCAGGCTAAAAGAGAGCGATGAACTGGCCCGGATCACCGGCAAGAAATTGATCCACGGTCACTCCATCCCGCGCGATAAAGAGGTGCATATCAGTGATAACTTCGTTCTGGTTGATACAGGTTGCTTTATGGGAAGCGACCACTACCTGAGCGCATACGATGACGAAACCGGAGAAGTCTGGCGACAGGTGAATATTGATGCTGCGGTGTGATGAATTCCCAATGCTTCAAGCTCATCCTTGTTGGCAAACAGCCGGCAAACAAAAACTTGCAGGCGTCTTTATCTGGTGCTACAATGTAGCACTATCCGGATTGGAGGTGTGATAATGGCTGCAAATGCAATGATCCGTGCAAGGATTGATGAACAGATTAAAAATGAAGCTTCCGATGTACTGGAGGCCATTGGTTTGACTACATCTGAAGCCTTTCGTTTGATGATGACAAAAATAGCCAGGGAAAAGAAGCTTCCATTCTCTTTGCTGGAGCCCAATGATGATACGATTCAGGCCATTCGCGAAGCGCGAGAAGGTGGTTTGCAATCCTTCAATCATGTGGACGAGTTAATGGCAGATTTGAATGCGGGCGATTGAACGCACAACCCGATTTAAAAAAGATTTTAAGCGTGAGGTTCAGGGAAAACATCGCGATGTTTTGCAAGATATATTCATTCAGGTGGTTACAAAACTTGCAAGTGATGAACGGCTGGATGAAAAATATTTTGATCATGCCTTGAGCAATAACTGGAAGGATTGTAGAGATTGCCACCTCAAGCCGGATCTGGTTTTAATCTATAGAAAGATCGAGCACACCTTGCAGCTAATTCGCTTGGGCTCTCATAGCAAGTTGGGGTTATAGATCGATGTTGCAAAACTGAATGCTGCTTTCATTGCTGTTTGTAAATGCAATTGTCACGGTTCCATTTTGAATTTAAACATAAGAGGGAGGGATGATGGCAAAGCTGATACCGCCGAAATTAGGCGATGATGCGCCGTTATCCGAACGCAAGGTGTTTGAAGCACTGGCGCAACTGCCTGATACCTACGCTGTGATTCATGGGGTGAACTGGCTTAATCTATCTCCGAATGCAAAGCAACGGGTGGGTGAAACCGACTTGGTCATTCTGCATCCCAAGCATGGCGTGCTGGTGATCGAAGTGAAAGGCGGGGGTATTTTTGTTGAGGATGGGCAGTGGTTTTCGCAGGATCGCTATGGAGAACAGCATCAACTGAGTCGTTCACCTGCGGAGCAGGCTCGTGGTAATCTCTACCTGCTGAAGGAAAAGCTGGAAAAGCAGAAGATTTTGAAGCCGCACCATTTTGAGCAAGGGCTTTTGGGTTATGCGGTCTGGTTTCCGGATGTCGATAAACGTGATGCGCTGCTCCCACTTGATCTTGAATCAGCGTTGGTACTTGATAAGGCTTCCCTGTTTGAGCCGTTGGCCGCGATTGAACAGGCATATGGTAAGTGGCGCAAACACCCGACGGCACAGTTGGAAAAGGCGCAGATCACAAACATTCGCCAACTTCTTGCGCCAAATGTGGTGATGGTGCAGAGCCTTGATCTGCTGTTGCGAAGTCAGGAGCAGGAACTCATTGATCTAACCGATGAACAAAAATATGGCTTTAAGAAGATATGTGCCAATCGCCGATTGCTGATTTCCGGCGGTGCTGGAACGGGTAAAACAGTGTTGGCGTGTGAGGATGCCCGGCGCTTGGGAGATACGGGCAAGCAGACGCTACTCCTCTGTTTTAACAGATTGCTGTCCGAACATCTTAAACGCACGCTGGCCGACCATTGCAATGTGGTAGTCAATTCATACCACAGCTTTGTTGAATCGCTCTGTCTGGAGGCAGGCATTGATTTTGAGCCACCCGAAGATGCCAATGAAAAACGACAATTCTTCATGGAGCAGACACCGCTGTTGCTGTTGGATGCCGCCGCAGTGTTGGGGCGCAAATATGATGCGCTGATTGTTGATGAGGGGCAGGATTTTCTGCCCGACTGGTGGGAATCGCTGGACACAGTATTGGCTGATAATGCTGTTTTTCACTGCTTCCATGATGCGAACCAGACGTTGTTTCAGCCGGACTGGAAACCGCCATTTGATGAACCGACATTCGGCCCGCTGATGATCAACTGTCGGAATACGGCTCCGATAGGAAAATTTGCGATACAACTGGGTGGCATAGATCAGAAAGAAACCTACCGTGCTGCGGACGGTGTTGAGCCACAAATTATTCACTATGAAAAGGGCCCCGATCATCGCCAAAAACTGGCGACTCTTCTGGAGCAGTGGATCGAGCAGGAGCACCTGCTGCCAAATCGCATCGTGATTCTGTCACCATTCAAGCGCGCAAAATCATTGGCTTGCAGCGAGAAGATCGGAAAATGGCGCATTTATGATCTGGATAAAGATGGGGCTGTTCCAGTAGGCATCACCTTTTCGACCATTCACGCCTTTAAGGGGTTGGAGGCTGATGCTATCATCCTTGCCGATCTGGATGGAAGTAAATGGGCAATGGATTCGCAATTGCTATATGTTGCAGCCAGCCGTGCGCGGCACCTCCTGGCGATGTTTGCAAAGTCGGGAGTAAAGTTTAACGCATGATGGAGGGGGCGATTATTCGAGAGTGGATATACTCAGTTGCAGTATTCCTCGAACGGGATCAGCAAGCCCGCATCGGTTTCGTCATGCGAGCGCTGGCACGACAAATCAGCGGCTGGCTCCAATCCGGCGAAATAGCCCGTCTCAACACGTCAGGCAACAGGCAGGTGGTGCTGGTGCAAGTAAACCGCATGCCGTAGATTAAAGTGCAGCAAGCTATAAGGTGATGTGATCACATAAGGCCGAAACAGAAAAACAAGGCAAATGGTGCGAGTTGATAGAGTTATTTATTATATCCCCGGAACTGAGGAAGTAATTTGAACAACATGAAAATCGTAAACAGAGCGAACCCATGGAGTACGGCTCATATGCGACCTTGCTCAGGAAATTATCCCGTTAACAGAAGCGCTTGCCATTCAGTGTGGAGTTCTCACCGCTCCGGCATAGATGCGCGTGATCACCACCCTGCGCCATTGGGACGTTATGTGGATGAGGTGTTCTTCCTCGGTGCCCTAGATAAATCCAAAGTGCTAAAAGCATTCAAACCGCATATCTTCTTCGATGATCAGGATGCCCACCTAGAGAAAGCAGTGGCCATTGTCCCATCTGGAAAAGTGGGTGGCTTTGTCTTATATTCCCAGAACTTTCGGAATTTTACATGGCATTGAAAACTTTAGGAAATGTTGAGGTTTACCGCCCTATGCAATACCTAGGGTCGAAACTACGGTCTCTTGAAGCTATTGGGCAGGCAATCAAATCTTTAAATGTAAGGCCTAGAGATGCACTTGATCTTTTTTCGGGGTCGAGCGTGGTTGCTCAGTATATGAAGAAGGCAGGGATGAGAGTCGATGCGATTGATGCAATGAAATTCTGTGCTACAGTTGCAGAGGCAACAATCGGTAATGTTGATTTTCAAAGAACGCCTAATGAGCTTATGAAATTAATAGGTAGGGATACATTAGGGAGTATGGCCTGGAAATCATTAGGTAGTTACGTAAATGAAGAAAAAAATGCAATTGAACAGAATAAACCAGATGTGCTTTTTGAGATGTATCACACACTGCCCCAAATTTGGAGGGGAGAGTTTCAGGATTCTTCTCAAATTCATAATATCAGTAATAAGTGTGGTTTCGAGAGTGGCGATATATTTTCAAAACTATATGCAGGGACATATTTCGGAGTTGATCAGGCTATCACCATTGATTATATTCGAAACCGCATCGAAGAGGTTAAATTAAGTGCTCATATAACACGTTCAGAAGAAGTTTTGTTATTAACGGCACTCCTCTCTGCTATATCTAGGGCTGTTTTTTCGGCAGGAAAGCACTTTGCACAACCACACTTGATTCGAGATGGAAAGGACTTGTCTTTTGTTTCGAAAAGAATAGTAGAGGATAGGTCAATCAATATTCTAAACGTTTTTGAATTCTCGCTAAATGAGCTGTATGAGTTTAGAAGGAGAGGCGTTTCAAATGACTCTACAGCTAAGAATGACACTTTAGAAAATATACTTTTTGAAGGTGCTACTCATAAATATGACCTGATATATGTTGACCCTCCATATACTGCTCAACAATACTCAAGATTTTATCATATTCCTGAAGTATTGATGGAATATCGATTACCTAAGTTGCAAACGAGAAAGGGTAAAGTTACTAAAGGTCTCTATCCTGTTGATAGATTTAAATCGAGGTTTTGTTCAAAAAGAAATGCTAAAGATGCATTTTCTGATATTTTCACCCTGGCTAGCAAATCTGAATCATCCCTGATAATCAATTACTCATTGTCTAAAAGGGAGGGTACTGGTAATGAACGAATGATTTCATTTGAAGAATTATTATCTATGTGTGAAGAATACTCTGGAAGAAACTTGAATGTTATTGAATTCGATCATACCTATAGGCAGTTCAATAAGAAAAGTTTAATCAATAATTTTAAAGAAGACAAAGAAATACAAATTGTTTGTCCGAGGCCTTAATGCTCAATAGATATATAGGTAATAAGAAATCTATTTTAAAATCCATAATGGCTCAAATAAAGAAAAAAGTACCTGTAGGTGGACGAGTTTGCGATGCGTTTTCGGGTTCTTTAGCTGTCAGTTTAGAGTTGAAAAAAGAAGGATATGTAGTTTCAACGAATGATATTAATTTATTTTCTCATTTCTATGGAAAACACCTTATTGAGCAGTGTGAAATACCTGATTTAGATTTATCATCATTCGATATTGTTAATATAAATGAATATATTGACCAAGCTCAAAGTTATATTGAGCAAAACCTGAAAAATAGTGAATCATATAGATTCTTGAACAACGATATTAACTGTGAAAAATTTCAAAAAATAGTAGCTGTTTATTTATATTTAGACAATTTAACTAATAGTCCCATTCCTGAAATACGTGATTCGTATTTCTTCGATACTTATACTGAAGAAGGTAAGGATTCATGTTTTGTAAGCCAAAGAGGAAGTTCAGGGAATAGAAAGTTTTTTACTCCTTCAAATGGACTTAAGCTAGATTTAATTATGAATCAAATTAGGACATGGAGAAAATCAGGTTCTTTTAGAGAGGGGATATTCTTTTATACGCTAACCTGTAGTGTGATTGATGCTCTTGAAAAAGTAAGTAATACCCAAGGTACATATCATGATTTTCCAAGAGTGAATTATGACTCTAGAGCCTTAAATGAATTAAAATTAATTCCACCTAGTTATGAAGACATCATTTCAGACCCGAGAAATCATATTATAGGTAAAGCAGAGAATTCTATAGAGTTTGTTTCTCGATTACCTGAGCAAGACCTTTTATATTTAGATCCACCATATAACTTTAGACAATATACCAGTTATTATTTCTTACCCAATGTTATATGTGAATATTCTGATATTGATGATTTGAGTAGTTACTTTTCTAATGTTCAGTTTGTTCGAGGACAAAATATGTCCAATGACTTTACCTCTACCTTTTCGAAGAAAAGTCTATTTATTGATTCATTAAAAAAACTTATATCTAATATTGATACTTCTTCTGTATTGATGAGCTATTTTGATGGCAGAAACCATTGGAATAATTCAAAAGAAGAAAACGATCATAAGGGAAAAGAAGTCCTACTAGATTTTTTTGACAGTAAATTATTTCAAAAAGGAAGTGCTGAACTAATTCCATTTGAAAGGTTAAATTATCAAAGTTATGGTGGTCATAAAGCTAAATATGTTAAAGAATTTTTATTTTCAGGAGTTAAAGCACAATGATATGGAACTCATTAATGAGCGGGGAAGTTTTTTCTAATTGGATTAAAAACTTAGTACCCAACCCTACAACTAGCTCTAATGCTAACTTTACCAAAGGTCAGGCTCTAGATCCTTTTGAAACATCTTTACGAGTAACTAAAAGATATACTGAACATCTCACTAATATAGAGAATAGTGTTGATATTTCAGGACAATCTTGCGTTGATCTCTCCAAAGCATGCATCTTAGAGAGAAATGATACTGAGTATGTAATTACTCCATTGGGTAAAAGTGTTCTTCAAAAATGGAGAGAATTGGGTATAGACAACAACTCTAACGATGATGAGTTTTACAGAGTATTTATTCTGATTCTTGAAGCTAATAGGCTCAATATTTCAAAATATGTTGATATGCTCTCTTTTTGGAGGGAAATTAAAGGTGCAGGAGACCCAATTCAATTAATTAATAACCCCTCATCTTTATACTTGATAGGGGTGTTAAATCAAAAAATTGACGACTTTAATCCTTGGGAACTTATTCAAAAAAATCATTTACAGTTCGAGCCTATTGATACTATTACCCAGTTAAAAAAAGCTTATCAAAATGATAGTGATGTAATTGCTCGTATTGAGCGGATAGAATCTATCTGGCAAAACGATTTTAGACCAAAAGGGAGACAAATTTTTTGTTTAGCTATGGAGTGTGTTTTATCTGAAATAGATGATGGGATCAGTATTATAAACACTCAAAACATGAATCATTTAATGGGCAATTTTTCAGAAGAAAATTTGGATTCATCGTTTGAAAACTATTCGCTACTTAATGTTGGTCAAAATACTGCATTAGTTGGTGATAATCGGATATTTTATGGTGCTCCTGGAACAGGAAAGAGTACTGAAGCTAAAAAAATAATTAGTGGTTGTCCTTTTGAAACCATAACATTTCATCCCGCTACTGATTATTCTAGTTTTGTTGGTTATTACAAACCAATATCGACAAAGAACGATAATGATGAGCATGAAATTCAATATTCTTTTCAAGCACAACACTTTCTCCGTATTTATGTTAAAGCATGGAAGAATTTAGAGCATGAACATTACCTGTTAATTGAAGAAATTAATAGAGGGAATTGCGCTAAAATTTTTGGAGACATTTTTCAATTATTAGATAGAGATGAACAAGGTTTCTCTGACTATATAATTAATGTTGATTCCGATATTTCAGAATATTTAAAAGAAAATTTAGATGAAGACAAATACAAAAATGCAATTAAAGCACTCGTTGCGAACAAAAATAAAACAAGTTTAGCAGATGAGGATTTATTTTCAGTTATTGCGCTACCAAATAACCTTTCATTATTAGCTACTATGAACACATCGGATCAATCTTTATTTCCAATGGATAGTGCTTTTAAACGTAGGTGGAATTGGAGGTATATTCCAATATCTACCCCAACTGGCTCGATAATATTAAATGTTAATGGAGATAATTATGATTGGTTCGACTTTGTACAAAAAGCAAACAAAAAAATTGCAGTAGTAACGGAGAGTGAAGATAAAAAAATTGGTACATATTTTGTGCGCCCGAAAAATAAGGAAATCGATATTGATACATTTGTAAATAAAGTTTTATTTTATTTGTGGAATGACATTTTTAAAGAAGAGCTTGGAGGTGAGGAAACGAACAATGTTTTTGTTATCGATGATAATGGGACTTTGAAGCCTACTTTTTACTCCGAGTTGTATAATTTAAAAGGCATAGATGAAGTTGCTGTTCAAAACCTATTAGAAGCAAACGAAATTAGTAAGATCTAATACATGAAAGTTTACTTTGAAGGAACAAAATATAAGTACTCCCTTATTGATGAACGATTAAAGCAGTACTTTGATGAAGTCAATGAACTGGATGAGTCAATTACGGAGTATGTAGGTTATTACGCTTATATAGACAAAGTACCAGTCGTTATCTTACCTAAAATTTTCACCAAACTAGTAAAAGATAATAAGGATGTTATTGAAGAATTATCCTTAAATGGCTTTAAATCAAATAAAACTAGTTATGAAGGCATTCCTGCCAGTTTTATATCAAAGATTGTTTATTTTTTTTACCTATCTTTGATCAAGTTTTTAAAAAGAAACCCAAAGTCACAACTATCAAAAACAGGCTGTATTCATGATGTGAAGTTGAATAAGTCATCTATGGATACGACAGAGCTGGAAACTGTCATCGCTTTAGAGGCATTTTATATTCAGCACAAGGATTTACTGTCTTTTAAACATAATGAATCTAATAGTAAAAATTTTGCAAATATAGATTGGAAGAAAACAATAAGATCAACAACATCGATTAATATTGGTAAGTCAGTATTATATCCTTCACCAGTAACTTCGGAAGAAGACGTTGATTTTAGCGATGAGTTACTCACAGTATATTTTTCATTACTAAATTATTTTTCAAAAACATATGGAAAAAAGTATTCAATTGATAACAGATATACTTTGATATCTCATCGTAACTTTAGTTCTTTTGTTAATAAATCTAAAAAAGTTTTAAGAAGAATTAATGGTCAACATTTTGATGATCGCTTTATAAGGTTATCAAAGTTATTAAAGGCATATTTTGAAATTCAAGCTTTAAAAAAGAAAAGTATTTTTAAAGAGGACAAGCTATTAATAAAGGGATATAACATTGTTTTTGAAGATATGATTGATTTATTACTGTCAGATAAACACGTATTAAAAGAATTAAAAAATCAACGCGATGGGAAAATCGTAGATCATATATATCAGTATAATAGTTTGTTTGATGGAGCTGATATTTATTACATTGGTGATTCTAAATACTATAAAGATACAACAGCATTTTCGAAAAATTCCAAGTATAAGCAATTTACTTATGCAAAGAATGTAATTCAATTTAATGTTGATCCATTTGGAGAGCAAGAAAAGTTAACGTATAGAGATGAATTTACCGAAGGGTATAATTTATCACCAAGTTTTTTTATTAATGGTTTCCTTTTCGATACTAATTTGAACAATCCTGCTCACGGGTTTAAGGTGGATGAAAGCACTACGGCTATATTTCTTTGTCAATTCGAAAATAGAATTTTTGATAGAGACAGTCTGTATTTATGTTATTTTAAGCTTAACTTCTTATTTATATTAAACAGCTACATTGTTGAAAATAAATCTACCATTTCAAGATTTAGAAATCAGAGTTATACGCTGATTAGAAGTCACTTCCTAGAGCTATATAACGATCACTATCAATTTTATAAGCTAAAACCTAATATTGATTTAGAACAGTTTCTAAATATGTTTTTTAGAATCTTTCATGGGAAAATATATAGAGGAAATTCTGATATTCAAGCTGGTACGATAACCTTAGCTTTAGCTAAGGCTGAAAAATATAAAAAATATAATGGTGCTTTACTTCAAAAATTGAAAAATTTTTCGACTTATGAGATGTTTAGCCTCAGATGATTTTTTATCCGACCTTATGCCGAAGTTCCGGGGACATAATACATAACTATTGATGCGAATGAGTACAAAACGGGCCAGGTGACTATTCATCCTCTCTCTTATTATTTTTCGATTTATTCCTTTGTTCATATGTGATATACCGAGTAGTCGCAGCTTTTACAGATGCATCTTCATCATGAAGCAATAAGCCCCTTTGCTTGCTTGTGCCATATCGGGAAGCCGCCATTCTTACAAATGCATCTTCATCATGAAGTAATAAATCCCTTTGTGAGTTACTCCCACACTCGGCAACCTTCACTCTTACAAACAGATCTTCATCATGAAGTAACAAAGCCCTTTGTGATTCATTCCCAAACTCAGCTATTGCTAACCTTATTGTACGTTCATCATCATCTATCAATTTATCCCTATGTTCATCTGTCCCGCACATGGCAACACACAACCTCACATCGCTGCTCTCATCATGGACCAACATATCCCTCTGCCGGTTATTTCCATGCATTGCAATCCATACTTTATCTTCTTGTTCGTTGTCTATACTCATTTCCAAGCTCCTCTATGGATGAAAGTGCCAGCCCTTATATCGCGAATAAATAAAGATTCTCGTACCGTTGATATGCCCGTCTCTATCGATTGCCGGTGCAATGAAACCTTAGCCAATATGCTTGCCAATGCAATCAGAAGGGCGGGGAAATCGTGGCCCCGCATTGCCAGCGAGCATATCTTCTCCGCCCCGCTTTTGAACGCCTTTCCACCGGCTGTCCAGCAACATGAATGCTGACAACGGATGTCAGATAACCAATCCTTCAAATATGTATGGGTTGAAGAACTGTCTGCCCCAAAGCATTTTTTGATCCGCAGTTGTTAATCGTGCGATATCGCATACCTCATTCCACGACTGCGCTATCAGCTCTTTTTGTTGCCGGATGATTGCAGTTGCGTTGTGTCGGGATAACT
>Ga0256829_1003294_pt1 | contig 11318 bp, 8 predicted proteins | sample 131447metaG_FD_185979 | JGI IMG/M metagenome (GOLD analysis project Ga0256829, IMG submission 185979) | Hydrothermal vent microbial communities from Lau Basin, Pacific Ocean - 131-447 | ecosystem: Environmental > Aquatic > Marine > Hydrothermal vents | place: Pacific Ocean: Lau Basin | collected... | reverse complement strand
TGCGCCACTGCGCAAGAACCAGGTGCAAGGCGGGGAGCGCGTGGTTCGCGTCGATCCCGACGGCAAGACGGCATTGACCCATTTCCGTTTCCTGGAGGGCTACGGCCTTGCCAGCCTCATGGAAGCCGAGCTGAAAACCGGCCGTACGCACCAGATTCGCGTACACGCTGCACATAGCGGGCATCCGCTGGCCGGGGACGAGAAGTACGGAGATGCCGGCTTCAACCGCGAATTGCGCAAACAGGGGCTGAAGCGCCTGTTCCTGCACGCCCATTACCTCGCCTTCCGCGACCCGCAACGCCAGCGTGAGATCGAGGTCAGCGCACCATTGAGCGCGGATTTGAGAAAACTGATTCAGCAACTGGAGTCACGGTCCGATACAGGCCGGAATGAATGAAAATATGGACAGCAAGGTAAACAGGCTTCCCTCGGCCGTGCGGCTGATCGTGTTTGACTGGGATGGCACCCTGATGGATTCCGAAACCCAGATTGTGCACGCTATACAATCGTCTATTCGCGATATGCAGCTGGAACCGCGCAGTATCGAGGCCTGTCGGGATATTATTGGTCTGGGGTTGCGTGAAGCCCTCAATGCCTTGTACCCGCAACGTGACGAAGCCTTTCTGGACCGCTTTGTCGCGTGTTACCGGCGCCACTGGTTTGCCGACACCCAGCATTCCGACCTGTTCCCGGGTAGCCGCGAGACCCTGACGCTATTGAAAGAAGCCGGTTTCGTCCTTGCCGTGGCAACGGGCAAGGGGCGTACCGGCCTTGAACGGGTGCTGGAGGATACCGGTCTGAAAGACCTGTTCAGCGTGACGCGCTGTGCCGACGAAACCCGATCCAAACCGCACCCGCAGATGTTGCACGAAATTCTGCAGGAGACCGCCATCGAGGCGCAATACGCACTGATGGTCGGGGACACGGAATATGATATGGCAATGGCGAACGAGGCCGGTGTTGGCCCGGTCGCTGTCAATTACGGTGTTCATACCCGCGAGCGGTTGCTCCGACACAAGCCGTTGGTGTGTCTGGATACGATTACGGAACTGGTCGACTGGCTGGCCGAGCAACACTGGCTGGACCCCGACAGTACCCAACAGGAAACACTGGCTGTTATAGACTGAGGTAAGAAACATGGCATCACATCAAGACACCGATTCCTCGCAGGAAAACTCCGCTGAATGGCAGCGCAAGCTGATTCAGCAGCTGGCGACATCTTCGCTGGCCGAACAGCGCCGCGCGCGGCGCTGGGGGATTTTCTTCAAGTTACTGACCTTCGCCTACCTGGTCGGCCTGGTGGTGTTGTACACGCCCGACATCGACCTGAAATCCGTGGAGCATAAACAGCATACCGCGCTGGTCGAACTCAAGGGCGTGATTGCGGCGGACAAGGCAGCCAGTGCCGATAACATCATTACCGGTCTGCGGGATGCCTTTGAGGATGAAGATACCGCAGGCGTTATCCTGCGCATAAACAGCCCCGGCGGCAGCCCGGTGCAGGCCGGTTACATCAACGATGAAATCGTTCGCCTGCGCAAGAAATACCCGGACATCCCGTTTTACGTGGTGATCTCCGATATCTGCGCCTCGGGGGGCTACTATGTCGCTTCGGCCGCAGACAAGATCTATGCGGACAAGGCCAGCATTGTCGGTTCCATCGGTGTACGCATGGATGGTTTCGGCTTTGTCGATGCGATGAAAAAACTGGGTGTCGAACGGCGCCTGATTACCGCCGGCAAACACAAGGGCTTTCTGGACCCCTTTAAACCAGCCGAGAAAGCCGATATTGCCCAGGTCAAAACCCTGCTGTCAGATATTCACAAACAATTTATCAATGTTGTGCGTAGCGGGCGCGGCGACCGCCTGAAAGAAACGCCTGACCTGTTCAGTGGCTATGTCTGGACCGGCGAGCAGGCTATCGACCTGGGGCTGGTCGATGAACTGGGTAGCGCCAGCTATGTCGCACGGGAGGTTATCGGTGCAGAGGATATTGTCGATTTTACGCCAAAGGAAGATTTGTTCGAGCGCTTCAGCAAGAAGTTCGGTACGGCGCTGGGGCAGGGCGTGGGCAAGGTGCTGATGGATGCCGGGATGAAGCTGCAGTAAGCAACAGGGAAAACACTGTGTCCGAGCAGCCCGCCGTTCGAATCCTTGTCGTCGATGACGATGCCAGTAGTCGCATGGTGATGAAGGCCCAGCTGACAGTCTTTGGCTATGAGTTACTGGAAGCTGCAGATGGTCTTTCGGCCGTAGCGTTATTTGAGGCCGAGTGTCCTGACCTGGTGTTGATGGATGTCAATATGCCGGGGATGGATGGTTACGAGGCCGCCAGGGCGATCAAGGAAAAGAGCCAGGATAGTCATGTGCCAATCCTGTTCGTAACGGCATCAGATGATGAAAGGATCATCGCCCGTTGCACCGATGCCGGCGGTGATGACTTTATCGTCAAGCCGATGACGCCTATCGAGCTTCAGTCACGGTTGCGTGCCGCGTTGAAACACCGCCGTCTCTACCAGCTATTACGTGACCAGCATTTTGCGCTTGAGCAACAGCGGATACATGAGGAACGCGAACAGGAACAGGCAAGGGAACTGTTCGCACGTATCACCCACCTGGGGTGTCTGGACGAGGCGGGCATCGATTACATCGCATCGTCACTGATGGTGTTCAATGGCGATATGCTGCTGGCCGAACGCACCCCCTATGGCGCAATACGTATCATGCTGGGCGACTTTACCGGGCATGGACTACCGGCAGCGGTCGGTTCATTGCCGAGCGCCGAGATATTCTATGGCATGACAAAAAAAGGCTTCCATGTCAGCGAGGTGGTTACCGAGATCAACGCCAGGCTGCACCAGATTCTGCCCCGGGGTATTTTTTGTGCGGCCGCCCTGATCGAACTCAACAGTGAAACCCGGCAGTTACAGGTCTGGAACGGCGGTCTGCCACACCTTTTGTTGTTCAACCATGATGAAAAGAAGGTGCGGCATACGTTTAACTCACTGCATCTTGCACTGGGCATATTGCCCACAAAAAGTTTTGATGCCAGCCTGGAAAATATCATTATCTCGTCCTCAGACAGCCTTATCGCCTATTCAGACGGTGTCGCCGAGACAGAGAATCCCGAGGGTGAATTGTATGGCGACCACCGTCTGATCGAGCGCCTTCATGCGGGGCGGGGTGAGCACAGCCTGTTTCAGGCTGTATTGAATGATCTGGAGACATTTCGTGGCCATGCAGCACAGTCTGATGATCTGACTCTGATTGAATTGCCCTGTGGGCTGGAGAACCATGTCACACATGAAGAAACGGGAGCTTCGCTGGTATCAGCCAAACCAGCAACGAAATGGACCTACCAGTTAACACTGGCAGGTAATGCGTTGTCAGAAGTCGATCCTGTGCCATTGCTTATCCAGACGCTGTTGCATATCCAGGGTCTGGGGCGTTTTCGGGAAGACCTGTTTACTATCCTGACGGAGCTGTATATCAATGCACTTGACCACGGTGTGTTGCAACTTGATTCGTCCATCAAGAGCGATGCATCAGGTTGTGCAGAATATTTTCGCCTGCGCGAAGAACGCCTGAAAACACTGGATGGCGCCTCTGTCGCCATACGCATGGCCCATGTGCCTGGTGAACAGGGCGGGCGCCTGACGATTTGTATTGAAGACAGCGGGAACGGCTTCGATACCGGGATCATAGAATGTGATGCCGGAGATCCCGCAAAATTTTCCGGGCGTGGTATCTGCCTGGTACGGAATCTGTGCCACTCCCTGACCTACACAGCCGGCGGACGTATTGCCGAAGCCGTTTTTGACTGGAGCCAGAAAACCGCCGACTAATTCGTCATATCGGCATTCGCCAGAATGCGAGGAATAAATCCATCAGGTGGCCTTGGCTAAACCCTGGAGGGGCGTCGGCCGATAGCCGGATGGATCACACTTCCAATAAAGGATTGCCAGTATGAGCCAGGCAGCAGTATCAGATCTAACCCATAGCATGGGTGATGCATTGAATGCCTTCACTTTCTGGGTGGGCGACAGCCTGTTTGCGATTAATCTCGAAAATGTACTGTCCGTTGAACAGGACAACAACGCGATTCAGCCGGATCCCTTCGAGGGACGAGGTTCGCTGGGTATCGTCAAGCACCATGGTGTACCTGTTCGGGTATTCGATTTTGCCGAATTTCTCGGTATAAGTTCATGCAGCGATCAAAAAGAAACCCTGATCAGCACATTGGTGACCCGTGAGCAGGATCATGTCGACTGGCTGAACGCTCTGGAACACTCGATAAAGACTGACGAGCCTTTTACCAAGGCGCGTAATCCGCATCACTGCGCCTTTGGACAGTGGTACGACCACTTCGAGACGCGTGACGAAGAACTGAAAGAGATTATGTCCCAGTTTGATACGCCACATCAGCGCATCCACTCACTGGCGGACAAATTGCTGGGACTCAAGGAGAAGGGTTATTCGGAACATGCCCTGAAAGATCTCGGCGTAGAACGCATTACCACACTGGTGGAATTGCGTCGCCTGTTCGATCGTGCTCGTGGGCAGATCCAGGATAGTATCCGCTCGGTTTTACTGTTCGTTACCACGGATGGCAAAGCGCCACGTGTTGCGCTGCGACTGGATGAAATCAGTGACATGGTGAGTTTTACATCGGATCAGATTACCAACACCAGCACATTGGGCGTGGCTAGTGAGGAAAGGCTGGCGCGTGCGCTGAAGGGTTATCTTAGCACGGGCAGTGACAAGGATTGTTTGCTGGTCGATGTTGAGGGTTTACTGGAAACGGTCCTCTCCAATCGTTGAATGTCCCGGGTGTCACACCAGCCATAGAACAGGACACTTGCGTTTGTTGCTGGTCAGGATGGTTCCTTTATTGCTCATCCGGAGAGCGTCGAATTTCCGTCATGCGGTCGTCAATTTAACGACAATTCTTTCGAATTAACAGGGCGAAGCGGCGGCTGAAGATAGCTATTGAGCTGATATTTCGAACCGGAGAAGGTATCCCGACAGTGGCAGGAATTCTGCATAAAATTATTGAGCGTAAAGTATTGCAATCACCGCTTAAGTCGTAACACAAGTTGCCGATAGCGCGGCAAGTAATCTGTTTGCAGGAAGTTGACATATGATTCAACCGGAAAATGCGGCCGATATGAAAGATGATGTTATGGTGCTTAAAGCCGAATTGACTATCGCACAGACAGCCGAATTCTACCCGCAATTCGCGCAACGCATCGACAAGGGCGGTGATATCGTCCTGGACGGTAAAGCTGTCACGCGTATCGATACCGCCTTTATTCAGCTGTTATACCAGGTACAGCGAACACTCGCGCAAACCAGCCATCGCCTTCAGTGGGTGAACCCCAGTGAGGCGGTCAGTCGTTCCGTTGAACTTTTGGGCATGAGCGAACACCTGGCTTTAACGGAAGCCGACTAAAACTCAGGGAAAGAGACAAGGAGCAGGAACAATATGGCGACGATACTGGCAGTGGACGATTCGAATTCCATGCGGCAAATGGTGAGCTTCACGCTGAAACAGGCAGGGCACACTGTGACGGAAGCGGCCGATGGTGTAGAGGCGCTGGAGCTGGCGAGGAAAGGCAGCTTCAACCTTGTGATCTCGGATGTCAACATGCCGCGCATGGATGGTATTGCGCTGATCAAGGAGTTGCGGACCCTGCCAAACTATAAATTCACCCCGTTACTGATGCTGACAACCGAATCAGGGGCGGACAAGAAACAGGAGGGCAAGGCGGCCGGCGCCACTGGCTGGATTGTAAAGCCCTTCAACCCGGACCAGCTGCTGTCGACTGTTAAACGCGTGCTGGGGTAGCCGCCGATGAGTATTGACATCAGTCAATTTCATCAGGTCTTTTTCGAGGAAAGTTTCGAAGGCCTGGAGGCGATGGAAAATGCGCTGCTGGATCTCAGCCAGGGCGTCGATGACCCCGAACTTATCCACCTGATTTTCCGTTCGGCGCATTCTATCAAGGGTGGTTCCGGTACCTTTGGTTTTACCGCCGTTGCCGGTTTTACCCATGTCATGGAAACCCTCCTGGACCAGATGCGCGAAGGCGAACGGGAAATTACCGAAGCGGCCCTGAACCTGCTGCTGGAATCCGGCGATGTATTGCGCGATATGCTCGAAGCTGCGCGTGATGAGGGTGAGTTTGATGCCGAGCGTGCGGCTTCAACCCAGTCCAGGCTGGAAGCTATGCTGGGGCAGGATTCCGGTACCGGTGCGACAGCCGTTGTATCGACAGTCGGCGACGAGGCCGTGGCGGGCTGGCTGATCGATTTCAAACCCTATACCGAATTACTGAAAACCGGTAATGACCCGGTGCGTATGTTCCGTGAACTGGCAGAACTGGGTGACTTGCAGGTCGAAGTCGAGACAGATGCCTTACCTGAGTTTCATGATTTTGATCCCGAGGAATGCCACCTGGCGTGGAAACTGCGTCTTACAGGGGATGTCACGCGTGAACAGCTGGATGAAATCTTCGAATGGGTCGATGGAGATTGCGACCTGAGTATCGAACCGCTGGCGTCAGACGTGATGCAGCCCGCACAGGAAGAGACTGCCGGGAATGTGGAAAACCCGCCCGTCCAGGAAAAAACGCAGGATAGTGCGCCACCGGTCAAGGCGGTCGACAAGTCGGGAGACAGGCGCGTAGACGAACGACGTAAAGGTGATCGGCGCTCCGCCGGCAGTGCCGACAGCTCGATCCGGGTCAGCATCCAGAAAATCGATGAATTGATCAATATGGTCGGTGAACTGGTCATTACCCAGTCCATGCTGGGGCAGATCGGCAGCGGTGAAATCGAGGAATTCGATGCCGGGCGACTGGAAAAATTACGCGATGGACTGCAGCAACTGGAACGCAATACCCGCGAAATGCAGGAAAGCGTCATGCAGATCCGTATGCTGCCAATCAGTTTTTCCTTCAATCGTTTCCCGCGTCTGGTGCATGACTTGTCCTCCAAACTCGGCAAGAAGATTGACCTGAAAATATCCGGCGAGAACACCGAACTGGATAAAACGGTCATGGAAAAGATCGGTGACCCCCTGGTTCACCTGGTACGCAATTCGCTGGATCACGGCATTGAAATGCCGGAAGAACGTGTCGCCAGCGGGAAAGCGGAGACCGGTGTCATTCACCTGAATGCCTTCCACCAGGGCGGTAATATTGTCATTGAAATTTCTGACGACGGCGGTGGCTTGCCGGCTGACCGGATACTGGCCAAGGCACGCGAGCGCGGCCTGGTGGGCGAAGATGAAACCCTGAGCCATGAGCGTACGCTCGAACTGATTTTCGAACCCGGGTTTTCCACGGCGGAAGTCGTCAGTGACGTATCCGGACGTGGTGTAGGCATGGATGTCGTACGTCGCAATATCAAGGACCTGGGTGGCACCATCGAGGTGCAATCGACACCGGGCGAGGGTTCCACCTTCACGATCCGTCTGCCCCTGACACTGGCGATCCTCGACGGTCAGCTGCTCAGTGTCGGCGATGAGACCTTCATCATGCCACTGATTTCGATCATTGAATCGCTGCAGGTCGACCAGGCCATGGTTAATTCGGTTGCCGGTAGTACGGAGATGTACCGTCTCCGCGAAGACTACATACCGATTGTGCGCCTGTACGATATTTTCGGGATAGCACCGAAAACAACCCGTTTGCAGGAAGCCTTGCTGGTCGTGGTTGAACACGAAGGGAACAAGATTGGACTGATGGTCGATGAACTGCTGGGGCAGCAACAGGTTGTGATCAAAAGCCTGGAAACCAACTACCGTCGTGTCGAGGGGCTGTCCGGGGCAACCATCCTCGGTGATGGTACCGTCGCGCTGATACTCGATGTTGGCGGTCTTATCAGTTTGAGCGGTCGTGGTGGATCGGGTCGTCACGCCGGCGCCGATGACGAACAGGCTGCGTAGGGGTGAATATGGAAGCCACACAGGTCGAGGCAAAAATCGAAGCAGCCGCGATGTCTATCGGGTTAAGTGGGGATGAAGACCAGTATCTTACCTTTATGCTTGGCGGCGAGGAATACGGCGTGGATATCCTGCGTATCCAGGAGATAAAGGGCTGGGACCGCATTACCCATATCCCCAATACACCGCCTTATATACTGGGTGTCATCAATCTGCGTGGTGCGATTGTTCCCGTGGTGGACTTGCGTCAGCGCTTCGGAATGGACACAAGCGAATACGGACCAACCACGGTAGTGATTGTTTTGAAGGTCCAGGGCGAAGACCGCGAACGCATCATGGGCGTGGTTGTCGATGCAGTGTCCGATGTCTATGACATCCCGGAAACCGAGCTCAAGCCGGCGCCGGACAGCGCAAAAGATACCATTATGGAATCTGTGAGCGCACTGGCTACCGTTGAAGAAAAACTGGTCATCCTGCTGGACGTGGATCATTTGCTGAATACCAGCGAGCTTTCCGCCATGGACGGGTTGACAGGGTAGGCGCTAACAATGCAGGTGATAATAAATGGTGCAACGTAACCGTGTATTTCGGGTAAAACGCCAGGCCCGGCCAAATGGCCGTCAGGGGTTCTGGATGTGGATATTCAGTGGACTCGCATGGATGGGATGAAACAATGACGACAAAACGTAAACGCAAGGCAACGGGCAACCAGGCCGTAACCGAAGAGGCGCAAAGGCTGAAAGGTCTTGAACGCCGAACGACGTCAAATCGACGTAAGTCGCCAAGGCGAAAGGCGGATGAAAACCTGTCGAAGGAACAGTCAGAGAAGGAAGCGCGCATTGCCCTGCTGGAGAATTCCTTTGCCCTGCTGGCGGGGGAAGCCGAAGCGCTGGTTGCACGTTTCTACGAGGAGTTGTTCAAACGCTACCCGGCGGTACAACCCCTGTTTGAAAATTCGAATATGGCCGATCAACAGAAGAAACTGCTGGCTGCCCTGAAGCTGGTCGTTAACAACCTGCGAAAACCGGATGTGCTGGAAAATGCCCTGGTTGAGCTGGGTAGAAAACATGTGGGTTATGGCGCCCAGGCGGAACACTATGGTGCAGTGGCAGGGACACTGCTGGATGTCATGGCAGAGTTTGCCGGTGACGCATGGACAGATGACGTCAGCAAGGCCTGGACGGATGCACTGAACCAGGTGGCTGACATAATGATTGACGCGGGAAATCAGGAGATGGCAATGGCGGTGAACAAAGAGACAGTAACACGGGATCTGGACAGTGCAGGCGATGAAAGCCTGTTCGCGTCAGTCGATGAAATGCTCAGGCAACACGAGGCGGGAAATATCAGTCATATGATAGCTTCCGAGGGGTTGAGTGGTGTAGCGGCACGTACTGCCGAGGCAATTAATCGCCTAGTGAAGTCACATATTGATGTAAAAATGCAGATCGTCGACCTGGTGTCCGAGTACGTGGATGGTAACTTTTCCCGGAAAATCGATCGCTTGCCCGGCGAGAAGGCAAGGATTACTGAAGCCATCGACAAGGTTCACAGCGGTTTCCAGGCGCAGAAAGAACAGCTCGACGCCGTGGCCAGACTCAAGGGCGCCGTGGATCAAAGCCAGACGGCGATCATGATGGTCGATCGTGACCTGAAGGTTACCTACGCCAACCAGGCCACAACCGACTTGCTGAAGAAACACGAGGCGATGCTCAGGGGGCTGTTCCCCGGGTTCGACGCCAGTAATATGGTGGGCGTATGCATCGATACTTTCCATAAAAATCCGGAACACCAGCGCAAATTGCTGGCGAATCCGGCCAATCTGCCCTATACCACCGACATTGCACTTGGGCCGCTGACCATTCAGTTAAACGTAACGGCGATTATGAATGCAGGCGGCGAGTATGTTGGTAATAACCTGGAATGGTCTGATGTCACGGAACAGCGCGCCAGGGAAGTTGAGGTCGCGCGTTTACAGTCAGCCGTCGATGGCGCGCAGACAAATTTAATGATCTGTGATAGCGATCTGAATATTACCTATGTCAATCCCGCAGTGAAGGAAATGATGAGTCGGCGTGAAGCCGAACTTCGCAAGGTTTTCCCGGGTTTCAGTGTGGCTAATCTGATCGGGTCAAATATCGATCAGTTCCACAAGAATCCGGCGCATCAGCGCGCTTTACTCAGTGATACGAAAAATCTGCCGTTTTCTGCAGAAATTGAAGTCGCCGGTCTCGAGTTTTCTCTGAATGCTACGGCAATCCTTGATCACCAGGGTAACTGGATGGGCAATATGGTTGAATGGCGCGATATCACTGAACAGAAGGAAGCGGAGCGTCAGATTGAACAACTGATCCAGGCGGCTGCAGCAGGCGAGCTTAATGAACGTCTGAAGTCAGAAGATTTTGAAGGTTTTGCACACACGGTAGCAGTCGGGATGAACAACTTGCTGGATGCCGTTAGCCAGCCGACACAGGCGACAGCCCATGTCGTAAAAGCATTGGCGGAAGGTGATCTGACACAGACGATGGAAGGCGAGTATCACGGCCAGTTTGCCGACCTCAGGGATGCTGTAAATGGTTCGGTTACCAATTTACTGGAAATGGTCAATGAGATTCGCAGCACAGCGGATAACATTGGCAGCTCCGCCGGTGAACTGGCGCGCGGTAATGCCGACCTGAGTCAGCGTACCGAAGAGATGGCCTCCAGCCTTGAAGAAACCGCTTCAAGCATGGAAGAGATGACCAGCACTGTCAGCCAGAATGCCGATAACGCCAGGCAGGCGAATCAACTGGCGGCGGGCGCGCGTGAACAGGCCGAGAAGGGTGGCGAAGTGGTTGGCCGCGCGGTAGAAGCGATGGGGGCTATTAACAACTCCAGCAAGGAAATCGCCGACATCATCGGCGTAATCGACGAGATCGCTTTCCAGACCAATCTGCTGGCGTTGAATGCCGCTGTGGAAGCCGCGCGCGCCGGTGAGCAGGGTCGTGGTTTCGCGGTGGTTGCTGCCGAAGTACGTAATCTCGCGCAGCGCAGCGCCGGCGCGGCCAAGGAAATCAAGAGCCTGATCAAGGACAGTGTCGATAAGGTGGAAGAGGGCAGCCGGCTGGTTGATGAGTCCGGCAGCACACTCAACGAGATTGTCAACTCGGTGAAAAAAGTGTCCGATATCATTGCCGAGATTGCCGCCGCCAGCCAGGAGCAATCAACCGGTATTGAGCAGGTGAACAAGGCTGTGACGCAGCTCGACGAAGTTACGCAACAGAATGCCGCGCTGGTCGAGGAAGCGGCTGCAGCCAGCGAGTCAATGGATGATCAGGCACAGGGGTTGTCCAGGCTGATGGACCGTTTCCAGACAGGCGACCAGGCCTAT
>Ga0256829_1003293_pt1 | contig 11319 bp, 9 predicted proteins | sample 131447metaG_FD_185979 | JGI IMG/M metagenome (GOLD analysis project Ga0256829, IMG submission 185979) | Hydrothermal vent microbial communities from Lau Basin, Pacific Ocean - 131-447 | ecosystem: Environmental > Aquatic > Marine > Hydrothermal vents | place: Pacific Ocean: Lau Basin | collected... | reverse complement strand
GTTTCACAACTATTGCGCCAAAATTTACATAAAATGATTCCACTGGATGATCGGCATGATGCATGTACTATTCAGGCAATGACCACCATGCACGATACATCGCTCTGGCAACAGATTTCCGACAGATTGAAAGAGGAGTTACCGGCATCCCAATATGATGCCTGGATTCGTGCTATCGAGGCGGACCACCATGATCATCAACTCCTGATTCACACACCCAGCAGGTTCTTTCTGGAAAGCCTTAAATCCAACTATGGCGGGCATATCTCCCGGCTGACCAGAGAGCTGTGCGACACTGAAGTTGACATCGCCTATATGATCGATCCCGCTCTCTCCTCAGCAGTGGTGGAATCAGCCCCGGCGCAGGATAAACAGCATACGTCGCAAGTGGATGGTTATATCGATCCCCGCTTCACATTTGATAATTTTGTCGTGGGATCGGGAAATGAATTTTGCCATGCCGCCTGCCGCGCTGTGGCCGACAAACCGGGAGAAATTTATAATCCACTCTACCTTTATGGCGGCGTGGGACTGGGTAAGACCCACCTTATCAATGCCGTCGCCAACACACTGATTGCGTGCAACCATTTCCGGATCGCCTACCGCACTGGCGAGCGTTTTACCAATGAGTTGATTCAGGCGATTCGTAACGGTTCCACCGATCAGTTCCGCAATCAGTACCGTCAGGTGGATGTGCTGATTATCGATGATATCCAGTTTATCGCCGGTAAGGATCGCACTCAGGAAGAGTTCTTCCACACATTCAACGCCCTGCATGAGGTGAAAAAACAGATTATTCTGACTTCCGACAGGAGCCCGCGTGAACTGACCAATCTGATGGAAAGATTGCGCTCACGCTTTAACTGGGGTCTCGTGGCCGATATTCAGCCGCCCGATCTGGAAACGCGACTGGCTATTCTCTCCAGCAAGGCGGAGCTGGCCGGAGTAACACTGGATGAAAGCGTTGCCCACCTGCTGGCATCACGGATCACCAACAACGTCCGTGAACTTGAGGGCGCCCTAACGCGTCTGACCGCCCATGCCACCCTGACAGGTCGAAGCATTAATATCGATTTTGCCCGCCATGTCTTGCGAGATCTGCTGCATGAGGAGGTGCGCGCCATCTCAATCGACGATATCAAAAAAAAGGTGGCCTCCTATTTCAATATCAACGTCCGCGAGATGACCTCCAGCAAACGTAGTAAAAATATCGCCTATCCACGCCAGGTCGCCATGTATGCGAGCAAGGAGCTGACAACCCAGTCGCTGCCTGAAATCGGCAATCAGTTTGGCGGTCGCGACCATACTACGGTCCTGCATGCAGTGCGAAAAATAAAAAAAATGCGTGATGAATCCGATGATTTTGATGAAGAGATGAGTCGAATCATTGCGCTGCTGAAACAGTGATAAACGTATCCGCAGCGACAGATGTATAGCATGTGCATGGCTGCAGGTATGAATTGTGTATCAATTGGGTATAACAGCGCAATACGTTTATTGGAGCAACCAGACTCCCGTTTATACACAAATTATACACAGATGTCAGGCAAGGCTGTCCACAAGCTGCCAAACGCTGCAGGCCAGTCAGAAACAGGCCCGGCGTCTGTTATACACATTATCCACAGCACCTATGATGATGACTAAATTTTTTAAGAATAAAGGGAAAGAGGAAGTAAAGTCATGAAAATCACACTCTCCAGAGCATCTTTGTTACAAGCTGTACAACGCTGCCAAAGCATTGTTGAGAAGCGTCACACCATTCCGATTCTCGCCAATATTTTACTGCAGGCGGAAAACAATCGGTTGTTGGTCACAGCTACGGATATGGAAGTCGGGCTGCGCAGTCAGGCTGATGCACTGGTGGAAGAGCAGGGTTCAATCACAGTTTCCGCTGCCAAACTGTTTAACATCATCAAGGAGTTGGATCCGGAACAGGATGTCCAGTTGGAAACAGGAGATAGTTTTGTCTCCATTCGTAGTGGCCGATCCCGGTTTCGTGTCGCATCGCTGGCTCCGGATGAATTTCCGGCGCTACGCGAAGAGGGCAGCGAGGCATCGTTGGTGGTATCAGGCGTCACCATTGCCGATATGGTCGCTGCTACCGCTTTTGCCATGTCGACCGATGAAACGCGTAAATACCTGACCGGAACCCTGTTCGAAGTGGATGATGAACAGATGTTGCGTCTGGTGACCACCGACGGTCACCGTCTGGCCCTATCGGAAGTTCGCCTGCAGCAGTCCTGTCCGGCCCGACAATGTATCGTGCCGAGGAAAGCGGTGATGGAGATTCGCAAACTTAGTGAAGAGTGCTCCGAGCAGATCGAGCTCTTTCTTGGTGAACGGCAGATTCGCATGGTGGCCGGAGATAATGTGCTCACGTCGAAACTGATTGATGCGAGGTTTCCGGTCTATCAGGATGTGATTCCAACCGGTCACTCGACCCGCGCCATTGTCGCCCGGAATGAGTTTGATCAGGTGCTTCGCCGCAGCATGATCGTAGCCAATGAGTTCACCCATGATATTCGCCTGCTATTTTCGGATCAGGGCATCGATATTTCCGCCCATAACACCGAACAGGAGGAGGCCGAGGAGCATATTGCAGCCGATTACAATGGTCAGGAGACCGCCATCGGTTTTAATGGACGTTATCTACGCGACACGCTAGGCGCCATACGTTCGGCGGCGGTGAAAATCGAGTTGAATGATGAGCTTTCACCGGTATTGATCAGCGGCGAGGATGATGTGCAATCCAGGCATGTGATTATGCCGATGCGTATCTGAACGGATTTGCTGTTCAGGTGAACGACTCCATCGCCGAATTCCAACTGGCCACGCCGCTGATCATTCATCAGGTCAGAGTCAGCAATCTGCGTTGTCATGACTCACTGACCTGGCAACTTGTCCCAGGCCTGAACATGATTTCCGGCGCCAATGGGTGTGGAAAAACCACGCTGCTGGAGTCGGTATATCTGATGGCGCACGGACGTTCCTTTCGCCAGGCGCGCAGTCCGTTTCTGGTGCGGCACGGGCAGCGCAGTTTTATCATTCAGGGGCAGTGGCGCCGTTTCGGTCCGATGCATCTGAGCGTGGCAGGCAGGCAGGGGAAAACCACTGTTCGGTTACAAGGCAGAGATATCCAGCGCCGCAAGGATGTCAGTGAAAGTTTTCCGGTGCTGGTGGAAGCGCCGCAGGGGCGCAAACTCGTGGATGGCGCGCCGGGCGAACGCCGTCGCTGGCTGGATGCAGTGATGATAATCTGTTTTCCGCAAACACAAGCCCATTATGAGCGCTACTTGCGGGCTGTGATGCAGCGTGGCCGTCTGCTCAGGCGGCATGCGAACTCCCGCGAGCTTGAAGCGTGGGAAAAGCAGATTGTGCTGCACGGCTTGCATATTGTCAGCATGCGCCGGCAATTGATGGAGGAGATCAATGCGCTGCTGCTGGATGAACAGGAGCTGACCGAGGATGCGGTTTCCCTGTCGTTGCAGGCGCCGGATTATTCCGAATCGGGCTGGTTGACGCGGCTGCAGGAAAGAAGAGCAGATGATGCCAGAATCGGCAGCTTGCGTTTCGGTCCGCATGTGGATGCGATTCGAGTCAATTATCAGGGCCGGGAAATCCGCAGCGCCGGTTCGCGTGGACAGCAAAAGCTGGCTGCTATAGCGTTGAAGATGGCAGAATGCGCACTCTGGAGCCGATACCGACGCCTGATTCCGGTAATTTTACTGGATGACTGTATGGAAGCGCTGGACAGACATCGTCAACAGCGCCTGCTTGAACGGCTACAATTAAGCCCGGCCCAGATTCTGATGACAGGGCCGGACGGGGTGGCCGACGAAGCTGTTTCAGCTGGCGAAACTGATATCCATATTCAGCGATTAACACCGCAGGGTTTATGCGATATCCGTTCGAGCCGGGCGCTGGCCGCCGTCGGTGCGCCGGAACAAAAAATCACAATGGAGGAAGCAGCATGAGCGCTTCTCAGCAAGCACAGGAATATACCGCCGACAGTATCAAGGTGCTGCGCGGTCTCGATGCCGTGCGTAAGCGGCCGGGCATGTATATCGGCGATACCGATGATGGCACCGGCCTGCACCATATGGTCTTCGAGGTGGTGGATAATGCCATCGATGAGGCGCTGGCCGGCCATTGCGATAAGATCGAGGTGATCATTCACTCTGATGATTCGGTAACGGTTCGTGATAACGGACGCGGTATTCCGGTCGGCATGCACTCCGAAGAGCAGGTGTCGGCGGCGCAAGTGATTATGACAGTGCTGCATGCCGGCGGTAAATTCGATGATAACTCCTATAAAGTTTCCGGCGGACTGCACGGCGTCGGCGTGTCGGTGGTGAATGCGCTGTCCGAATCTCTGGAACTGGTGATCCGTCGGGAAGGCAAGGTGCATTATCAGAAATATCAGATGGGCGTGCCGGTTGCGCCGCTAAAGGTGATCGGCGATGCCAAGGGAAGCGGTACGGAAGTGCGCTTTCTGCCCAGCCTGGAGATCTTTTCGCACCGTAATATGTCGTTCGATATTCTCGCTTCACGTTTGCGGGAGCTCTCGTTTCTGAATTCCGGCGTGCATATCGAAGTGATTGACGAACGCACCGATAACAAGGTGGTGTTTGAATATGAGGGCGGTATTTCCGCCTTTGTGAAGCATCTTAATCGCACCCGTACGCCACTGCATCCGCAATGCGTGGCAATGAACGGCGAGCGTGACGGCGTCACGGCTGAATTGTCCCTGCAGTGGACCGATTCCTATCAGGAAAATATTTTCTGTTTTACCAACAACATTCCGCAGAAAGATGGCGGCACCCATCTGGCCGGTTTGCGCGGGGCGCTGACCCGCACGATCAATAATTATGCCAATGCCAACGGTTTAACCAAAAAGCTGAAAGTCAGCCTGACCGGTGAAGATTGCCGTGAAGGGTTGACGGCGGTGTTGTCGGTCAAGGTGCCCGATCCGAAATTCTCGTCGCAGACCAAAGAGAAGCTGGTCTCTTCCGAGGTGCGTCCGATTGTGGAGAGCATCGTCAATGAGAAACTGGCGGAGTGGTTTGAAGAGAATCCGAAAGAGGCCAAACGCATAGTCGGCAAGGTGGCGGAAGCGGCCACGGCGCGCGACGCCGCCCGCAAGGCGCGTGATCTGACCCGGCGCAAGGGGGCGCTCGATATCTCATCGCTGCCGGGAAAACTGGCCGATTGTCAGGAAAAAGATCCGGCGCTGTCCGAACTCTACCTGGTGGAGGGCGATTCCGCCGGCGGTTCCGCCAAGCAGGGCAGAGATCGCAAGGCGCAGGCGATTTTGCCGCTCAAGGGTAAAATCCTCAATGTCGAAAAGGCCCGTTTCGATAAAATGTTATCAAGTCAGGAAATCGGCACCATGATTACCGCGCTCGGCACCGGTATCGGCAAGGATGATTTCGATATCTCCAAACTGCGCTACCACAAAATTGTGATCATGACCGATGCCGATGTGGATGGTTCGCATATCCTGACGCTGCTGCTTACCTTCTTCTATCGTCAGATGCCGGAAGTGATCGAGCGCGGCCACCTCTATATCGCCCAGCCGCCGCTCTATCGCGTGGCGCGCGGCAAAAAAGCGCGTTACATCGCCAATGATGATGAGCTGTTTGAATTTCTGCTGGAGCATGGTAGCGAGGGTAAGGAGTTTTTCAGCAGCAACAGCGCTAGAGGGATGAGCGGCGAACGTTTACATACAGCTATTCGCAGCATTCATCGTTTGCAGCGTCTGCAGGCGCGACTGTCGCAGCGTATCGATGCGACGGTGTTGAAGTTCCTGATCGAGTCCGGTAAGACCACCCTCAAAATGATGCGTCACCGCGATCAACTCGAAGAGCGCATGGATGCGCTGGACTGGGCCTTCAAACAGGCCAGTCGTGTGGACGAAACGCTGAACTGGAAAATCATGGAAGATGAAGAGGACGGCAGTTTCTGGGTGCAGTTCCAGCGCCGTGATCATGGTCGTGTCATGATTTCCCGGTTGGATAAGGATCTGGTCGGAACCGCTGAATTCGCCGAAGCGCAGAAGCTGTGCGCCTCGTTGCAGAATATGATCGATGAGGGCGCGCACCTGAAGCAGGGCGACAATATTTTCCCCATCAGCCATTTTGATGAGCTGGCTGCGCAGGTGGAAGCGGCCGGGCGCAAAGGGATGAATATTCAGCGCTACAAAGGCTTGGGAGAAATGGATCCGGAACAGTTGTGGGAGACCACCATGGATCCGCAGGCGCGCACTTTTTTACGGGTGACGCTGGAAGATGTGGTCAATGCTGATGAAACCTTTTCAACGTTGATGGGCGATGCAGTGGAGCCGCGCCGCCGCTTTATTCAGGATAACGCCCTGAAAGTGCGCAATCTCGACGTTTAAAGAAGTACTCACCATCAACAGCAATGCACTAAAGGATGGTAGCCTTTATCGCTAATTAGAATCCAGCTGAAAATATGCACTGGAATGTGTGTCATGAATGACATTCAAATACCCAAACACTCATGCGACCTGAAATGTCGCAGGGAGGTTTATTCTTTCGCCTGTCAGATGATGAGAGGTGAGAATAATGGCGATCAAACAGAAGAATAAGCAGGTTCGACTGGCATGTGTGAAGCATGACGAGGCAGAGGATGAGTATCATGCCCTGATATCTACATGGCTGTTGCGGATGCTGTTGGGTAGCGCCTCGGCTTTTAAAGGCTTCTTTGATAAGAGGCGGGGATTCATGGATGACGATTTGCGTGAATTTCTGAATTTCTCCGATAAGGATGAAACCGAAATCAAGCCAGTGCAGTTGAAGGAGTTCATGCGCGACCGGTTGAAAGCACATGAAAAGAAAATAGAAAACACCGGTTCGTTGTTTACCAATATCGCCTTAATGGCCAAACGTATTCCGTTAACGGAGACACAGCAGCAGATTCTTGCGCTGGTTGTGTTGAAACAACGCTATGAACCGCTGAAGGATTGTTTCGAGCGCCTGCACACGCCGAGCGAAACGCATCTGTATGCTGGGCTGGCAAAAATTCTGCAAACCGATCCAACTACTATGGCCAAAGCCATGGCCGGCAGCGCGGCGCTACGCGGTAGTGGCCTGATCAAGCTGGATGAGAACTATCGTACCGGTCTGGATATCGAGCCGATGGATGGGCTGGTTGAAGCGTTGATGAGCGAGAATGAGAATGAAGAGGCACTGCTGCGTCATTTTCTCGTGCCGGCGAAACCGTCCACGCTGGATGCGTCGGACTACCCACATGCAATCGAGGATGTCGAACTGCTACAGGGCATGCTCACGGCGGCCATGCACGAACAGGAGAAGGGGGTGAATATCCTGCTCTATGGCACTCCCGGCTCCGGCAAGACTGAATTGGCTCGTTTATTGGCCAAATCGATCGGGGTGAATCTGTTTGAGGTTAAAACAGAAGATGAGGATGGTGATCCGGTCAATGCCAACCGCCGCATGGAGGGCTATCGCTTCTGTCAGCAGATGTTATCCGGAGATAAAAGCAGTCTGATACTGTTTGATGAGGTGGAAGATATTTTCCCGTCGCGTGGATTTTCATTCTTCGGCATGGAAGTAAAGTCGGGTGAGAACAAGGGGTGGATCAACAAGGCGCTGGAGGAGAACCCGACGCCAGCTATCTGGGTATGCAATCAGATCAGCCAGATCGATCCGGCCTTCCTGCGTCGATTCGATTATGCGATGGAGTTGAATACGCCGCCGCGATCGGTGCGCCTGAATATTGTCCGTTCACGCCTGGCCGATACGCCGGTGTCCGAACCGTTCATGCAGCGACTGGCTGAACATGAGGAGCTGTCACCGGCGCAGGTGACGCAGGCGGCTAAGGTTCTGCAGCGCATGGCATCCGATGATCAGCAGGCTGCCGAACGGGTGTTGGAGAAGGTACTCGGCAACAGCGCCAAAGCGATGGGGCAGAAACCACTGGTGGCCAAACAGCCGCATGCCACGCATTACAGTCTCGATTATCTGAATGCGAATATCGATATTCCAAACCTGGTCGAGGGGTTAAAGCGCAACAAACGTGGCAATATCTGTTTCTACGGCGCGCCGGGTACGGGTAAGACGGCGCTGGCCGGATACATTGCCAAACAATTGGATAAGCCGCTGCTGTGCAAACGCGCCTCGGATATTCTGAGCATGTGGGTTGGTGGTTCTGAGAAGAACATTGCTCGTATGTTTGAACAGGCAAAGCAGGAGGATGCCGTGTTGATTCTGGATGAAGCGGACTCCCTGCTGCGTGACCGCCGTGGCGCCAACCGGTCATGGGAAGTGACGCAGGTGAATGAACTGTTGGTGCAGATGGAAAACTTTGACGGCCTGTTTATCTGCTCCACCAACCTGATGGATGATCTCGATCAGGCCAGCCTGCGCCGCTTCGCGATCAAGGTGGAGTTTGATTATCTCAAACCGGAACAATCAATCGCCATGCTGGAGCAGGAATGTATCACCGAACCAACAACAGAGGATGCCCGTGCCATTGCCATGCTCACCAAGCTGGCACCCGGCGATTTTGCCGCCGTAAAGAAACGCCTGGATATTCTGGGGCTGGATACCACGCCTGCAGTGATGATTCGGGAGCTGAAGACCGAAGTAGAGGTGAAACAGGGAGAGATTAGCAAGCACATTGGTTTTATCGGGCCATGATACTGCCTGCGCCATGAGATGACGCAGTATGACCTATCATGGCCTCATCAGGAGGTCAGGTGATGACAGAGGCAAACACCCCAACCGTGATCGGCATCGGCGGTTGCGGGATCAGCATGGTTCAATCATGGCAGACGCGATTGCCTGAAAGCGTGTGTTGTACGGCAATGGATCGCGATAAACGCGAGTTTGTCATCTCCAAGCCGTTTGAGCAGCGGATCATTCTTACCGGCGTCAAATCAAAAGCCTCGACGGTGGAGTATGCCGAGTCCGTACGCAAGGAGCTGGAGTCCAGTCTGCAATCACACCTGCCGGCACTGGATGAACAACTGGCTGATCATGGGAGAGTGATCCTCGTGGCGGGGCTCGGCGGCGTGATTGGCACATGGGGTTCACAATTATTGTGCAATCACCTGACAGCCAGAGAAAAGCAGGTGGTGACAGTGCTCACGATGCCGTTCGGATTTGAGCGGGAGCGGATCAAAATGGCCGAAGCGGCACTGCCCGGATTTGATGGCGCAGCCCACCGGGTGCTCTGTTTCAACGACTACCTGATCAAGCACACGCCGGATGGCACATCGATGGAAGATGCATTTAACATCATGAACGACAAGGCATTTGACTTGATTCCGTTTTAACATATTTTGACATGCTTTACAAGATATGCCACACTTCGTAAAAGTGGCATTCGGAGGTTTCTTGTGGCACATGTGTTATCATTTGGTGAGGTTCAACTTGGCGCGCAAGGGCGCTTGGTGATTCCGGCCCCTCTGCGAAAGGCATTGAATTTAAGTCAGGGCGATTGCCTGGTGGCACGAAAAGAGGGCGATAGTCTGGTTTTGGAGCGCAGAGAAGCAGTTGAGCAGCGTTTGTGGGAGATGTTCCGGAAAATTCCTTCAGATGTCAGCCTGGTGGATGAGGTGGTTTCTGAACGCAGAGCTGCAGCGCAAGCCGAGGATGGGGCATGATTGCACTGGATGCATCTGCACTGCTGGCCTATCTGCATCAGGAGCCCGGCTGGAAAAAGGTTCAGGCGGTGTTGGCCGATACATGTATCAGTGCAGTCAACTGGAGCGAAGTTGCGCAGAAAATCAGTCAGAAAGGGATGGATGTCGGTGCTGTTCGGGGGTTACTTGAAGAGCTGGGTCTCAGCATCGAACCTTTTTCGATTGAACAGGCTGAATGCGCCGCTCTGCTTTGGGAAAAAGGCAGAGAGTATGGACTTTCGCTGGCAGACCGTGCCTGTCTGGCTCTGGCCGTGCAACGAGAAATAGCAGTTATTACTGCAGACAGGGTGTGGCCTGAACTTGGGTTAACTGTTGACATCCAACTGATCCGCTAGTCCGGCCCATTGGCACAAAACAGGGTTCGTGTGCTTCTTACATAACATTTTATCGTAAACTCGCCATGGCGCTCAATATCATCATGCATGGGCATGATGAGTCGGTTTGATTAACAGTTCGACAGGAATTCCCAGCCGTTGATGCAGTTTCCAGATCATGTTGAGCATCAATCTTGTTGTATTGGGCATGCGTACCTATGAATCGGATATAGACAACCCGGTAAGCATAGTTGATCCAGACGACCAGCCGGTATTTGTTACCGGCAAATATTAAACACAATTGAATGCGACGCCATTTGACGCAGGGTGCTCTATCATTGCTGCAAAGATAAGAAACAGGAGGCGATGATGACCAGTCATCCAATCAACAGAAGTCAACTCAGTCCGCGTGAAGCGAAGGTGATTGCCATGCGTTTCGGTTTGGCCGGGCATGCCGATCACACGCTGGAAGAGATCGGCCAACAATTCGGTGTGACGCGCGAGCGGATTCGCCAGATCGAAGCTGGGGCACTGAACAAGTTGCGCCGCAATCCGAAGTTGTTGTCGTTCTGGAGGGATTGATGGTGAGCAAGCAGTGGAGTTCCGCCTTGAAGGAACAGACGAGAGAGGCGCTGGAATCGCTCAGCTTTGCCACCCGCGCCGGCAAGGTCTGGCTGAAACAGGTGGATGGGAAATTCGGCTATATCGATGATGCCGATGCCCTGCGCGGTGTCTATGCCATTTGCGCACCGGGCGGTGAGGCGGTGGCCATGTTCGATTCGGTGACGGAACTGCTCGTTGCCGGCTGGGTGCTGGATTGAATCAGGGGTTGATTATCAGGGGAGAGTGATTATATGAAAGTAGCCCTATCGATTAACGGCGAGCTGTTTGATGTTGGCGTTCAGCCACTGATCGGGCTGATGCAGGGTGTGGCTGAGGGTGAATGTGGCCGCGAACTGTTTGAGCGGCTGGCCGGACATCCCGATGGTGAGATTCGCCGGCTGGCGCGCAGGTTGGCGGCAGGCTTGTGTGAGGAGATGGCTGAATCCGGCAGTGACACGTCCGATCAGCCCGAAGAAGGCAATGCCGGCATTCAGCTCCATGATATCTCTGATCTGATGCTGGATAACTACAGGACGCTTGAGCGGCTCTATTCATTGCCTGAACTGATTGGATTTCCATGGGAACAGACGCGGCAACTTCAGTTTGGTATGCCGAATGTTGATGAGATGACTGGCGGCATGAGAACGGGAGAGATCGTCGCGCTGGGTACAGCGGGGGACAGCGATGCAACGGCTTTTGCGCTCAGCATGATTG
>Ga0256829_1003292_pt1 | contig 11320 bp, 9 predicted proteins | sample 131447metaG_FD_185979 | JGI IMG/M metagenome (GOLD analysis project Ga0256829, IMG submission 185979) | Hydrothermal vent microbial communities from Lau Basin, Pacific Ocean - 131-447 | ecosystem: Environmental > Aquatic > Marine > Hydrothermal vents | place: Pacific Ocean: Lau Basin | collected... | reverse complement strand
ACGTTTATCCACGATATTGACCACACCACCAATGGCGCCGCTACCGAAAAACAGCGTGGAGGGACCGCGTAGAACTTCCACCTGCTCCGCCGTGGATACTTCAGAGGCAACCGAGTGATCCGGCCCAACTCGAGAGACATCACTGACATCCAGGCTGTTTTGAGTGATCAGCACGCGAGAGCCACTTAAGCCTCGAATCACAGGTGTACTGGCGACATTTCCGTGGAAACTGGTGTGTATGCCAACTTCGCCAGCCAGAGAATCACCCAAGGTAGCGGCTTGTTTGTTGCGTAGCTCTTCACCCGCCAAAACTGTGATCGGAATAGCGGATTCCAGATTGGAGGCGTGAAGCGGGAGGCCCACAACGTCCACCTGTTCGATAATACTGCGTGCCAGCACAATGCGTTGTGGCTCGCTAAGTTGGTCAGCATTGATGGGAAGATTTTTATGTACAAAACCCGGAGCAGTCACGTGCAACTGGGCTGTACTATCAAGATCCAATTGAAAGTTGCCTTGCTCGTTAGTGGTAGTTGAGACTGACTGGCCCACGACTTTGATCTCTGCGCCGGAGACGGCTTTACCGTCGACATCCAATATTTTCCCATCCAGGGCATAGACAGGCGCTGACAGCAGCGCAATAGCTGCTGACAATGACTTCAACTTCATTATTTACTCCCAAAGGTCTTAACGTGCTGGTGATCTGGACAAGCACTCGACCCGTGGAGCCTGCGTCTCTATATTGACGATGGCGTGGGCATGTTTAGCGGGGAGTGCTTAGGTAATGTTATGTTATAACATTTTGGATGTGTGTATTAAGCCTTTTGTGGGATGCGGGGTAGGAGGGGGCAGTTATTTATGCCAAAAGCATGTTACGCCTCAATGACAGGTTCTGCCCGGGGCGTATCGGGCCGATTCTGAATCGATGGCCTAGCTCGTATGTTTTCTGTACAATCCGCGTCCCTTTAGTAGTTCCCAAAAATAGCAGTTTGCAAATCAGCGGTATCCCTCCCATGTCAGAAGAATCCAAATCCCAAAAAGTCGGCTTTGTCAGTCTCGGCTGTCCAAAGGCTCTCGTGGACTCAGAGCGCATTCTTACCAAGCTGAAGCTGGAAGGTTACGATGTGGTGCCGAGCTACGACGATGCCGATGTGGTAGTGGTGAATACCTGTGGCTTTATTGACTCCGCCAAGCAGGAGTCTATGGAAGCCATCGAAGAGGCCATGCGTGAGAACGGCAAGGTGATTGTTACCGGCTGCATGGGTAAGGGCAGCGATGCCGAAGCCATTAAAGCGGCCAATCCCAATGTGTTGAGTGTCAGTGGCCCCGCGGACTACGATTCCGTGATGAATGCCGTCCACGATTACATTCCACCTCAGGATCAGAACCCGTTTCGCCATGAGCTGGTGCCACCTCAGGGCGTAAAACTGACGCCCCAGCACTACGCCTATTTGAAGATTTCCGAGGGATGTAACCACCGTTGCAGCTTTTGCATTATCCCTGCCATGCGCGGCGATTTGGTCAGCCGCCCGATCAGCGATGTGGTTTCAGAGGCGAAAAAGCTGGTGGACGGAGGAGTCCAGGAACTGCTGGTTATTTCCCAGGACACCAGTGCCTACGGTATCGATGTGAAATACAAGCTCGACTTTGTCGATGGCCAGGCTCTGGAAACCCGCATGCAGGATCTGGCGGTTGCTCTGGGAGAGTTGGGCGTTTGGGTACGCATGCACTACGTCTACCCCTATCCCCATGTGGATAAGATCATTCCGTTGATGGCCGAGGGCAAGATTTTGCCCTATCTCGATATTCCATTTCAGCACGCCAGTCCGCGCATTTTAAAACTGATGAAGCGCCCAGCGCACGCTGAAAAAGTTTTGCACCGCATCAAGGCCTGGCGTGAACTCTGCCCGGATCTGACAATCCGCTCTACCTTTATTGTGGGTTTCCCCGGCGAAACTGAAGAAGATTTTCAGATGTTGCTAGATTTTCTGGAAGAGGCGCAATTGGACCGTGTTGGTTGCTTTAAGTACTCCCCGGTTGATGGCGCAGGCGCGAATGAACTGCCCGATCATGTGCCCGAAGACGTGCAGCAGCAGCGCTGGGAGCGCTTTATGGAAACTCAGCAGCGCATCAGTGCCGCGCGCTTGCAGCGCAAAATCGGCCGTACACTGACCGTATTGATCGACGAGGTGGACGATGAGGGCGCCATTGGCCGCAGCTACGCTGATGCTCCCGAAATTGATGGTGTGGTCTATCTTAACGATGAGTTCGACGTTTCCGTCGGCGATCGTGTCGAAGTGAAAATTGAACACGCCGACGAATACGATCTCTGGGGTACCGTGATCCGAAACTAGGTTGGAATAATCGGTGATAGACAGCCACTGCCATTTTGATTTCGAGGCCTTTGACGAACAGCGCGAGTCGGTTTTGTCACAGTGTGTCGATGCAGGTGTCGATGGCTTGATTATTCCAGGCGTCGAGCCCGAGCAATGGTTTGATCTTGTGGCTCTGAGAGATAGCTACGCGAGCAACTTGTGCAGCCTCTATATTGCCGCGGGAGTGCATCCCTGGTGGGTGGAACTGCTCTCCATATCGGCTATCGAGCTGAAACAGCAGTTGCTCGATTTTATAGGTCGCCATCCTGTAGTCGCCATTGGTGAATGTGGGCTGGATGGCAAGCGGCCGCTGTCCGTCAGCGAGCAGATACCTTTTCTTGAGGTCCAGGTTGAAGTGGCAGTAGAGCATCAACTGCCTTTGATCCTGCACGGTTATGGAGCTCACAATGAGTTGCTGCAGATTCTAGGTCGATACAGGCCCGAAGCTGGTGGCGTGATTCACGGCTTTTCCGGCAGTCGGCAACTGGCCGAGCAATACTGGAAGTTGGGTTTCTATATAGGTGTTGGTGGTACCATCACCTACGAGCGAGCGCGCAAGACCCGCAACGCCATAAAGGAGCTGCCGCTCGAGGCGTTGTTGCTGGAAACCGATGCGCCGGACATGCCACTATCTGGTGAGCAAGGGCTGGACAATACCCCGCTGAACCTGCCGGCCATTGCCAGTGAACTGGCCCACATCAAAGGCGAATCGCTGGATACAGTGGTTCGACAAATCGCATTGAATACTCGACAATTGTTCCGAATATCTCCCAATTAGTTTGCTCTGCATGTTCGATTCAAAACAGTTTAAACAGCAGTTCCCGATTTTCTCTCATCCGGAAAACGAACGCCTGGTCTACTTGGACAACGCCGCCACCACGCAGCGGCCGCAGGTGGTGGTGGATGCCATTGCGGATTTCTACACTCGCTCCAATGCAAACACCCACCGCTCCAGTCATCGATTGGCACGGCAGGCCACCGAACAGGTAGAGCAGGTGCGCGCACGCCTGGGCGATTGGATCAATGCGCAGCGCAGCGAAGAAATTGTCTTTACTCGCGGTGCCACCGAAGCGCTGAATATTATCGTCAACGGTTTGGCCGAGCAGCTGCAGCCCGGCGATGAGGTGATTCTGTCAACCGCGGAGCACCACGCCAATCTGGTGCCATGGCAGATGTTGGTGGAGAAAAAACAGATTGTTTTGCGCTTTCTACCGGAGTTGGATGGCTTGCCGCAATTGCAGCAGCTCGACGCGCTGGTCAGCGATAGAACGCGAGTGGTGTCGCTTACTGCGGCTTCCAATGCTCTGGGATTCGTGACGCCCGTAAGTGAACTCAAACAACACCTGCCGCAGCAGGCATTGTTAATTCTGGATGCCTCACAGTTGTTGGCCCATCAGTCGGTAGATGTGCAAGAAATCGATTGCGATTTCCTGGTGGGATCAGCCCACAAATTTTACGGACCTACCGGTATCGGCTTTCTCTACGGCCGCTATAAGTTACTGGAAACTATGGCGCCCTGGCAGGGCGGTGGTGAAATGATTACTCGGGTCTCACTGCAACACAGTGAGTACGCGGCACCACCGCACCGTTTTGAGCCAGGCACTTCCTCTCTGGCAGCCATTGTCGGGCTGGGTGCTGCCTTGCGGTTTATAGAGGGCTTGGATCGTGCGGCCATGGCCACCTACGAGAGTCACCTTAACCGCTATTTACATACGGAATTGGAAAAAGTAGTACAGCAGCGGCCTTTGCAATTGCTGACTGATTTCAAAAACAACGTGGGTATCGCCGCGTTGGTTGCCAGAACGGAATGTCCCGTGACGGTTATGGATATTGGCAGTTGGCTTGACGAGCACGATATTGCCGTCCGCGTTGGTCATCACTGTGCACAGCCGCTGATGCAAGGATTGGGGCACGATGGCAGCTTGAGAATTTCGCTGGCGGCCTACAATGATCGCAGCGATGTAGACAGATTGATTCAGGCGCTATTGGCCATGCCAATGCAGGTCGTCGACATTGATGTGGATGCTGCAGAAAGTCACGACGAATTGTGGCACAGAGACAATTTACAAGGTATCGCCGTTGAGCAGTTGCGCGCACAAAGCTCCTGGCAGAAGCGTTATCGGGAACTGACTCGTTGGGCTGCACGACTGGCGCCCAAACCAGAGATTCGCGTGGCTGAAAATTTTGTCGAAGGCTGCGAGTCTGAAGTATGGATTACTCACCAAAAGCGTTCTGATGGCAAACACCAATTTTTGATCGATACCGACTCTAGAGTTATCAAAGGACTGTCGGTGTTACTGTTGCTGTTGGTCAGCGGCAAAACATCGGATGAGATTTTGAATTTGGATTTCGATGAGGTGTTTTCACAGCTGGGACTGGAAAAATACCTAAGCCCTTCTCGCAGTAATGGCTTTCGCTCTCTGGTGAATCGCATTCGCACATTTGCGGAACTGTGAATCAGCTCACGAGTTTTTTCTCTCTACAGCAGTGCACAAGCCGGGATTGCATCTACACTGAATAATGAGCGATGTGATTTGTATGGAGATGTACCTATGATGTCCATTCGTGAGCTGGTGAACGTTTGGGGGCAGCTGCCGAAACGTGACGGGACCGTGCGTCAGGTGAATATCAATTTGTCGGTTACTGACAGTGCCAAACTCAAAGCATTGAGTGAGCTGTATCCGCAGCGTCGGGAAGAGGATATTGTGACCGACCTGTTGGCCGCAGCGCTGGATGAAGTGGCGGCGGTGTTTCCCTACGAACAGGGAAGTGAAGTGGTGGGGCACGATGAAGAGGGTGATCCCATCTACAACGATGCTGGAAAAACCGCCCGTTACCTGGAACTTACCAAGAAGTATCAAAAGCAATTTGCCAAGAGTCATAACTGAACCTTGGGCCTGTCGACACTAATTTTGATACTTCTGCTGGAGGCTATTTTCGATCTCAGCACCAACAGTAGGCGCTTTAGGCGAGGCGGATCTTGCGCCGTTTAGCATTCTAAACAAGCGAGATTCAACGAAGCTGAGGGCGAAAATAGACCCAGCCCTTCGGGTTGCGTCTCACATCGCACCACTCGTCGTTGTTCGTCGCTCACTTAGCACCACTAAGTTCGGTCCTCACGCCTAGATTGGCGCGATGTGAGATGCAACAGAAGCATCAAAATTAGTGTCGACAGGCCCTGGGCAAACCGCGTTTCATTTCAGATTTCTCTGTTTGGGAAGTCTCTGTTATTGCCAATTATTGCTATAACCCGGCAATAGATTGGTGAACCGCTATCGCTGGACAATCCCTTTGCTGTGCATGCGGGGCATTGGAAGTATTTACACTATCAGCAGCGGCTCAGGTACTTTTCAATGGCCCGTGCCGCAGCGACCGTGCCAAAGGTTGCGGTTACCATGGTGGCAGCGCCAAAGCCGCCACTGCAGTCCAACCGCACACTTTCTCCCAGTGCACTCTTGTTCTGGCAGGTGCCGCCGTCAGCGTCCGGGTAGGTCATCTGCTCCGTGGAGTAAATCGCCTCAATGGAAAATACGCGCTTGGGATTGCGCGAAAAGCCGTGCAGACGTCGCAGATTATTGCGGGTCCTGGCCAGTAGCGGGTCGTTGTAGGTCTTGCTCAAATCTCCGCTGATGATTTGCCGCGGGTCTTTCTTCCCCCCGGCGGAGCCAACAGTAATGATAGGAATCTTGCGGCGTTTGCAGTGGTTGATCATGGCCGCTTTGGTATAGGCGGCATCAATGGCGTCCACAACCAGACCGATATTGTCGTGCAGCAGGGTTTCAACATTCTCCCGTTCCAGAAAATCATCAATGGCGTGAATTGTGATTTCCGGGTTGATATCACGCAGCCTGGCAGCCATTACGTCGATCTTCTGTTGGCCGATGGTGGACTGCATGGCATGTATTTGGCGATTGCTGTTGGTGATACAAATATCGTCCATATCCACCAGGGTGATTTCGCCAACCCCACTGCGTGCCAGAGATTCAGCCACCCAGGTGCCCACGCCGCCAATACCGATAACTGCGAAATGGGCGTCGTGCAGGTGTTGCAGGGCGTCACTTCCGTAAAGACGGGCGATGCCGCCAAAGCGCTGGAGGTACTGGTCGGAGGCTTGTGTCATGGTGCTGATATAGAGCTGCAATGGAACGGTCATTTGGGGGTGCTATTCTAGCAGCTCCCAGGGGATGATGCCTGTCCCATAAAGGGCTGCACAGACCGTTTGATTTAGACCAATAGAGACTGTTATCTGTCCGTAAATGTGCTTGAATAAATACAGTGTCCGGTTAACATGACCGGCTTAGAAAAATAGTCATATTTTGGGTGTTTCATGAATCAAGTTTCCAAGAGCGATCCCGCTCCTATCTACGATACCGTCGGCGAATTGTTCGACCACGGCTTCCGTATCGATTGGGTGGTTGCTTCCTTTATCACTATTACTCATCTGATTCTATTGGTCGGTACGCCTCTGGCCTACTTCTATGCCCCCGAAGGTTTCTGGAAACTGATGCTGGGCTGGACTCTGGTACACGCCCTGGTTGGCTCTGTGTCCACCACCGTCTATACCCATCGCTTGATCGCTCACGGTGCCGCCCGTTATATCAGCTGGCCGGTTCATATCGTATTTGGCTTTGTGGGCCAGATTCTGGCCATGCAGGGTAGCGCCCGCCAGTGGGCCGCAAACCACGTGATTCACCACAGTGTCGACCGTACCGGTAAGCACGAACTGGATCCCTACAGTGCCACCTGGTTCAGCACTGGTTGGCGCAACTTCCTGTGGTCGCATATGTTGACCTACTTTTTTGTTCACCCGGAATCCACCGAGCGCGAGCGCGCTTATGCGGTGAAAAACAGTGCTCCGTTAGTGTGGCAAGACAAACTGTATCTGCCTTTGTTGATCGGACTGAACTTCCTGGTGCCACTGGCTCTGGGCTTTTATTTGCAGGGTGTAGTTGGCGCTCTGTGTCTGCTGATGGCTTCCGTCGGCGGTTTTATCCTGGCCCAGCACAACACCTGGACTGTAAACAGCGTGACCCATATGTGGGGCTTTACCAAGGGTGCTTTCAGTTCTGCCAAGAACAACTACGTGTGGATGGGTCCGATGGGTGAAGGTAATCATCACGCCGATCACCACGATTTTGGCCGCGACTACCGCAACGGCTTTGGCTGGTCCGGTTGGCTGTTGGACCCGACGCGCTATGTGATTCTATTACTCAATGGACTCGGCTTGGTCAAAGGCCTGCAGCGCGCTACCAAAAAGCAAGAGGCAGAGATTATTGCCCGCCGCAAATTGAATCAGGCACAGGCCCGCACACAGAGCCCATTGTGGCAGAAATGGGAAAACAAACTGGAGGCATTGCGCAGCGATTGGGTCGAGGCCACCTCACGTTGGGAAGCCTTCAAGGCTGAGAAGATCAAGCTAGAATCCGTTTCTCTGCCGACCATTGAACTGCGCGAGCGTATGCATCGTATTAAAGTGGAAATGGAAGTGGCAAAACGTGCAATGCGAGCTCGTCGACAGGCATTTTTCGATGCGCTCTACGAGATGCGCGCCGGACAGTTTGTGGCGACTTGAGGTCGAGTTGCCCGGTTGATTAAAAGGCTCCAGTTTGGAGCCTTTTTTGTTTCTATTGTGCGTACAGTCGTTTCTTTATTTCTGAATACCTCGGGAGTACATCCGAACCAACTGTTGGTCCCTCTGCCAGTGACTATCGGTGTTTCCCTCAAACGCCAGCCAATCCCCAAGCAGGGCCTGAATTCCTTGATCGAAGGTTTTCAGGGGCTCAGGGCTCAACGAATCCGGCTCAGTGGTATAGATACTTTCAGCCTGATTTATGAGCAATATGCTGCGCTCGGAAAACTCTTCGGACAACCGCTGAGCCTGAGCCCAGATGCAGGCTGCGAAGGCGCTGTAGGTCATAAAGGCCTCCGTCACACCGAACTGAGCTATAGGTCGCCGTTGAGGCAGGTCCGACTTTGTCGCCACAACATTTTCAAAACTGGCTCTGCCCTGCGACAGGTCGGGTAGCATCTTGGGCGCTGCTTTAGCCGTCAGGGTCAGGCCGGGACTGTCATAGCCAACCAGGCAGTAACGGGCCTGTTCTCCACGGCCCGCCTTTACAATCAATGCAGAAATACTATCGCAGGCCGCGATCCAGGTTTTGTGCCCTTGCAGAATCAGCTGACCCTCGATTTCTTTCCAGGTAACGCCTGGAAGCGGGTTCTCGCGACTGCGATCTTCGGAGACGGCGAATGTCAGCCAGTGCTGATCACGGAGATCGCGGGGCAGTTCAAAACAGTGGCGAATGGCTCCTTGATAACCCGCGATGAATACCCAGGCGAGACGGTCGGCTTGCAGCCCCCCGGCAACGGCTTTCAGAAATGGAGAATTTATGTTGCCAGTTGCGGCTTGCCAGCGACTGAGATATTCAGCTTCGCTGTTCGTGGATTCAAATGCAGTGTGGCTATCTAGTAGAGTATTGAGACTCATCGTTTGCTCGCTGCCAGCAGGACAAATTTTTTATTGGATGCCACGGTACGGCAATTGCCGAACAGGCGCTTTAGCTTGGCGTGGTACTGCAGGTGCCGATTCCCTATCACCCAGAGTTCAGCGCCACTTTTAAGTACGCGATGTGCATCTTTGAACATCTGCCAGGCGATATGATCGCCGACCACCTGTTTCTGGTGGAATGGCGGATTATTCAATACCAGATCGGTCGATTCAGAAGCGCTGGCGCTTAGACCGTTATCCAGCTGAAAACTGAGAGTATTGTTGTCGCCCAGTATGCGCTCGGCGTTTTCACGCGCGCTGTCCAAGGCCATATGGGATTCATCGCAGAATACGATCTCGCTGCCGGGTTGCTGATTACCTGCCAGAATGCCCAGCAGACCATTGCCACAACCGAGATCCACAATGCGCTCAGACTTGGGTAGTTGTTCTATGTGCTCCATAAAAAAACGGGTGCCGATATCCAGCTTGGCTCGCGAGAAGACATTGGCGTGATTGCTGATCGTCCAGCCGGTTTCATTTAGCGTGTAGTTGCTGGGGTAGGGGGATTGCCCCTGCCAATGCTCCGGATTCGGCTCGCAGAAGATCAGACGGGCCTTCTTTTTTGCCAGCGATGTTGTGGTGGTTCCCAGGATTTTCTCAAACAATGCCAGAGTGCTGGTGTGAATTTCCCTGGCCATAGCCGCGCCGATAATACGTGTTTTCGGGTGGATGACCGCACGCAGTCGATACAGCTGGTCCTCCAGCAGGGCCAGTGTCTTTGGAATCTTTATCAGTATCCAATCTACTTTACCCGTGGGGCTGCTGAGACTGTCTAGCTGTTGCAGGTCTGCTTCGGGCAGTTGGTTATGTTGCCAGTTGCGACGACAGCCCTCTTCATTGAGGAAGGAATCGTTGATGCTGGTAGGCGACCAGCAGTGCAGTGGCAGTGCCAGGCCACCAAACTGATCGTTCACCAGCAGTATCTTATCGTCTGCGCCGGGGGTCTGCTGATGCAGGTGTTCGAGCAGGTATTGATCGGCGGCATCCCAGGCCCGCAGTGGAGATTTATCGCCAACTTCGGGGAAGCGTTGTAACTGATAGTCGCCAAACGGGGATTGGAAGAGAGTGGAGTCCGAACTCATGAAGGATGATTGCCTTGGATAAAAACAGGCGTCATCATAGCGCCAGAGAGCGCTCGTGGCGATGTTCGCAACGGCCCAATTCAGAGAATAATAACGACAAATGAAATTCTGGACTGACACAAGTATTGCCTGTTGGCGTCGGCAGTTTTGCCTGTCCTTGCTAATGTTTATGGCCAATCCCGGCAACGCTGCTGGTGAGATGGAATACACCGAGGATCAGGTGCGCAGACACGAAGGGCTGCTCTACCTGAAAGGCAGCGATCAGAAACTCAACGGCGTGCTGGTCGCCAAAGGCTACCGGCGTCAGGTCGCCAATGGCGAATTCCATGGTCTGACTATCTTTTATTGGCCCGATGGCGGTATCAAGAACGAAACCCAATTCAGGCACAATGCGGCTCATGGCTCGGTCCGGTGGTATTACCGCAATGGTCAGTTATCCTATGTTGGCAGTCGCTGGTACGGACGTGAACACGGCCAGAAAGCCTACTGTTATGACGAGCAGGGTCTCGAACTCGAGCGCTGCACCCGCAATGCCATGACCGGCGGTGAGCATCCATAAATCATGAGTCAGCTGCTGGTCGCCGCCCTGGCGTTTGCCCTTTCCCAAGTGCTCCTGAGCATTATTCTGTTATTGCGCAGCGGTCAGAGCCGCAGTATTCAGGCGCGCCTGTTTCTGGTGTTCTTGTTTGGTGTATGTGGTTACTTGCTAACGCCCTTGATTACGGACCCCGTTGGTTTACTTTGGATCAGTGCGCTGCAGACTGTGGCACCGGGAACCTTCTGGCTGTTTTCGGCAAGCCTGTTTGACGACCATTTTCGGCTGCGCCCCTGGAAGGTTGGCGTTGTTGCACTGACCGTTCTAATGCCCTTTATTGGTACTTTGATCAAGCTATCTGGTGGGCAAGTACCGCATTGGTTTTTCTATGCGCTGCCTCAGGGGATTGAGTTTGCATTGCTGGCGATGGCCTTGGTTGAGGTGGTGCGCTGTTGGCGCGAGGACCTGCTGCAGTCGAGGCGAAATCTACGCCTCTGGTTTGCAGGGTTTGGAGGTACTTACTTACTCGGGATGCTGCTGATGCGGGAGCTGTTGTTTCCCGGCGAGCCCTGGTTGGCGGTGTGGCAATACGTACCCGCTGGCGTGGCCCTGCTGGTGGTTAACGTGTTGTTACTGCAACTGCGCGGGGGCGTGTTTTTTGTGGCGGCTGAGGGCGGGGCACTATTGGCAGCAGAGCCAGAAGCTGAGCCTTACCCGGCACAACCATCTGACACGCAATCCAAGCCTGCCGAGGTGGTGGCTCCGGAGATTCTTAGTAAGCTCG
>Ga0256829_1003291_pt1 | contig 11320 bp, 13 predicted proteins | sample 131447metaG_FD_185979 | JGI IMG/M metagenome (GOLD analysis project Ga0256829, IMG submission 185979) | Hydrothermal vent microbial communities from Lau Basin, Pacific Ocean - 131-447 | ecosystem: Environmental > Aquatic > Marine > Hydrothermal vents | place: Pacific Ocean: Lau Basin | collected... | reverse complement strand
CCTATCCCAATCACTGCTGAGAGTGTTGAGAGTAGTAAAATGATTTTATTGAGTAAGAGTCTATTCATTATTTAACCTTTTTCATTTTATTTTTTTGCCTAAGAAATAAAACTTTGCCGTTGTGATAATGGCAAAGCTCACAACAAAGAGAATCAGTGCCAAATAGTACATAGAACTCATTTCCAAATCTTCTGCTTCTGCAAAGTTATTTGCAAGCAATACAGGGATGGACGTAGTAGGGTCTGTTATTTTATCTACAGTGTGCATCACCGAACCGATAAGGAAGGCTACTGCCATCGTCTCACCAAGTGCACGTCCAAGTGCCAAGATAATTGACCCAATAATCCCACCTTTAGAGTATGGCATAATGACATCTTTTATCACCTCGAACTTCGTAGCGCCCATAGCATAGGCTGACTCTTTGAGTACAGAGGGCGTGGTGTTCATAGAATCACGCGTAATCGCCGCCATAAAAGGGATAATCATAATGGCTAACACAATACCTGCAGTTAGCAGCCCTACTCCATTCCCACCAAATGTAGCCTGTACAATGGGTGCAAAGTAAAACAGTCCCCACATACCGTAGATAATACTCGGAATTGCTGCTAAAAGCTCAATAGCTATAGAGACGGGTTTGGCAACATTAACAGAGGCAATTTCAGTAAGAAAAATGGCTATCCCCATTGCAAGTGGTGTCGCTATGACCATCGCAATGAGCGTACTAAGGAGTGTACCGATGATAGGAATATACCCACCAAAGATACCTCCTTCATCATCTTCTCCGGGTTCCCATTGTTCTGTCCATAAAAAATCAAACCCAAATTCATGCATAGATTCTTGTGCATAGGTAAAGAGTATGGCAAAAATACCTACAAGAATGAAAAAGGAGAGTGTTGCTGAAAAAAATGAGAAATTTCTAAAGAGTTTACCACCCATGTCTTGCCTTCATATTTATTTGAGGCGATTGTACTCATAAGTGGTAACATTTTGGTAACTATTAGAAGAGGTAACTTTTTATTTTATTTTTTTAGTTTCCCAGTATCCTCTAATAGCATCTTTTGTAGTCGCTGGAAGTGGTACATATCCTAAGTCTGCTGCTGCTTTGTCACCATGAGTGTATGCCCATTCCATAAATGCTGTGACTTCTTTATTTGTTTCAGCTTTTTCTGATGGTAAAAGAAGGAATGTCGCCGCTACGATAGGGTAAGAAGTCGCACCTGCTGGGTCACCGATGACTGCATAAAAGTCTTTTTCTGCTGTCCATGAAGCATATTTTGCAGCATCTTGGAAAGAGGGTACTGTTGGGTTAATGAAGTGACCCTCTTTGTTCTCAACCTGTGCTGCTGGAAGACCAAGTTTTGTTTTGTAAGAGTACTCAATGTAACCGATAGACCCTTTGATTTGTTGGATATTTGCCGATACACCTGAGTTAGATTTACCTGCAACTACTTTTGTTGCTGTCCATGTTGGCTTTTTACTTACTTTAAATGCTTCGTCAATTTTGTTAAGGAAGTATGTAAAGTTAAATGTTGTACCTGATTTGTCTGCTCTTACACAAGTAGTTATCGCTTCGTGTGGCAATTTAAGTCCTGCATTGTCTTTAGTGATGATAGCATCATCCCAGAAACTTGCTTTTCCTGTAAAGATCGCATCAATGGCTGCACGGCTTAGTTTAAGCTCACCATCTTTTACACCATCAAGGTTATACGCAAGTACGATAGAGCCGACTACTGTTGGGAACATGTAAAGTTTGTTTTTTGCTAATTTCTCAGGCTTTAATGGTTTATCTGACCCTGCAAAATCTACCATTCTTTTTTTGATAGATTTAATCCCGTCACCTGAACCAGTTGGTGTATAGTTTACTTTTTTTCCTGTTGCCTTAAAATACTCAGCTGTCCAAGCTTTATATACCGGACCAGGGAAAGATGCCCCTCTACCTTTAAGGTCAGATGCGTGTACTGCTGTAAGTGCTACTGATGCTACAACTGCTGTTGTGACAAGTTTTTTGAATGTCATGTTATTTTTCCTTTTAGAAAAGTGTGATATCCGATTGGATTGTGCGAAGTATAGAATAAGTTGGAAACATTTTGATTACAATTGTGCGATGATGGGGTAACTATTTTTTCTTTCTGAAAAGGTGGTAATGTTCTTTTTTGCAAAGTGTTTCTATGTAGTCTTCTTCTACACGTTTTGCATTTTTCCATATACCAGAGGGTAAACGTACTTCCAGTTTATTTTTATCTCTGAACTTAATAATCTTTTTTGCAGAGAGTATTTTCTCAATGGGCGAAAAATCTTCTTTACTCAAATCAATATCTTTTTTGTAAAAAATAGTTTGATTTTTAAAAAATCCCCAATTAGGGATTCCCTCTTCTGTATAGGCTATCTGATAGTCATTTTTAAATTCCACCATAACTTTATAATGACTCTCATCAAACACCTCAACTATCTTCCCTTTCCCAAAAATGAGATCATAGACTTTTCTGCCTGTTTTTGCTTTTTTAAAATATGCCATTTATACGCCTATGTATCTTTTTCTTTTTGACTCTTTCATGAGATGTATATCTACCAATATAAAGCCATCTATGCAGTAGTTAAAATGTTTGTCGTATCCAAAATCCATAAATTGGACACCTCCTGCCTCACACACTTCTGCGTACTGTTTATACAGAGTAGGGATAGTAAAGCCCATATAGCTAAGCTCCTCTTTTAAGACTCTTTGGTCAGCACGATAGTCTGTACCACAAAAAACATCTCTACAGTAATTTTTCATCTGTTTGTTCATCTTGTAGGGTGCTTTGTGGCGTACCATTTTCCCAGTTGCACCAAAATAGTGACTGTAAAAATAGATAAGCAGTGCTTTAGCCGGCGCAGTAAAACTGTCACTTAGGCTTACTGGACCAAAGAGGTATCGTACTTGCGGATGCGCTTTCACATACGCACCAATACCCTGCCAAAGATAGTCTAAGGCTCTGGAGTTCCAGTACTTTGGCTGCACAAAACTTCTACCAAGCTCCAATCCCTGTTCGAGATAGCCCTCAAAAGTATCATCGAAATCAAACAGTGTATGCGTATAGAGTCCTTCCATGCCAAACTCTTCAACTATCTCTCTACACTCACCAATACGGTATGCCCCAGCTATCTCCAACGCCTCTTCATCCCAAATAATGATGTGTTTGTAGTAAAAGTCATAACTGTCAATATCTCTTTTTTCTCCTGAGCCTTCGCCCACATGACGAAAACTCATCTCTCTTAATCTCCCTATCTCTTTGATGACAGCATTTTCTACAAAACTTTCATAGAGTATGATTGTTTTACCATCTGTGGTTTCACCAAGAATCTCCCCCTCTTTCAGTTCTGTTTTTATGTCTATAGGTGCTTCTGCCAAAGAGATGCCCTTTTGTACATTCAAAAGATTTTTCTTTCCCTTAGCCACACGGTAAAAGTGTTTTCTAAGAAGTTTAACTACCTCTTTTTGAGGGAGGTTCAACTTACTATATCCCTCATACGGTATTAGGTTACCTATAGTAAATGTTATCTCTTTGCCTTTTGCTTTAAACATTTCGTGTGGTAGCGTAGCCGTTGCCCATGAACGGTTTAGCATCGAAAGCAGATAAAACCCTTTAGAGTTTTTCGCATTCATATGTATGGGTAAAATAGGCGATTGTGTTTTAGACGCTATCTTATAAAAGCCCGATTTCCATGCGGTATCTCTTACCCCATTTGGTCTGGCACGGCTCACTTCCCCTGAAGGAAATATAATCACCGCTTCTTCATTCTCTAAAGCATTATAAATGGACTCCAGTGTTTTTTTGGTTGTTTTGCCTGTCAAGTTGTCTACAGGTATGACCAGTTCTTGAAGATTTTCAAACTGTCCTAAAAATGCATTGGCTACGATTTTGATATCTTTTCGTACATCTTTAAGTAGATGCAGGAGTGTCATAGCATCCAATGCACCCAAAGGATGATTGGCGATGATAACAACACGCCCATACGCAGGTATGCTATCCATCTGCTTTTTATTTATCTTGATACCTACATCAAAATACTCTACTACAGACTCTACAAAACTAAACGTATCTTTATGAGCATTTTGTTCTAAAAAGGTATTGATTTGATTTTCATGAAACAAACTCTTTACCGTAGAGAAAAGAAGTTTTTTAGCCAAACTAGGCAAGTTTTCTACCGTTGGATAGTGGTGAATTAAATAATTTTCTACACTTAGCTGTTGCATTAGGCTATCCTGTAAAGTGCATTGATGTGTATAAGAAAATGCTCTTTTACTGCCTTTACTTTTTTATGTGCCCCAAAGAGTTCTTCGACAAGTTCCCACTCTTCATAAATAATCTCCAGAGCTTCCTGTTCTTCTATGCCAAAAGCTTTGGCTAAGTGTTTTGCTAATTTTGCTAGTTTTTTTTCTGAAATCATTTCTCTATCAGACATACTATGCTCCATTTCATTAAGATAACAAATCCTAATAAAAAAGAATAACACGCTGGAAACAATAGGGTAACAAACGATAACATGAATAGAGAGAAAAGAGAACGCCAACAGAAAGGTAAAGTTACCTTTCTAGTATGGCAAGGGGAAACACACGAATACTTATGCTACTTTTTTAATGGCTTTTTTTGCTGCTTTTTTTGCTACTTTTTTCTTAGCAGGTGCTTTTTTAAGTACTATTTTAGTCACTTTTTTAGTGACTGCTTTAGCATTTTTCTTTTTTACTACTTTTTTAGCGACTGCTTTTTTTGTTGCTTTAGAAACAACACCTTTTACTGTTTTCTTTTTTAATACTTTTGCCATATTGGCTCCTTTAAAATAATTTTTTACTTACTATTAGTAATAAGTTATAGTGATTATATATGTTTTAATCTTAATAATGTATAAAATTATAGATTTTCACTATAATATATGGTATTATCCTATTATAGATACCCTAAATTAATATAACAAAGGATTGTTGTGACGTTTATAGAATTTAAAAAAATGTTACTCGATGCAGAAATCAGTTTACCCAAATTTGCAAAACTTATTCAAGTCAGTGAAAAAAATATTCAATCTTACAAAAAAAAGGGGGAAGTACCCAATGCCATCGCTGTTGCAGTCACATGTTTCGCAAAAATGCATCATACAGGATTGGATTATCGATCGATGATTGAAGCATTGTCCTTAGAACCAAAAACAAAAAAAGGTGCAGGTTTTGGGAAAAAAGAGAAAATAAAATAGAGTTTAAAGCTCTTTCTAGACAATCAAGGGAGCCATCTGGACATAATGGTGCATTATAGGGAAGGGGTGAAAGTACTATGTGAACAAACGTAATATACAAAAGGAACGTTGATAGTTCCAGTATGGCTCTCTTGATTGCCTGTAGTCATTATATTCTAATTTGATAACATAATGACTACAGGTGCAACGTGCCTAAATAAGCTTATACCCAATACCCCACACAGGAACAAAATACTCTTTTTCGCCCTTTGGATCTATCTTTTTCTTCAGCCTATTCATTGCCACATTGATGGTTTTGTCATGAAATCTAGCACTGTCATCACCCCATACCTCATCACGTAGGAAATCTCTATCGAGTGCCTGATGTGCATTTTTGACAAAGGTATGTAGCAGTCTAAATTCTAAGTTGGTCAATTCAATACTTTCTTCACCTATACGCAATGTATGTTGCTGTAAATCAAGTACCATATCTCTAAACTTCATTTTATCACTAGCGGTAGCCCCACTACGTCGTAAGAGTGCTTCTACTCTCACCAAAAGTTCCTTTGATGAGAAGGGTTTTGTCATATAGTCATCACCACCAGACTCAAAACCTTCAACAAGGTCACTCTCTTTGTCTCTGGCAGTGAGGAACATCACAGGTATATCATAGCCAATGTCACGCATCTGCGCTACAAAATCACTACCCTCTACCCCAGGAAGATTTCTATCTACTATCATCAAGGAAGGATTTTCCTCTTCTAAAAACTGCTCAACATTGTCTGTAGAAAGAAAGCCCATGACAGAGTAACCCGCTTTTTCCAAATGGTACTCAATCAGTTCTAAAATATCTGATTCATCTTCTATAACAACAATTTCGATATCTTTTTTTTGGTTAATATTTTGCATGCTATATCATAGTATGCTTTGATAACATTTTGATTACAAACAAAGTAGAGTAAGGAGAGAAGATAAAGCAACCAAGTAAATAGTAAAAAAGGGAAGAAGTATATCTTGGTTGCTTGAGTGAAGTATAACACTTTTCAAAATATAGGGTAAGGTCATTTTGAAAAACTTTTTTTTCTCAAAATGACCACCTCACTATACTGCAAAACCTTTAATTACATAAAAGATAATCGCAGAAAGTATCGCAGCCGCAGGCACAGTAATAACCCATGCCGCAACAATTTTCTTCACCATGCCACGCTTCACATAGTTTTCACGAAGCGAACGTTTGAGGCTTTTCACTCTTTTTTTCTGTGCTTTATGTGCCTCAATAAGTTCTAACTTTTTAGTAGCATCTTCATTACTACATGCTTCTAGTTCTACTTTTAATGCACGTTGTTTGTCTGATTCTACCTGTAGTTTCTCTTGCTTTTCATCCATCTTTTTAGAGTCTAGCCACTCACGTAAAAACCCTACACCAAACACAGCACCTACAGCAATGTGCGTAGAAGAAACAGGCAATCCAAGCTGAGAAGCGATAATCACCGTAATCGCAGCAGCCATCATAATGGAAAATGCTCTCATAGGGTCAAGCTCTGTAATCTCAGAACCCACTGTCTTAATGAGTCTTGGTCCAAAAAGTGCAAGCCCTACAGAGATACCCAAACCACCAACAACCATTACCCATAAAGGAATGGCTGCTTTTTTAGAGATAGAAAGATTTACCAGTGCATCATTTACCGCAGCCAATGGTCCTACGGCATTGGCAACATCATTCGCACCATGCGCAAAAGAGAGGAAGATGGCTGCAAAAACTAAGGGAATACCAAATAAGATATTGATATCTGCTCTTGCATTATCCATACCAGAGATCTTCGCTACAATTTTTGGCTTTATAATGAAGTATGTTACGATTGCCCCAACGATACCAAAGGCAAGTGCTATACCGATAGTAGGTTTTTTAGTCTGTGGTAAGAAAGTTAACATAGTAGTCAAGTCATGCCATACATGCTTCAACCCCTTAAGCGTAAGATACGTAATAAACGCAGCAGCCATCACGGCAATCAAGATAGGTACTAGCTTTTTAGCCGCACCCAACTTGTCTTCCTTGTAAACAATTTGAGATTTGATGATGTAGAGGAAAATCGCAGCAATCACACCACCAAGCACAGGAGAGATAACCCATGAAGCAGCTATCTTACCCATGGTTCCCCATGAAACGATAGCAAAACCACCCGCAGCGATACCTCCACCAAGCACACCACCAACGATAGAATGCGTAGTAGAAACTGGGGCTTTAAGCCATGTCGCAAGGTTGAGCCAAAGTGCCGCTGCAAGTAGTGCTGCTGACATAGCATAGACAAAGAGCATCGGGTCACCACCAAATGCCGCAGGGTCGATGATACCTTTCTTAATGGTACCAACCACATCACCACCAGCAACCAATGCACCCATCGCTTCAAAGATAGCCGCGATAACGATAACCCCTGTCATCGTAATGGCACCAGAACCGTATGCTGGTCCTACATTATTTGCTACATCATTTGCCCCAATGTTCATCGCCATATAGGCACCAAATACTGCTGCAAGTACTAAAAACCCACCGTGTGTTGCTTGTCCTATAATGCTATTTGCATAAAAAGCCACTGCTACGGCGAACCCAGCACCGATAATCATTTTAAACGTATTGTTCATCTATTTTTCCTTCAATAATATATGGTTGGAATTATAGAGAAAAAGTATTACAATTTTGTTACCAAAGTGTCAACGTAGACGGTGAGGGAGTTTTTTGAAGAGAGGACAGGCAGTATGCCTATCCTTTAAGAGAGAAAATAGTGAGAGAGTTGCTTACCAATTTATCTCAGCAGTAAGCATAAATGCATCAAATTTATTTTTACCACTTCCTGCATAATTAAAACCATCTTTTGGGTTATAATGTTTCCCATTGAGGTACCATGTTACATTTTTATTTTGTTCCCAAGCTACACCATAAAGAAAATGTTCTATATTTGCATTTGCTACTATATTTGCAGGATCTTTTGCTGTCCATTTGTCATATCTTGCAAAGAGGTCATATTTATAATCTTCACCAAATCTATAGTCCGCATTGACAGAATATCCATGTCCATTATGGTGCATTCTATTGCTAACAGGATTAGCTATAATATTATTTGTATTATCTGCAATATTATATTGTGCAGAAACCAAGAATGATGGTGTGTTGTAAACTGTATGAAAACCATAAATTTTATAGGTTTGATTGTTATTTAATGCATTTTTTACATTATACTGACCCCAAAATGAAGCATCAAAATAGGTTGATTTACGTGCATGACGTTTTTTATCTCCATTTCCTAGAAATGCTGCTGTTAAACGCCACTCTGCTGAAAGACCTGCTCCATTATCGGATGAATGGTAACCTTCACCATTGAAAAGTCCTAGTTCAGAAGTAAAGTATGGTGTTTTTGTTTTAAAGTTTACACCCATGTCTGCTGAGTTTGTTAAATCTGCACTTTCTTTTGATTCTGTAAATGTTTTATCTACTGCACGATGGTACCAACCTTGATGCTCTTCGTAGTCTAACCATGGTCTGTGTGATTGACCGACTTCAACGCCTGTGTACGGTAAGACATCATTCAAATAAAGATAAGCGTACTTAAATCTTAATGTATTGTCTCCGTTTCCAGTTGTTTCATCTAGGGTTACACGTAAATAACTTTTTGGGTCATCAAAAAGGTATGCTTTTACCTGTAGGTAATTACGACGCATTTCAAAATTATTGGTAGATGACGTTCCAGTTGCTTTTTTAGAAACAAATCCTAAATAATGCTGTCCAGAAAACTTCAACTTAGATGTTTTAGCAAATACAGGTGTTGCCTTAGTGTATTTTTTCTCTAAAACTTCTACTTTTTCTTCAAGAGATGCTATTTTGTCTTGTTCTTTTTTACTTGTCACTACATGCTTAGAAGATGATCTTTTCTTGTGTGTAGACTTTTTATGTGCTTTAAGTTGTTTGTTCTCAGCTTCTACTTTAGCAAGACGCTGACTCATTTGTTTCATCATCGCTTTCATTTCTGCGATATCAGAACCTGTATCTGCACTTGCTCCAGTAAGTGCTAACGTTGTAATGGCGACTGTTGAGAGAATGATTTTTTTCATTTTCTATCTTCCTTGTTTTAATTTATGCCGGAAGTATAGAAAAAATTGGTTACAGATTGGTTACAGTGATTCTGTAAGTTAGAAAAGAGAGTAATGAGGGAATTTATCCCTCTTCTGGATACATATTATGCTTGGCACCTTTTTCATTTAAAAATTCTATCATTTTTTTCTGCCCAAGCTTTTTGGCATAGTCTTTAGGAGACATGCCTGCTCTATCTACTGCATCTAGCTCTCCACCTGCATCAAGCAGTAGCTGCATCATCTCCATATCTGAAAAACATGCTGCTAGCATCACAGGGGTGATACCAGACTTACGTTTCGTAGTATTGAGCTCAAACCCTTTATCGATACAAAACTGTATCACATCTTTACGTCTAAACTTAATCGCCATATCTAAAGCAGAGACACCATCTGAGTCTGTTTCCATAAGTTCTACACCATTTTCTAGTAAAAGTTCTATCATCTCTAAAGAAGCACGTTTACGTATGGCATAAAAGAAAGGAGAAATCTCATCATAATCATCCAACTCATACTCTTCGCCTATAAGGATAGGTTTATTGACATCTATGCCTTCTTTAATCAGTGATTTCATTTTTGCAACAGAGTCATTCTCTATTGCTTCAGTTACTGGGTTCATATACACTCCTCGTGTTACCATTTTGTTATGGTTATATAATAGTATTACACTATCTCATATGAGATAATACTAATTGAACCCTTTGAATAACCTAGACATTCACAATGGGCTTTACAAATGTAAGATTGTGCAAGAGATTTATGAGTCCTAGCCATAGCTAAGACGAAGTAAATATCTTGTGCAAGATTGCGTTTGTAAAGCCCACCCAAAGGGCAGCTCTAGCTTTCGCCTATGCGTTGTTACTCTTTTTTGACTTAGCTAAAGCTAGGACTGCAAAAGAGTGCCTAGCCTAGACAAAAGCTAGGGCTGTTGTGAACGCCTAGGTTATTCAAAGGGTTCAAGTGAAAGGAAAACGAGATGAAAATAAGTAAAATACTTCAAAAAGTAGTCAAAAAAGAAGGTAAACATTCATTGGTTGCTAAAACGGTTATCAAATATCAGAACTCAAAAGAGTTTCACTACCTCATCGATGTAAAAAAATAAATCTACGCTACTTTCCAAATGGGTTCATACTACCCATCGCTCCCATTGCCTGAGATTTTTTGTTCTCTTCTGCCATTTGATTGGCATCATTCATTGCCGACATAAGCAGTATCTGTAAATACTCCTTATCTTCCAACATCGTATCATCTATGTTTAAATCGATGACTTCTCCTGCACCATTGATAGTCACTTCAACCAATCCACCACCAGACTTGGCAGTAAACTGTACATTTTTAGCTTGTTCTTGTATCTCTTTGGCTTTGTCTTGCATCTGTGACATCATCTCCGACATCTTGCCCATATCAAAACCTTCAAACATAACTACTCAAGCCCTTCAAATTCTTGTTCTATGGCATTGTCATCGTCAAGTATTACGATTTTTGGTTTATGCGCATCTGCTTCTTTTGCATCCATACTTGCATACGCGATGATAATAATCTTATCACCTTTATGCACTTTACGCGCGGCTGCACCATTGAGACAGATGTCACCTTTTCCACGTTCACCAGAGATGATATACGTCGAAAAACGCTCACCATTATTAATGTTGACAATATCAATCTTCTGCCCTACACGCATATCGACAGCATCAAGTAAATTTTGATCTATCGTAATTGAACCTACATAATTGAGGTTAGCATCGGTAACAGTAGCTCTATGTAATTTAGAATAAAGCATCGTGATGTTCATAATCATTCCTATATTGTAAATCTACTTTTTACAGTAATTATTTGGGATTATAGCAAAATCCCACCTATATCTTTATTATACTGAAAATTGTGAAATAAAAGTGAGTTGTAGAGTCTAGTAAATAGAACCCTACAAAGAGGGTTGAATTAAAAATTATCTCGCTACAGAAGCAGGAGAGATAGGCTCACCCCATACTTCATC
>Ga0256829_1003290_pt1 | contig 11321 bp, 9 predicted proteins | sample 131447metaG_FD_185979 | JGI IMG/M metagenome (GOLD analysis project Ga0256829, IMG submission 185979) | Hydrothermal vent microbial communities from Lau Basin, Pacific Ocean - 131-447 | ecosystem: Environmental > Aquatic > Marine > Hydrothermal vents | place: Pacific Ocean: Lau Basin | collected... | reverse complement strand
GGGAGCAAATGCTCAATGATTTTAAATTGCGCTTTTGTAATTTCCATAGGCGCTGATTTTATCAAATTTAGTGTGAACAGGCCCTAGTACGCATGCATGAGGTTTGCGCTTTTTTGCGAGAATGACGGCGTACTGGTAAGGAAGTCTGTATTCGTTTTCATTGGCTCACTTTTTGCATTTTCCCATTTAAGAGTACCGTCAAGATTATTTTTGACGCATGGATTAATGTAACTTGAGAGAGTCCTATGGCTTCCGATTTACTGGGCATTGCAGTCACCGGCTTAAAAACCAGCCAAGCTCAGATAAGCACTACCGGGAATAATATTACCAATGCCAGCAAAGAAGGCTATACGCGCCAACGAGTGGATTTGGGTACTAACCCAGCCTTGTATACGGGTGCGGGTTATGCCGGTTCCGGCGTGCATGTTGAAAGCATTAAGCGTCTCTCAAATCAATTTCTTACTACCCAGATTCGACTGGATACCACAGCCTATAGTGAGCTGAATTCGTTTAATCAGAAAGTGAGTGAAATTGACAAGCTTCTATCGAACGAAGCCGTCGGTCTTTCCGGTGGTTTGAGCAGCTTCTTCAAGTCACTCCAGGCAGCTACCGACGACCCAACTTCGATTCCCGTAAGGCAATTGATTCTGGCGCAGTCCGACGTACTGTCTCAGCGCTTTAACAGTCTCTACGGTCGCTTTACCGAGACCAACAATATTATCAATCAGGAGTTGGGCGCGACGGCGACCGTTGTGACTTCGCTTTCGAAATCGCTGGCGAATCTGAATGCGGCAATTGTGGATGCACAAGGAGTTGGCAGCGGTGCTGTGCCTAATGATCTCCTTGATGAGCGGGAGGAAACTCTGCGTCAACTTTCTGAATTGGTGTCAGTAACAACTTTCGAGCAGGACGACGGTGCGGTCAATGTTTTCATTGGCAAAGGTCAGCCCTTGGTTATCGGCGAGGTTGCGACTGAGGTTAGAGCCGTCTCCGGTCAAGGTGATCCCAATCGCCATGATATAGCGTTTGTCTCAGAGGGTCGCGAGCAGATCATCACCGCGGAGATCAGTGGTGGTGCATTGGGTGGCTTGTTGGACTTTCGGGACAACGTTCTCGATCGTTCGTTTAACGAACTGGGACGAGTCGCTCTGGCGATTTCTCAGACCATCAATGATCAGCAGGAAATAGGTCTGGATCTCAATGGCAACTTTGGTGTGCCTTTGTTCGGTGACATCAACGAACGGAATTCCATGCTGGACCGAGTAACTTCGGACAAGACCAATGCCAATCCTCCAGATCGCGTTGTCAGTGTCGAAATCACAGACGCGACCTTGCTTGAAAACTACGATTATACGCTGAGCCTGTCTGGAACCGGGCCGGATGCTTTTGAATTGCGTCGCATCCCGGAAGGTACTCTGGTGCATTCAGGAGGGCTTTCCGCACAAAGACCAACGTCGATAGAATACGGTGGTTTCAGTATTAGCGTGGAAGAGGGCTCTTTCGCTGACGGTGACAAGTTTCGCATTATGCCTACGCGCAATGCATCTCGTGATGTCAGTGTGGTTGCCACTTCACCGGAAGTGTTGGCCTTCGCGCTACCGGTAACAACCAGCAATAGTTTAGCAAATTCGGGCACTGGTGAGATATCCCAAGGTGATGTACTTGCTACCAGAGATCCGCAGACTGGAGAATTGCTGCCGGCATTTGCCGATCTTGGCAAACTGTCTCCGCCACTAGTGGTTCGCTTTACGTCTGAAACCACCTACGACATTCTGGATGCCTCCGACCCCGCGAATCCCAAGAGTCTGGTGCCACCCATTGAGAATCAGACGTTTATTCCAGGAAAAAGTAACAGTATTTTCCCTTCAGAGCCCGGGCAAACCATTGTAGCCAGCGATGGTTTCAACAGTAATCGAATTCCAAGACAGACAGAGATCGTTAGCGGTGGCGTTGGAACTCAAGCTCCTAATACGATTCTGGATGAGCAGCTAACGATTACTTATAGAGATCCCGCTACTGGTGTAGAAAGTCGGCAGCCGGCTCTGGTGATTAATCAGGGCGATAGTGCTCAGCTGATTGCCGCGCAATTATCGAGTCGTTCAGGGGTAACAGCGAGTGCCTACACAGAAACTCAGATTCGAGTGGTGGATAATGGCGCTGCGGGTGCGACAGATTTCACTCTGTACCTTAATGGGATCAATATTAATGATGAACTGGCCATCCTGCTCTCCCCGCAGACAGTACCGGTTCCCGTTACCAACGATCTGATAGCCGATGCGATCAATAGCAGCGGCGCGCTTAAAGCTCAGGACATAGCAGCGGTAAGTAATGGCGACAGTATCAAGATTACTGCGCGTAGTGGAGTCAACCTGGCTTTTGCCGTGGAGGGTGACAATGGTCCCGCCGGTGATTTTATTGAAATAAAGGGTGACCTGACGCCAATTGCTCGAACCACCCAGGTGGTTACCGGTGGTGTCAACCTGGACGCTGGCGGTCCAAACAACTTTGTGATCGACTTGTTCGATGGCCCCAACGGCATCAGTAATCCTAAAACCATCAATATTCAGGGCTCTTTCACTGACCCTGAGTCGCTTATTTCCTATCTCGAGAACGAAATCAATATTGCCTACGACGTACCTGGTAAAGTTGATATAGAACTGCGAGATGATGGCACGTTGAATTTTGTCAGTACCAGTAGTAGACCACAAACACGCATGCAGATTGTCTCTGCGGGACCTTCCGATCCCTTGGGATTGGCGGCTGCGGTGAGTGAGAACGTTATTCAGCCCACCGATATTCTGAGAGTAGAAGGCACGGGTGCCGTTGGCGCAGTCAATGCTGCCACAGTGGGCGGCGATGTTACTGTGACTCTGGAAGATGGGTTCTCCCTAACGTCGGATTCTATTCACGCAGGAAACCTGTTTAAGCCAGAACCACAATCTTATTCGAAGTTTACCGGGTATACCTTTGAAATCAGTGGTAACCCGGATGCAGGTGATGAGTTCTTCGTAAGCTTTAACGAAGATGGTGTGTCCGACAACCGCAATGCGTTGAAATTCGGCGAGCTTGAATCGAGCCAGCTAATTGGTGGTAATGCGTCCTTTCAGGAGTCCTATGGAAACCTGGTGGAATTCGTTGGAACTCTGGCCGGGGAATCCAAAATTAATAAAGAGGCCGCCAAAGAAATTCTCGATCAATCCACTGGACTGAGAAATTCCATATCCGGAGTCAATCTGGATGAGGAGGCAGCAGATCTGATTCGCTTCGAATTGGCTTATAACGCGTCATCGAGAATTGTAAGTATCGCACGCGAGTTATTTAACTCATTGTTAAGTGCGTTTTGATCTAGGAGTATCACTATGAGGCTTTCATCACTTCAGACGTTCCTTACCGGTACTTCGCAAATCGTCGATTTAACCAGTCAGGTGAATCGCACTCAGGAGCAAATTTCTCAGGGTACTCGTATTTTAACCCCTGCGGATGATCCCGTAGCTTCCAACCAGATCCTGAAGCTCAATCAGGAAAATGTGATTCGCGATCAGTATATGAGTAATATCACGCTCCTTGATAGCCGCCTGCAGTTGGAAGAGAGTGTTCTCAATAGCGTGAACGAAAATCTGATTCGCTTGAGGGAGCTAACTATTCAGGCCAACGACGGTGCATTGACCACCGACGATCGCCAGGCCATCGTCTCAGAGCTTAAGGTGAGACAAAATGAACTGGCAGATTTGATGAACACCAAAGACGCCAGTAATGAGTTTCTGTTTTCGGGATTCAAAGGATCGACGCAGCCATTCGTAAGTAATGGCTCAGGGAATTACACCTATCAGGGAGATGAAGGGCAGCGCTTGCTAAAGATTGCCGCGAGTACGTTTCTGCCGGCAAATGATCCGGGTAAAACGGTATTTGTCGATGTCGAGAGCGCGCAACCGACTTTCCAGACCTTTGACAACCCCAACAATCGATCCAATCCTCCTGCTAGCATCAGTGCGGGTTTTGTTTCCGATCAGGAAGAATTCAACAAGGTTTCAGGCGAAGACTATGTCATTGTCTTCAATAATCCAGACGATCTAACGTTGATTGGAAAGCCATCGGCGGCAAATTTTGACATTGTTCGAAAGTCAGATGGCAGAACTATCGAAAGCAATGTCGAGTACGATGCGGGTGTGGCCTTTGAGTTTAATGGCATGATGTTAACCATCGAGGGAGCTCCCAGCGTTGGCGATCAATTTCACGTAGAGTCAAAGGACTCACAGGGTATTCTGACAACGGTCAGTCGTCTCATTGATGGTATGGAAAAGTTGAGTTTGAGTGATGATGATCAGGAAACCTACGAGCAGTTGATACAAGATACTCTGAACAATATCGAAAACGCTCAGACATCGGTTCTGGAAGTTCGATCTGAAATCGGTGCACGACTAAATACCATTGAGTCCACAAAAGCGCTGCACGAAGAAGTTGAGATTGTCAGTAAGCAGCTTTTGTCCAATCTTCAGGATCTGGATTATGCTGAGGCAGTAAGTCAGCTGAGCTTTGAGAGCTTTGTATTGGAAGCGGCTCAGAAGAGCTATGCCAAGATCAGTGGTCTTTCGTTGTTCAACAGTATCTGATTTAGCTAAATCAGAGGCATTAAAAAGCCGGAGGTCCCTGGGGAGTTCCGGCTTTTTGTCAGTTACTTAATCGAGATTTACATGTCGGAGTAATCGTCGATCAGTGTTTCGTCATCAGAATAATCAGTGTCGCTCTGTGCGAGTAGTTCTTCTAAATAATCTTCCATCGTTTCGTACCTCTTCTTTTTCTTCCTTTTTGCACCTTCAATCTAGTGGTTCTGTATGAGAATACGATGACAGAAAAACTACAGTTGTGTGACATTTGCCGCCAGTAGCAGCGCTGCCAGTGTTACGCCTTTTGCACGTAAAACTGATACATGGCTGCGAATGTAGCGGGGTGGTCGGTCTCGTATGTGTCCCAATGTCTTAGATTCAGAAGGTACTTGTCTTTTGGAAAGCGAGCTTGATACCTCTCAATGATTGAGTTGTTCAAATTCGAAAATCCGAGGAAATTGACATCTAAGTGCTCAATTAGTTCCTTAAGTTGTAGAGGCGTAAAACGATGCTCTTGAACGTGAAGTAACAAGTCTCGGCAGCCGCTCGCGCTGTAGAAATCCGGTGACACTTGAATGTTTTTCCAGTCGTCGTGTTCATTGGACAGTACTTCACGTCGCAATTGACGAATGCCATCCGGAGTCGATTCGATATTTTGTTCGCGGATAAGATTGCGGCATTGGACGATAGAGTGCCGTGCTCTCTCGGAGTAGAGTCCGATCTTCATTATGCCTTTTGGTTTAAGCAGGCCTACTAACTTTTGAGCGCCTTGCAGGGGAGATTCCATATGATGCAGGACGCCAGAACACTCGATAATGTCAAACTTCTGGTTCAGTTGATGCAGCTCCAGAATATCGGCCTGAAGAAAGTCGATATTACTCAGCTTATAGCGATCTGCCATAGCTTGCGCGTACTGCAAGCTGGCGGTACTGATGTCGATTGCTGTAACTTGAACATCGCGGAAATATCGCGCGACATGCAATGCGTGTTTTCCAGTACCGCAACCGGCTACCAGAATGTTCAATGGTGAGCGATGCAGTATTTGGGGCGCTTTAAAACCGGAAAGGGTATTCTCCAACGCTTCAGCGTAGTTGGTTGGCGTGTGATACTCCAGGGCCAACCAGCGAGGGTAGGGATTGCGTTCATATTGACACTTGACGGCCTTGGAGACCGGGTTGTCGATGGAGCCCAGTGTTGCAATAGCTGCTGACTGGCGGCTTTTGTAGGGCGATAGAAGCGCTGCGAAGAGCTTGCGATAACCGCGGGGCCACAGAGCATCTGGCAAGCCCGCCAACAATTGCAGTTGCTCGTCAGTGAAAGCGTCACTCAATGGTCGGTACATGCTGATCAGCAAGAGCGATTGAGATTCAATCGACAGTTGTTCGATGGGAACAATTTTCACTTTTTCGATGAGTTGTCTTACAACTGTTGTCTCTTCATCCGCTTCGATAAAAGCGTGTTCGTTGTTGAACGCCTGCCATGCAAACGCTGCCAGCAGATCCACGGACTGACTGTCAGGAGTACTAAGCTCACTTGATAGCAGGAAGCGGCGGATATCGGTCAGAAAGTGCTCCAGGCTCTTGTCGTGAAAAATGATTTTTTCCATCGCGACGAGTAGAAGCGGGTCCTGATTCATCTTGGCGATATCAACCACAGCATTGGAGTCGTTAATCTGATAACGGTGACTCAGTAAGGATGTGGTGATATTGGTCAAGTCATTGTAATTGACGTCATCCCAATGGAAGTACTCAACCAGGTCGTCAGCCAGGCTGGTATTGTCATAGTCGGCTTTGAGCTGTTTAAGACACTCAAATAGCTTGCTGCGAACATGTGGGTCGTTGGCATTGGCTCTCGCCAGCCTGCGGTAATACTGAAATGCAACAACGAGTTCGCCCTGACGTAGCTTGGTTAAGGCATAGGAGGTGTGTGCTCTGAATATGCTGGAATCCAGCTCAATACACTTGGTGAAGGCCTGTTCAGCGGGCTCAAGTTGATCTTGGGCAAGGTAAATCTGGCCAAGAGTAAACCAGGTAGTAGCGTATTGCCGGTCCAGGGCGAGTGCGCTTTTCGCCCAGCGAAAGGCCAACTTTATTTTTGCTTCATCAAGATATACCCGCGCAATCACATTGTGAGCGTCGATATTAGTCTTATCCAGGGACAGACATTCTTGCGCTGAACTGATCGCGTTTTTGCGCAGTTGAACCACCTGACGGTTGGTGAGTCTTGGCGAAGATGTCGCTTGGTAGGAGCTAACGGCGTCTTCAAGCAGTAGGTGAGCTTGATGACCCGTTTCCCCATTGTGGATTTCTGACTCCAAGAGCGCTGTTTGGCTACTCATGGTTCTGACCTCTTGTCTTGATCTATTCGTGTAATGAATGATCAATTGCAAAAGATGGGCCAGAATGGGAATTCGGGGTTTTGGAGGCAGATGGCGGGCTATATATGTGTAGTAGCTGCCGCTTTATCGAGAAAAGCGGCAACGATTTTCCGCTTTGGAATTGGCTTTGTCTTGTGAGCGGTCTATCCGCCCATGTTTGCTGTGTAGCCTTTAACGGCGGCCTTCTGCTGTTGCAGTTTGTTACTCTCGGCTTTCAGCTGCTCACCGTGCTCTTTGCACAGTTGAATGACATTCGCATAGCACTTCGAGGTGCGATCTATGTCCTGAAGCAATTTCTCGGATTGTTCTTGTGGGGTGTTGGCGATCGCGTCCTCGAAATAGCTGCGTATTTTGTCATCCAGCGCAGGCAGCAGATGCCACAGCTCGGATGTGGCAACGTCATTGATTTCTTCAAGGAGTTGATCGACTGAACTCATTTAGCAAATTCTCGAATGGCCTGCTGGCTCTGCATGGTGGGGCTCACGGATGTCGCTTGTCCTTGAGAGGCAAGTTCCGGGCCTTGTTCTTCCAGTTGTTTCCAGCCGTCGTAGATGGTGTTCAGCAGACCATAAACTTCATCGATAATGTCGGGAGAGTTTTTCAGGTTAGCCTGGAACAGTCGCTGGTTCATATAATCATAAAGGCTATCCAGGTTGGCTGTCATCTCTTCATCGTGCTTGTGCTCCAGAGAGCTCTTCAGACAGTCAATGATATCGATGGCCTTGCCCAACAGTAGATTGCGTCCGGCGATATCGTCGTTGGCAATGCATCCCTTGGCAGAGGTCATGCGGTCCAGCGCGCCCTGCATCAGAAGGGAAATAACCTGCTGAGGGGATGCATTCAGCACACCAGCGGCATTTGCGTAGTTATATTGGTTCATTGCGCGTTGATTGAGCATGCGATTCCCTTTGGATGTTGTTGGCTACTTCCAAGCTATCGGCGGGGTTGAGAATAGCTTTAGAAATATACTTTGCCTAAATATTCCCTTCTAAGTCTTTGAATTACTTTCATTTTTGCAAGAAAACGTCTATAAATGGCATAGAATGTGCTGTTCACGTTTGAGGGCGGTAGCCTGCCAATTATTTGGCTCTAATGCCGATTGGAGCTAGCTAGGAGAGTAGAACGAGTGTTTAACGATAAGATCATCTTGATTACCGGTGGTACCGGTTCGTTTGGCCGGCAGTACACCAAAACGCTGCTGGAGCAATACTCTCCCAAGAAAATCATCATCTTCTCCCGGGACGAGTTAAAGCAATTTGAAATGTCTCAAGAGTTCAACCAGCCTTGTATGCGCTACTTTATTGGCGATGTCAGAGATCGCGAGCGGTTGGAGCAGGCATGCAAAGGGGTTGATTACATCATTCATGCGGCTGCGTTGAAGCAGGTTCCAGCCGCGGAATACAATCCCATGGAGTGCATCAAGACCAATGTAAATGGAGCCGAGAATGTTATACATGCGGCAATTCATAACAATGTTTCCAAGGTTATTGCACTGTCCACGGATAAGGCGGCGAATCCTCTTAACCTCTATGGTGCAACTAAACTCTGTTCCGACAAGTTATTTGTAGCGGCCAATAATATGGTGGGCGATGCGCCGACGTCGTTTGCGGTTGTTCGCTATGGCAATGTCGTAGGATCTCGCGGCTCAGTTGTACCGGTATTCATGAAGTTGGTCGAGCAGGGAAGCGATTCAATTCCTATTACCGATCCGCGTATGACCCGTTTTTGGATTACGCTGCAAAAGGGAGTGGATTTCGTTCTGCAGAGTTTCTCGAGAATGCATGGCGGTGAGATTTTTGTTCCAAAACTGCCATCCGTAAAAATAACTGATCTTGCAGAGGCGGTCGCGCCCGGCGTGCCTCATGAAGTTGTCGGGATTCGTCCGGGGGAAAAGTTACATGAAAAAATGATTCCCAGAGACGACAGTCATCGCACCATTGAGTTTTCCGATCACTTCGTCATTACTCCGAGCATCAAATTTTATGGCGGTGACCACGATTACAAATGCAATGCCCTGGGCGAGCAAGGAGTGGTTGCCGAAGTAGGGTTTGCGTACGATTCTGGCAGGAATCCACAAACCTTGAGTGTGGACGAGATTCGCCAACTTCACACGGAAGCTGGTTTGTGATTCCGTACAGTCGTCAAAATATCACTCGCAAAGATATTGAGGCTGTCGTCGAAGTTTTGGAGTCAGATTTTCTAACTCAAGGACCTGCGGTTAAAGATTTTGAGCATGCAATCGCGAGCTATTGTGAGGTTCAACATGGCGTTGCCACCTGTAACGCCACGGCTGCGTTGCATTTGGCTTGTCTGGCCTTGGGGGTAGATAGCGATAGTTTAGTATGGGCTCCCGCCATTAGTTTTGTGGCTTCGGCGAATTGTGCCAGATACTGTGGTGCCGAAGTAGATTTTGTAGATGTATGCCCTGACTCCGGATTGATTGACGCAGTAACCATCGGTGAAAAGTTGGAGCGTGCCAAGCGTTTAGGGTTGGCGATTCCCGATGTGTTGATAGTGGTGCACTTAGCCGGCCAAAGTTGCGATATGGAGAGCATTCACAAGCTGTGTCAGCCCTATGGCATCAAGATAATAGAAGACGCATGTCACGCACTGGGTGGTTCGTATCAGGCGGCTCCGATTGGCAATTGCAGTTACAGTGATTGCGCTGTATTTAGTTTTCACCCGGTCAAACCCATTACATCCGCTGAAGGTGGCATGTTCTTGACAGCGAGTGAAGAACTCGCAGAAAAAGTGCGTACATTGTGCAGCCATGGCATCGTTCGCGACGCTGATCGTATGCATAATCACCCGAAAGGCGGGTGGTACTACGAACAGCAACTTCTGGGTTTTAACTATCGTCTCAGTGACGTCCATGCGGTCTTGGGGTTATCTCAAACTCAGCGTCTTCAAGATATCGTTCAAAAAAAACAGCATTTGGCATCTGTCTATTACTCGATTTTGGGATCTGATGATGTATGTCTAGTCCCTGCCGTTAGTCCAAACAGCAGTGGTTGTGCCTGGCATTTATTCCCGGTGCTTTTCCCGACCAGCGAGTCCAGAGATCTGGCCTTCAAACTTCTTAGAGAGCAGGGGTTCGGTGTCAATATTCACTATGAACCTATTCCTCAGCAACCCTATTATGCTCAGCTGCGTGAATACGAGGCCTACCCGGGCGCGGATTACTACGCCAGTCACACCTTGTCTTTGCCATTGTTTGCAGAGCTGGACGAGTCAGTGATCCAACAGGTGGTCGATATTTGTTGTGGTGCGGTCGCAGACATAGGAATGTCGTCGTGACTGGTTGCGTCGCGATTATTCCTGCTCGCGCAGGCAGTAAGCGAATCCCGGGTAAGAATACGCGGGATTTTTGTGGTCAACCGTTGATTTCTTATTCCATAGTCGCTGCGAAAAATTCCGGCCTCTTTGATCAAATTATTGTTTCCACGGATTGCGAAAAGGTTGCCGCGGTAGCGCGACGCTACGGCGCTGAAACTCCGTTTGTCAGGCCCGCGAAGCTGGCGGATGATCATTGTGGTATTGGGGAGGTTATCGATCACGCCATTGACGCACTTATCGGTTTGGACCAAAAGCCTGACTATGTGTGCTGTATTTTTGCGACTGCACCTTTACTTCGTCCTGATGACCTCGAACGCGGTTTGCGAGAAATTGAATGCGATACCAGGTTTTCCAGTTCACTGGCTGTCACTACGTTTGATTTTCCGGTGCAAAGGGCGCTTAGGGTCGATCAGAGTATGGGGCTGAGTATGATTTCCCCAGAATATCAGATGACCCGTTCTCAGGACCTAGAAGAAACCTACCATGATGCTGGCCAGTTTTTTTGGATTCGCTTGTCAAACAGGCACGATCCCAACGCGGGTCAAAAGGCGATCTTAATTGAGAGAATGAGGGTTCAGGATATCGATACCCCAGAGGATTGGGATATGGCGGAATGCCAATTTCGAGCCGTTCACATGTATGAGGCATCACAGGAACGAGAGAGTAGTAGCTGATGAACGAATTTTTTTCGTCGCATATTGAAATAGACGGAACCAAAATTGGCGATGGCGCGCCTGTATACATAGTGGCAGAGATGTCCGCCAATCACGGGCAGAGTTTCGAGCAGGCGATCGATATCATGCACGCGGCAAAAGAGGCGGGCGCCGACGCGGTAAAACTGCAAACCTATACTGCCGACACCTTGACGCTGGATTGCCCGCGCGACGAGTTCTATATCAGTTCCGGGCCGTGGCAGGGGCAGTACTTGCACGATCTCTACAAAACAGCCTATATGCCCTGGGAATGGCACGAGCCCCTGCAGAAAGTAGGGCGTGAGATTGGTA
>Ga0256829_1003289_pt1 | contig 11327 bp, 10 predicted proteins | sample 131447metaG_FD_185979 | JGI IMG/M metagenome (GOLD analysis project Ga0256829, IMG submission 185979) | Hydrothermal vent microbial communities from Lau Basin, Pacific Ocean - 131-447 | ecosystem: Environmental > Aquatic > Marine > Hydrothermal vents | place: Pacific Ocean: Lau Basin | collected... | reverse complement strand
TCTGGGTTATACAACACAACAATATATTCTCCATTGATATATTTTCTTTTTTTAAGAAAAATATTTTTTACCTCAGATTTACTCAAATTTTCTTGTTTACATGATGGACTGCATGCTATTTCAATAACCATAGAATACGTTTCTACAGATAAAACAATATGCATTATGACAATCCAAAGCTTCATCTAGTATCCCTAAAACAATATTGACAAAGAGAGCAAAATTTTTGCATCATCAAAAGGAAAGCATTTTTGATATTCTGCTTTAAAAGACATACCTGGAATTGGTCGATAACTATAACCTATTAAAGCTATTTTTTGAACATTCGCATAGGTATCTACATACTCATAACGTGCGATGAATGCATGATATTCATTCATACTATACTTACCTTGCACATAGGTATATATATCATGCCGACCAAGGTTAGATATATCATTATATGCTACTTCTGTCTGCATTTCAAACTGATGATATAGATATTTTGCATTACCTTGAAACATATTTACTATTTGTTTATTATCTTTATTCTTGTAACGTGCCATACTTGCACCAATTGAAAGATTTTCACGTATTTCATATGCTATATTCAACCCATAAAAATAGTTACTTTTGACATAAGCTCTCTCTTTCTTTAAATCTTTTGTAAGCTGCATAAAAAGATGGTACGTAACACGATTACTTTCATTTACAAATCCATACATATCTATCCCTGTAAATGTTTTTGGAAATGCTTGAAAACTGTATAAAGGATTGGATGTAGTATCACGCAAGACATTTATAGGTTCATAATTCCAATACCCCACAGGCGTTGTTTGCTTACCCACTCTCATTTTATATGTATCTGAAAAAGCATAATCCAAATAAAACAATTCGGCACGTGCATCACGTAAGATATGACTCATCTTGGTATTAAAATCATGCACATAGATTGAATTAAACTCAAATTCTGCAAAATATGTCATTTTAGGCATAAAAGCGCCATATAACAAAAATGCGGCATCATCTATGCTAAAGGTATCTAAAGATGTTCCACTGCTATACTCTGTTGATATATAACCACCAACATGCAATTTATCATTTATTTTATAACCATTTCCTAATTCATATTCTTCTGATAATGCAAAAGATGTTACCAATAATAAACATATAATATATTTCATAAGAACCTTCTACTCCACATCAAATGATTTCTGACTTCTTTTTATTCTCCCAATCTAAAGATTATATCTTACTACAACTTAATATGTCCGCTAACACAAATACAATCATAATTCCTGTATAATCATAAAAATAGATTTCTTAACACAAGGCACAGATATTATGGACAAGATTTTACAAATGTTACAACTGCAGCAGGAACTCAATGATGCTACCAATGGAGAAGGTTGGGAGAAAGGTATCACCAAAAATGGAAAAATGATTGACTGGAAACGCTGTACTTACCTGGAGTGTGCAGAGCTTATAGAGTCTTATCCTTGGAAACACTGGAAAAATATAGATGCTAAGCCTGACTATGCAAACATACAAATAGAAGCGGTGGATATTTGGCATTTTATTATGTCTCAAGGGCTTGAGGACTACAAGGTGAAAAATCTTGGAAGTATAGAAGATTTGGCTAAAGCCATCCATGCACTGCCAAATTTCTCACACTTTACCGCAGACATCACACCTACAACCAAAAACTACTATGAGCAGATAGAAGTGGTAGAAGTGCTTATGAAGACGCTTTTTTGTGGAGACTCCACCGAAGCACTGATGGAAGCGTTTATAGATGTAGCCGTACAATCAGGCTTAAACCTAGATGCACTCTACAAACTCTATGTAGGTAAAAATATACTCAATACATTTAGACAAGACCATGGCTACAAAGATGGCTCATATATCAAAATATGGAATGGCGAAGAAGACAATGTCACGATGCAAAGTATTTTAGAAGATGATAACATTACCCCCTCACAACTATATGAGAGGTTAGAAAAGGCATATCCAAAAAGATAGGATTTTCTATTCTACTACTCTTGTTAAATCTTTTTGAACCACTTGATTCCCATATACGGAAACTTTTGTAGCAATACGAATGCTTTTTTCACTCCCAAAACCACATTGTTGGGCACATTTGACAGTACCTATAAGGTAGTAGCTTCCATTTGGCACACCATAAAAAGCAAAATTACCATCACTGTTTGCTGCTGTAAATCTCAAATAATTAAAGAGTCTCGGGTCTGCTTTTTGCATTCTGGCACCCCCTAAATAACTCTCTTCATACCACTGTTTGGAGTAGGAAGTGATAGGATTGAGGTAAAGTCTAGTTCCTGCACCTACAACAGGTGAACCATAAAGATCCATAACATAAATTTTACCTTTTACTGTCCCTTTTCCTGTTCTTGGCAATGCATAGTATTCAGAAGTTGGAAACTCAATACGTGGCATTTTACTCTCTTCACCCTCTTCTGTTATCATGGTCTCTGATTCAGTCATATTTTCATCCAAATCAGACAAATCAACATCATTGACATCATGTCTGTGGGCATTACTTACTTGAGCATGTAAAGGTGCCTCTCTAGGTACACACGCCGTTATTCCAAAAGCCAGCAATACCAAAAGAACCATTGTATAAAACATTTTCAACATATTTTCCCCTAATGAATTAATAATTGTATTATACTCATTTAATTTAACATTTTCTTTTTTTGAGTATTTTCTCAAGCAATGCCTGTGCTCTTTCATCTCCTGAAAACGCTGCTTTTTGTGATAAAAATGCAGCATTTTGACAGCTTTTGCGTACTGCCTGGCCTTTGGCATACCGTTTTGCGAGTTCATACTGAGAGAGTGACTCCCCTTCTCTTGCAAAACGATGCAAATGTTTCACTTTACGTTTTTCACCCTTATAATACTTCACGGTATTGCCTATAAACCATAACGTGAAAAAAAGTAAAAAAACAAGCAAATATAATTCCGCATCCTTACTTTGCATGATGTGTGCTATTATCTTTGAAATTTCCATATTACTTGCCCAAACAAAATTCCCCAAACATTTTATCAAGTATCTCTTCACTGTCATACGGTTTTGAGATAGAAGAGATGCTTTTTACAGCCTCTTGCAGATGATAAGAAAAAAACTCCAGTTCACCATCTAATAGGGGTAACTTAGCCTCAACAATAGAATTCTTCGCTTGCATTACTGCCTCTACCTGTCTGGCTGAGATGAGCATAAGCTCTTCCCCTTCACCGATACCGTCTAAAAGCTGTTCCAACTTTTCTGTCAACTTTACAAATGCTTTTTTGGCACTCACTTCTATAATATCAAAGTTGTGTGACTTGTCTATTAGCAGTTTTTTTTCCAAATCCGATTTATTGAGTGCGACAATAATATGTTTCTCTTCCAATGCTTCTAAAATAGAAAATATCTTTTCATCTTCCGCATCAAAAGGACGAGAGTTATCAAAAAGTGCGATAATCACATCAGCATCTTCTATAGAAGTAATAGAACGTTCAATCCCTATTTTCTCTATGGTATCTTCTGAGTCACGTATGCCCGCAGTGTCCACAAGTCTAATAATGTGTGAACCTATGCGTACCTGCTCTTCTATCGTATCTCTAGTAGTTCCAGCAATATCTGAGACAATAGCTCTATCGTAAGAGAGCAAAGCATTGAGCAAAGAACTCTTCCCTACATTTGGCTTACCAATGATAGCCACTTTAAAGCCCTCTATCAATCCTCTGCGTCTATAGCTAGCATCAACTATTTGTTCTATCTTCTGTGTGAGTGCATCAAGTTGGGTTACGATACTCTGCATAATATCATCAGGAATATCCTCTTCTGCATAATCTATCATCACTTCAGAATACGCAAGCGAACGCAAAAGTGCTTCTCTACTTTCATCCACAAAAGTTTTAAGCTCACCTTTCATCTGCTTTGCCAAGATTTTAGCAGCATCCGCAGATTTAGCTTCAATGAGTTTAGAAATAGCTTCTGCTTCAGTAAGATCTATCTTACCGTTAAGAAATGCACGCTTTGAAAATTCCCCAGGTTGGGCAAGTCTTACGCCATATGACAAAATGGTATCCAGTATCTCTTGTGCAACTATCATCCCACCATGACACTGAAACTCGACTATCTCTTCGCCTGTAAAAGAGTGAGGTGCAGCAAAATAAATCATAATGGCATGGTCTATGAGATCTTCATTTGCATTATATAGTGAAGTTAAATGTGCATGGCGAGGAATAATATTTTCTAATTTAGAAATCTTATGTGCTATGGATAAAGCTGCCTCTCCACTCACTCTAATAATAGAGATAGAGGAGACACCATGTGCCGTGGCAATGGCTGCTATAGAGTGTTGCATAAGCGTTAATGAAGGGGTTTAGAAGATGCATTAAATGCATTAATGACGACAAATTTTTTACCCTCACGCGATGTTTTTACAGCAACATACTTGTCAGGAAAACGTTCGCGCAGTTGTTCGAGGGCAATTTGCACCAAAATACCATCAAGAAAACGTGTTTTTCCTTTGCCATGTCTCTCTACATTTTCAATAACTGGCTTAATATAATTGCGTATCATCTCCTGCTGCGAAGTTAAAAACTCTGCTATTTCAAGCTTGATAAACAATTCGTACTTTGTATGTAACCAGTTAAATATCATATAGGAGAGTGCATTATAGCGATACCCCTCTTTACCAATAAGCAGTGCAGCATCTTCCCCATCGATAAAGATAAGAGCCGTATTCTCAACCACATCTACTTCTACAACATCAATATCAAAACATGATTTTTCAAGTAATGCTTTAAGTTGGTTTTCAATAAGCAGTGCGAGTTCATCATACACCACATCTTCTTCAAATGCCTCTTCATGATTTGCTTCAAAAAAGCTCTCCAAAACCGTATCTTTCTCTTCGATATTACTCTCTGAAGTCTCTATTTCACTTGCTTCCTCTTTAAGCGTAGCTATAATCTCAGAGGCTACATGCTCTTCTTGTGTAGGAAGTGGTGCCTTTTCTTGCACTTCTTGTTTTTGTAGAGGTTTCACTCTTTTTTTACACGTAGCAACAATAATGGCATTTTTTTTCAAAAATCCAAAAATACCTTTGCTTGGATGTTGCACAACTTCACATTGAAGTTCAGAAATAGAACATTCTACCACTTTAGAAGCTTGGGCATACGCAGCTTCAAGTGTCGGTGCTTCAACCTTTTTCATTGTTTTAGTCCTTTTTTTTCTTATGTGCTAAGGCAGCGGCAGCTTTTTGTTTCTCATAGACAGAATTGATAAAATACTGTTGCGCTATCGTAAAGAGGTTATTCACCAACCAATACAGTACAAGTCCAGATGGGAAATAAACAAAGAAAATCGTCATCAATACAGGGAAAAATTTAAAAATTTTCTCTTGTAGCGGATCTGTAAAGTTAGATGGCGTAATGCGTTGCTGGAACCACATAGAAGCTCCCATAAGAACAGGGAGAACAAAATAAGGGTCCATCTGTGCCAAATTATGAATCCAGAGTATCCAAGGTGCACCTTCAAGCTCAACTGCATTTAAAAGTACACGATAAAGTGCAAAAAATACGGGAATTTGAAGTATCATAGGCAAACAACCACCCATAGGGTTTGCACCGTGTTTCTTATACATCTCCATCATCTGTGCATTCATTTTTGCAGGGTCATCTTTATATTTCTCTTTAAGTGCTTTCATTTTTGGGGAAAGATCTTTAAGCTTCTGCATAGACATCATCCCTTTGAATGAAAGCGGGAAGAGCACAAGCTTCACAAGCAGCGTAAAGAAGATAATTGCCCAACCCCAGTTACCAATATGAGCATGTATCCATAAGAGTACTTTATAAAATGGTTTAGACAGGAACGAGAAGAAACCAAACTCAATCGCATCGGTAAGTTCTGGATTAATACTTTTTAGTACCTCATAATCTTTTGTACCAATATATGCATGTAAGGTAAAATTTTGTGTACCTTGTACAAAGAGAAGTGGGTCACCATTTGCCTCTTTTAAAACAGAAACATTGAGTCCGTTATTAAAATCAAAAAACATAGACGCGACATATCTATCAAATGCAGAAGCAATTTTTGCATGCTGAAACTTTTCATCTCCTTTTGCATCTTTATCTTCAATCGTTGTAATAATATTATCGCTACCTTTAATGAGTGCACCACGTACAAGCATATATCTAGAATCGTCAGCCATAGGACGATGTCCTGGCGTAATAAAGTAAGGGACATCCTTTGAAAGAGAGATAGTTACTTCATATGCACCTGTAGGTTTGACCGTAATTTTTTTCGTTACTGTTACCCCACTAAGGGTTTGCGTAAATGTGAGTGTCTGTGGCGTATCTGATACATCAACTGTCTTTGCACCACTGTTTACATAAGGTGTTTTAAATGCTTCTTCATTCAGTTTTGCATCTGAAAAACGTACTTCAAGAGGCTTCACAGCACTAGGTGCCAACATTTTGACATGTTTTCCCTCTTTAGTCTGATACTTCTTCTCCAAAAGCTCCATTTGCGAAATACATCCAAGTGTATTGATATGCATAATAAAATTATTTGACTTGATTGTAGCAATAGAAGCCAATGCCTTTTCATCTGGTGCTTTTGTAGCAGTCTTGTGCTTACTTGTCATAGGTGCAACATTTTGTGTCTGTGTTACACTTGGTGTGGTATGTTGTGCTGTTTGTACATTTTTCGTCTCTTTTGGCGTAAGTGCTTTGACAGGAAAGAAATAACTGTATCCTACAAATACCAAAAATGAAAGCACAAGTGCTATGAGAAGTCTTTTGTTTAAATCTTGTTGTTCCAAAGTATTACCTTTAAATTATTAGTCCAATAGTATAGTGTTATATCTGTTAAATTATGTTAATGCAGCGCACTTTTTCAGTGCATGAAGATAAGATTTCTTTGTCTCTAAAAAGTTTTGACTGATTAGATTAGGTTTTGCAACCAAAACATAGGATCCTGTAGCAATAAGATCAATATTTTCGATGAAATGTGCTCTTAATAAACGCTTCGCTCTATTTCTGTGAACTGCATTTCCAACTTTTTTACTGGCTACAAACCCTACTGTATTGGTATCGCTTTTTTTAAAAAAGAGTACAAAGTAAGGTGTATGCCATATTTTTGTGGCTTGTTTATATACCACATTAAACTCTTTGGTCGTTTGAATCCTAGTAAAATGTTTTATTTTGCTAATAATTCAACTCCTAAAGACAATCTATAAGACTTATACTGCGAGTCTTTTTCTACCTTTTGCACGTCTAGCAGAGATTACTTTTCTACCATTTTTTGTTTTCATTCTTGTTCTAAATCCGTGCGTTCTTTTTCTTGGGGTATTATGTGGTTGGTATGTTCTTTTCATTCCAAATCATCCTTCATTAGTTTTACCTGTATGGGTGCAGGTATTAGTTGGACGCGATTTTATCGTAAAAGCGCTTAAATACCACTAATTTAGTTCAAACTTTTATAGACAATTTCATTTATTTTTTTCTCAAGTTTTGTCTTCATAAAAATTTCCAACAACTTAAAAATCACATTTTTAACCTGATGACGTGTTGAGCGTACTTCAACTTCAGAACAATAGACATTGCTACCCTCTTTCGTAACAATATTACGTATCACTCTTTCAGAAAAATGGTATCCGCCATCAACTTTTGTATCTTGACAAAGCATCACATAGATTTGTTCATCTTTGTCTATTTCAAATAAAATATCAGTCTCTCTTTTTTCATCTTCAAGCAAACGAGACATATCTATATTTTCTGCGGTTATCATGATCAGCACAAAGGCTTCAACTCCTTCATGTTCCATCAAATAGTAAACAACGTCTATCGTTTTTTTAAGTTTTTCAATCATCTTTACAGCCAAAACTATCTCTTTGGCATTAAATGTCAACCGCTGTTTACGTGATCCATTTTCTCGCATACACATATTCCTTTTTTTAACGCTAATGAACACTTGTTGGTACAAGGTACGGTGACAATTATATCAAAATATTTTAGAGATTGTTGCTATAATCCTATATGGAAATCATACAGTACAAAAATCTTCCTTCTCCATGCTGGGTACTGGAAGAAGAAAAACTTAAAAACAATCTTGAAATCATTGAGCATATTCGTACCCAATCTGGTGCCAAAGTGTTACTTGCACTCAAAGGGTATGCACTTTGGCAAAGTTTTGCTATATGTAAACCCTATCTAAATGGCTGTTGTGCCTCTGGCTTACATGAGGCACAACTAGCCCATGAAACCTTTGGGAAAGAGGTACACACCTATGCCCCTGCCTTCAAAGAAGAAGAGATAGAAGAGATTGCGACCATCTCCCACCACATGGTTTTTAATTCACCTGCCCAACTCAAAAAATTTGGACAGATGGCAAAAAATGTCAATCCAAATCTTTCACTGGGTCTTCGAGTCAATCCTGAATACTCCCAATCACCCAAAGAGATTTATAATCCCTGTGGACTCCATTCAAGACTGGGCACCACTCTTCAAAATCTGGATGAGGATGCTTTATCATTCTGTGAAGGCTTGCACTTTCATGCCCTCTGTGAACAGAGTGTAGATGCCTTGGAAAAAGTATTGAAACATTTTGAAGCCAAATTTGGAAAACATATCCCTCAAATGAAATGGATTAATTTTGGAGGAGGACACCACATTACACGCAAAGACTATGATATTGACAAACTTATTCATCTTATCAAAAACTTTAAAACCAAATACAATGTAGAAGTATATCTTGAACTAGGAGAAGCCATAGGGTGGGAGACGGGGGTACTTGTGACTACCGTTTTAGACATCGTACACAATGGCATAAATATTGCCATACTTGACAGTTCTGCTGAAGCGCATATGCCAGACACTATTATCATGCCCTACAGAGCAGAAGTGTTGGGTGCGGGTAAAACAAATGAGAAGCAACATAACTATCGTTTAGCCGGCAATACTTGTCTAGCAGGAGACATTATGGGTGACTACAGTTTTGATATGCCTCTTCACATAGGAGATAAAGTTATTTTTGAAGACCAGATGCACTATACCATGGTAAAAGCAAGCACTTTCAATGGTATTAAATTACCAAGTATTGCCATTAAAAAACGCGATGGCAGCATAGAGATAGTCCGAAATTTTGGTTATAAAGATTTTAAAAATAGACTCTCTTAAAAGTCTTTTTTATAGATAATATCATAAGACTCAGAGCGTTCACTTGCACTGATGACACTCTCTGTATTGGTACTATGTTCATACTTGAGTTTTACCTCAGAGATAACATCATTCACATAGATAATTGTAATCTTTTTGGTGAGTTTTTTTCCTACCTCAACACTGTTCCCTTCTCCTAAAACAAGGTGGTCAATCTTTACACCCAAGTTATTGAGTGCAGATTTTGCCATGGCACCACCCATCATTTTCATCATCTGATCTCCAGAGTTTGTTCCGGCTGCACCTTCTGTATCGAAAAGAATCAAAGAGAGTATCTGTTCCTTGGTTAAACTTGGTTTGGATGAAAAAGTAATATTGGGCATATCTGCTGAACCAGTAATCTTAATGCTTACCAAATATTTTAATGCTTTATACTGTACCTTTATATCTAGCAGTGGTTTGTTGGGATTACCTGTAAAATATACCATACTCTTTTTCAAAACAAATTTTTTGTTTTGAAACACATAGGTACCACCTTGAAGCAGTATAACATCACCCAATACAAGCAGTGCAGAAGATGCTGTTTTATGTATCCCCAAATCGACATTTGCCTTTATATCTATGCCATTTTTATGATAGACTAGAGGCTTTTTGCTGGTCACCTGTAACGCAACACTTAAGTTATCCATAAATGTACTGTTTTGCTCTTTTTGCATATCTTGCACGATAATAATATCGCTGTCAGATGCAAAGTTTTTTTGGCTAAGGTCATAATGAATATTCCCATCCAAAATAACAATTTTTCCTTCTATATTTGTTCTATTGCCATCTAAGCGCGTCGTCATATCTATATCTGTATCCAAATCTGCGATGTCATGGGCAATATGCAGTTTTTTGGCATAAGTAACTAGCTTACCCTTATTTGTTTTGAAGTCATATATACCTTCTGCTTTCAGATGATCATTCACCCATAAAGGAGAGATGACAATAGCATGATGGTTGAAATCGATATGTGACGCTTTGGTTGCAAAAATTTTCTTTTTATCATACGTAACACTATAATGTGTGAGCGTAGTATTACCCTCTTCATACTGTGCACCTACGTCAATGTTCGAAACAGTAAAAGTATTTTTATGGTCTGCATGGTAACGCAATAATGGCGAAGTGAATGAAACATTTATGTTTTTAAACGCATCTATTTGCACATCAAGGTTTGCACTTCCCCCTATCTTTGGTAGGCTTTTGAAAACATACACCTTAGAAAATGTTTGCATCAGTGAAGAAATATCTGTAATCTTAGAATGAACATATAGTTTTTTCTTCACACAGCCAGTAATATCTGCTTTTAAAGCTCCTAATTGTACTCCTGCATTGATAAGCGTACTATTCGTATCATATTTGCTCTGTATATGAAGTAACTCTCCATTCAAACTTAGCTCTGCCTTTGTATGCCTAAATGTTGCTTTTGCGTTAAGAGGAAACAGTGTATCCCACTTTACATTTTCACTGTAAGCTCTCAAAAGTGAGTGCTTGGGCATACCAATCACACTCGCAACATGTAATCTTTGTTTATATGTCATATTTGCATCAATATTTACAACATTTGATCTTACTTGTATATAAAATGGATATGAGACATTATTCTCAAAATCAAAAGGTACATCTAGGTGTACTTTTGCTGTACTTGCATTGAGTTCAGGAGGTAGCACGACATAATCATGCAATGCGATGGCTTCTTTACTCTCTAGGTGCAACATAGCATGTTTAAAATCTTTAGAGAGGAATGTACCTTGTAGCATGTTAGAAAGTATTTTAGTATCGATGCTCTTTTCATTTCCTTGATAAACAATGGTTAAATCATTCAGTGGCTTTATCATTTTAGAATCAAGCCCTAGTAGTTGCTTTACAAAAATATCTCCTTTGTAGGAAATATGATCATCCATACGAAATTGATTTGAGACGTTAATATGCTTAGCATAAGGTGTAGTAACAGTGGCATTACTATCTACCTTTAGTACCCCGTCATCCAGTGTATAGGTGAGTGTAGATTTTAATGCATCTATATCAAGATTAAAGTCATCTTTTTTTCCGTTTAATATTTGCATAAACTTTGTATCAAGTGTTGCAATCACACGTACTTGTGTCGCATCTAGTTTAATCTCTAGTTCACCTAATGACTCAGC
>Ga0256829_1003288_pt1 | contig 11329 bp, 8 predicted proteins | sample 131447metaG_FD_185979 | JGI IMG/M metagenome (GOLD analysis project Ga0256829, IMG submission 185979) | Hydrothermal vent microbial communities from Lau Basin, Pacific Ocean - 131-447 | ecosystem: Environmental > Aquatic > Marine > Hydrothermal vents | place: Pacific Ocean: Lau Basin | collected... | reverse complement strand
TTCAAATAGAGAAGTATTCGGGGAAGGTTGTGAAGGAATGGTTTGTGTTTCGCCTTTTGTAACAGAAATGATGATATTTTTTAATGATGGTGTTGCCAAAGGAGACTTACATAATCAGGATTTTTTTAGTGCTTTTGGTTTGTTTATGGGCTATTTAGGGGGTATGGTGTTTCTTTTTGGAGAGAAAATTCTACCTAAACCATTAGAAGAGTATGAAGTGTCAATTTCACAAAATATATATAATGCGCTTAAAACCAGATAAAAAATTAAAACTTTTATGGCTTCAAGGTGTTACATGTAATGGCAACACGCACTCTTTCTTGAATCTTGAAAATTTACCGCAATTACTAAATCGTGTAGAAATAATACATCATCCATCTTTAGAATCTCAATACTCTTATGAAGAGATGACCAATTGTTTATTAGAATGTGACATACTTGTTTTTGAAGGTGCTTACGATCCGCAAATGAAAAGAAATGATGTTTTACTAAGTAATATCATTTCTAATTATGCAAAAAAAGCAAAACATATTATAGCTGCTGGAAGTTGTGCAAGTTTTGGCGGTATGTTTAAACAAAGTGCTCCGCAAAGAAATAGCGGATTGATATTTAATGAAAAAGAGTCAGGGGGGCCTTTACAAAAGTATAAAGATAAAGTGATTAATTTATCAGGTTGCCCAATACATCCTGAATGGTTGGGATATACTTTAAAAATGATTTTAGATAATTATACAATTGTACTTGATGAATTACATCGGCCTGTTGAACTGTATAGTACACTGGCACATCATGGATGCACAAGAAATGAATATTTTGAATGGAAAGTAGATTCTGATAACTTTGGTGAAAAAGAAGGTTGTTTGTATTATAAGCAAGGTTGTAGAGGACCTATGACGCACGCTTCTTGTAATAAAATATTATGGAATGAAACCAATTCTAAAACTCGCGCGGGAACACCATGTTTTGGCTGTACTGAACCAGATTTTCCAAGACAAAATATGTTTGTCACCAAAACAAATATGTCTATTCCCGAAGATGTACCTTTAGGTATTTCTAAGCGTGCTTACTTAACTATTGCAGGTATAGCAAAAACATTTCATATTAAAAGATTAGAAGGAAAATTAATTGATTACAAAACAGATAATTGATCAGATAGAAGGTGAGGCATCAATTTATTTTGATATGAAAGATGATGTAGTCGATTTTTCAACAGTGGCTTTCCCCCATTTTAGAGGAATAGAAAGTATTTTAAAAGGTAAAAATGCTCTTGACGCTTTGGTTATTACACCAAGAGTATGTGGTATTTGCGGGCATGCCCATCTAATGGCTTGTGTTCGTGCTATTGAAGATGCTTATAAAAATTCGGGTAATACGATTCAATTAACTGAGAAAGCAAAAATAATAAGAGAATTTACTCTTTTAATGGAAATAGTTCAAAATCACTTTAAATGGATATATTTAGTAATTATTCCTGAATTAAATAAACTAAATCCTTCTTCTCGAGTTCAAACACCTTTAAAAGGAGCATATGCAGCTTCACTTGCAGCTAAAGCCATTGCAACGTTTGCAGGACAATGGCCACACTCATCTTATATGGTACCAGGTGGAGTTACATGTGATCCTACACATATAGAAAGAATTAAAGCCCAAAGTTATTTGGATGAATTAATAAACTTTTTTGAGAAAGAGAGTCTTGGAATTTCCTTGGATGAATTTTTATCATTTGAATCATGTAAGGAATTTAACAAATCATCTAGTGATATTTCATATATTGAGCAGGAATTAATCAATAACGCATTTAATGATAAAGGTTCATCATATGATCAGTTTGTTGTGTTAGGAAAACATAGTTTTACAAAAGAATCTAAAATAAAACAAACTCGTTCTTATAAAATAGATGCTAAGTTTGTTTCTACAAATGATGCATATAGTCCAAATCAAAAATCATACGCTAAAAATGCATTCTATAAAGATGAGTTTTATGAAACAGGTCCATTAGCCAGATGTATGTCCATAAATTTACCAATTATCAAGAATATGCATAGAAGATATAAAGATAGTGCATATAGCCGTGTAATGGCTAGAATATTTGAATTATCCTATATACTTAAATATGCAAAAACTCTTTTAACTTCATTAAACTTAAGTGAAAACTCTTTTAACGAACCAATGGATATTAATAAAATAAATGGAAGCGGAATAGGTGTTGTTGAAGCACCAAGGGGTCCGTTAATCCATAAGGTTACAATTAACAATGGAATTATCAGTGATTATAAAATAATAACGCCTACCCAATGGAATATAGGAAGTTCTACAAAGAAAAATCCTACACCTGCTCAAAAAGCAATGTTTGGTAGATCAAAAAAAGATGCACTCTTTATTTTCCGTACTTTTGATGTTTGTTCTGTTTGTACTACGCATTAAATATATAAGTAGTCCATGAAATACACAAGAAATATATATATTTAGTTTTAATTAAGAAGTATTATATTACTTTAAGTTATTTTTCTGTATGATTTTGAATGATTATTCATTTATGTAAAACAGGAGTTGGATATGGCAGACAAGATTGAAGGTGTAAAAAAGCTTTTTACATCTAAAAGTGCACGTGTTGAAACAAATAAAGGTGATGCTTATTATGCTGACTTATTTGAAATGTGTCAGACGAGAATTGAAGAGTTAAAAACTCAAGAACCAATTCATAATAGACTTGATATAGAAGATGTATTGGAATCACAAGGGGTAGATAGACGTGATTTTATGAAATGGGCAAGTGCAGTTACAGGAATGTTGATGTTACCTGCTTCTTTTACTCCTTTAGTGGCAGATGCTACATTACTTATGAATAGAGCTCCAGTAATTTGGCTAGAATTATCAGATTGTGCTGGAAATTCTGAAGCATTACTTCGTGCTGATGGACCAAAAGTTGATGAAATTGTTCTTGATATTATTTCATTAGAATATCAAGAAACATTAATGGCTGCTTCAGGCTTTCAAGCAGAAAAACAATTAGATGATGCAATTGAACATTTTAAAGATAAATACTTACTATTTGTTGAAGGTGCAATACCATTAGGTATAAATGGTAATTTTGGAACTATTGGCGCTAGTGGTGAAACAATGCATGATCAATTAATGCGTGTTAGTAAACATGCTGCAGCTGTTGTAGCGGTTGGTTCTTGTGCAACATTTGGAGGTGTTCCAGCAGCTTCTCCAAATCCAACAGATGCAGTTGGTGTTATGGATTTAGTAAAAGGAAAACCTCTTATTAATATTCCTGCCTGTCCTGCCAATCCTGCAAATATGGTAGGGGTGATTCTTCATTATATCTTAACTGGTCAAGTACCGGAATTAGATTCATTATTACGCCCTAAATTTGCTTTTGGATATAGAATTCATGATAATTGTGAAAGACGTGCACACTTTGATGCTGGTGAATATGTTGAAGAGTGGGGAGATGATGCTGCCAAAAATAATTTTTGTCTTTATAAAATGGGTTGTAAAGGACCTATGACATTTAATAACTGTTCAATTGTAAGATATAATGAAGGTGTAAACTGGCCTATTGGTGTTGGACATGGCTGTATTGGCTGTTCTGAACCAGATTTTTGGGATAAGTATGCGTATGAGCGTCCAATGGCAGATGCAAATATAAAAGCACCTACTGGTGGGGTTGAAAAAACTGTCGATGAGTTTGGTTTAGGTTTATTAACAGCAGCTGGTATTGGAATTGGTATTCATGCAGCTGTAAGTATAGTTGCAGGTAAAAAAGAAGATGGAGGAGAGGCATAATGGCAAATAAGCATATAGTTATAGATCCAATTACGAGGATAGAAGGGCACTTAAGAATTGAGGCCGTTATTGATGAAAATAATACAATTATAAATGCATATAGTTCATCTACTCTTTTTAGAGGTATAGAAACTATTTTAAAAGGGCGTGATCCTCGAGATGCAGGTCTTTTGGCAATGCGCATATGTGGGGTTTGTACTGGAACACACTATCAAAGATCTATTGAAGCTGCTGAAGATGCATTTGACATAACAATTCCTAAAAATGCTCGTATTGTACGTAACTTGATTCAAGGTTCACTTTTTCTTCATGATCACTTAGTGCACTTTTATCAACTGCATGCTCTTGATTTTGTTGATGTTGTTTCAGCACTTACAGCAGATCCTAAAAAAACTGCAATAGAAGCAGAAAAGTGGGCTAAAGTAGCAGGTGTAAATCCTTATATTGATGGTGCCGGGCAATTTAAAGAGATTCGAGATAGAATCGCTAAATTTGTTAAACAGGGACGTTTGGGAATCTTTGGAAACGGTTACTGGGGCAATAAACATTATAAATTTACTCCAGAACAAAACTTAATAGGTGTTGCCCACTACTTACAAGCTCTTGATATTCAAAGAGAAATGGCTAGAATGCAGGCAATTTTTGGTGGTAAAAACCCACATCCTCAATCTATTGTTGTTGGTGGTGTTACCTGTGTTAAAGATATAGAAGACCCTTCTCGTATAGGTTTGTTTAAATCTCTTTTAAAAGAAAATACTAAGTTTATTAAAGAAGCATATCTTCCTGATATATATATGGCTGGAACTAGATATGCAGATGAAGCTACGGATTCTAATGCAACATTTACAGAACTTATGGAAGGTAAAGGTAAAGGTGGAACTGGTGGTGGACTTTTAAACTATATGGCATATGGTGGGTTTCGTTTAGATGATACAGGTTTTTATAATTCAGAATTACTTTTTCCAAGTGGTGTTGTTTATAACGGTGATTTATCTAAAGTTGAAGATATGGATCCTGATAAAATTGCAGAAGATGTTACACATGCGTGGTATGATGCTGATAAGCCACAACATCCATATGAGGGGACTACTATTCCTAAATATACAGGTTTGGAGAAAAAAGCTGATGGAATAGCTTACTTGAAAACAGGTGGAAAATACTCTTGGATTAAGTCGCCAATATATAATGATACTCGTATTGAAGTTGGACCCTTAGCTCGAATGGTTGTTGGTGTTGCTAAAGGTGATAAACGTATCACTAAATATGTTACTAATTTCTTAAAAAGAGGAAACTTTCCAACATCAATACTCTTTAGTACTATAGGAAGAACAGCTGCCCGTGCCGTAGAAACTGAATTAATGGCTGATGTAATGATGGAATGGGTAGATGAATTAGCTAAAAATACTGCAAGTGGTGATTTAAGTACTTGGACAGAATTTGATTTTGACAAAGTAAGTATAAAAACTAAAGGTAGAGGAATGGAAGAAGCTCCTCGTGGAGCTTTAGGTCACTGGATGAAAATTGAAAAAGGTAAGATTGAAAATTATCAAGCAGTAGTACCATCAACTTGGAATGCGGCACCTCGTGATTATAAAGATCGTATGGGTGCTTATGAAGCTGCATTAATTGGTACAAAAGTAGCAAATCCTGAGCAACCACTAGAAATTATTCGTACAATTCATAGTTTTGATCCTTGTATTGCTTGTGCTGTACATGTGGTAGATACTAAAGGTAAAGAGCTTGGTGTCTATAAAATAGATACTCAATGTAGCATCTAGGGAGATTAATTATGAAAGCTGGACACAAGCAAGTTAAACGCATGACAGGGATGATGCGGTCAATTCACTGGGTAAATGTGATATCAATGGTAGTGGCTGTAATTACAGGTTTATACATTGCTGATCCCTATTACCAAGCATCTACTGCAGATTCTGCAGTGGATACATATGTGATGGCATGGAATAGATGGGGACACTTTATGGTCGCAATTATTTTTGATGTTACATCAATTATAGTGGCTTATTTATTTTTCTTTTCAAGGTTTGAAAAATCATATAAAAAAGTTATTCCAACAAAGAAAAATATTAAAGAATTCTTTGAAGTTTTTTTAAACTTAATAACATTAAATCGTCGTAAAAAATTTGATTCTGAACATAGTGATAGTTTTAATAGTGTTTATTTCTTAATTTTTCACTTATTATTAGCGTGGATGTTGTTAACTGGTCTACAACTTTATGTTGAAGGTCTTGAATCAGGATTAAGTTCAATTGGAAGTTGGTGGCCAGCTATGCTACACTATGTTACAGATTGGACTATACCTGTTACTGGCGGCACAATAATGGATGTGAGGATTTCACATCATTATACTATGTGGTTCCTTCTAATATGGGTAATGTTTCATATATACTATCAAGTATGGCGTACTATTTTCTGGAAAGAGGGTGATATCGCTATTGTAGTTGGCGGTACTAAATTTGTGAAAGAGGATGAAGCTTAGGCTTTATTCTTTTCACTCAATATAACTTATATTAATCTTCATTAAAAGGAAAGAAATGGCATTTGTCCTTGAACTTCAAATCAAATCAAATCAAAAATATATTAAAAATTATATAGTTAGTATTATTAGAATATATAATATAAATGCAGACATTACACAAAATGATGAAAAATTAATTTGTGCTTTTACATCAGAACATGAAAAATTACAAGAGTGTCTTGAGGCAATAGCACAACAATTGCCGGCATCAATATTTTTAAAAGATTCATCTAGTTATGAAACTGATGCCAATCCGAATTCGTTACCTGAAATAGAAAATGAGTTTCCATTAAACTTGGGATTATGTCCATCTTGTCAAAAAGAACTGTTCGATGTAAGTTCAAGAAGATATTACTATCCTTTTACTTCATGTACATGTTGTGGCAGCAATCATAGTTTTTTGAGCGCTTATCCTTATGAAAGAATAAATACGTCTTTTAAATTTATATCGCCCTGTAGTATATGTAATACAGAAATAAACACTGCTGGTTTTAAAGAAAAACATTATATTAATTCATGTCATGAATGTGCAGTGCCGGTAAGATTGGTAAATAAAACTACAGAACGTTATGCAAATGATGCTGGAAGTTTTAGAACTATGTTTGAAGTTGCTGCTAAAGCATTAAATGATGATAAAAAAATATTAATTAAGACTACATTTGGGTATAGACTTTTTTATAAATTAAAAGAGATAAATAGTAATTCAAAACTAATGATGATTAATGCCAAGAAGATAACAGATAATTTATCTCTTATCACAGAAGAATTTAATGCACTTCTTAGTATAGAAAGACCCATACTGCATGTAACACTAAAAAATGAAGTTTTAAAAGATATATTTAATGCAAATACGGCCTATGTTAAATATCCTGATGAAGGATTTAGTATATTATTATGTGCTGAGCTCCAAAAATTAGGTTTAGAATATATTGCTTATGAAGAAGCAGATGAAAATATTGATGCTGATATGTTGATGGATTATGATTTAGAGGTAAAATCTCAAAGTGATTTGAGAATATTTTTAAATAAAGATATTCAGTTTATTGCCGAAGGAGAAAGAGTTGCATTCCCTTCAAAAAACCTTGTATCACAAAGTATACTTAGTGTGGCTCATGATTTTATAGGTATTCCAAAAGAGAATCATATGTTTTTTGATAAAATGGAATATTTTGAATCTGTAAAAGTTGATAAAGCTAAAGTTCTTGAAGGTATAGATGAGTCATATCATTCAAATCAATCTGTTTTTATGCAGGATGAAGCTTCTTTTATGTCAGTCATTGCACAGCACAATGCATTTGATAAGAAGTGTGTAGGTGCATACTTTGATGAAGAACCATCATTTTTATATTATGATGGTAAAAATGTACTTCGTATTGTTCCTCCTAAATATTTTGATGGTTCAAATATTCTTCAAAATATAACAGAATTACGAGAAGGTTCTGATAGACTTGTATGTAATTTAGAAAAAAAGATGCCTGAAGTTTATCAAAAATTAGAAGAACTTCAAAATAAAGATACTGTAAAACTTTTTGAAGCAGTTGCTATTATCTTAGGTATAGAAGATGAATCAATGAGAGGTGTTACAAAAGAGGCAATGAAATTTGTTGGTAAGGGTGGTATTCAAATTGATACACATGTTAAAGATAATCGATTTGATCATACTGCATTTATTTCAAGTATTATATCTTACCAATTAGCTGATGTGAGCACTTCTATAATTGCATATTCTATTTTTGAAAGTCTTGGTGATTATTTTAATGATATTATTCAAGAACTTAAATCAAAAACAAAAGCGACAGAGATAATTCTTTGTGGAAGTCATTTTGCTAATCAGTCGCTTTTTTCAAGAATGCAGAGAAATTTAAAAATGACACCTCCAATCATGAATAAAAATTATCCAATAGGCAAGGAGAATGCTGTTGTCGGCGGTATTTTCCTCTAAAAAAAGATTAAGATTAGAAATTAAAGGGATAGTCCAAGGTGTTGGATTTCGTCCTTTTATCTATCAATTGGCATCTAAATATTTTCTAAATGGATTTGTTTTAAATGATGGTAAAGGCGTTATAGTAGAGATAGAAGGCTCACAAACAGGTATTAATGACTTTTTAAATGATTTAGAAACACTTGCTCCTCCTTTGTCACGGATAGATACTATTGAAAAAGAGTCAGTATCATTTGTAAATGACAATGACTTTTCAATTATCAATTCAAATACAACATCTGTTAAAACTATGGTTTCTCCTGATATGTCACTTTGCACAGAGTGTAGAAAGGAAATGAATGATCCTAAAAACAGAAGATACAAATATCCTTTTATAAACTGTACTAATTGTGGTCCGAGATATACAATTATTAAGAGTCTTCCTTATGATAGAAATAATACATCAATGCAAGAATTTGAAATGTGTGATGAATGCAAAAAAGAGTACAATGATCCGACAAGCAGACGATATCATGCGCAACCTATTAGTTGTCATAACTGTGGTCCAAATTTAAAAATAGTAAATTTAATGCAACAGGATATTGAAAATGACCGAACTTTAATCAAAATCGTATCACAATGTATTAAAGAGGGTAAAACAGTTGCAATAAAGGGCTTAGGTGGTTTTCATCTTATCTGTGATGCTACTTGCGATGAAGCTGTTTTAGAGTTGCGTTTGAACAAACATAGACCTAAAAAGCCACTCGCAGTCATGTTTCCAAATATAAGTTGCTTGAAAAAATTTACAAAGACATCTGTAAACGAAGAAGCATTAATACTTTCAAAAGAGCGACCAATTGTTGTTGTGAGAAAAAATAAAAGTATATTGCTGTCAAAATTTATAGCTCCTGACATAGATAGAATAGGGGTGTTTTTACCATATACACCTTTACACGAATTATTGTTAAAAGAAATTAAAAAACCCATAGTTGCAACAAGTGCCAATCTCAGTGATGAACCGATTATTAGAGACAATGATGAATTGTTTAAAAAATTACCTTTAGTAGTACAAACTTCATTAACACATAACAGAGATATAATAAATGCCTGTGATGACAGTGTTGTTATGGATGTTTGCAATAAGCCTCTTGTGTTAAGACTTGCAAGAGGCTATGGTCCCAAAAGTTTTTTTCTCAAACATAAAACCGGAAAAAAAATATTAGCACTTGGAGCTAATCAAAAAAGTACAATCTCATTGGCTTTTGACAATAATATAATTGTTTCACCACATATAGGAGATTTAAATTCTTTAGAAGCATTTGAATATTTTACACGGACTATTGATACTTTTAAAAAATATTATAATTTTGAACCGGATATGATTGTTTGTGATAAACATCCTAAATATGAAACGACAAAATGGGCTCATAAGTATGTAAAAGAACATACAAATATAAAGTTGGTTCAGGTGCAACATCATTATGCACATGCACTTTCTGTAATGGCAGAATATAATTTAAATGAAAAAGTTTTAGCATTTTGTTTTGATGGAACCGGATATGGTGATGATGGCAACTTGTGGGGAAGTGAAGTATTACTGGCGACACCGACACATTATAAAAGAATTGCTCATTTAAAGGAATTTTCTCTTCTTGGAGGCGAAAAAGCAATTAAGGAACCAAAACGGGTAGCATTATCATTACTGTTTAAGTATTTTACACTCAAAGAGATACTTGATATGGATTGTGGACTTGTAAGTTCTTTTACTAAAAAAGAGATAGAAACTTTTTATTTGATGATAAAAAGAGGTATAAATTCTCCCAAAAGTACTTCTATGGGAAGGTTATTTGATGCTGTTTATGCTTTAAGTGGCAATTTTCAGAAACTTTCTTATGAAGGGGAAAGTGGTTTGATTTTAGAAGCTTATGCCGAAAAAGCAATAACTGATGATTTATATACCTATGATATTGATGCCGATGTCATTGATTATAAAGTTATGTTGGAAGAAATTATGCAAGAAGATGACGTTCATCTTATAGCGGCGAAGTTTATTAATATGATTGCTCATATAATTCTTCATATCAGTTTAGAGTATAAAAATGTTCCGGTTGTTCTAAGCGGTGGTGTATTTCAAAATAAAGTTTTATTGCAAAAAGTTATTGAGAATTTTAATAATCATGATATAAAGTATTATATACAACATCAGACACCGATAAATGATGGCGGAATATCTTTTGGACAGATATATCATGCTTTATATAAGAAATAAGGAAAAGAAGATGGAAAAAAAAGTAGCACTTATAGGTTCGGGTAATGCCTTTTTTAAAGATGAGGGTATAGGCCTGTATGGAGCAAAATACCTTAAAGAAAATTATGAGTTTTTTCCTGCAATAGACATTATTGATGGGGGCACACTGGGGTTTAAACTTATGCCCTTAGTACAGGAATATGATGAAGTAATTATTATAAATACTGCTTCAGATGATACGAAAGAGATAGGGCATATTACTGTAAAAACAACAGATGAGTTTTTAGATGGAGATTTAATTAAAAAAACAGCGAATGAAGTTGAAATAGCTGAAATGCTTCAAATATGTTCTTTGACAGAGCAAATGGCTACAACCACTGTAATTAGTATTGTCCCTGAAGATATAATTGCAGTTGAAGTTGGTTTAACTCATGCTCTAAAAAAACTATGGCCTTTGTATATAAATACAATAATTAAAAGAGTTGAAGATTCTGGGATTAAAGTATCAAAAAAAGAAATATATGTCGATTTAGAAGATATATTAGAAATTTTTGCAAACCCTAGTATTGAGCATTCTAGAGGATTTTAAACAAGGTATAAGATAAAAGTTACTAATATATGAATGTTCATTCATTTTTAAGATTTATGAATGCGACTTCTTTTTCTCAGATAGTATTTATGTTATATAACTTTGTAACCCTCCCTTCAACGGCATTAAGTTAAGCCTAAAACCACCTAAATAACGGACTTTCATCTGATTAATTTCCAATATTTTTCTTCTTCCTTTTGAGATGATTTATAGAGTTTGTGGCTATAGTAGACTTGTGAATAT
>Ga0256829_1003287_pt1 | contig 11332 bp, 6 predicted proteins | sample 131447metaG_FD_185979 | JGI IMG/M metagenome (GOLD analysis project Ga0256829, IMG submission 185979) | Hydrothermal vent microbial communities from Lau Basin, Pacific Ocean - 131-447 | ecosystem: Environmental > Aquatic > Marine > Hydrothermal vents | place: Pacific Ocean: Lau Basin | collected... | reverse complement strand
GGTGATTCTGGTGGTTTCCAATATCATCGCGGTGAAACTGGTGCTGGTGGCGGGGCTGGTGCTGCCCGCGGCGGTGGTGCTTTTCCCGCTGGCCTACATTCTCGGCGATGTGGTGACCGAAGTGTATGGCTACGCGGCAGCCCGCCGCATGATTTGGACGGGCTTTGCGGCCAATCTGCTGGCGGTGGGGGCCATCTGGCTGGCCGCGCGTTTGCCCGCCGCGCCGTTCTGGAACGCCGGTTTGGGCTCGGCGGCTGCGGCGCAGGCTGCTTTTCGGGCACTGTTCGGCTTCACGCCGCGGCTGCTGGCGGCTTCCTTCGCGGCTTACCTGGCAGGCGAATTTCTCAACGCCTACGTGATGGCCAAACTGAAAGTGCGCACCGAGGGGCGCTGGCTGTGGCTGCGTACGATTGCTTCCACCATTGTGGGGGAAGGCGTGGATTCGGCGACGTTCATCACCCTGGCCTTTTACGGCATCATTCCGGCTGCCGGGTTGTTGCAGGCGGTGGTTTCCCAGTGGCTGGTGAAGGTGGCTTATGAGACCCTGGCCACGCCGTTGACCTACGCGGCGGCCAATGGGCTGAAACGCGCCGAGGGGATGGACGTCTTCGACCGGCAGACCGATTTTTCCCCGCTGGCTTTTTGAGCGGCCGAATGTAGGGCGGGACGCCGTCCCGCCCTACATCGCTTTTGTGCGAAGGTCATTCCCCTTTGGCCTGCTTGAGGTAGGCTTCAATAAAGCCGTCCAGGTCGCCATCGAGCACGGCCTGGGCGTTGCCCACTTCGTAGCCGGTGCGGTGGTCTTTCACCATCTGGTAGGGGTGCAGCACGTATGAGCGGATCTGGCTGCCCCATTCGGCTTTCTGGTATTCGCCCTTGATGGCGGCCATTTTTTCGGCCTGTTCCCGCTGTTTGATTTCCAGCAGGCGGGCTTTGAGCACTTTGAGGGCGTTTTCTTTGTTTTGGGTGAGCGAACGCTCGTTTTGGCAGGAAACCACAATGCCGGTGGGGATGTGGGTAATGCGCACCGCGGTGGCGTTTTTTTGCACGTTTTGGCCGCCTGCCCCTGCGGCCTTGAAAGTATCCATGCGGAGGTCTTTGGGGTTGATTTCCACCTCTACGTCATCTTCCACCTGGGGCAGCACCTCCACCAGGGCAAAGGAAGTGTGGCGGCGGTGGGCGGCGTCGTAGGGGGAAAGCCGCACAAGGCGGTGGGTGCCGCGTTCGGAGCGCAGGTAGCCGTAGGCGTTGGGGCCGTTGACGGCGATGGTGACGCTTTTGGTGCCCGCTTCTTCGCCGGGGGTGTAGTCCAGAATTTCGGTCTGGAAGCCGCGTTTTTCGGCCCAGCGGAGGTACATGCGCTGGAGCATTTCCGCCCAGTCGTGGGCGTCGGTGCCGCCTGCGCCCGCGTGGATGGCGAGGATGGCGTTGTGGCGGTCGTAGGGGCCGGAAAGCATGGCGCGCAGTTCGGCTTCGCCGACGGCTTTTTCCAGCGCTTCGGTTTCGGCTTCCAGTTCGCTTTGCAGGTCGTCTTCTCCCCACGAAGCCAGTTCCAGCGCGTCGGCGATGCGGGTTTCCAGGCTGCGGAAGCCCTCCACGGCTTCGCGCAGGGCGGCCATTTCGCGCATCACCCGCTGGGCATGCGCCGGGTTGTTCCACAACTCGGGGGCGTTGGCTTCGGTTTCTAAGGCTTGCAGGCGGGCTTGCTTGGTGGCCAAGTCAAAGACGCCCTCGCAGGTCGCGCAGGCGGGTTTCCAGGGCGTGCAGGCGTTGGGTGAGGTCGTTGCTGCTCATACGTTTTCTCCGCTGCGGGCGTCGTCGGGGCGCAGGCGGCGGGCCAGTTCCCGCAACTGCACATAGCCTACCGGCTTGATGAGCACCAGGTCGCTGTCGGCGGCCACGGTGTCGGCCATGCGCGGGTCGGCGGTGGCCAGGATGACCCGCGTGGCGCTCAAATGCGGCGCTTCGCGGATGGCGCGCAGGATGTCGGTGCCGGCGACTTCCGGCAGGTGCAAATCCAGAATCACAATGTGGGGGGCGTGGTTTTGCAGGAAACTAAGGGCTTCTCCGCCGTGGTCAATCCAGGTCACGGCATACCCTGCCTGTTTCAGCGCGGTGCTGAAAATTTCGGCCTGGCTGGGGTCGTCTTCTACAATCAGGCATTGCAGTTCAGGCATGGGGTTCCTCCTCTAACAGTTGGGCCTGGCAGGGCAATTCCACGGTAAATTTGCTGCCTTTGCCCGGCGCGCTTTCCAGGCGGATTTCGCCGCCCATTAATTCTACCAGCCGTTTGACGATGGAAAGCCCCAGCCCCGAGCCTTTTTGGCGGCGGGTGGGGCTGCCGTCTACCTGGCGGAAAGCCTCAAAAATGGCTTCCTGGGCTTCTTTGGGAATGCCCGTGCCGGTGTCTTCCACTTCAATGGCCCAGCGTTCGCCTTCCGTGCCGTAAATGCGCAGCCAGATGTCGCCTTTTTCGGTGAATTTGACGGCGTTGCTCAGCAGGTTGGCGATGATTTGCCGCAGCCAGTACGGGTCGCCGTAGACCTGTTCAGGGAGGTTGGGGGCGATTTCGGTGTGCAGTTTCAGCCCTTTGGCTTCGGCCAGGGCTTCTGAGGAAGGCACCACTTTGAGCAGTTCCTGCGGCGAGAACAGGGTGATGTTGAGGCGCAAGCGGCCGCTTTCCAGTTCGGCCTGGTTGAGCAGGTCGCTGGTGAAGTCTACCAGTTGCTGGGCGCTCTGGAAGATGCGCTGCAGGGCGTGGCGCTGCTGCCCGGTCACCGGCCCCAGGGCGCCGTCAAGCATCATTTCGGTGAAGCCCATGATGCCGCCGAGGGGGGTGCGCATGTCGTGGCTGACATTGCCCAGCAGCTGGGTTTTGAACCGGTTGGCTTCGGTGAGTTCCAGGTTGGCCTTTTGCAGGGCTTCTTCCAGGCGCTTGCGCTCGGTGATGTCTTCTTTGACGGCGACGAAATGGGTTACTTCCCCTTCGTTGTTGCGGACCGGCGCAATGCTGACCTGTTCCCAATACAGTTCGCCGTTTTTGCGGCGGTTGACCAGTTCGCCTTGCCACACTTCGCCGCCGAGGATGGTTTCCCACATCTGGCGGTAGAATTCCTGCGGGTGCCGCCCCGATTTGAGGATGCGGGGGTTTTGCCCCACGGCTTCTTCAAAAGTGTAGCCGGTGTTGCGGGTGAAGGCCGGGTTGACATATTCAATGGTGCCGTCGCGGTCGGTGATGACCACGCTGTGGGCGCTTTGTTCTATGGCGCGCTGGAGTTTGCGGCGCTCTTCTTCGGCTTCTTTGCGGTCGGTGATGTCTTCCTTGATGGCGATGAAGTGCTCAATGACGCCGTTTTCGCCGATTACGGGGGAGATGGTTTCGCTTTCCCAATACAGGCGGCCGTCTTTGCGGCGGTTGCGGACCTCGCCGTGCCAGATTTCGCCCCGCAGCAGGGTGTTCCACATCTCTGCATAGAATTCCTGCGGGTGGTAGCCCGATTTGAGGATGCGGGGGTTTTGCCCGATGGCCTCTTCGGGCGAATAGCCGGTGATGCGGGTGAAGGCCGGGTTGACATATTCAATGGTGCCGTCGCGGTCGGTGATGACGATGGCGTTGTCGCTTTGCTCCACGGCCTGCTGCAGTTTGCGGATTTCGGCTTCGGCTTTTTTGCGGGCGGTGATGTCTACGGCGTATTCCACCATTTGCACCACTTTGCCGTTTTCGTCGCGGATGGGGTAGCCGTGGACTTCCACATAGTAGGGTGTGCCGTCGGCATGGTAATGGATGTGTTCCACGGTGTAGGGTTCGTGGGTGCGCATGACCTGCTGCAGGGGGCAGGGGTGGTCGGTGCCGCTGCACGGCGTGTCGCGGTGGTGGGAAAGGGCGAAACAGGTGGCGGCGGTGGGCACGCCTTTGGCGCGGGCGGCGCTGTTGGCAATCAGCAGCCGGTAGGTGCTTGCGTCGATGACATAAAAGGGGTCGTGGATGCTTTCCAGAATGTTTTGCAGGAAGTCGCGTTCTTTGGAAAGCGCTTTGGCTGCCTGTATCTGTTCGGTTACATCGCGCAGGCTGAGCGCCAGGGCGGGTTTTCCGGCAAAAGTGATGGGGGCGCTCATGGCTGAGGCAATGAATTCGCTGCCGTCGGGGCGCAGGGCGATGCCGCGCAGGCGGGCGCGGGGGGTATTTTGGTTTTCCAGGAAGGCGGCGTAGGCACGCTCGCGGTCGCGCGGGGCCACGAATTCAATCGGCGCTTTGCCAATGGCCTCTTCGGCCGGGCAGCGGAACATTTCTTCAAACGCGGGGTTGACGGCCAGGATGCGCTGGCCGTTGTGGATGACCAGGGCTTCCATGGTGCTGTTGAACAGTTCGCGGAAACGCATTTCGCTTTCCGCGACGCGTTCCAGGAAGCGGCTGCGGATGCTCGCGATGAGCAGCAAAATGAAAGAGACCAGTGTGAAAATGGTGATGGGGTGGGCCACCCACGCGGCAGGGAAGCCGCGGTAAGCGGCTGCCCCCACGATGATGCCTAATCCTGCCAGGAAGAGGATGAAGAACTGGCTGCCGGGCAGCAGCAGCGCCCCGATGAGCAGCCCGAGGATGCCCCAACTGACGTTGTGGTAAATGGCCAGGGCGTCCATCTCGCGGGTGGTGAACAGGCCAATGGCCGGGCCGATCATCAGGGGGAGGAGCAGCACCCAGGCCCCCAACAGGGGGCGGCGCGACCGGCTCAGCCCGTAGGCGGCGGCGACGGCCAGCGCTGTGGTCAGGATGTAGGCGCGCGAGAGGGCGGCCGTCGGCGAAACCAGGATGCGGATGCCCTCGGGGATGAAATAGATGAGCAGCATCGCGAGGGTCAGCGAGGCCAGCACACGGGCGGTCAGCCGTTGTTCAAAGCCGGTGATGTCGGGGTGGGGTTCGGTCAGCCTGCCGAGAAAAGGCAGGATGCGCTTCTGCCAGAGGGCGGTCAGGGCGTTCAGCGGACGGGAGGTGGGCATATGCAACTCCTACGCGTGTAATACTCCTTGAACGAAGGCTTCGGGGTCAAAGGGGGTCAGGTCTTCGGGCTTTTCGCCGAGGCCGGCAAATAAAATCGGCAATGCCAGTTCGTGCTGAATGGCAAAAGCCATGCCGCCTTTGGCGGAAGAATCCAGTTTGGCGAGGATCACGCCGCTGACATCCACGGCTTTTTTGAAGGCTTTGGCCTGCTGGAGGGCGTTTTGGCCGGTGGTGGCGTCCATCACCAGCCAGACATGGTGGGGCGCGCCCGGGAGGGCTTTGTTGGCGACGCGGCGCACTTTCTTGAGTTCTTCCATCAGGTTGAAGCGGGTGTGCAGGCGTCCGGCGGTATCCACGAAGAGGATGTCGGCGTTGCGGGCGCGGGCAGCCTGCACGGCGTCGTAAGTGATAGCGCCCGGGTCGCCGCCGGGCTGCCCGGCAATCACGGGCACGTGGAGCCGCTCGCCCCAGGTTTTCAACTGGTCAATGGCGGCGGCGCGGAAAGTGTCGGCAGCGGCCAGCATCACGCTTTTGCCTTCACGCGTGTAGCGCCACGCCAGTTTGGCGGCGGTGGTGGTTTTCCCCGAGCCGTTGACGCCGACCAGCAGCACGACGTTAGGGCGCTCTTTCCATTCAATGGGCGGCGGGGCCTGCAGGCGGCGGCGCAGTTCGGCGTGCAGGGCTTCTTCCAGTTCGTCGCTGCGCACTAACGCTTCCCGCGCTGTGGTTTCCTTCAGGGCTTCTACCACTTCCAGCGCGGTTTCCACGCCCAGGTCGGCCTGGATGAGCAGGGCTTCCAGTTCGTCCCAGGTTTCTTCGGTGATTTCGGTGGCGCCCAACAGGGTGGCAATGCGCCCGAAGGCGGTTTTCCGCGTGCGGGCCAGCCCCCGTTTCCACTTGGCAAAGAGGTTGTTGTTTTTGTCGCTCATGGGGAAGATTATACCAGCCAAAGCACCCTGGTTTTGGGGTACAATGTTTGTAACTGTTCAGCCTTGGCAAGGCGAAACCGCAGATTACGCAGATTCCGCAGAAAAAACATCCACCGATTTCACAGATGAGCACAGATTGGGCGAAAGTCACCGTTCGGCCTTTGGCGGCGTGCCGAGGCCATTGTAGGGCGGGATGCCATCCCGCCCTACGCGGCGGCAGTTTTTAGTGCAAGTGCTGTCTCGGAGGAGGTTGGCGATGAGCGCTCTGGAAGTGTTGCAGGCCGTTCAATATGTGACCATCAAAGGCAAACGCTTTGCTGTGTTGAGCGTGGAAGATTGGGAAGCCTTGCTGGAGTGGCTGGAAACGGTGGAAGACGCCGATGTTGCCCGCCGGGCTTATGAGGCGTTGGAAGCCGCCGGTGGGCAGCGGGAGCGCGCCGGGTGGCTGAAATGGGAAGACGTCAAAGCCGAAGTGGGTTAGCCTTGGGGGAAGTATCTGTGTTTAGCCTTGGCAAGGCGAACCTGCAGATGCTGTAGAGATTTTATCTCCCCCAGAGCGGCGGCTGGGCCCCCTCTTCTCTCCCACTGGGAGAGGAAAGGGGGCGCGCAGCGGGGGGGGAGGTGAGGGGCGTTCAGATATGTTGATGCTCAACGGCGTAACATGAGTGAGTAAGGCAAAACCTTGGGGACTGGTTCGCTCACCTGAATTTGTGGGCGTAGGGGCGACCCGCCGGGTCGCCCCTACGCGTTCTGTGGCCTAAAAAGCGGCGGGACATAGAAGCGCTGGCTGTGTGCGACAAAGCCACGGAGTAGCGCCCCCCTACCGCAGCCCCTTCATCTTCGCCACCTCATCCAGTTTCAGGCTCATCACCTGCGAGGTGGCGTCGGGCGCTAAGGTCACGCCGTAAATCACCTCGGCAGCCTGCACGGTGTTGCGGTTGTGGGTGATGACGATGAACTGGGTGTGCTCGCTGAGCTCTTCCAGCAGGCCGCGAAAGCGCCCCACGTTGGCCTCGTCTAACATCGCGTCCACTTCGTCGAGCACGCAGAAGGGCGTAGGGGAAGCCTTCAGCAGGGCGAAGATGAGCGCCACGGCGGTCAGGCTGCGCTCGCCGCCGGAAAGCATCGCCAGCCGCTGGGTGCGCTTGCCGGGCAGGCGGGCTTCAATTTCCACGCCGGTGCGGGTGATGTCTTCGGCCTCGGTAAGCACCAGGCGGGCGGTGCCGCCGCCGAACAGGCGGGTGAAGATGGCGCTGAACTCCCTGTTCACCACCGCGTAGGTTTTGCGGAAGGCCTCTTCCATCAGGGTTTCCAGTTCGCTAATCACCTGCCGGATGTCGGCTTCGGCTTTGCGCAGGTCTTCCAGTTGGGCGGTGAGGAAGTCGTGGCGTTCCTGCACCTCCTGATATTCCTGCTCGGCTTCGGGGTTGACCGGCCCCAGGCGGCGCAGTTGAGCGCGGCGTTCCTTGATGCGCTGCTCCAGCCCCTCGGGCAGGGAAGCCACCCGCGGCAGGCGACCGACCATGCCCTCCAGGGGCAGAGGCTGGGGGCCGGCCACCTCAGGCTCGTAATCCAGCGCCACCAGCCCCAAATCCTCCTCAATGCGGCGGCGGAGGTTGTTCAGGGCTTCCTGGGCGCGGGTGAGCGCCAGTTGCGCCTGGGTGTGGTGCCGCTCGGCGATGTGGGCGGTCTGGGCGATGCGCTCCGCTTCGGCTTCCAGCGCCTCAAGGCGCTTTTGCTCGGCCTGCAGGGCTTCCTGCACGGGGGTAATTTGCTCGTTCAGGCGGGCGATTTCGGCTTCCAGGCGGCGGGTTTCGGCCTGCTGCTTGCGGTGTTGGGCGTCAAGGGTTTGCGTTTGTGCAGCGGCTTCCTGTAAACGCTTTTCGCGCGCCTGCAATTGCTGCTGCAGGGAATCTAACGCGCGCTGCTGCTCTTGCAGGCGGCGCTGGGCGGCTTCTAACGCCTGGGCGGCGAGGGCGGCCTGGGTGCTCCAGTGGGCTTCCCGGGCGTTGGCTTCGGTGGTGTCTAAGGCTTGCAGGGCGCGGCGGCGCTCGCTTACGGTCTGGCGGGCGGCCTGGAAGTCGGCGTCTAACGCCTGCCGCTGGCGCTGCAGGTCGGCGGCTTCGCTTTCCAGGGCGTTTTGTTCATCTTGCAGGCGCTGCAGGTCGCTTTGGTGGATTTCCAGCGCCCGCTGGGCCTGCTGGGCTTCCTGCTGGGCGCGGCGTTCTGCCTGAACGGCGGCGCGTTCTTCTTTTTGGGCGCGGGTCAGCCCTTCGGCGGCGGTTTGGGCGGCTTCCCGGGCGCGGGCGGCGGCCTGTTCGGCGGCTTCTGCTTCGGCGGCCAGGCGCTCGGCCTGGGCCTGCAGGGCTTCCAGTTGGGCGGCGAGTTCGCGGCGCTCGCGGGTGCGGCGCAGGGCGGCCCCGCCCGCGGGCTTGCCCGTGATGACGGCGCCCTGGGGCGAGAAGGCTTCGCCTTCTAAGGTGACCACCCAGGCGTCGGCGGGCAGGTGGGGCAGAATGCGCAGGGCGGCGGCGCGGTTGCGAACGACGAGCACCCGGCCCAGCAGGGCTTCCACGGCGGGGCGCAGGGCGTCGTCGGCCTGCACAAGGCGGGAAGCCACGCCGAGGAGGTCGGCGTCGTCGGGGGGCTGGAGGGGCGGCGCGGGGTGGAGGGAGCGCAGCGGCAGCAGCACGGTGCGGGCGGGGGCGTTTTGGCCGAGGCCGAGGGGGGCGTCGGCGAGGCCGGTTTCCAGCAGCACGGCTTCGGTGAAGCGGTCAAGGGCGGCGGCGATGGCGGTTTCCAGTTCGGCGGGCACCTGCAGGTGCTGGCCGAGCGCGCCTTTGAGGGGCAGGCGCTTTTGGCGGGCCTGCTTCACCAGCCAGCGGGTGCCCTCGGCGTAGCCGGTGAGGCTGGCTTCGGCGTCGGCGAGGACGCGCGCCTGGGCCTGCAGGGCGGCGAGGTCGGCCTGCAGGCGGTCGTGGGCGCGGCGGGCTTCGCGGGCGGCTTCTTCGGCGGCTTGCCGGGCGGCGCGGGCTTCTTCCACGGCGCGCTGGGCTTCGCCCCGGCGGGTTTCGGCCTGCTGGCGGGCTGCGGCGGCCTGCTGCAGCGCGGCCTGCGCCTTTTGGAAGGCGGCCTGCAGGCTGGCGGTTTGCTGCTGTGCTTCGGCATAGGCGGTTTGCAGGCGTTTGCGGCGGCGGGCGAGGTCGTTGAGGCGGGCTTCGGAGGCGGCCTGCTTGCGGGTGAGGGCATCGTGGGCTTTCTGGGCGTCTTCCAGGGCGCGGCGGGCGGCGCGGCGGCGGTTGAGCAGGTCTTCTAACGCCAGACGGGCTTGCTCGCGCTGCTGTAGCGCCTGGGTGTGGTTTTCCTGCAGGCGGGCGATTTCGGCTTCGGCCTCGGCGATGCGGGCCTGCTGGTCGCGGATTTGGGCTTCTAAAGCCTCTTTTTCGTATAGCCATTCATCGCGGCGGGTTTGCAGGGCGCGGCGGCGTTCTTCCAGCACCGCGGTTTCGCGGGCTAAGGCTTCCATCTGGCGGTGGCGGGCTGCCAGTTCGCGGTGCAGGGCGTTCAGTGCCTCGCGGCGGGCGGCGATTTTTTCCCGCAGTTGGGCAATCTGGCGGGCGCTTTCCTGCTGGCGGGCGAGGGCTTCCTGTTGCTTGGCTTCCTGGCGGGCGGCCGTCTGGCGGGCTTCGGCCAGGCGCTGCTGGGCGGCGTGCCAGTGGTAGCCGTACCATTCCCGCAGCATGAGTTCCAGGTCGGCCTGCAGCTGGGCGGCTTCCCGCGAGCGGCGCGCCTGGCGTTCCAGGCGGCGCAGGCGGGGCGTCAGTTCGGCGAGGATGTCTTGCACCCGTTCCAGGTTGCGCCGGGTGGCATCCAGGCGGCGCAGGGTTTCTTCCCGCCGCTGGCGATACACGCCGATGCCCGCCGCGCCTTCCAGCATCTGGCGGCGCTCGTCGGGGCGCAGGGCGAGGGCGGCATCCACCAGCCCCTGGCCGATGAAGGTGTAGGTGTGTTCGCTCAGCCCGGCGTGGCCGAGGAGTTCCCGCAGGTCGCGCAGGCGCACTTTTTGGCCGTTGAGCAGGTATTCGTTTTGGCCGTCGCGGGCGGCGCGGCGGGTGAGGGCGACTTCGGTGTAGTCAATGGGCAGCCAGTGGTCTTCATTGTCAAAGGTGACGGTGACGGCGGCCATGCCGGAACGTGGCCGCTGGGAAGAGCCGGCGAAGATCATGTCTTCGGTTTTGTGGGCGCGCAGCAGGGCGTAGGACTGCTCGCCTAACACCCACCGCAGGGCGTCGGCAATGTTGGATTTGCCGGAGCCGTTAGGCCCCACAATGGCCGTAATCCGCGGCCCGAATACGAAGCGGGTGCGGTTGGCGAAGGTTTTATAGCCTTGCAGGTCTAACGATTTGAGGCGTTGGGGCATGGGGGATAGTCGGGGAGTCGGATGGTCCAATAGTCGGGGCGTCGGATAGTCAAATGGTCGGGTAGTCAGGTGGTCGGAAGCCCCATTTTACCGCGAGAGGGCGGTTTCTAAAATGCTGCGCACGGCGGGCGGGTTTTGCAGAAGCACGTAGGCCCCCTGGGGGGTGATCCACGGCCGCAGGGCAGGCGGCTGAATGACGTATGTGCGGATGGCATCGGGCTGAAAACGGCGGGAGCGGGCCAGCAGGCCGATGAAAGTGGTCAGGCCGATGTCGGTTTCCACCATGCGGCGGTAGGCTTTGTAAAGCGCCGGGGCGTGGGCCAGCGCATGGCGGGAAAGCAGTTTGTGGATCAGCGCCAGCAGCAGGGCTTGCTGACGGTGGGCGCGGTCAAAGTCGCTGGTGGTCATGCGCGAGCGGGCATACCAGAGGGCGAGGTTGCCGTCCATGTGCACGGTGCCCGGCCCGATGCAGAAATAGCCGAGATAACCGAGGCGGTGGTCGCACAACCGGCGGGGCACGGTGATATCCAGGCCGCCGAGTGTATCTACCAGTTTGACGAACCCGCTGAAGTTGATCAGGAGGTAGTGCGTCGGCTGGACGCCGAAATTGTAGGCTACCGTGCTGGCCAGCAGCGGGAAGCCGCCGAATTCCATCGCGGTGTTGATGCGGTTGTAACCGACGCCGGGCAGGTAAACATAGGTGTCGCGGGGGATGGAAATGATGCTGGTGGCGCCGGTTTTGGGGTTGTAGGAAAGCAGCATGAAGGCGTCGGTGCGGAAATCGGTGTGGCCCGGCCGCCGGTCGGAGCCCAGCAGCATGATGTTGATGCGTTCATTGGCGTGGGGAATGGCTGCGGCCGCGCTGACCCCCCGGCTGCCGGGGAGGGGCGTGGGCGTGGGTAGCGGGGTGGGCGTAGGCGATGCGGTGGGGGTCGGTGTGGATGTGGGGGTGCCGGTAGGCAGGTAGGTGGGCGTGGGCGGGAGGGG
>Ga0256829_1003286_pt1 | contig 11339 bp, 11 predicted proteins | sample 131447metaG_FD_185979 | JGI IMG/M metagenome (GOLD analysis project Ga0256829, IMG submission 185979) | Hydrothermal vent microbial communities from Lau Basin, Pacific Ocean - 131-447 | ecosystem: Environmental > Aquatic > Marine > Hydrothermal vents | place: Pacific Ocean: Lau Basin | collected... | reverse complement strand
TTGACGAACAGGGTAGATAACAGTACAAATCGCATCTCCGCCAAGATGCTCCCATCGTCTAGCGGTTAGGACGCTGGCCTCTCACGCCGGAAACAGGGGTTCGATTCCCCTTGGGAGTACCAAACAAAAAGATATATATACCAACAAAAACGAAAGCCTTGATAGAAATATCAGGGCTTTTTTATTGTGATTAGGACACCGGCAGGACACCGGCTTTACAAACGGAAAAATACAGGTATATGTTTTTTTGTTTGACTTGCCCCGAAGGTTCCCTATAATGGCGCTACCGAAAGGTTACAGAAGGTCGGCGTCAGGGGACACCCGTTTGGAGCGCACACTCTCGCAAGTTCTTATAGCTGAGGACTGCAAGTCAGACCAGAAGTAAAAAGGTATTCTTAAGAAGAAAAGGGCGAGCGAAAAAGCGACGACCCCCATCGGCTAAATTCTCCTATGCAAAGGAGGGTTTTGCTGATGCTTTCACAAACCCCGAATATTCAAAACCAAAACAAACAAATTCTAAGTCTGACAGAACTTGCCACGATGCTCGGCAAGAAACCAAAGACACTTTACAACTGGAAAAATAAAGGCGTCCCTCTTCCCCCTTCATACCGCATCCCCGGTGTTCGCGGTGAGCGTTACTTATTAGATGATGTGATTAACTGGATCAGAGGCTTTCGTGTACCAACAGAGCAAACGAAGCGTCGCGGTCGTCCTCGTAAGGCGGTGCAATAATGCATACGCCAACAATCCATATAGAAGTTAGTGAAAAACAATTACAAGCATTACGTAATGCAACAACAAAGAACCATCGTTGTATTATTATAATCGATGCAAATCCAATTGCTGTTTCCAATTACCATTCCGACGCTTGGATGGAAGCTCGTAAAATAGCGTGTTCACCTTGGTTTGATAGGAAGGTGCAGTAATGGGTAATAACGTAGTACAACTTAAAAAAGCAACTTTTACAAATCTTAGCAACTGCTTTGATGAAATAGACGAATTGGCACAACAGATGTATGAGCCAGCGCCATCACACACAAAACAACCTGTGAAGAAAGAGAAAATCACACTTAAACCATTAGATTTTCTTAAATGCTGTACAACAGAACCGGAACCCCTTGATTTCGTCCTCCCCGGACTCGTCAGAGGCAGTGTCGGCTCAATCATTGCGCCCGGTTCAACCGGAAAATCAATGCTTGCCCTTCAATTAGCAATCAACATTGCGGGCGGTGATTCAACTATTCCGCTTAAAATCAAAAACGGAAAAGTCTTATATCTGGCAGCGGAAGACCCCGGTCAAGTATTGCATAAACGAATCCATGAAATGCAGCAATGGCTTGGTGATTCTGAAATCATAGCACACAACTTAAAACTTGTTCCGTGCAACGCAATGGACATATGCAGCGAGTCTGTACAGGAAGCAATCATTGATGCAGGAAAAGGATGCAGACTAATCATACTTGATACGCTGCGCAGGTTTCATATTGAAGATGAAAACGACGGCGGCGGTATGGTAAAAGTCATCAATGAGATGGAGAAAGTCGCAAGGGCTACCGGCGCAGCGGTTGTTTTCATTCACCATACAAGTAAATCAGCTGCACTCAATGGACAGGGAGGAACACAGCAAGCCAGTCGGGGTTCAAGCGTGCTTGTAGATAATATCAGATGGCAAGGCTACTTAGCCGGGATGACCAAAGAGGAGGCTGAGAAGAAAGAAATAGATGATGAAATGCGAACTACTTACGTCCAGTTCGGATTATCAAAAGTCAATTACTCAGCGCCAATAAATCCGGTTTGGTTGATGCGCAGTCCATACGGCGGAATGCTCATCCCTGCTATTTTTTCAGCGGATCCGTTTGCACGGAGTCCATTCAATCCAGACCGTGCAATGCCTATTTTGAGCGGCGGAGAATCTTTTGAAATCGAGGAGGAACAGGCAAAACAAGATGCAAGAGATAGCACCGATATGAAAACGAGTGATGCTGAACTTGCACATTACCAAGCGGTGAAAGATGGTGAATATATACCAAGTGCTTCACCTAACACACAGAAATGGAAGGAGGACAACAGTGATGTCCCTTTCTAAGAATAAAACAAAAGAGCTTACAATAGCAACTTTGCCGACAGCACCAGCAACCGCTGTCCGTCTCAGGTTCTTTCAACCAAGTATCAGACCAGTAAACATGACAAGTGATTGGTTATGCACGCCATGGGGTAGATGTCGCATCACAGGACGATTGGGGCAGCGTCACGCCGATTTGATAGACGCATGTATGCATGATGCTATTGACACATGCACGATTGATGGACGGTTAAAGCTACTAATTGACCCATACACAATTAGGCAAAAAGTCGGAGGAGGTAAACAGTTTAGCTATTCAGGAACTAAACGCTTATTCCGTGAAATAATGAGCTGCCTAATTGAATGGAACAGTAAACGAGGAAGCAGCGGATACGGACATATTATCGACTCGATACACTTCGCCGATGTTAAAAGGAGAAACCCATTAACAGGCGATGTACGCGAGTTATGGAGTGTGTCATTCGGAAGCGCATGGACAAAACTAATTTATGACGATATCGCATTAAGATATGACCCAGCGGATATCATCAATCTAAGGTCAGGCATTACACAGGCAGTCGTAAGACTTCTATTAAGTCACAATAAGAAAAACATGGTAAACGGGATAAGGATATCAACTATATTCGATTGGCTATTAGTACCGCACGGCACGACCTGGCGTAATTATATGAGGAACCTACGTAGTGACTCTGACGAAATAGAAGCCATCGGATTCAAGATTGATGGTGATTTTATTTTTCCAATAAACGCCAAAAATAAGACAAAGCGTGTTGCAGATGCCCGATAGCGTGTTACAGATGCCCGATAGCGTGTTACAGATGCCCGATAGCGTGTTACAGATGCCCGATAAAACAGGCTTCTATAGTCTATATAGGCTTTATAGCCTATATATAGGTAAACCAAGAAACATTCCCATAACCCCCTTTCGGGGTTATAGGAATAAGAGAAGATTTATGAAGCACTCACCCCCGCGACGCTTCGCTTGCTATGAGGAGATAAAACCTTGAAGCCTATTTTGTGTTGTCCGTGTCTTGGCTTCATTTTTCCCTCAGAGCGACAGCGAATGGGGGTGAGTGCTTTATGCCCCATCTCTCAATATATAATATCATAAAAGGAGAATTACCGTGTACATATATAAAAACATAAAACCAAAAGACCAAACTAAACTGTTCTTGCAACATATGATTTCTAATGGCTTAGGTACTTTTGACTTCGGGCTGTTAAAAAGAGGTGATACAGAACGAATGCAAAACAGACTTAATCTTGATATTGATTCATATGAAAAGACACTCTCATATTGCAGATTCAAGAACTGGAAGGAAACAACAGACATCTTTTTTCGCCCGCACTGCAAGACCTGTAACAATTTCATATTCGCTGATGATGTTACAAAAGATATCGCATATCGTTTTGCAAGTGCTTACGCGTGCATCCTCGTTAATACTTCAAGAGAGGGCGGCTTCCAGTTATGGATAACAACAAGTCATGTCCTGAATTGTGATGAACGCCTCGAATGGCAACGGACATTAGTTCCGTTGCTCAGTGCCGACCCTGGTTGTTTAAGCGGGCAGCATTACGGCAGACTTCCCGGTTTCACGAATCACAAAAGAGGTAAACAATGGTGCAACCTTGTCGCACATTCTTTACAGACAGCTACTTGGCAACCCGGTTTACCATTACCCGAACCAACAAAAACACCCTTGCCAATCAATACAGGCACAGGTGACAGGGGCGACTCTGAGCGGGAATTCGGTTTTGCTTGTCACTCTCTAAGATTCAACCAAGCCCCTGACGATATCATTCAAAATATAACAGAGAGAGCCAGAGGCAGAGGCAAGAAGAACCCCGAAGCATATGCACGTAGAACCGTTCAAAACGCTATGAAGCGGCTAAACATATAACCAACAAGATATGATTCGGCGCACCAAGCGCCGGATCATATCTTATGTATCTCTCAATCTCTTAACCAAGTATAACCAATAAGTATAAAGACAATCACAACCAACAGGCTCGCCCATCCGGCACACCTCACAAGAACATTTCGGTATCCAGACCCGCCCCGTAGGCATACGGGGCGTCCATCGTATTTCGTCGCTTAAAATCTGTTTTATCTGGTCGGGACTACCAGACAGATTTTAAGAGCCTCGCTCGCCTAAAAAAAACATTTTATTAAAATATATTGTATAATATACAACATATTTACCATGAAGACACATACTTTTATTATAAAGACACATACTTTTATTATAAAGACCATACTTTTATCAAAATACATGGTATTTTATGCAACATTTATCATAAGACCATATAATTCTATTATATTGGATAATATATTATCCAATATCATTAAGCATTATATCTTTAGTAATAAAAAAGGCAGCTACAAGAGCCGCCTTTTTCATCCAGAAAAACTTATTTTCATTCTTTATTCTTCTTAATCACAAACCCCGGCATATCAACATCCGGCGTTACAAGTGCTGCATGGAACTTTGCCGGGTCAGCTTTAGTGATACCAACTGTATATCCAACACTCAAACCCGCAGCAGCGGCAAAACAAGCCAACAGTAACCATGTCACTATCAATGTCCCTCGCCTTACTTTTTCACGCCATGCAGCATGCTCAATAGCTTGCACAGCGTTATGCTGTGCTAATTCAATAGCATCAGTTGCACGAAGCTCCCGCGCCGCCAGTTCGCCCGTTGCCCTGTTAATAATTGCTTTGCAATGGTCTTCCAATAGGTCTAATTTTTTATTTTCTTCATCGTTAAACATTTCTTTCTCTCCATAATATCTTATCTTAGTGCATACTCATCTGGCTATGCTCATACCCCATTTTTTTTGTTTATGTATTACAAATTCTGTACTGCATAGTGAATACCAAGGTATGCACCAAACCATGCACTGACGAGGACAACAGCAGCAGTAGCACCAAGTTTTTTTGCGCGGTCAGACCATGAATCAGGTTTGATTTCATTCTTGATACCTTCAATAACTTCCTCACCAATTGCTTTTATATCCTTAACATTTTTTGCAGTAATACTTGCCAGTTTCTTAATGTCAGTGATTGCTTCAGCTTGTACTTTACCAGCAGCAGCAAGAGCTTCTGTCTCTATACGTGTATGAGCCGCCAGAGTTCTTTTTATTGCTCCATTTACAGGTTCAACCATGGCAGCGGCTACAGCGTCATAGATAGCATCAGCGCCGGTATCAACAGCAGCTTTTGCATATTCATTAAGTGAGACCTTGCCTTGCTCTTTCGCCGCTTCAATAGCCCCTTGTGCAGCATCTTTCGCCATCTTCTCACCAGCACTTATTAAGTTATGCTGTTCAATCAGAGTCGTGAATAAAATCCAAGCCGGGTCGTCAGACTTAATATTCAAATCAGCAACAACCCTCATTAAACGTGCATGTTGTTCAGCTGGTATGTTTTTCAGTGCTTCATCGCGAGCATTACCATACTCATCAACTTTTACAGCAACTGATGCGACCCGTTCAACAGCATCTGATACGGATACAGGGACGGCAGTAGCCGCCTCTGTACTGGCATCATCTTCATTGAAAAACTCATCATCTGTCATTTCAGTATCATTATCGTTTGGAGTAATATCTAAAACACTCATAATTACTCACCTCCCGCAATCTGTTCACAAACGTCATAACCGCTTGCCAACCATCTGCGCACCATCATTCTTTCAGTAATCTTTAATGGTGATTTTTTCATATCAGCTAATGATGAGAGTGTCACAGGACTGATAAAGATAGGGTTCTTTGTTATACGCCGGTCAAGACACGGCAGTAAGATTTTAGCACGTCCAGATGCGACCCATGCTTCAGCTTCTTTAGATGTTGCCCAAGCAAAATCAGTTATGGCATTACCGAAAAACTGGTTTACTACAGCAATACTTTTTGTGCAGATAGATGCAAGACCATTGACCATACTATTACCAGCTAATCTTGCTGAATCATTACCCGCACCAATAACAAACATGCAGCGATTTTCATATTCAAGGGCTTCCGTCACCTCGGCTATTTCATCGGCTTTCTTGTCAAGAACCTCTGCATTCGCAGGCAGGTTAATGACAACATGTTCAGCAACAACATCTTCAAGTTTAATCAGTGCATCATATATACTTGCAGCATCAGTAATCGGCGCACTTACAGTATTTACTCCATCGATATCAACAAATCTTCTGCCAACATCTGGCGCACTACCGTCACTCTCAACTACTGTGACCGCTCCATGTTCATCCAGTAAGTAATTAGTTAATATAGTAGCAGTCATGCTCTTGCCGACGCCGCCCTTCGTTCCGTGTATCCAATAGATTTTTTTCATTGTACTTTCTCCTATGTATTATATTTATTTAAACAGGTTTGTTTCATCTTCACGTTTTAGTCCAGCGAGCCCAGGTCTTGCTATACGTGTCGCTTCAAGTTTTGCCTTTGCGCCGCCCGGCTTGTGAGCCGGTTGTTGCTGTACAAGGGCAGGTGTTGGGGCATTATCAACAGCACTTCCAACACTTTCTTTATGCTTCCGTGCTTTCTGTAATGCCCGATGAACCGCCGGCATAGATATATCCATGCCATTCGCCAACGCCGTCACAGTCCCGCCATCGTTCAACCATTGTTCAATCGTATCCAGGCGGGCATATAAGCGTTTCCAGAGCGCTTTCCCGCGCGGCGGTTTGGCTTTCAAAGTGTCGTCAATCTGTCGGTCTAATTCATCCATCTTTACCTCCAAAGTATGATGTTAACAATAAATCATTCGTTTTTATTGCTTATAACAGTATATCGCACTTTTTATCATTATGTAAAGAAAAAATATGTATCCATCTAAATATCTTTTTGTCAATAGTCGCACTTTTATGCCCATGATATACAAGAACTTTCTCAATATGATACGAAATAAACATAAAATATCATAGTTTGCCCCCATTATAGTCAAAGTCTAAACATATATAGTTTTCACACCGGAGGCACTACGTGTCCGTTGTTGTGAAATCGCTCTCGCTCTTTCACACATAGAAAATCCTATACGCCCCAACGCTTTCAGCTATATATCCTGTCAAAACTATCCATACAAAAGTGTTTACTGTCAATAGCTAAGTGTATGTTTTGTTTGACTTTTTTTGTAAACTATGCTAAAATCCATGAAATTCAACAGATAAGGAGGTTGATACATGAAAAATCACGTTATATCTGTCAGATTGAATCAAAATGAGTCTGAAATCATCCAGAGGATTTGTGATTCCAACAGCATATCTAAAGGCGAAGCGTTACGGAAAATCATTCATACATATGCAAAATCTGGACTTGATTTACAGCGCTTAAAATCATTTATACAAGATGAGACAAGAACAATATTAAATACACTAAAATCACAAGAAAAAGGAGTTTTACACCATGGAACAGAGTAATTTATCACGCAATCACCAAGCACAAAATCCAGAAATAATTTTCGCTCAATTAGCTGGTCTGTTATACGCAGCATCATTCATTGCAGTAAGTGTAATTGTTCTTGTTGCGACTAGGTATTATTTACAATTTCATTTCGGCACAACACAAAAAATATGGATACAAGCAGGCTGGTTTTACTGGACAGCAACACTTGATTTTATTATTCACGCACCTAATCACTACGGCTTGTTGAACTACTTTCACGAGCACCCTTACTATATATATATAGTACGTACATGCTTTGCACTGCCAGTTATTCCATGCATTATCGCAGCATACAGACAAGCATATAAAGCAGAGACTGACGAAATCAAAATCGGTATTGATGTCCTTAGAGACCCAGGAAAGGCATATGCAGCATTCAAAAAGAAACTCAGCGGCGCAACAGGCGCTAAGTTTCATAATGAGTTTCGCTTAGCTTCACCGCAGACTGAAACCGAAGGCATTTTATTTGCTGGAGCCGTTGGCGCAGGCAAATCACAAGCCCTTTCTCGCGTCATCGAATCTATCAAAAAGAACAATCACAGCGCCATTATTTACGATATCAAGCAAGACTATGTTTCCCAGTTGATAGGCGATTCTAATAGTATTCTTTTATCACCAACAGACGCCAGGTCGGCTATCTGGGCTATCAGTCATGACGTGCGCTCGTCTGATGATTGCAACTTATTGAGTGAAGCCTTTATCCAGTCCAGCGGTAAAGAGTCTAATCCTTACTTTACTAATGCAGCAAGACAAAGCTTTGCAGGTGCTATGGATTTTCTACGTCAAACAGAGGGCAAAAAATGGGATTTATGGTCTGTACTTACATTATTAAGTGATGCCGAAGCATTACACAATGCACTGAAAGAAATCAGTCATCCAGCGTTATCTAATATACAAGTTGACGAAGATGGAAATATGACCCCGCAGACACAGGGCGTCATGGGTAATATTTCAACAGCTATTACTCCATTCTATACAATCGCAAAGATATGGAGACGTTCTAAGAATAAACGTATATCAATACGTAATCTTATCACAAGTTGCAGTAAAAGACCTTTTAAACTCATTCTTGGTAACCGTGCAGATGCAAAACTTGCATCTAATGCATTAACCAGTGCAATCCTCAATCTTGCTATTTCACACAGTTTGACACTGGGTGAAGACAGAAAAAGGGCGTTGTGGTATATAGTTGATGAACTTGGCTACTTACCAAAATTAGAAAGCCTTGTCGATTTAATGACTTTGGGGCGCGGGTACGGCATGAGGATTTGCCTGGGCATACAAGATGCCGGGCGCTTACAGTCTAAGTATGGTAAAGATGAAGCTATGACGATTCTGTCACAATGCAGTACACACATTATTGGCAGGTTAGGTGATAGTGACACGGCAGAATGGGCAGCTAAATTGTTCGGTCAACAGCGTGTCGATAGAAAGCAAATCACAGTGCAAAACCAGTTTGCCGGGTCTGGCATAATGGCACCAAATCAACAAAGCACACAGATTTCTGAAACAGACAAGGCAGCTCTATTGGATTCTGATTTTCTATCATTACCAAAGGCTTCACTAAAAAATGGATTTTTTATGTGGGTCAGGACAACAGGTACTGATGACGAAATCATATCCGGAAAGATTCACTATGATATCAACATAATCAAAGAGCCTTACGAAAAATTTGTCCCTGTCCCTACTACTGGCAACAGTAAAAGAAAAACCAAAAAGACAGGTTCACCGAAGGTCAAATCAAGCGGAAGTGTCGCAATAGGTTCCGGACTGGCAAGAGGGCAAGAACAAAAGAAACAGAAACAAGATAAAAGACAGAGACAAGATGAAGATGTCATTGTTTCACAAGAAAATCATGGTGAACTTCACGATGCGACTCCGGACGTTAACAAAGCTGGAAAAGAAGTCGGCAAAACAGCGGCTAATGTCATAACGAACCAGTTACAAGATAAAGCTATAGAAGGTATTGGGCACGCAGTCGGCGCACCGGATTCAGCGATTGCAGCGGTTGAAGCCGTTGGTGATGTTCTTGATGTCGCGCAAGAAGCACACACAGCTTCGGAAATCGGCAAGGCGGGCGTCAGTGTCGCAAAAGAAGGTAAACAGTTACGTAGACGCAGGAAAAAATCATTAGGTCTGGGGCTATAATATGTTATCTATGGCATCTATTTCTAACACAGAATATTACTCAGACTTGGCAAAAGAGGACTACTACCAGTCCGGCGGGGAACCGCCGGGCAGGTTCATAAATACAGAAGGCAATGCTCATATTAAGTTGTCCGGACAAGTACAAGATGGACAGTTGAAAGCATTATTAACTGGATACAATCCCATTAATAATAAGGCGATGGCATCTAACGCCGGGTCTGAACATAGACCTGGCTTAGACTTAACTTTCAGCGCTCCTAAATCTGTATCCGTAGCATGGGCGACAGGTACTGAACAACAGCGCTCAGACATCTCTACAGCACAACAAAAAGCCGTTGAAGCAGCTATGAACTACATGGAGAGCAAAGCAAGGGTTCGTATGGGTAAAGGCGGTAAAGATAGGCAACCGGCGAAATTACTTGCTGCATCTTATGAGCACAGCACGTCAAGAGCGGTCGACCCCCAACTTCATACTCATGTTTTAGTTGCGAGTCATGGTATTAATAAAGAGACAGGGCAAGTCAGGTCGCTAGATGACCATCGGCTCTTTCAACACAAGATGTCCGCAGGTGCTGCATACCGTGCAGCACTTGCAGATGAGTTGCAGAAGCTCGGATATTCAGTGTCTCGTGATGGAGAAACCTTTAGGCTTAATGGTAGTGATGAAGGCTTGGAAAAAGCATGGAGCAAGAGACGTGAAGACATTCTGAAAACATTAGAATCCAAAGGACTCACATCAGCTAAAGCGGCAAAAGTTGCAGCTTTAGACAGTAGAGAGACAAAAGGAAATATTAACAGGACTGAATTGTTTGCGCGTTGGAAACAAGAGGCGGCAAACGCTGAACTGGATTTTTTTGGTAGTGATGGTGAAGCTGAAAAAGAGGTAAAACAGTTTGATAAGCAAGCTGTTTTACAGAATCTCACTGACCATAGTTCAACATTCAACCAGATAGACCTTGAACGTCGAGTATTTACTGAACTCCAAGGTATTGGAGGCATTGAAAGACTTGATGAAGAGGTCAAGTCCATGATTGATGAGGGTGAACTGATTCAAGTAAAAGTTGAAGGCGATGATACCCGTTATACAACACGGGAGATGTTAGAACTTGAAAAACACATCATAAACTTTGCTGAATCAGGACAAGATAGGGATGACTGGAAAGTCAAAGATAAACATATTCAACAGGCGATTTCTAACAAAGAAGGCATCAGTGAAGAGCAACAGTCCGCACTAAAACACATAGCAAAACCGGGTCAAGTTGCTGTTATCGAAGGGGCGGCGGGTACTGGCAAATCTTATATGTTAGCATCTGCTAAAGATGCTTTTGAAAGCTCAGGCTATAAAGTCCATGGTGTATCACTGGCAGGTAAAGCAGCAGCAGAACTGGAGTCAGGGTCAGGTATCAAATCACAAACGATACACTCATATCTTAATGATATAGACAAGGGCAGACAATCACTTGATGAAAAATCTGTATTAGTGATGGATGAAGCAGGTATGACAGACACTCGCTTAATGTCCCGTGTTGTTGAACAAGTAGAATCAGCAGGCGCAAAACTCATTCTTGTTGGTGATACCGAACAGCTACAAAGCATCGGCGCAGGCGGAACGATGGGCGCGATTGCAACCAAGATTGGCAGTGCGGAAATACTCACAGTCCGCAGGCAA
>Ga0256829_1003285_pt1 | contig 11339 bp, 10 predicted proteins | sample 131447metaG_FD_185979 | JGI IMG/M metagenome (GOLD analysis project Ga0256829, IMG submission 185979) | Hydrothermal vent microbial communities from Lau Basin, Pacific Ocean - 131-447 | ecosystem: Environmental > Aquatic > Marine > Hydrothermal vents | place: Pacific Ocean: Lau Basin | collected... | reverse complement strand
CACGCGGATATCCGGGAACTGGCGGCCCAGTTTCCGGGCGCCGTCCAGCACATCGACGCTGGCGCCCGGCAAGTTCATGATGATGACATGTGGCTGGCGCTTGCGCGCCAGGCGGATGGCTTCATCGCAACTGGAGGCTTCGCCCGTCACGGAAAGGTAGTCCGAATCTGACAGCAGGCGCTGAATACTCTGGCGCACGAGTCGACGTGAATCGACCAGCAATACATCCACCGGATTGTCTTCTGCCCTTGCAAAAGGACGTAATGCCGCCATCATGCTACAGCCTGTCTGCCTGTCTGTTGTGGTTTAGCGACAGATCTCGCGGCTTCTTAACAAAAATGCGCCATTTTCTTACACGTTCAGACAGGACCTGCGCCGTCAGGTAGGTGAAGCGCACTCGACAATGCCGTGGCGTATCGCCATATGCGTCAATTCGACATCATTCTCCACACCCAGTTTGTCATACAGACGATAGCGGTAAGTGCTTACGGTTTTCGGGCTGAGACACAGGCGATCGGAAATATCGTGGACATTCTGTCCCTGCGTGACCATCAGCATGACCTGCATTTCACGTTGAGAGAGCCGGTCGAACGGCGACTGCTCCTTGCCCGGCAACATGGAAAGCGCCATTTCACGGGCAATATCCGCACTGATGTAGCGTTCACCGCGCGCCACAGCTTCAATGGCATCCGTTATCTCATCGACATCACAATGTTTTGTCAGGTACCCGGAAGCACCGGCCTCCAGTAACTGGGCGGGAAACGGGTCGCTGACATCAACGGTCACCACCACGATACCGGTGGCCGGGCAACTGTGGCGGATGCGCCGCGTCGCTTCCATGCCACCGATGCCGGGGACCTGGACATCCATCAACACCACATCGGGTTTGATACGCTGCGACAGTTCAACAGCTTCATCGCCGCTGGCGGCTTCCCCGACAACACTCAGCCGGGGATTGTCTTCGAGTAAACGCTGGATACCGGATCGCACCAGCGCCTGGTGGTCGACCAGCAATATACGGATTTCAGATTCCATAACCTTCGTTCCTTGTGGTTTCATCGCATGTGTGACTGGGGGAAGCCGTCCATTCCCTGGACCGCCGGTCGATTATGCCGGTGCATCGTGGCATCGTCCAGAACCCGGGCCGCTATCAGGCTTCATCCAGTTCGATCACACGATTGCGGCCGCGCTGTTTTGCGGCATACATCGCCTTGTCGACCTTGATCAACAGCTCATCGTGACTGAGCTCGGAACCCGGGTAGCAATACAGCCCCATACTCAGTGTCACCTTGATCGGGTGGCCCTTCCAGACAAACGGGGTGGACTCGATCCGGGAAAGAATCTGTTCGGCACGCCGCCTGCTGACTTCACGCGATGCCTGCATCTTGATCATGAATTCATCACCGCCATAGCGGGCCACCAGGTCTTCCTGGCGGGTCGATTGACGCAGGATCTTCGCAATCTGCGCCAGCACCGCATCGCCGGCGGCATGGCCATGTGTGTCATTGATCGACTTGAAATGGTCAACATCGATCAGCAACAGGCACAGTTGCTGGTCCTCGCCGGATATCTGACCGAGGCTCTCGGTCAGGCGGTGTTCGAAATGGCGCCGGTTGGCGAGCTCTGTCAGGTGATCGCAACTGGCCAGTTGCGCCAGTTCAATATTCGCGTCCGACAATTCGCGTGTCGCCTCTTCAACCCGGTGGTGCAGGGAGCGATTGAGGTTATCGAATTCCTCACGTGACGCCTGCAAGCCCGTGATCACTTCACTGAGTACGTAATTTAACTGGCGTATCTCTTCAGGCGCATCCGGCGCCGCGCTGGGCACACGTCCTTCGAAATCGTTACCGGCCAGCGCATTGGCGTATTTTGCCAGCGTGTTCAGCGGTCGCGTAATCCAGCGTGTCAGCGCAATACCTACAGCAATGGCCAGCAACACACCCAGCAGTCCCCAGGCCAGCTGCGGGTACAGCAAGGCATACACCTGGCGAGCAACTTCCGATTTGGGTTGTGGCACCATGATGCCCCAGCCGATGTCCGGCACCGATGTGTAGCCGGCCACCATATTCTGTTTAACGAACGGTGAATAAAACTCGGTCACCCCCGTTTTCCCGGCCATCATGTCCTTGACCACCGACAGGTGGGAGAGATCGCGCATCTGCTTCATCCAGTCGGGATTGGGATGCGCGATGACATGACCATGCTGGTCAACGATGGCCGAATGCCCCCGCTCGCCAAAATGTATATTGCGGCGAAGCTTTTCAATCAGGCTGATACGCAGTTCACTGACCAGCACAGACTCGATTTCACCCTGTTTATTTCTGACCGGCTGACTCAAAACCAGCGTGGGATTGCCATCCAGGGGACTGGTCTGTACACCGGAAAGTCTGGATTCACCACTATCCCGGGCATGGATAAAACAGGCTTCATTCTGGTAAACACTGCGGTGTTCAGGAATCCATTCATTGGCCTGGGAACTGATCAGGATATTGCCGTCACGGCTGACGAGACTCAGGGCGCGAAAACCGGTCAGCTGATCTTTTGCCAAGCGGACGAATTCACGCTTGCGCCTGTCGGCATCGGGAATCCCGTCCAGTTCTGTCAGGGCATCGGCCAGCACACGCAGGGCAGCCCGGTGATCATTGATATAGATAGAAATCGGTTCGGCCATATTCCTGGCCAGCAATTCGTGCTTTTCGTTGATCTCGCGCCAGGCATCTTTCCAGGCGCTGTGATACAAGGTCACCGCGATGAACAGCGCCGGAATCAGTGCGACGAGAACAAAACACGACACAAGCAGACGATTGACCGGCTGGGACAACAGCCAGGCCAGAAACCCGCTCCTTACATGTTTTTGATTAACCATAAGCCGAAAGTGGATATAGACGAACCCACTGGACTATCGGCTACCCCGGGTTAAATCTTCAATGCTAAATGGTTATTTCAGGAAAATGGCGGAGAGGGAGGGATTCGAACCCTCGGAGGGCGTAAACCCTCGCCGGTTTTCAAGACCGGTACTTTCAACCGCTCAGTCACCTCTCCGGATCGCGGAGGCGCAAGGATATACGATTGCCCCTGCTTTCGGGAAGCCTGTGTTGAAAATCGGGAACTTACCCCAATGTAACTCGTCAAACCCGACAATTCAGGTATAATGAATCTCAATATTTCGTTAAAGAGGAAACTATCGAAAATGAATCGCTTTGAAAGTGCCGTAATTCGACCGCAAACATCTGCCCTTGCAACCAACAAGGTATTGAAAAACACCTATATTTTGCTATCCATGACGCTGTTGTTCAGTGCTCTGATGGCCGGCCTGTCGATGACCATGACGGTAAGCCCCGGCATGGCGATGTTCTCCTCACTCGGCGCCATGGCGCTGATCTGGCTGGCGTTGCCGCGCACCCAGAACTCCACGGCGGGCATTTTCGTCGTCTTTGCGATTGCCGGCCTGCTGGGTTTTGGACTTGGCCCGATGCTCAGTTATTACCTCGCCATTCCCGGCGGTGGCCGGATTGTCGGCACGGCCCTGGGTGGTACAGGTCTCGTCTTCCTGGGTCTGTCCGGTTACGCGCTGACCAGCAAGCGTGACTTCAGCTTCATGGGCGGCTTCCTGTTTGCCGGCCTGATCGTGGTGCTGATCGCCGCGGTCGCCAATATCTTCCTGGCCATGCCGGTGCTGCAACTCACCATCTCCGGCGCCATTGTCATGCTGATGAGCGGTCTGATCCTGTTCGATACCAGCCGCATCATTCATGGTGGTGAAACCAACTATATCCGCGCAACGGTAGGGTTGTACCTGAATATCTATAACCTGTTCGTCGCCCTGTTGAACCTGTTATCCGCCTTCTCGGGTAATCGATAACTGACGGCCGGTATGTAAAAATGCCCATGTGGTCGAAGATCCTGGTTGCGATCTTCCTGGTCATCATGATCGTAAAACTGTGGCCGGCAGCAAACTACCTGATCAAGCATGGCCCCAAAGGCTCGAGCGATGACTGGAAAGCTGCCATCCTGCCAATCCTCGCCGTCGTCGGCTTTGTGATTTTTCTGATTTTTATGGTGCGCGGCTAGGCTTTTGGGTTATCCTAGACACTGTATCAACTTGTTTTCCTTATAATTTCTACGTGATATAGCACAGTGAGAAAGACCATGGTCGAGATGACGTCCTACCAGGAACACCCCTTCGCCGAATTCATCCGCATCATCGGGAAAGGCAAAAATGGCTCCCGTCCACTGACTGAAGAAGAGGCCTACAGGGCCATGTGCATGATTCTGCGGGGGGAAGTTGAACCTGTCCAGATGGGCGCCTTCCTGATGCTGATGCGCCTGAAAGAGGAATCTGCAGACGAGGTGGCCGGTTTCGTTCGCGCCACACGCGATTGCATCACACTCCCGGAAGACGCCCCGCAGGTGGACCTGGACTGGTCATCCTATGCCGGTAAACGGCGCCACCTGCCCTGGTTCATCCTGTCTACCCTGTTGCTGGCGGAGAATGGCGCCACGGTATTCATGCACGGCGCCAGCGGGCATACCAATGGCCGCATTTATACACGAGATGTTCTCACGGCGCTGGGCATAGCCCCCTGCACCTCCCTGGCAGAGGCCTGCACACGGATGAAACAGGACAACTTTGCCTACCTCGATATTGAATTCCTGTGTCCGAAAATGCACGAGATCATCGAACTCCGTCCCCTGATGGGCCTGCGCTCACCGGTGCATACGGTCGCACGCAGCATCAACCCCTTCCACGCACCGAATGTAATGCAGGGTATTTTTCACCCGGGTTACCGTCCGGTACACCAGGAAGCGGCACAACTCCTTGGAGAGGCGCATGTCGCTGTCATCAAGGGCGAAGGTGGCGAGATTGAACGTAACCCCGATATTGCCTGCCTGGTTCAGCGTGTCCATGAAGGTGAACTGATCGAGGAAGAGTGGCCGCCAATATTCCAGCAGCGCCATGTCAAGGCAGGAGACCTTGACGTACAACGCCTGGCCGGTGTCTGGCGGGGTGAAGTCGAAGACGAGTATGGTGAAGCCGCGGTCGTCAGTACGGCGGCCATTGCGCTGCAACTGATGGGTAAGGCCGATAGTGCCGATGAGGCCATGAAGCTGGCGCAGTCAATGTGGGAGAAACGCGCGCGCGACAAGACACTTGCGGCCTGACCGCGTTCAGTCGCCTGCTGTATCCAGGAAACCGGCCGCCGGCTTCGGTGGAGAAAGCCAGCTGCCCTGCACTTCCTTGCAACCCATGCCATCCAGCACACCCAGCTGACGTTCCGCCTCGACACCGACAGCTGCCACATCGATGCCGGCGCCACGTGCAAAGGCCGCCGCCCCCGAGACAATCGCCTGCGCAACTGCATCGTTCGCCACACCATCAACCAGTGAGCGGTCCACTTTGATCAGCGACACCGGCAAGCGCACCAGGTCGGCGAGCGCCAGTTCTGTCACACCAAAATGATCGACCGCAACACTCACCCCGGCATGACAAATCTCCGGCAACAACCGGGATAATGTGTCGACGTGGCCGCCAAGAACCTGCTCGGACAGCTCCAGTTGCAGGGAACCCGGGGTAATGCCCGCATCATAAACGGCATCGAGCAGGGCAAGTATAAAACCGCCATCCTCGACCTGCCGTCCGGATACATTAACGCAAACCCGCAGCCTGGTATGACCGGCATCCTGCATTTTACGCACAAACTGGCAAGCTTCGTGTAACACCTTTTCACCCACCGGCACAATAAGCCCGCTATCTTCCAGGTAATCCAGGAATGTCGACGGCTGAAGCTCACCACGCTGGACATGCTGCCAGCGCAGCAGGGCTTCCACACCAACCAGTGTGTAGTCATCCATACCAAAGACGGGCTGGTAGACGATGGTGAATTCATCGTTCCTGTAGGCGTGGTGCAACTCCCTGATCACTTTATAACGCTCCATTGCGGCGTGCCCGGCAACAACATGCGGGAACCCCACGCCATCCTTGCTGTCCTCGAAGGCCTGCCTGAGGCGCAATCTCGCCGAACGCCACAGCTGCTGTGCATTACCCCTGTCCAGCGGTGAAAACGCTACCCCCACACACAACCCGAGTTCCACGCGGGTATCACCAATACGCAAGGCCGGTGCAACAGCAGTGTGCAGCTTCTCGATGACCAGCGCCGCCATGCCGGGTTCGGCAATATCGTCCATGAGAATGGCGATCCGGCCATCATCCAGCCTGCACACAGAGTCACTTGAACGCAAGCAGCTGCACACACGCTGGCAGGCCAGATCTTCAGCCTCGTTTTCCCCAAGCCTTTTTTCCATCTTCCTGAACTGGATCATCAGCAGCATCACACCCCGCCCCGAGCGCGCTGCACGTCGCAAGCTGTGCTCACAACGATCGATCAGTACACGATAATCACAGTATTTCGAACCGTCACTGTACGGCAGCCTGTCACCTGAACAGCCTTTCCCGCCCTGGAATATGGGTTCGAGATCTTTCCAGAAAGATGCCTCGCGTATATTCATACACCTGTGCCCGTATTACTTCGCCCGTTTGATTGGCGCCTGGTATTCGAACACAACGCTATCACGCTCCGGCATCCCAAACTGTGACCTGTCGCACGGCTTTCCCGGTGGATTTTGCATACAGCAATGCATTTGCAAGCGGCCATCCGCCAGCCACTCCACACCACACGACGGCCCGGGCCGGCAGTGCCCCCCCGAAATAAAAGAACCCGTTGCGTGCAGGGACCGGATTAAATCCTTTTCGTCCCCGTCAAACGACGCTGCATTGACCAGTATCCAGTCATATCGCCGTCCTGGTTGGCGAAGCGAGGTCGCCATGTCGTTGCCCTTCACGCAACGGGAAAAGCGAATTCTCCCGGTTTGACGATGACCGAAAAGCGCGGCGGCTTCCTCGGCATCGCCCACCACGAGCACAGTGGTTACATTGTTTTTCACCAGCCCGTCATGCTGCCTTGTTGCGCGTATAACTGGCAGGGTAGACCACGTCCCGGAACTGCTCATTGATCGCGACATGGCAGGCGACTGTCAGCACCTTCCCGACCCGCTGCGCCTTGCCATCGCCAAAGCGACGAATTGGCAGACCGGTACGCTTGAGCAGACGCTCCAGAGCAACGCTGGTCACCGTGACATACTCGGATATGTCGTGGGCCACGGCAAAATCATAAACGTTGCGGATCATTTCCAGCGTAACTTCGTTCAACGGCGCCTGCTGCGCGCCGGCATCCTCACCGACGGCTACGGCAAACCGGCTCAACTCCCACACGTGACTGTCACGCGGCGCCGGTTCACCCCGCAATAACCGGGGAAACGTATCGCGAAGCATGTAGGGGCCCAGCGTTGGCAACAGGCGCCAGCAACCTTCAATCTCCCCGCCGTCGTCCTCGGCAAGCATGTAAACCGGGTTCATGTCATCGAACTCGTCGAACTCCAGTTGATAGCGGCTCTGGACTTCCCAACCCAGCTTCCGGTAAAAAACCTGATGACGGAATGCAAACATATCCAGCAAAACACGCTGACCAAAACGGGGCGAGTCCCCGCCTCCCAACAGAATCCTGCACATGATCTGTCCTCCGTGTGAACACGGGGAACAGTTAATCGTTTTATGAAATTGAGGGTAACTGTCAGATATAACAGGTCAGGCAAACTGCGGTTCGATAATCCCCAGGGCCACGGCCCGGGCAACCGCCTGCTGGCGATTATTGACCCCCAGCTTGTGCTGAACATTCTGTAAATGAAACGTGACCGTGCGCTCGGAAATACTGAGAATCTGCGACGTTTCCCACGCCGTCTTGCCCTCGGTAGCCCACAACAGGCATTCCTTTTCCCGGCTGGTCAGGTCCACCTGGCTCAGTGTCAGTACATCGGAAGCAAACACCCGGCGCACGGCCTCGTGCAGATAGGCGGTAAACAATTGACCGACAGGCATGACCCGCTGCAAGCGCGGGCCGGCGTTTTCGTGCACACGTTCGCTGGAAAAACTCAGCATGGCAAAATCCCCCTGTGCCGTATGCAAGGGAAAGCTGACACCGCTGTTGATACCGAAATCATGCGCCTCGCTCATGAAACGCCTGATCTCCGGGTTGTCTGCCTTCAACAGGCTCTCGCCGTCCCAGCACAGGGGCGTGACGCTACGGGCGCAGTATTCGACGGTCGGGTCGACAATCATGTAGTTGTTGCGTGTGTATTGCTCCCGCCATTCCTTCGGGTAGCCACTGATAAAAATAAAGTAGGGTTTCACAAACGAAGTGGGAATTCTGGCGCCGTAGATAAACCGGTCAAACGCGTAGGCCTCGCAGAGATCGGCACAGGCTTTGTGCAAGGCATCCACCGACTCCGCCCTTGATACTGCATCGATATAGTCAAAATCCGCAATGGACATAAATCGACTCCCCCGCCCTGTTTTATTTTTCCTTCCCCGCTCATTTTGAGCGTATAGACACAAGTCTACCCGATCACTCTGCCAGAGAAAAAACAGCTTGTGTATAGGTATTTACCCTGACCTGTCCCGCCTGCATCAGGGACAGGGTGGAAAAGGGGTGCAGAAATCCTCCATCTGGGTTAACTTTCCCATCATGGCCAGAACCAGTGACAAACGTGAACGCCTGATTCAGGCAGCTGACCGACTGGTACTGCGCCAGGGTTTCAAGCAGACCACGCTCTCGGATATCGCCAGCGATGCCGGCGTGCCGCTGGGTAATGTCTACTACTACTTCAAAACCAAGGAAGATATTGGCGAAACCATCGTGCGGATGCGAATCGAGCGTATCCAGGAATGGCTGGAGGCCTGTTCGAACGAACCGGAGCCCCGTGATCGCCTGCTGAAATTTCTCGACTACCCCGCCAGCCATCGCGATGAAATCGCAGAAAGTGGCTGTACGCTCGGGACACTCTCCTACGAACTGAGGCGTTCGGATACGCGCCTGAATGCACTGGCGCATTCACTGGTGGGCGTATTACTGGACTGGGCGGAACAACAGTTCACCGCCATGGGGCGGTCAGATGCACACGAGCTTGCGCTACAATTTACTTCAAATATGCAAGGTATGAGCTTGATTTCCAATGTACTTGATGATCCAGAAGTAATCGACAGTATGGTCGCCCGCACGCGTCAGTGGCTGGAGGCCCTGTCGATGTAGTTGTTTTTTGCTACGCTAATTTTGAGTTAGCTTTCTAACAAGGAGACAGACCCAATGACTGATCAAACCCTCTCTGAACAAACCCGCCAGACACTGGAAGCCTTTGTCAGCAACCTGCCCGCCGACCAGCAGGCAACCGTTTCCAGTGCCTTTGAAGCGCTCATGGCCTCGGATACCGCATCCAACGCTATAAAAACCGGCGACAAGGCGCCGGACTTCACTCTGCCCTCCGTACGGGGTGGAAATCTCACCCTCTCCGACGCCTTCAAGGACGGCCCCGTGGTACTGAGTTTTTACCGGGGATCCTGGTGCCCGTTCTGCAACCTGGAACTCAATGCCCTGCAACAGCGCATGGATGACATTCGCGCCTGTGGCGCCCGCCTGATTGCGGTTTCCCCGGAACGCCCTGACAATTCCCTCAGCCATGCGGAAAAACTCGGTCTGTCCTTCGATGTACTGTCCGACCTGCACAACAAGGTTGCCAGCGACTACGGCCTGATCATGGATGTCCACGAAACCCTGCGGCCACTGTACCTGGAATGGGGCCTGGATCTTCCCGCCGCCAACCAGGACGACAGCTGGCAGCTGCCGGTACCGGCCACCTATGTGATCGACCGGGATGGCACGGTCCGTGCCGCCTGTGTCGATAAAAACTACACCACGCGCATGGAACCCGCGGAAATCGTCGACGCCCTGCGCGCCCTGTAGCGGTAAGCCGCCGCGGTCACTACAATGGCGCCTTCTGCAGACGACATCCCGGGACAATTACATCATGGCCGAACTCGCCAAAGACGGCGTCGCCGTAACGCCACACGCCATTCGACTGGCGGATTACCAGCCGCCCGCCTACCTTGTAGAAACGGTTGAACTGCGTTTTGAACTGGAGCCGGCCAGCACCCGCGTAAGCTGCCGCATGACGGTCACGCAGAACCCGGCCCGTAAGGACCACAGCACCACCCTGACACTGTACGGCAAGGACGTGGAACTGGTCAGCCTGCATATCGACGGGGTGGCGCGTAACGCCGATAGCTGGCAAATTCAGGATGAAACACTGACCCTTCCCGCCATGCCGGAACATGCTGTGGTCGAGATTGAAACCCTGATCCACCCGGACAGCAACACGGCACTGGAAGGCCTCTATGTATCCAGCGACATGTTCTGCACCCAGTGTGAGGCCGAGGGTTTCCGACGCATCACCTGGTTCCCGGACCGCCCGGACGTCATGGCGCGCTATACCACCACGCTGGTCGCCGACAAGACGCGCTACCCGGTCCTGCTGTCCAACGGCAACCCGGTGCAGCGCGGTGAACTCGACGATGGCCGCCACTGGGTCACCTGGGAAGACCCCTTCCCCAAACCCAGTTACCTGTTTGCGCTGGTCGCCGGCGACCTGGCCTGTATCGAAGGTGCGTTCACCACCCGCTCCGGGCGTCATGTCGATCTCCGCCTCTACGTCGAACACGAAAACCGTCACAAGTGCGAACACGCCCTGACCTCGATCAAACAGGCCATGCGCTGGGATGAAGAGACCTACGGCCGCGAATACGACCTGGACATCTTCATGATCGTGGCGGTCAACGACTTCAACATGGGTGCGATGGAAAACAAGGGCCTGAATATCTTTAACTCATCCTGCGTGCTGGCCAGCCCGGAAACCGCCACGGACGCCGACTATTACAACATCCAGGGCATTATCGGCCACGAGTATTTCCATAACTGGTCCGGCGACCGGGTCACCTGCCGTGACTGGTTCCAGCTCAGCCTCAAGGAAGGCTTTACCGTATTCCGTGACCAGGAATTCAGCGCCGACCTGAACTCCCGTCCGGTCAAACGCATCGATGATGTGAACGTACTGCGCACACACCAGTTCGCCCAGGACGCCAGCCCGATGGCGCACCCGGTACGGCCCGCCAGCTATATCGAGATCAGTAATTTCTACACCGTAACGGTGTATAACAAGGGCGCCGAAGTCGTGCGCATGATCCGCACGCTGCTGGGCGCGGAACGCTTCCGCGCCGCCTGTGACCTCTATTTTGAGCGTCACGATGGCCAGGCCGTGACTACCGATGATTTTGTCACTGCCATGGAGGACGCCAGCGGCATCGATCTCGGCCAGTTCAAACGCTGGTACAGCCAGGCCGGGACCCCGCTGATCGAGGTACAGGAAGACTATGATGCGGCACAACACGAGTACCG
>Ga0256829_1003284_pt1 | contig 11341 bp, 11 predicted proteins | sample 131447metaG_FD_185979 | JGI IMG/M metagenome (GOLD analysis project Ga0256829, IMG submission 185979) | Hydrothermal vent microbial communities from Lau Basin, Pacific Ocean - 131-447 | ecosystem: Environmental > Aquatic > Marine > Hydrothermal vents | place: Pacific Ocean: Lau Basin | collected... | reverse complement strand
AAACGACGTTGATTTTCGCTCATAGCAAGGCGCAATAAAATGAGTAATAGCATCGCTATTATCCATTTTGTTCAACGCCGCTAGGGGTGAAAAGCACAAGTTTGGCGAAGTACCGAGGTTTTTCGAGATGCCCTTAAGTTTGCCAACGCCGGCGTTGGTAATTTTGGGCGCATAGACACCATGCATTGAGTTAATCAGCACCTCCCTAGTATCACTATTCAATGCAATACTCTGTCGCCATCGTGTATGTCGCCCCAGCCGCAAGCTCAACCACATCATCAAGCGCATTGGCAGTTTCTACACATAACATGTTCAAATAACCATCGTGTCCTAAATCGCCCATTTTTTCGGCAGTTTCAAGCCAAGGATTCCACACAATAGCAGAGGCACTACCTTGATTGCGAATGATAATCGTACGATCCATACCCTCATCAACAATACGCATTTGATTTCCTGTATTCACATAAACACGATCTGTTTCTTGCGATATTGTTACTGCACCATCTTGTGTTTTACGCGTGAAATTATCCACTTTATCAAGGTATTCGCAGCCTTCCAAACCTTCGACATGCACCTTGCGCACATCCGATACATTGAAATACGTATGCAATGCTTGCCCTAGTGTGAAAGCAGTATCACCAAGGTTTGTGGTTTCCAAGGCAATTTTCAAGGTTTTTCCAACTATAATGTGCAACTGTACCTGCAGGGGATGTCCACACACTGTTTTAACTTGCTCATTTTGCTGCATTTCTAAACTAATACTTGTACTTCCATCTGCCAAAGTCGTTGAGACAACAGGTTTCCAACTCACTGTACGTGCGGGACCATGACCTGGCAAACTGGAATCTGATGCATGCGGACCAAACCAAGGCCAACAAATTGGCACGCCACCACGCAAAGATTTCCCTGCCGCAAATGTCGCATCATCCGACATCCAAATAAGCTCTTTTTCACCCTTCGGCACAAAACTCAAAATATGCGCGCCTTGCAAGGCAATGCTTGCCTGCGCAAAACTATTGTTTATTTCAGCCACTGGCATGTCGCCTTTACCCAATTTGAAATTCAAACTTCCTTCAATCGCCCATGCTGCATTTAATGCTGAAATATCACCCATAATACCTCTCCTTTTAACCAGATCTTGTTACAAATCACTCGTCCACATGGTCAATGTAACTTTTTTACATATCATCTCACACGCTACACACTTTTTATGTCATGAACCAAGGATAAACCCATGCCCATCCCTCTCGCCTATTTTGGCGTAGTTTTAATTTGGAGTACAACCCCGCTCGCTATTGCTTGGAGTGGTGAAGCTGCTGGCTTTGTTTTTGGTGTCAGTAGCCGCATGCTATTGGGATTGGTTCTCATATTTATATTTGCGGTTATCATGAAAACTCGGCTTGTATGGCATCACAAAGCTCGCTTGGCTTATCTTTATGGAGGGCTCGGCATCTATGCCAGTATGCTGGCTGTTTATTGGGCTGCGCAGCAAATACCCTCTGGCTGGGTTTCAGTTTTATTTGGTTTAACACCCATTTTTTCAGCCATTATGGCATCATTTTGGCTGGAAAATGAACATCTAACCCGTCATCGCATGACAGGCATCTTACTTGGACTCTCTGGTTTATTGGTCGTCTTCGGCAGTAGCCTTAGTTTAAGTGAAACGGCTGTTCTCGGTGTATTTGGCGTTATTCTTTCAGGAATTATCCATTCCGCCTCGGCTATTTGGGTCAAACGAGTCAATGCTCAAATCCCTGCCATTAGCATGACTGCTGGAAGCCTTCTGGTTGCCACGCCCTTATTTGTGCTAACATGGTTATGCATCCAGCCTGGCTTTGCCGAAACCCAACAAACGCTCAATAATGCGCCTAGCTATGCCCTTATTGCCATTGCTTATCTGGCGCTATTTGGATCTGTCTTTGGCTTTTCATTATACTTTTTTGTACTCAAACACGTTGAGGCAACTCGCGTTGCCCTGATTTCATTGATCACCCCAATCACATCTTTAATGCTCGGACATTATTTCAATCATGAAGTCATTAGCCTAAACATTATCATCGGTGCTGGACTGATCATTTCAGGTCTCGCACTTTTCGAGCTTGGTGGAAAAGCACTGCCTAAATGGGTGCCTTTTAGACCCAACTAAATCCGAGCTCAATAGAGGTTCTTTAAGGAGGTGCTGGCGATTTTGGGCGTATAGGCATCATTTATTGAGTTGATCAGCACCTCCTTAATTTCCATGCATGCGCTTTAATCATCATGTTCTTCATGCTCATCATCTTCTCTGTCGGATCGGTGATTTCTATTACCCCTAGGCACAACAATCGCAGTGCCTTTGCCATAACCTCGATGGTGACGGTCTTGACCATATGTTTGATTATGTGGCGCAGAAATAACTGCTCCAGTTACTCCGCCAATCACCGCACCGATGGCAGCCCCCTCAACAGCACGTCCAGAATCTGAACCAATGACTGCTCCTGCCACGCCACCAACTACTGCGCCTGTTGTTGCAGCACGCTGTTGCTCATATGTCGCACACGCCGAAAGTCCTAATACCAACATCGCTATTAATAACTTATGCATAATTTAACTCCTGTAAACTTACTCTTTAATCACTCAGCACTGGAAAACACTGCTATCTTATTACAATTAATCATCATATTCGCCAAAATCGTCATTGTAATCTTTGCCATCAAACCTTTGACCTTTCGGAGCACCCACCACTGCGCCTGCCCTACCGTCACTCACCTCATCCGTGGCTGTGCTACGCAGCTCATCGTATGTTGCACACCCTGAAAGACCCAACAACAACACCATCAATAATTTACTCATCATTCAGCCCCTTTGAAAAGCAGCCCTATTATAGTTAATCAGAAAAAAGAATATAGTGCGATGATTGCATCACAACAGCGTTAAAAACACACCTCTAGCAAATTAGTAGTAACCTTCTATATATTTTCAATATAAAGTACGCGCAATGCTTTATAGGTTATTTCAAAAAACTCTCTTATGCTTATTCAGCATGCTACTGCCTTCCATCGCAATAGCCAAAGCATCCGAGCATATCAGCATTGATTTACAGCGCACTTATTTCATAGAAGCACGCCAAGCTCTAAAAAGTAATGACATACAAACATTTCAAGAGCTTCGCAATAAACTTCAAACATACCCATTAAGCCCTTACCTAGACATCTGGCAAGCCCGTCAAGCCCTCCCTAACAACAATGATGTCCAAATCGAGCAAATGCTCAGCCGCTACCAAGACATTCCTGAAGCAATCGACTTACGTATCGCATGGATGAAAAATTTAGCTGGGCGAGGTCAGTGGCCACATGTTGCGGCACAATTAAAGCTTATCAATAATGCTACGCAGAGTTTTCCAAAAGTATCCTTACGTTCAGCTTGGTATAATGGCGATAAAGAACTCGCTTTTAACTTACTATCCAAGCAATGGCGCAATGGTGAAAAAATTCATACATATGCCATACCATTTTTATACCCAGCCTGGAAAGAAGCTGGTTTTCCTACTGCTAAAGACTCCTATGCGCGCATCATCTATTTTGCCAAACGTGGCAAGTGGAAAAATATTCATGCACTTCAAGCTTTATTATCCAAGCAAGAACAAAAGCTTCTAAAGCTTTGGCAACATGCACAGAAAAAACCTGCGCTTGGATTGCAGGACATTCACAAATACTCGCCTGAAAATAAACTAATATACCCTATCATCAAAGATACACTGCGCCGCCTATCGGCTTTCAATATTGAGGCCTCTTGGCAACAATTGAAGGCGTTGAAAAAATCTTTAACTACCAAACAATTTGAGCGCTTACAACGAAAAATCGCCTTGCGAGCCGCCAAACAGCACAATTTACAAGCTGCAGCATGGCTGGCTAGCCTTAGCCCTAAACTTCAAAACAATGAAACACGGGCTTGGCATGTGCGTATATTGCTATTACAAAAAAAATGGTCGCAAACCATTGCTGCCATTCAAGCCATGCCTGAATCACAACAGTTGGCAAGCCGTTGGATGTATTGGCAAGCCCATGCCCTGCAAGCATTGAAGCAAAATACCGCCGCCAAATTATTATTTGAGCAAATCGCTATTGGTCGTGGTTATTATAGCTTCCTAAGTGCTGATCGTTTGGGTGAAACGTATCATATGAGTGCCAAACCTATCAAAACATCATCATCATTCAGCGATTTAAAAAAAGAAGCTTATATTCAAAGAGCTTATGAATGGTTTCAACTGCACGAAACAGGCAAGGCAAGCCGTGAATGGAATCGAGGCTTACGCAATGCATCACAGCAAACATGGTTACAAGCGCTACAATTAGCCGCTTCTTGGGGCTGGTATGATCGAACAATTCAGGCGGCGACACGTACTGGGGCATATGATGCACTGAACTTGCGTTTCCCTTTGGGTTATTTGGATGATGTGCAACACATTGCCAAACAAACTGGGGTAAAAAAATCACTTATTTGGAGTGTTATTCGGCAAGAGTCGGTGTTTAATAGCCATGCTGTATCACATCGAGGTGCGCGCGGCTTAATGCAATTAATGCCGACAACAGCGGATTATATTTCAAAAAAATCTGGGCTTGGCAAAGTCCCTAAACAAGAGCTTTTCTTACCTCCCACCAACATTCAACTTGGATCTTTGTACTTAGCCGACCTATTAAAACGCTTTGATAATCAACCTGCTTTAGCCATTGCGGCATATAATGCAGGACCAACACGTGTTAAACGCTGGCAAAAGCAAACATCCATCAACGATATTGATATCTGGGTAGAAGTTATACCCTTTAATGAAACACGTCGTTATGTACAACAAGTCATAGCCTTCACTGTAGTCTATGATTGGCGCTTACAGCAACTCTCACCAGGGTGATTGACGAGGAAAAGCACGTTCAAACGAAGTCCGTACACTGACAGTGTGCCCTGTCACATACCGCCGTTTATAAGGCTATACTTTACCTTAGCAGGTTAGGCAATTATGCTAGCCAGATATTTTCCCATATAGGTTGCTCATTATGTTACAAAAGATTTTTGGTATTTTTTCGCGCGATATTTCAATTGACCTAGGCACAGCCAATACGCTGATCTATGTTCGAGGCGAAGGCATTGTTCTAAACGAACCATCCGTTGTTGCTGTTTATGAAGGTGGTGGTCGGAAAAATCGCAAGGTTTTGGCTGTAGGTACTGAAGCCAAACGTATGCTCGGGCGCACGCCTGACTCTATTTCTGCTATTCGCCCACTAAAAGACGGTGTGATTGCTGACTTTGTCATTACTGAAGAAATGCTGAAACAATTTATTCGCAAAGTGCATAAACGCTCCTGGGGCTTGGCACCACGTATTGTTATTTGCGTGCCTTATGGCTCAACACCTGTGGAACGCCGCGCTATTCGCGAATCCGCTTTATCTGCGGGCGCACGTGAAGTATATTTGATTGAAGAGCCAATGGCAGCATCTATTGGTGCTGATTTGCCTGTCACCGAAGCATCTGGGTCCATGGTTGTGGATATTGGTGGTGGAACGTCAGAAATCGCCGTTATCAGTTACGGCGGCATCGTATATTCACGCTCTGTCCGTGTTGGCGGCGACAAAATGGATGATGCCATCATCAATCATTTGCGTCGTAAATATAGTCTGTTGGTTGGCTCTCCTACGGCAGAAAAAATTAAAATGCAACTGGGCAGTGCTTACCCCCAAGAAGAACGTCGTGAAATGGAAGTAAAAGGGCGTGATTTAATTAATGGTGTACCCAAAAACTTGTTATTAGACGATTCCGAAATCCTTGAAGCCTTAACAGAGTCTGTGAATGCAATTGTAGATGGCGTAAAAGTCTGTTTGGAGCGCACACCACCAGAATTGGCCGCTGATATTGTTGATAAAGGCATTATGTTAACAGGTGGTGGAGCATTACTGGTGGGATTGGATCAGTTATTACGCGAAGAAACTGGTTTACCAGTTACTATTGCCGATAATGCTTTACATTGTGTCGTGCTAGGCAGCGGACGCGTGCTTGAAGAGCTGGATCGCATGCGAGGCGTGCTCTTCGAGGAATAAAGCATGACACATCGCCATATACTTTGGCGTGTTGTTTTGGGATTGGTAGTGTTTGTAGTCCTTCTATCTTTCCAGCGAATGCCCATAGGCCAATACATTACACTTGCTTTATCACCACTTATTTCAACATTACATGCCCCATCTCGTTGGTGGCATGATAGCGAACTATGGCTGCAAGAGCGTGATGAACTGCAAAAGAAGTTAATCGCAACACAGAATTTATTGGAACAACAAACAGCACTGATTCAACAGGGGAAAAGCCTAGCAGAAGAAAACACGCAGTTAAGAAAATTGCTTAAAATCACTAATATTCATGGTTACACATGGCGGGCAGCGCAAGTTTTGGGGCGAAGCCCTGATAAAAAGAGCCAGCGTTTAATCTTACAGATTCAAAGCAACCCCGATGATGTGGTTGTCTCCAGTTCTGGTTTGGTAGGTTTGGTTGATAAAAGTCATGCGGAGTCTGCGGTCGTTCGCACCATTCTTGATGCTTCATTGGCTGTTCCTGTCACCATTCCAGGATCACCTTTGGCTGCATTAATTCGCGGGCAAGGGGATCATTTACTTGTCGATTTTATTCCTTTGGATCAAGCGCCTGCTATTGGTTCTATTTTACAAACCAGTGGTGCAGGTGGTGTGTTCCCACCGGGTATTTCGGTGGCTAGAATTACACACATTGAAGCGTTAAAAGGTCGCATATTTGCACGTATCGAAGCAAAGCCTATCGCACATTGGCAGCGTGATAATTGGCTTGCGATTGCCTCACGCACTCATGCAAGCAGCCCATGAGCATGCCTCTCTTATTGTTGCTATGCCTGATTGGCATCATCTTTAATTTAGGTTTTTCTGGTGTAACTTTACAACCCGACTGGTCTTTAGCACTATTATTAGCAGCACTACTGGCGCACCGTGGCAACTGGCTATATGTTGCACTGGCTACAGGTGTTCATGATTTAATTTTACACTGGTCTCTCTTTATCAGCCTACCATGGATATTAATCACCCCTGTCATTATTGCTTGGAGTGATGCTCAAATTGGCGCAAGCCTTTTACAGCGCGTATTTGCCATGTTGGCTGTCATATCATCTTTATTTTTTGCAGGCTGGAGCCTTGCTTCTTGCCTGTTAACATTATTATTATGCCTTGTTTTCTGGCATTTTATTGCACGCCTATATGTTCAGCCAGCTTGATATTCGACAACGCTTTGAAGGGCGTATGTGGTTCTTTCAGCTTAGCATATTTGTGCTGCTGCTTATTCTTTTATTACGCATGATTAATCTACAGCTTTTACAACATGAAGGGCTTATGCTTCAAGCTGAGAATAATCGCCTAAATGTTGTGCCTATCTTACCAACACGCGGCACCATCACCGATCGTTTTGGCACAGGCTTAGCCGTTAATCATATCTCTTATCGCTTAACCATGATTCCTGAACGTATTGAAGATATGGATGCATTGATGACACAGTTAACATCCATGATGCAGTGGACACCTAATCAGGTGAAGCGCATTAAAAAACGTATCAAACGCTCTCGTAAAGATCGCCCTGTATTGCTCAATGATAAACTGACTTGGCAGCAAATCGCGCCATTATCAGCTCGCCTGCATCGCTTTCCTGGCTTGAATGTACAAGCGGGGACACATCGCTTTTATCCTTACAAAGAGCTTACATCCCATCTTATTGGTTATTTATCATTGGCTCGCAACAAAGATCTTGAGCAGGGCTACTTACGCAGTGAATATATTGGCAGAAGTGGTTTGGAGCGTTCATTTGAAAAACGTTTGCATGGAACTTTGGGCAGCCAGCAAGAAGAGGTCGATGCACATGGACGACGCATTGCCGTATTACAGCAACAGCCATCATCAATGGGTCAAGATATACGCCTAAGTCTTAATGTTCGGCTTCAAGAAGTCGCTGCGAAGGTCATGGGAAAACGCACAGGAGCTGTCGTTATTTTAGATGTGCATAATGGTGAGGTGCTAACGCTATTAAGTACACCTGGCATTGATACCAATCAATTTACTCTAGGTCTAGAGCAGAAACAGTGGCAAACATGGTTAAATGATAGTCAGCGTCCCTTACTAAATCGCACTACACAGGCGGCTTATCCACCAGCCTCAACATGGAAGCTTGTATCCAGTTTCGCAGGGTTGCGCCACCATAGCCCTCTGGCAATGAGAAGTACCCAATGCAAAGGTTTTATACAGCTGGCAGATCGAAAAATGCGTTGCTGGAAACGTAGAGGGCACCAAAAAGTAAATATGCACGATGCTATTATGCACTCTTGTGATGTATATTTTTACGAACTCGGTGACCAACTCGGCATGCAAAACCTAAGCAGTGAAGCACGATTATGGGGCTTTGGTGAAGCCACAGGGGTTCCTCTTCCGCCTGAATCGCGTGGTCATTTAGCCTCAAACATGCAGCACCTTCACAATGGGCGTGAACGCCACTGGTCTCGTGGTGTAAATATGATTACAGCCATTGGACAAGGTCAAACAACCGTTACACCATTGCAGATGGCTCGTTTTGCAGCCGCCATTGCCAATGGTGGTGATATATTGCGCCCCCACTTAGAAGCAGGCAAAGAGCCTGAAATTATTCGGCATGTAAATATAAACCCTGAATATTTAAAACGTGTACAAGAATCAATGTATGCTGTTGCCAACAAGCCTGGCGGAACAGCCTATTATCGTCTGCGCCATGCCGCTTGGAAAATTGCAGGTAAAACGGGTACAGCCCAAGTTATATCCATGTCACAAAATGATGATCACAAGCTTAATCGAGCCCCTGAGGTAGATAAGCATAAAGATCACGCTTGGTTTATGGGTTACGCTCCCTATAAAAACCCAAAAATTGCCTTTGCTATCATCGTTGAACATGGTGGGCATGGCGGAAGTGCGGCTGGACCGATTGCTAAAGCCATTGTTAAAGAGCTAGCAGCAGAGGAGTCAAAACCATGATTTCTGTATTGCGCCGTATGGATAAGATCTTAATCATCTGCTTATTAAGTTTATTCATATTGAGCTTATTTGTCTTGTATGCGGCTGTACATGAAGGCGATATTGCTGTGTTTCAGAAGCAGGTCATCTTTTGGTGCATAGGCTTGCTAGGGTTTCTATGTGTTTGTTTTGTACCTTTGCGGCTTATGGGTTTATTGGCATGGCCTGCATACCTTTTGGCACTTCTAGGTTTGGCACTGGTTCCACTTATCGGCGATGTTCACATGGGTGCCAGACGCTGGCTGGACTTAGGTATCGTTGCATTTCAACCTTCTGAAATGATGAAGTGGGCTTTGATGTTGATGCTTGCCCATTGGTTTGCATCGCGTGAGCCCAACACATGGGTAAATTTTCTTGTACCCTTGATGATGAGCATTGTACCGGCTGCATTGATTGTTATTCAGCCTGACTTGGGTACAACCCTAGTATTACTTTTTGCCGCTGTAGCCATGCTTATTGCATCGGGTTTTGCATGGCGCTGGATACTTTACGCCATTGCCGTAAGCCCAGGCGTGTTATATGTATTGTGGCATAATATGCATAGTTATCAAAAACAGCGTGTTTTAACCTTTCTAGATCCACAAAGTGATCCTCTGGGGTCTGGTTATCATGTTATTCAATCCTCCATTGCCATTGGTTCAGGTGGCTTTTGGGGTAAAGGCTATCTTGAAGGAACACAAGGGCGGCTGCACTTTTTGCCAGAGCAGCATACCGACTTTATTTTTGCCATCCTGGCAGAAGAAGGAGGTTTGATTGCTGTTACGTTATTACTCGTACTCTATGGCGTATTAATTTCACGCATATTAACCATTGCTGGGCATGCCCATAGCCGATTTGGAGCATTACTTAGCACAGGCATTGCATCTATTTTTATGTTATATGCATTTGTAAATATCGGCATGGTATCTGGTATATTGCCCGTTGTTGGTGTGCCCCTACCCTTTGTAAGTTATGGCGGCTCAGCCCTTTTAACCATGCTTGGCGCATTGGCTATTGTGATGCGCGTTGCCATTGAATCAAAAGGTAATATCCCGTGGCAAAGACCCAGCAGCCCACTGAGCTAGCTATAAATAAAGTATTCCAATCATTGATATTCACAAGCTAAAGCTCTCAGTTTATTGGCACCATTCCTGCTTTCAATCCTTTATAAAACTCTGTAAGGATTATATATGGTCAGTGAGATACCCAACAAAAGTAAAGCAACTACTTCACTGGCACAGGTGCCTGGTATTCAGTTTGCGAACATACTTCTAAGCAACAAAATTGTATCTAAAGCACAAGTTGAAAAAGCCATCCGTGTACAGCTGAAATTAGGCAATAACCGCTTAATATCTGCCATTTTTATCGAGCTTGGCATCATAACTCAAGATGAGCACAGACGTGTTATTCGCAAACATGGGCGTGAATTTCGCTTAGGCGAACTAGCTGTTGAATTGGGTTATATAAGTCTAGAGCAACTAAATAAATCCCTAGAAGCAATGAAAACCATGAGGGGAAAACGCATGGGTGAAATCATGCAAGAGCTTGAATTCATCAATGAACGACAGCTTGCCCAAATGCTATCAGAGCAACTTACATTACCTTTACAGCATATCGAGCTAGATATGATTGATAATACATTGCTTAAGCAGTTTTCTTTGCGCTTTTTACACAACAACCTAATCATTCCCTATCACGAATCTGAAACAACTGTATCTATTATCTGCGCTGACCCTCTCAACGAGTCTGCGATTCAAGAAGTCGAACAAAAAACAAACAAGAAAACTGCCGTTAAAATCGGCATACAGAGCGTACTTGAATCTTTATTTAGCAAATTGAATGCTCGTAACAAAAGCTCTTTTGATGACAAAAAAGGCGATCATATTATTGAAATTGTTGACAGTATACTTCTGTCAGCCATTCGTGACTATGCCAGCGATATTCATATTGAGCCATTAGAAGCCAATGTTCGTGTTCGTTTTCGGATGGATGGGGTACTTATTCATAAAATGGATTTACCCAGTGAAATGGCACATCGTGTTATTGCACGCATAAAAGTTCTATCTGAAATGGACATTGCTGATTCAAGAAAGCACCAAGATGGTCGCATGGCACAAGTCGTACATGGCATTAGTGTCGATTTTCGCGTCTCTACATATGTAACAACATTTGGTGAAAACCTTGTTGAACGAAGCCGCTATCGCGGAGGATTTGATTGCATTCATGAATCCTCCTTGCTTTATTCATTCATAGCGTAACCTCGCACGTATTCCTCAAGGATGGAGGAAAAA
>Ga0256829_1003283_pt1 | contig 11342 bp, 9 predicted proteins | sample 131447metaG_FD_185979 | JGI IMG/M metagenome (GOLD analysis project Ga0256829, IMG submission 185979) | Hydrothermal vent microbial communities from Lau Basin, Pacific Ocean - 131-447 | ecosystem: Environmental > Aquatic > Marine > Hydrothermal vents | place: Pacific Ocean: Lau Basin | collected... | reverse complement strand
GTTTTTAGAAGCTCTTGGGCATATCGCAAAAGCCAAAGGCATGAGTCAAATTGCCAAAGACACAGGCTTAGGAAGAGAGAGTCTGTATAAAACATTTTCACCGGGTGCGAAACCACGATTTGAAACCGTAATAAAAGTTATGAATACATTTGGAGTAAAACTGCAGACCTCTTCATAACTTTATTTAGTTGTAACTTTAGCCTATATTTTCACTCTTTAGAGTTTCAAATAGACCGTCTCTCCAAATTTTTGGCATAAAAAAAGGGAGACGACTTCAAAAGCCGTCTCCCTTGTAAAAACATAAACTTAGAGAAGTTTACTTAGATGTTGTCGCGAATACCTAGATCTTCAACAAGTTTAACATATGCATCTTTGTTCGTTTTTTTGAAGTATTTCATTAAACGACGACGTTGTCCAACTAATTTTAGAAGTCCAAGACGAGAAGCATGATCTTTTTTGAAAACTTTTAAGTGTTCAGTTAATTCTGCAATTCTAGTAGTTAATAATGCAATTTGAACTTCACTTGATCCAGTGTCATTCTCATTACGTCCGTATTTTGCGATAATCTCTTGTTTTTTCGCCGTATCTAAAGCCATAATAGCCTCCTGATGGGTATATAAATTTACTCCATTTGTACAAGACAAAAGAAGTTGAAGCGGGATTATACCTAAATTATTCTTTAAAATTATTTATATCTCATTCCTTCTCATCTATGGAGAGTTTTAACTTTTTTAGCTATAATAAGAGCCAAAATAATAATATAAAGATTTCAGACAATGTTAATAACACGCGCAAGTGAATATGCAATACTCTCTCTTATAGTCTTATCCAAAGGAAAAGACCCACTCGACAGTGATACACTCTCACGTGAGCTCTTCATCTCCAAAAGTTTTTTAGCAAAAATTTTGCAATCTCTCGCAAAAGCCAATATTCTCAAATCATACAAAGGTGTTAACGGCGGCTTCGTGCTCAACAAAGAACCTGCAGATATAAATATGCTTGAAATTATGACAAGTGTTGAAGGCAAAGCACCTGCTGTTTTTGAATGTTCTCCTTCTGTTCATGACTGTCCTTCCAACAAAGCAGAAATCTGCTCAATCTGGCCTTTTTTAAACAAACTTCAGGGGAAGATTGACTTCTTTCTCTCAGAGTTAAGCCTCGCTGACATTTTAAAAGATTAAAAGAGTGGTAGAAAAATAATTTGGCAAAAAAACGATTAACAGTAAGACAACAGGTTGGGACCGGACTTAACTTTCTAATAGGACAAAGAGATTTAAGTGTCGTTCTTTTTGTCATGGCAATCCTCGCCATTATCATTGTCCCACTGCCCTCTTCTATTTTAGATGTACTGTTAACGATTTCTATTGCAGTTTCTGTTTTAATTCTGCTTATATCACTTTATGTACCAAAACCGACAGATCTTTCAACATTTCCTACGCTCATTCTTATTTTAACCCTTTACAGGCTCTCTTTAAATATTGCCACAACAAGAATGATCTTGAGTAAAGGAAACGAAGGGCCTGAGGCGGTGAGTGACATCATCACAAGTTTTGGAGATTTTGTTGTCGGTGGAAATTATGTCATTGGTATCATAGTCTTCTCCATTCTTGTTCTTATCAACTTTATGGTCATTACCAAAGGTTCTACAAGGGTTGCAGAGGTTGCAGCGCGTTTTGTACTTGACTCTATGCCTGGGAAGCAGATGGCAGTCGATGCTGACCTCAATGCCGGGCTCATCGATGATGCTGAAGCAAAAGCGAGACGTGCTGAAATTCTTCAAGATGCAAACTTCTACGGAGCGATGGACGGTTCGAGTAAATTCGTCAAAGGGGATGCCGTTGCGGGTATCATCATTACACTCATTAACATTATCGGCGGATTTCTCATCGGTGTTTTTCAACATGATATGAGTATCAGTGCTAGTGCTTCCACGTTTACACTCCTGACTATTGGAGATGGTCTTGTCAGTCAGATTCCTGCACTGATAATTTCAACCGCTACAGGTATCATGATCACTCGTTCATCAAGTGATGGTGATAACTTTGCAGAGGGAACCATTACCCAAATGGTTGGCAATGCAAAGACTATGATGATAGTTGGCTTTATTATGCTACTTTTTGCACTTGTTCCTGGTCTGCCAACTGCTTCTATGGCATTTGTCGGTTTTCTTTTTGCCATTCTAGGCTGGTCAATCTACAAGTATGAAAAAGGGGAGCTGAGCATCTTGGATGTTGAAGGTGTTTTGGGTATAAAGAACAAAGAGCAAATAGAAGCAGAAAAAGAGAAAAATAGACCTGCTAAATCCAATGAAGAGATAGCCAAAGAAGAAGAGAGTGCGTTAGAAGATATTTTAAAAGTAGAGATGCTTGAGCTCACGCTTGGCTACCAGCTTATAAAACTTGCAGATGCTTCACAAGGCGGTGATCTACTCGAACGTATCCGTTCCATGCGTAGAAAAATTGCTTCTGATTATGGTTTTTTAATGCCGCAGGTACGAATCCGGGACAACCTACATCTCAAACCAAATCAGTATCAGGTTCTCCTCAAAGGTATTGCTGTGGGTGAAGGCGAAATCATGCCAGATAAATTTCTGGCAATGGACAGTGGTATGGCAACAGGAGAGGTCGAAGGTGAAGCAACGAAAGAGCCGGCTTTTGGACTTGATGCTATCTGGATTACACCCGATCAAAAAGAGGATGCCATCATCAATGGCTACACTGTCGTGGATCCCGCTACTGTCATCTCAACACATATGAGTGAACTCATCAAACGAAATGCTGAAGAGCTACTCACGCGTCAAGAGGTACAAGCGCTCATCGACAAAATCAAAAATGATTATCCGGTTATTGTTGATGATGTCCTCAATGTTGCGTCCATCGGACTTATTCAACGTGTGCTCAAAGCACTGCTACATGAAAAAATACCACTTAAAGATATGCTTACAATACTTGAAACCATTGCAGATGTAGCAGAGTATACAAAAAATGTGGACTTTATCAGTGAGCAGGTTCGGGCAAAACTCTCCCGCGTCATCACGCAGATGTACACCGGAGATGATGGAGTCATACGCCTGTTGACATTTGACACAGACACAGAGCAGCTGCTCTTGCAAAAATCACAAGAGCAAGATGGTGTCAGAAATCTTATGCTCAATGTCGGTGAAATCAATGCGCTCATTCAGGCAACAAGTTCAAAAGCTGCGGAAATCTTACAAAAAGGCATCTCTCCTGTCATTATTATTGTAGATCCGCAAATTCGTCGTGGAGTAGCCGAAATATTTGAACGTTTCTCTTTAGATGTTGTCACCCTCTCTCACGCAGAGATAGATTCGAGTGCAACTTTTGAAGTCCTAGGCTCCATCTCCATAAAAACTGAAGAATAACTTTACAAAAATTCTAAAACATAAAAAGGTAAAAAATGAAAAATAGAACGATCCACCATCTCTCCCATATAGATTTAGATGGTTACAGTTGTCAGCTTGTTATGCGCTACACGCCCTACACAAAATTTAATTATAATGCAAACTATGGAGCAGAAGTCAGACAAAAACTCGATTTAATACTTGAGAAGATCAGAGCGCGCAAAGAGGCAAGTTTCATCTTAATCACTGACCTCAATCTTACTGCAGATGAATCAAAATGGCTCAGTCACGAAGTCAAAAAGATGAACGATAATGGCAGGGATGTTATATTACAGCTTTTAGACCACCACGGTAGCGGTGAAGAGAGTGCGATGAAATATGAGTGGTACTTTTTAGATACAGCACGCTGTGCTACAAAAATCACTTATGATTATGCAAAAGAGCATCTGGAATTTAACGAACCCGATTGGATGCAGAAGTACGTTGATGTTGTCAATGCTGTTGATTTATGGAAACAAGAAGAGCATGGAAACTTTGAATATGGCAAAGTCTGTATGCGCCTTGTTACAGAGACAAGAGAGCTCAACCGCATTATGTTTCCACAGGAAGATTCAGAGTACAAACTTTCCCTGCTTCATGAAGCTGCAAAGTATATCAATGAGCCCGATGCTCCTATTGTTCTTGACGAAAAGATCTACTTTTTAAAGAAAAACTTTTTTAAACATGAAAAGAATGATACACTCGATAATTTAGCAACACGCTATGTAGTAGAACTTCTCGGCCGTGCACGCAGTGAAAAAACTATTTACTACAAAGGTTACAGAGGATATCTCAGTTTTGGTGTGGGCAACACTTCTATCATCGGTAATGGATTTTTAACACAATATCCGGAGTATGATTTTATCGTGGACGTAAGCTCACGCGGGACAATGAGTCTGAGAGCCAACAATCAGGTTAGTGTGGCACAGATTTCTAAAGAGTGGGCAAACGGTGGAGGACATCCAAATGCTGCAGGCGGACGTATACAAGGGTTTAAAGAGCAGTTCCGTTATGACAAAGTAAAAGCGCAGATAGAGCGTCTCATCAATGAAAAAGAGTCTCGTGCAGGTGATTTGGAGTATAAAAAAGAAAACTAGATATTTTAGTTATTTATAAAATATCTTTCTACCCCGTTAGCAAGTCCGAGTGCCATTGTTCGCTGGTACTGGCGGTTTGCCAATCTTTTGGCTTCCATCGGATGGGTGATAAACCCAACCTCTACTAAAACAGCAGGCATCTGCGCCCCAACTAAAACCCAAAAAGGACCCTCACGCACACCGGCATCTTTTACATTTCTATACCGTTTTTGAAGTGTTGATAATGCGCCTCTTTGCAAATCAATCGCCAATTTATTCGCAGCAATAATATTATGCGAATTGATGGTATTTAAAAAGCACTCTTTGCCATAAAAATCCATATCTTCCAAGTCAGCAGAATTTTCCAATGCAGCGACTTTTTTCGCTCTGTCTGAACGTGAGGTCGCAAGAAAATAGCACTCAAGACCATGGACACTTTTCGCATTTTTTCTACTAACAGCATTAGCATGAATGCTGACAAAGATATCTGCATGTTTTTCATTTGCAAACTTTGTTCTGTTTCTCAGTTTTATAAATTTGTCTCTATCGCGTGTCATATAGACCTTGTAACCACGAGAGCTGAGAATCTTTTTCAACTCTTTCGCTATTTGAAGAACAACGACCTTTTCACGGTAATGTCTATATCCAAGTGCTCCGGGATCTTTTCCCCCATGTCCTGCATCAATCACAATGATCTTATTTTTACGAGAGGCTGTCAAAATTTTTCTCTGAGATTTTTTAACGATTGGCGTTTCTCTTTTTACGGAGCCCGATGCCTTATTCATACGAATATAGAGCGCTTTTGCATCTTTTTTAAAGCGAATAGTCAGTTTTTTGCTATTTTCTATGACAAGTCTCAAAGTGTATGCATTATATTGTGCTAGTTTAATTCTATCGATGCCATTTTTACGCAGCGTTTGTGATCTTGTAAGCATAGAAGCATGGATATCAAAAACGTACTTGTATCTCTTTTTCTTTGAATCATAAAGTGTGAAATAGTTTATCTGATTGTTTCTCAGTTTTTTGTCAAACTGCAACACAAGTTTACCCTCTTTCCAACGCACTGCTTTGAGTTTATGGGAGGACTTAATTCTAATATTTTTATTTTTTATTTTTTTTATTTTTCTTGGTTTTGGAGCTTGATAAGATGATTTTGTGTGCAAAAGTTCTCTTGCGTATTGTGAAACGTCAATATGCAGTTTATTCCCTGAATTTACGATTCCTTCTAAGGCAAACTTTTTAGTTTTTTCATCATCACTCATCAAAGCCCGAAGGTAAAGATTTTTGTAATCATTATAGGCACGAAACTGATCTGTTTTACTAGAGGAACTGGCATATTTATCTGCACGTTTTAAAAGCTCATGATTACTTTGAGCATAAAGAGATACTACTAAAAGAAGAAAAATAACAAAAGAGCGAAGCATTAGCTGTCTATTCGCCCTCTGTCAATTTTTGCATTAACTCTTCAACAGAGATAATTTTATCGAGTTTGTACCCATTTGTTCCGGAGAAGAAAAGTCCGGTCTCTGTCTTTCCTTCATAGGCATCAGAGAGTCTGTCTGCGATACAAAATCCTACAACCTTTGCCTCTTCCCCTCTATTACATGGTGCAACACAGTTTGAGATGCATTTGATTGCAGGTCCTTCACGTTTTTCTACTAAATGCGTAAGATTTGTCACTACTCCTTGTGCAGGATAACCTACAGGAGAGGACATTAATACAATATCCTCCTCCTTTGCATCAAGCAGTACTTTTTTAAAGTTTGCGTGAGCATCACACTCATAAGTACCAATAAATCGTGTTCCCATTTGAACACCACGCGCTCCACGGCTCATCATATCTTCGATGTCAGTTTTATCCCAAACACCACCGGCTGCAATGACTGGAATATCTCCCCAAAGTGCCGCTTCTTCTACAACAGGAGCAACAATATTTTCAAGTTGATTTTCCGGTAATTTACACTGCTCATACGTAAAGCCCTGGTGGCCACCAGATTTTGGCCCCTCAACGACAACTGCATCAGGAATTCTGTCATAACGTTTTTTCCAACGCTTACAGATGATTTTAAGTGCTTTTGCAGAAGAGACAATAGGCACAAGTGCAACATCCGGATACCCTTCGGTAAACTCCGGCATATTTGTAGGCAATCCTGCACCTGTAATGATAATGTCAATTCCTGCTTCACAGGCATCACGCACAACGCGTCCATAATCATTGATAGCATACAAAATATTTGCAGCAAGAGGTTTGTCGCCACAAAGTTTTCTTGCATTTTCTATGATTGCGTGAAACCCCTCTTTAGAGTAGAAATTCACTTCGCTTAAAGGTCTGTCAGCTACCAATCTTTTTGCATACTCTTTGTCTTTGTAGTACCCAGTCCCAACAGCAGAAATAACACCAAGCCCACCTTGAGCTGAAACTGTACCGGCAAGCTGATCCCAGCTAATTCCAAGACCCATACCACCTTGAACTATTGGTTTTTCTATGACATATTTTCCAATTTTTAATGGCTCAAAACTCATTATTTTACCTTTAACTTTGCAAATTTTCTTTTCCCGACCTGAAGAAGATACTCTCCCTCACTCAGCTGCAGTTGCATATCTGAAACTTTTTCTTGGTTTATTTTAACACCACCTTGCTTAATATCTCTTCTTGCTTGAGAAGTAGATGGCTCAAGAGCACAATCAACTAAGGCTTTTGCTATCCATAGCTCTCCATTTTCAGCTTCAACTTCATACTCGGTGATATCTGTTGGTATCTGACTCTTTGCATGAACTTTTTCAAATTCATCTTTTGCTGCTTCTGCTGCTTCATAAGAATGAAAACGTGCTGTAATCTCTTGTGCTAAAGATTCTTTGACCTTTTTAGGGTGTAATTCACCACTCTCCACTCCTGCTTGTAGTGCAGCAATTTCATCGAGAGATTTTGTACTGATAAGTTCATAGTAACGCCACATCAGTTCATCAGAAATACTCAAAACTTTTCCAAACATATCATTTGGCTCATCAGACACTCCGATGTAGTTTCCTAGAGACTTACTCATCTTCTGCACGCCGTCAAGTCCTTCAAGAATCGGCATCATAAGAACAGCTTGCTGTTTTTTAATTCCATACGCTTTTTGAAGCTGACGTCCCATCAAAAGATTGAACTTCTGATCAGTCCCACCAATCTCAATGTCTGACTCTAAATGTACACTGTCATAGCCTTGAAGCAGTGGATACATAAATTCACTCACCGCAATCGGTGTATTTGCCGAATAACGTTTTGAAAAGTCATCACGCTCAAGCATCCGGGCAACCGTCAAGTTTGAAGCGAGCTGCAACATTCCTGCCGCACCCAGTCCATCAAGCCACTCATTGTTATAGACAATATCTGTTTTTTCTTTATCTAAAATTTTAAATGCCTGTGACGTATAAGACTCGATGTTTTTTACAATCTCTTCTTGCGTGAGAATCTTTCTTGTAATATTTTTTCCAGTTGGATCACCAATCATCGCTGTAAAACTACCAATTAAAAACTGTACGCGTCCACCATATTTTTGAAATATTGCCAGTTTTTGTAAAAGTACCGTATGCCCCAAGTGCAAATCCGGTGCAGTAGGGTCAAAACCCGCCTTTACACTGTACGTTTTGCCTTCATCATAATAAGCTTTTAAAAGTTTTTCAACTCTTTCGTTGTCTATAATCTCAGCACAACCTCTATTTATCTCTTTTAAAGCCTCGTTAATCATCTATCTTCTTCTCTTTTAGTAAATTTTTAATTTTTATAAGCATCATCGGTTCGCACCAAATGAACAACCTTAATATTTGACTCTATTTTAGCACGAAGTCTGTTAATATCAGCTTCCTTTGTTGTAAAAATAAGCTCACAATATTGAATATAATCAGAATACTCTTTCCCAAGTTCAATAGAAAGAAGGTCTATGTCTAATTTTACCAAATATGTTAAGAACTCGGCAAGTGCCCCTTTTGCATTATGGAGTGATGCTATCAATTTATACCTGTATAAGTTTTCCTGCGTCCATTTTACAAAAACCATAGGCTCACCGGCATCTAATTTTTTAGCAGCATTGGAGCACATTTTATGATGTACATGTGTCTTGCCTTTTTCTAAAAATGCCATCACTTCATCACCCGGTTTAGGATGGCAGCAGTAATCAAACACAACATCATTCACACTGCTTGTAGCATACACTTCCAAACCTGCAAATTCATACTTTTTGAGTTTAAATCTATGGCGTGAAATAAAAGCTTTGAAACGATTATTGCTACCGATATCAGAAACATATTTATGAATAACATTTTTAAAATGCTCGATGTCATTTGGGAGGTTTGAGAGAGAATCACAGTTGTTCTTTTTAAACCACTCTGCTACACGGGAATAATTCAAGTTCATAGCAGTTGCTACAATGCTAATAGCCGATTTTGCATTGATCTCACGCAAACGTGCATTACAGTTGAGCTTCATATTTGTTTTGGCTTTGGATGTTTTTACAGCATCCAACCAAGAGCATCTTGTCTCTATCATATCACCTGTAAAGATCTTCACGATATCGCCATTATTTAATTCTGTTAAGAGCGAAGATTTTGTTTTATTGACAAGTGCTGCAGTTGCCTTATTTCCGACCTCACTATGAACAGCATACGCAAAATCAAGTGCTACTGCACCACGAGGAAGGGTAAAGGCATCCCCTTTAGGAGAAAATACCGATATGTCTTCAGAGTACAAATCATTTTTTATGAGTGCATAAAAATCTTCAACAGATTCATTTTGGTACTGCAGATTATCCAGCCAGTCAAGCTTTATGTTATTACCGCCGCTTTTGTATTTCCAGTGCGCGGCAACACCAAGTTCTGCAGTTTTATGCATCTCATAGGTTCGAATCTGCACTTCAAAAATAGCTGTTTTATGAAAAACAGTTGTGTGTATGGTCTGGTAGCCGTTATCTTTGGCAACTGCAATGTAGTCTTTAAAACGCGAAGCCAAAGGGCGAAAATTGAGATGTACCAAACCAAGTGCATCATAGCATTTGATTGGCTCTTTTGTAAGAATTCTTACAGCGAAAAGGTCTAAAACCTCATCAATACTCACACCTTTTCGCTGCATTTTAAGATAAATGGAGTAGCGGTGTTTGATACGTGAAAGCACTTCAAAATCATCTTCACAAAAACCGCTTTGAAGCAGTATTTTTGAAACAGACTCTTTAAACTCACCCAATTTCATTTCAATCGCATGATAATTTGTATCAAGATAGTTGTCTATATGATGTTTCTCTTCAGCAAAGAGGTAGCCAAAACTCAAATCTTCTAAGATGTTTTTTAAAAAACTAATTCCAAGACGATGGGCAATTGGAGCATACACAACAAGGGTCTCTTCAGCTATTCTTTTTTGTTTATGTGGAGGCAGTGCTTCAAGGGTCAGCATATTATGCAGTCTGTCACACAATTTTACAACAAGAACCCGAACATCTTCAATACTTGCAAGAAGCATTTTACGAAATGAGAGTGCAGAGACGACAAGTTTTTCATCGGAGTGCGAAGGAACCAGTTCACTATCACGAATCACATCAATCTTTGTCAGTCCAGAGACAAGATGGGCAACATCAGCACCAAACTTTTCTTCAATCTCTATTATAGGAATATCTGTATCTTCAACGACATCATGCAGGAGTGCAGAAATTGCCATTGACTCATCATTAGTCAATGATGCTACAATAGAAGCCACTAAAATAGGATGAACAATGTAGGGTTCACCGCTCTTTCTGAACTGCTCTTTATGTGCCTCTATTGAAAAGTCAAGTGCTTCTTGTAAGATGTCTGTGGAAGGTATTTGGGAAAAGAGATAAGAAGATGCTGAATCAACATCACGTAGATGCTTAATCTTGTCAATAGCTAGTTGATTCAGTCCCAAGAGATTACTGCTCTTTTTTAGTAAAGCCTTTAACTACGATGAGGCCTTCAGCGATTTCCATAAGCGCTAAGTCAGCTGATTTTATGTGACTTGTGTTTACGTTAAGTTTGCTTGTTGCACCGTTTTCTAGCTCATCACATCTTTTTGCAACAGCTATAGCTAATTGATATCGATCCATATTTGGATTTTCTATTAAAACTTTAGCAGTTAATTCTTCAACTTTCATTTGTATTCCTTTATTTAACTATTGAGCAATTTTTCATATTGCCATTTAAAATGTCCAATAAGTTTCCTTTTATGGACATATCGCAAACGATAATAGGCAGACTGTTATCTTTTGCAAGTGCAATAGATGTGTCGTCCATCACTTTAATATGATCTTGTAAGGCTTGATCATATGTTAATTCATCAATTTTTTTTGCATCACTGAATTTTATAGGATCTTTGTCATAAACACCATCAACTTTTGTTGCTTTGATGATAACTTCTGCACCAATTTCAACAGCACGAAGTGTCGCGGCTGTATCTGTTGTAAAAAATGGATTTCCAGTTCCTGCAGCAAAAATAACTACACGCCCTTTTTCTAAATGACGTGTCGCTTTACGATTGATGTAAGGCTCGGCAATTTGTTCCATTTTAATAGCAGTCTGCATACGTACCTGTAGTCCTGTATGTTCACATGCTTCCTGCATTGCAACACCGTTAATCACGGTTGCTAGCATACCCATGTAATCACCAGATGTACGCTTAATAATTCCGTCTTGTGCTGCAGTAACACCACGAATAATATTCCCACCCCCGATGACGATACCAACTTCGATACCAGCATCAATAAGAGATTTAATCTCTTGTGCTATATACTTTAATATTTGTGTGTCAATCCCATGACCTGCCTCACCGGCAAGAGCTTCACCTGAAAACTTAACCAAAACACGTTTGTTAGCCATGCATACAC
>Ga0256829_1003282_pt1 | contig 11343 bp, 11 predicted proteins | sample 131447metaG_FD_185979 | JGI IMG/M metagenome (GOLD analysis project Ga0256829, IMG submission 185979) | Hydrothermal vent microbial communities from Lau Basin, Pacific Ocean - 131-447 | ecosystem: Environmental > Aquatic > Marine > Hydrothermal vents | place: Pacific Ocean: Lau Basin | collected... | reverse complement strand
AGCGGCCAAAAATAATTGAGTGTAGAAAAACGGAGTCGTGAACTGACTGATTGAAAAATTGGGCGCCAAATCCGGCATCTGCGGGCTCTGCTCAAGCAACAGCTTAATGGCAAGACCACCAACCACAAGAAACGCCAGTAACTTCACCACCGACTCCGCCGCAACGGCGGTAATCATACCTCGCAAGCGCTCCGGACCATCGATAATGCGCGTGCCAAACAAGATCGAAAACCAGGCCATAGCCATAGCCGCCATCAGGCTCGAAATAGCATCGAACCCGGGACGCCCCTCGTCGTGCCAATCAATGGTCTCCCAGGCGATGCCCACACCCCGCAACTGCAAGGCAATGTAGGGCAGAGTTCCGATCACCACCACCAAGGTGACGATAGCCGCCAGCCTCTGGTTTTTGCCATAGCGAGAACCGATAAAGTCGGCCACTGAGGTGACCTTATTGCGGGAGCTGATTACCAGTAAACGGCGCAAGAATGGCCACCCAAAGATCACCAACAGAATGGGCCCTAAATAGATGGGAAGGTAGCCCCAGCCGGTTTCCACCGCAGTTCCCACCGCGCCCAGAAAAGTCCAGGAACTGCAGTAAACACCGATCGCCAACGTATATACCAGCGGTCGCCACCAAGGCTGCTGCAATTTGTAACTGTAACGCTCGGAAAGCCAGGCTACTGCAAACAACAGTACGCCGTATAAAAGAACCAATAGTAAAAGAAACTGACTGTCCACCCGGACTCCCGATTTTTATTATTTTGTGCAGGGAAAGTGTAACCGGTTTTTGCTGTAAACGGAGAACCGTCAACGAACGGCTTAAAAGAAACGGATTTAGACTTTGGTCTAAGAAAGACTATTAGAGCGGGAACTCAGTTAATATCGCTAAGGCGCTCCATAATCACGCTCTTGATACCATTGCGCTCTAAAGTAGACAGATCGTCCATTCGATCGAGATCAATACAGTGAAGGTGCAGGCAGGGTGTCTTGGAATCCAGTTCCCGCAGATCGCCCTTTTTCAACACCGGTAACAACGGTTTGTTTTCCGGGCGCTGGCGATTGATGATCTCCAACCCCATCTGCAGTGGCACAGCACGATAACGATTGCGACCGGAGCGAAACGGTATAGTCAGGTAGAGCCCCTTTTTGCCCACGGTTTCCCCTGGAATGATATTTAAGCCAGTGGCAAATACCGCCTCTTCCGGCAATCCTTGAAATACGTCGTGATGGGCATAGGGATTGGGCAGAATTACTAGGCGTCGCTGCTCTTCCTTGGGAAAGAAAATATTGTAGTTGGTGTATAGCTGCTCCACCGAATCGGAATAGACACAGAGTTTATTTTCGAAGCCCATGACATAGTCAATCGCGCGCTGACGCTGATTGAATGACTCCAAATCCCAAACTAAATCCTTATTGTCTGTGGCCAATTGCCCTTCCACAGTTACCTCCATCTCTGCTCAACACGTACACCAGCACGATACACTCCCACCATTAGTAGTGTAGCGCCAGCTGTCGGGAAATAAAAAGACTAATTGGTCAAATAGCCCTCAAAACCCTCAACTTAGAGCCTGATATGGACCTCTGTATCCGACAATTAAACCGGGATAACAATTTTTAACGCTTAGGCGAAACCTTTTTCACGTTGCTGAAAACCGCGTTCCAGCCAAAAATGGCGCCATTTCCAACAAAGGAAACCGCGCACTGGCTTGAAGCCAACTCAGGTACGGAGCAATAATTTAGACGCCGCAGACTGCAACGCACTGAATAGAAAGCCTGGATCTCGTGAGATCCTGCGAAAACTTATGAAGAGGAAGCAGAAACCTAGGGCCTGTTAACACTAATTCTGATACTTCTGCTGGAGACTATTTTCGCTCCCAGTCAGGCGGTATGAGCGCCATTTAGTTGTTCTAAATAAGCGAATTCCAACGCAGCTGGGGGCGAAAATAGGCCCAGCCCTTCGGGTTGCGTCTCAAATCGCGCCACTCGTTATTGCTCGTCGCTCGTTTAGAACCACTAAACTCACTTCTCGCGCCTAGATTGGCGCGATTTGAGACGCAACAGAAGCATCAGAATTAGTGTTAACAGGCCCTAAAACAATTCTACTCCATCGCTACCTTCAGCAACATCCAGCAGCTCTGTCGGAACACATTCTTCTTCTACTGAATCCAATAATTCCAGCGCCTGATCCATATCACGCGACAGCTTATTGAATACCTCATCGACCTTGAGCCCCTCGTTAAATACGCCGTTGGTCTTGCTGACACACTCGTCGGCGACTGACTCAAAGAAGGTTTCCTGCTCTTCGCTGAGAATTAGTCCGGGAATACGGGATTGAATTTTCTCGGACATATCCTCTACCGCGGAGACAATATCGCGCATCACGTGCTGATAAGAATCATCAATGGTTTGCATAACCTGCTTAACGTCCTCTGACAGCTTTCTCAATGAGGCTTTTTCTTCCTGCAACTTATGATGCTCATCCAGCGCCCGAATGCGGGCATCAATGCCTTGAACCAAGGCAAAGGTATTGTCTTTGATGGCACCGTAGCGCCGTTCGTCATCCAACGGCATGTTGCGGACCAACAACGACGCTCGACCGTAGTTAACGATACTGCGACGCCCAAAATCCACATAGCGCCCCTCATCCTGCATGTGCGACAACAACTGTGACTCCAGATCTCGCGCCATGCCATTGGCATCCATATTTTTAACTTCATAGCTACTGCGCATCTGCAGGCTACAAGAGATATCGTAATGATCAATAGAGCTGAAGAATAATTGCCCTAGCTGATCAAGGTTATCGCAGTGATGCACGCCCAATAGAAATCGGATATTCAATCCCAAATCGCTGTTATCGCTCATAACCGAGTGGGCAGTCTGGTTGGCTAGATTGAGTCGATCTCGGAGCTGCTCACTGGCTACCCGATGCATTATGGCCTTGCTGATACGTGCGCAGATTTCCTTGGGACTGCTGTCGCTGGAAAGGTAGTCGTCGAATCCCATTTCATACAGGGCGAGTTTGTCTTCCAAGTCATTGCCGGGAGACACCACCAAAATGGGCATATCCTCATCCAGCCCTTCGCTGTTGATCAAGCGCTGACACAGGGAATGATCAGTGGAATCCAGCTGCGACTGATCGAGCACAATGGCCTTACTGGTCTGCGCAAGCTGAGTTACATCATCGTGCGATGTAGCCAGCAAGACAGAATAGAACTGCTGCACACAGTTCAGCAATTCGGAGTTATCCTGGTTTTGAATAAGTAATATTGTATCGGGCTCGCGACCAGCATCCCTGTCGCTATCCTTTCCCGCAGGCATCGCACCGCGCATACCAACCTCCTGAATCCATTCGGAAAAAGCTACTGTTGCTTCACATCAGTATTGTTACAAATATCGCAAATTGCCAAATTTTATGGGACGCGGAATTCATCATTTTTATTTCTGCGGCGCCTCACAGAATATGAGCTACACTCAAGCAATAGACATCGGCCAGATAAAAATAAGTGTTTTCAACAACTTAAAAAGCCGAACATGATATTTGAAGCCCCAAGGAAGTAAGCGATGCCCGCTGAGCCGTCCGACGTAGCCCTAGAACTTTTGGAAGAACTTAAAAGACGCACAACAAAAGGGGATATCCAAGTTCCCTTGCTCCCCGAAGTCGCCAACAAGGTAATCGCCCTGTCTCAGGACGCCGACTCCGACGCACTGCAACTGGCGCTCCTGATTCAAAGCGACCCATCGCTGGCAGCCCATGTTATGCACATTGCAAACTCAGCGGCGTACACGCCCAACTCAACGCTGGTATCCCTGCAACAGGCCATTACGCGACTGGGTATGAACCTGATATGTGACATAGCAGTAGCCGCTTCTATCAGCACCAAAATGTTTAACGCACCAGGATACGAGTCCCATATTGAACACACATGGCGTCACGCGCTTCTCACCGCACTTTGGAGCAAAGAAATTGCGCGCAGCTGCCGCCTGAATGTAGAAGCCACATTCCTCTGTGGCCTATTGCACTCAATCGGTAAACCTGTGGCGCTGCAGGCCGCACTGGAAATCTGTGGACAACTGAATATGAATCCGTCGGCAGAAGTCCTGCACAGAATTGAAGAAGAGATGAGTATAGAAGTGGGGAGCTGTGTGCTGCGTCAGTGGGAAATGCCCATGATCATTTGCGAAGCATTGCAGTATTTCTACCACTATAACGATGCTCCTCACGCAAAGGAGCAGACTGCTATCGTGAACGCCGCTGCGCAATTCGCACTGCATACTCTCAGCCCTGATGAACTGGATCGCGAAGCGTTGAGCGAACTGGGTGTTTTCGGAGATTTAAATCTCTATCCCGATGAGGTTGAAGGGTTACTGAAACGCCAAAGTGATATTGTCAGCAGCATGGAGGCTATGTCTCGCTCATGAAGCATGAACACTACGACATGGTTGTTGTGGGGAGTGGGCCCGCTGGACAAAAAGCCGCGATTCAATCCGCCAAAGCTGGAAAGAAAGTTGCTCTTATCGAACGCGACCGCCTGCTCGGCGGAGCCTGTGTACATCGGGGTACCATTCCTTCAAAAACTCTTCGAGAAAACGCTCTGCGAGTCAAGCGCATGCGCCAAAACGCGGCGCTGGCCAACTTTCAGCTTAATGAAGAAATCGAACTAGCCACGTTGATCGACCGACTGGATAGTGTCTTAAAATCCCACGACGACTATATGCGCAAGCAGGTGGATAGGAACCATATCCATCGCATCCATGGCCGCGCCAAATTTCTGAATGCCAACGAGTTGCAGATTGATCGCGTCAAAGGTGATCCCCTGTTGCTCAAAGCAGATCATATTGTTATCGCTTCCGGATCGCAGCCGCGACAACCGGACAACATTCCCATCGATCATGAGAACATTTTCGACAGCGACTCGATTCTCTCGATGCTCTACCTGCCCAAAAGTTTGGTGGTACTGGGAGGCGGCGTAATCGCCAGTGAGTACGCCTCCATCTTTCAGACTTTGGGAGTCGAAGTCACCATGATCGATAAGTACCCGCGCCCCCTCGGTTTCCTCGACAAGGATCTGACAGATCTGTTTGTACGGCGCTTCGAAGCAATGGGCGGGACCTGGAAAGGCAACGCTACAGTCACCAGAGTTTATTGGGATGGACTCTCCAACGTTATCACCGAATGCGATGACGGCAGTCTAGTGCGCAGTGAAAAAATGCTGTGTGCAGCAGGTCGCGTCGCCAACGTCAAAGAGCTGCACTTGGAGAATGCCGGCTTGAGCCTGAACCAACATGGCACCCTCAGCGTCGATGACAATTTGCGTACTTCAGTGCCAAATATCTATGCCGCGGGCGATGTCATTGGTCCACCCTCGCTGGCTTCTACGTCCATGGAACAAGGACGTCGTTCCAGCTGCAATGCCCTCAATCTTCCTGTGGGGCATATGAGCCAGATGATACCCTCAGGCATTTACGGTATACCGGAACTGTCTGCCATCGGCTTGACCGAACAGCAAGCGGAGCAAAAGCACGAAGAAATTATCGTAGGCCGCGCCGTATTCTCCGAGATTGCCCGGGGCCATATTTCCGGAGAAGAAGACGGGCTTCTAAAACTTATCTGTGATGCACAAGGACGCAAGGTTCTGGGCGTCATGATTGCAGGAGAAGGCGCCACGGAATTGATTCACATCGGTCAAATGGCCATGCTGGCAGACGCCGATGTGGATATTTTTGTCGAGAGTGTTTTTAACTTTCCCACCCTGGCAGAGGCCTATCGCGTGGCAGCATTGGATGTCATTGGCAAGCGGCCTAGGGATCGAGATGCCTATTGAGAAAGCGCCCCAGAAACCACACAAAAACTGAGGGGGGGGGCTAGATCTTGCGCCACAGTTGAGCCTGTAAATCCACACAAGTAATTTTCTGACTTCGCTCGCAGATTGCCGCTACACGATCAATTTTGTAATTAATGCTCTCAGCCATCACTTCGACCGACACACCATTTGGTTTATTGTCGGATACATCTTCCAGACACTTGATAACTACGGCTTCATCGATTCGAAATTTGATCCAGAGAAACAACCACACGTGCGCAGCAATCGAGATAACGACAACCAGGGTCAATACTATGTATTCCTGCATCGTACTACTCCGCCGTGTTGGTCAGAGTGCGATAAATTCGTACATCGCGAAATTCCAGCGATTCATCCAGATCGGGTAAGGTACAAGCGTCCACCCGCGCCACTTGTTGATACGGCGGATAGTCGAAATTCTTAACCCTTGAATCCGCCACCAGCACGTCCGGGGCTTTGGCGGAAAAGCGATCCAACCACGGTAAATTGTCCCGATCATAGAGGACGTCAGCGACGATGATCAAATCAACTTCACCGGCAACGTGCTCAAAGTCATCACACAGGATCAGGTCCACTTCGTTGATTCGAGCGTTTTCTCGAGTGGCGGTCATCGCCAGCGGATCAATATCGCAGGCCACCACTTCGCGGGCACCAGCCTTCTTTGCTGCAATGGCAACCACGCCCGAGCCACACCCAAAATCCACCACCCGCTTACCGGCAACAATTTCGGGATTCGATAAAACATATTGCGCCAGCACGGCACCGGACGCCCAACAGAAGGCCCAGTAAAACGGCTGCTCCATCAACTTCATCGCTGCATCGTAGGGCAAGCGACCTGTGGGGTAGTCTTCATTCATCAAGAACAAATCAATCCCGGTATCATTGGGTAGTGTATAGCGCTCAATGCGCGCTTCAGGAACAATTTCGCAGACGATATCCGTCAGCTGTTGATGAACTTCTCTCATACGATTCAATGCTTCACTCTTATTCTTGCGCCTTTTCCTGAGTGGTTACTTCCAATCCCTTACCTGAGCCCAACATTACCGCAATCCACTCAGTATCCTTAAAATTCTCCAGAGCGATCTTAACGGTCATGGTCAGAGGCACCGACAGCAGCATTCCTACCGGCCCCAATACCCACCCCCAAAAAACCAAGGACACAAACACCACCAAGGTAGAAAGGTCCAAACCGCGCCCCATTATTCTCGGCTCGAGCACATTTCCCACCACGGTATTCACTACCACGTAACCCACGGCAACCCATATAGCGTCGAATGGACCGAGCTGAACCAACGCCAGCAATACCGCAGGGATCGCCGCCAAAATAGAGCCCAGGTTAGGCACGAAGTTGAGCATAAAGGCGAGCATAGCCCACAAAACGGGGTAATCCACGCCGAGGAACAGCAACCACAGGAGCACCAACACCCCGGTCAGCAAACTGAGTCCGGCTTTAAGTGCCATATATTGATTTATGCTGCTGGTGAATTTCTCCAACGCTTTCAAACTGTTCTGCGCCTTGCCCTGTTTGGCGTACATCATCTTGTCACTGAAGCGCACTTCTTCAGCCAACATAAAAATCACCATCAGCAGTATCAGAAAAGCGTTGGTCATAACATTACCCAGCGACGCCAGCATATTCCCCACAAAGGAAAACGCTACGCCCGGATCAAAGGTTTCTTGCCACTGCTCCTGGGGCAGCGCTATACCCAACTTATCGAGATAGGCTTTACCCTGCTGAGAAACTCCCTGCAAACGCTCTTGATACTGTGGCAGATCGCCGCGGAACTCGGCAATAGAGGCCCCTACAATTGCGCCAAAAACGAGACCAAAAGCCACAACCAGTGACACCACCAGCGCCAGCGCCAATCCGGAGGGTACCCCTCGATTCTTTAACCAACTCAGTGGCGGCGAAAATATCACAACGATAAATAATGACAGTAGAAACGGCACCAGCAGTGCTTCCGCCGATTTCATTCCCGCAACCACAACGATAAAGGCGGCAGTCACCAGAATAAAACGAGCGATAGGAGATTCCTGAGACACCATAAAAGAGTCCTTCTGTTATTTTTCCGAATCCAGTTGGCGTTTGTAACAGCGAACATCTTCAAGCAAGGGGCGCAATTTATCCAGCCCTTCGTCCGTCAAAAGGTAAATAGAGCGGCTGGAAGCTCGAGGATAGTCTTCAGCAATTTCGGCGCAGGCCTGACGTATCGACTCCAGAAAATCGTCGTGCAAAATGGGCAGCCCGCAAAACACTTCCCAGTCGTTTTCATCGGCCTGCCCCAACAACATCCATTCAAGCAAACGAATGATACGTTCCGGGCTTGCCCGGTAACGTCCTTTCTGAGTAAACATCAGAACAATCACGGCAACCAGGCAAAACAATAAAGTGGCGAGAAATGTAACAATCATGAGCAGAACATCAGGGAAAGAAAATCAGTTTTAGCGCCAGAATTACAATCACCGTAACCAACACAGGTTTAATAAGATTGGCGCCGCGATTAATCACCAGATTGGAACCAATACGAGCGCCCAATACCTGGGCCAGGGCCATGGGAATCGCGAGGCTCCAAAACACCTTTCCCGCCAATACAAATATCACCATGGAGGTGGTATTAGTGATCAAAACCAGGGGCTTGGTATGAGCCGTCGCCCGCTTGAGATTGTAGCCACGCAGCGAAGAATAGGCGACGGCAAAAAACGAACCCATGCCTGGCCCCAGAAATCCGCCATAGAAACCAATACCGCCACCAACACCCAGATCAAATTTCCGTTCACTGCAGCGCGGTTCGGTATCGTGATTCGACATGCGTGGTGAAAACCACACATAGAGCGCCAACAGCAATAAAAAATAGGGCAGCCCCTGCTTCAACAGCTCGGTATCGAGTTGTTGCACAGCCCAAGTTCCGACCAGCGCCCCAACAAAGGCGCACAGTAACGTTACTTTCATGGTTTTAAGGTCGATATGGCCCTTGCGGAAAAAGTTTACCGTGGACGAGAGGGTTCCAAAAACACTCTGAAATTTATTGGTCGCCAATGCCTGAAGCGGTGGCATACCTACGGAAAGCAGTGTCGGCAGTACAATCAAACCACCAGAACCGGCTATGGCACTGATCAACCCTGCGAGAAAGCCCACCACTATAAGAACGGAGAAGGTCACCAACGAAAATTCCACAACGCTTCTCCTTTTTTAACATTTCTATCTAGACGAGGCTATTGGTTTTCCGGGCGAATGCCCACAAAAATCTGATTGGTGTACTGCCGCAAATTTTCGGCTTGCCCTTCAAAATCATCGGTGGCAGGAACCACTTTATCCAACACCACCTCCTTGGTAGTGGCATTGAAGCCCACCACTAGAATAGGAACATTCGCGGCGTGAGCGATACGCACAAATCCTGACTTCCAGCGAGTCACCTTGCTACGAGTTCCCTCGGGCGTGATAGCCACCCAGATTTTTTCGTTGCGCTCAAACTCTGCCACCTGCTGGGCTGAAACATCCTGAGCGCGACTTCGATCAATAGGCTTACCCCCAAGCTTTTTCCAGAGCCCGGCCACTGGCCAGAAAAAGGCCTCTTTCTTCATAAAGAATGTGATCTGCAACCCAAGAGACATAATGGCCGCCATCCCCACCACAAAATCCCAGTTAGAGGTATGAGGTGCGGCCACCACCATTACTTTCTTCTCGCGAGGCAACTCGCCTTTGAATTTCCAGCCCTGCAATCGCAGCAGGTTTCGCCCAAACCAACGCACAAAGGCGTTGCCCATGGTAGGCATGGTTTCCGGAATATCCGGAACAATCTTGTCACTCATTAAATGGAACTCTTTATCTTTCTTATGAGCCCTATTTTCAGGACTTTAATGCTCTCGCGTGGCCCGGAACTGAATCTCCGGATAGCGCTCTTCCGTGAGTGACAGATTCACGCGAGTCGGAGCTAGGTACGTTAGATGACCACCACCATCAATGGCAATGTTATCCGATGCCTTACGTTTTAACTCCTCAATCTTCTTGTCATCTTCTGACTCAACCCAACGGGCCGTGGCGATATTCACCTGCTCATAGATGGCATCAACCTTGTACTCATCTTTAAGGCGATAGGCGACCACTTCAAACTGCAGCACACCGACGGCTCCCACGATGATGTCGTTGGAATTTTCAGGGAAGAACACCTGGGTGGACCCCTCTTCAGACAACTGCTTCAAACCCTTCTGCAGTTGCTTGGTTTTGAGTGGATCAGCCAGACGGATTTTTCGAAACAACTCAGGCGCAAAGTGGGGAATACCGGTAAATTTAAGAGTTTCACCTTCGGTAAACGTGTCGCCGATCTGAATGGTGCCGTGATTGTGCAACCCGATAATATCGCCTGAATAGGCTTCATCGACCAGAACCCGTTCGCCCGCTTTAAAGCTCACTGCATCGGCAATTTTTACATCCTTGCCGAAACGACAGTGTTTCATTTTCATGCCTTTTTTGTAGGCACCGGAACAGATGCGCATAAAGGCAATGCGGTCGCGATGTTTGGGGTCCATATTGGCTTGAATCTTAAAAACAAAGCCTGACAGTTTGTCTTCGCCGGCAGACACTTCACGACTTTCAGTTTGACGCGGCAAAGGCTTAGGCGCCCACTCCACAAAACCATCGAGCATTTCCCGAACACCGAAGTTGGCCAGAGCAGTTCCAAAGAAAACCGGGGTTAACTTGCCTTCCAGGAACGCATCCAGATCAAATTCGTGACTGGCACCACGCACCAATTCGATTTCCTCGCAGAAATCGTCGTAGTAAACACCGAGCAATTCTTTGGCGGCATCACTCTCCAGCCCCTGAATTTGGACGTCTTCTGGAATAACGTAGTTAGAGCCACGCTCAAATACATGAATGGTATCGCTGTAGAGGTTGTAAACGCCCTTAAACTCTTTACCCATGCCGATGGGCCAATTGATAGGGGCACCTTCGATTTTGAGCACCTCTTCAATCTCGTCCAACAGGTCAATCGGATCCCGAATATCACGGTCCATTTTGTTCACAAAACTGATAATGGGCGTGTCGCGCAAGCGGCATACATCCATCAGTTTGATGGTGCGTTCCTCCACACCCTTGGCACCATCAACCACCATTAACGCCGAATCCACTGCCGTCAGGGTACGGTAGGTATCTTCGGAAAAATCTTCGTGCCCAGGGGTATCCAGCAGATTAACCACTCGATCTTTGTAGGGGAACTGCATCACCGAAGAGGTTACCGAGATACCCCGCTCCTGCTCCATGCCCATCCAGTCAGAAGTAGCATGCCGGTCTGAGCCCTTGCCCTTTACAGAACCGGCGACCTGAATCAACTGTCCGAGCAGCAGCAACTTCTCGGTTATGGTGGTCTTACCCGCATCCGGGTGAGAGATGATAGCAAACGTGCGTCTCTTATTGATTTCATTGATAAAATTGGCTTCAGCCATGTATCTAAATTCCCAATTTGTACAAAGATTTATACAAAAAATAAAGTTAACTCTAAGCCCA
>Ga0256829_1003281_pt1 | contig 11344 bp, 12 predicted proteins | sample 131447metaG_FD_185979 | JGI IMG/M metagenome (GOLD analysis project Ga0256829, IMG submission 185979) | Hydrothermal vent microbial communities from Lau Basin, Pacific Ocean - 131-447 | ecosystem: Environmental > Aquatic > Marine > Hydrothermal vents | place: Pacific Ocean: Lau Basin | collected... | reverse complement strand
GCGCTACTGCATCAATTCCGCCGCGCTGGATTTTGCCCGCGATTAAAGCATTTGTTTTTGCAGGTCAATCAGATAGTCAATATCTTCTTCGCTATTGAAAAAATGGGTGCAGACCCGGAGATTACCAATCCCGCCGAGGGCGCGCATGGAAATCTTGATCGGTTTCATACAGCGTCCGGGGGCCGAGCAGCGCTGAAAAAAGGCCAGGTCCCTGTCATAATCCCCGGTGGTATAGGTGATCAGGCCATGACGCTTTTTCGGGTCGGTCGGGCTGGTCACCCGGCAGCCAATCTCCTGCAGGCGCTCTATGGCGTAAGTCCCCATGCGCCGGACCCGCGCCTCGACATTGTGAATACCGATCTTCTCATAGAATTTCAGGGTGGCATTCCAGCCGAACAGCGCCGGGCCGATGGTCACATCCTGGGAAAACTGGTTGGCGGTCTTGACCGGTGGATATTTCCAGCTTTCCAGCGTGTCATGGTCCCGGTCGGCAAAGGGAATACCGCCCGGAATATCGGCCCAGATATAATTGCGGAACCGGGCGTCAATACGCGCCATAACCGACCGCTTGATATAAAAGAATCCGGCCCCCTCCGGCCCGCATTGCCATTTATAGGCCCCGGTCACCATCATATCAACATCATCATCTTTGACATCAATATTGATTGCGCCGAAGGCCTGAATGGCGTCATCCAGCACCAGCGCCCCTTTGGCATGGGCGATGCGGCACACTTCCTTGACATCATAGGTAAAACCACAGAAAGCCGTGGTCCGGTCAATCAAGACAAGCTTTGTCCGTTCATCAATCTGCTTTTCCATATCCTCCATCAGGATTTCGCCACCAACATTTTTAATCATCCGCAGTTCAACCCCGTAGCGGCGGCTGATATCCTGCATGATATAAATAAAGGACGGGTAGGACAGGTCGGTGAAGACCACATTGTCGCCTTCCTCCCAGTCGAGCATATTATACAGGACAAGATTGGCAACAATGCTCGGCCTGTAGCAGTTGGTGACCTCATCCCGGTCGGCATTGATCATCCGTGCGGCGCGCATGATACATTCGTCCCACATGGGAATGAGAAAGGGGTGGGACGCGACGTCGGCCACCGGAATATCCTCCATCCGGCCAAATTCGACAAAATCATAAAAATCCCGCGCCGCTTTCAGCCAGTAATTGGCCGGAATCATCTGATCCCCGGCATTGAGGTAAACCCAGTGATCAAGCATTTTGAATTCAGATCTGATGTCCTCAATATGTGCATCAATATAATTTCCTGTCATGTAACTTTCCAGTTGTCAAATATGATTTTTCATATAATACTATATAGAGGGAAAGAACCAACATCAAGGAATTCAGATATAAATCTCAACAAATTCCTTGCCCGCTACCGATATAACCTTCACAATATAATCTGCCTGACCCCTGTTATATCATTTTCGGGGCGGCAGAGTAACGTGTAGGGAGTAGCCATAAATGTGTAAATTTTTATTGTGGAAGACTATTTTTATCCTGCCGGTCATGATGCTGACCGGAGGAACGACACAGGCAGGGGACGTGACTATCGCCGTTGCCTCGAATTTTGCAGGACCCGTAAAAGTGATTATTGCCGCCTTTGAACAGCAGACCGGACATCATGTCAGGCTCACCCTTGGCTCTTCCGGCAAGGTCTTTGCCCAGATCAATCACGGGGCGCCCTTTGACATGTTTTTATCGGCAGACAAGACCAAACCCGCGATGCTGGAAAAGCTTGGCATGACGGTTCCGGGCAGTCGTTTTACCTATGCCATCGGCACGTTGGCCCTGTGGTCACCGCAGCCCGGACTTGTCAGTGAAAAGGCCGATATTTTCGTAAATGGCAAAATCCGTCGTCTGGCCATTGCCAACCCCGGGCTTGCCCCCTACGGCGTTGCCGCCCGGCAGGTGCTTGAGGAGCTGAAATTATATCACAGGCTGTCGGCCAGGCTGGTTCGGGGTGAGAATATCGCCCAGACCTATCAATTTGTCGCGACCGGCAATGCCGATGCGGGTTTTGTTGCCCTGTCACAAATACAGCATGCCGGGGGGTCGCGCTGGATTATTCCGCGCCGTCTCTACAGGGCCATTAAACAGGATAGTGTCCTGATGAAAGCGGCCAAAAACAACCCTGCGGCCCGGGCCTTCTGCAATTTTCTGCAAACGGAACAAGCCCGGAAAATCATCCGGAATTTTGGCTATAAAACACCGGAATGGCCGGGATGAGTACAGGATTTTCGGACGCCGACCTCACCGCCATCTGGCTGACCCTGCGGATCGCCGGCATGACCACCATTATCCTGATGCTGATTGGCAGCCCGCTTGCCCTGTGGCTTGCCCGGACCCCGTCGCGCTGGAAGGGGCCGGTCAGCGCCCTTGTCGCCCTGCCACTGGTCCTGCCGCCGACCGTCCTCGGTTTTTACCTGCTGATCATTCTCGGGCCGCATGGGCCGGTCGGCCAACTGACAAGCGCCCTCGGGCTTGGCACCCTGCCCTTTACCTTCTGGGGGCTGGTGGTTGCCTCGACGCTCTATTCCCTGCCCTTTGTCGTCCAGCCGATTGAAAACGCCATTACGGCCATGGGGCCGCGTCCGCTCGAAGTGGCGGCAACCCTGCGCGCCGGGCCGTGGGACCGGTTTTTCAGCATTATCCTGCCGCTGGCCCGACCGGGATTTATCACCGCCGCTATTCTTGGTTTTGCCCATACGGTCGGTGAATTCGGCGTTGTGCTGATGGTCGGCGGCAATATTCCCGGCATCACCCAGGTGATCTCTGTCAGGATTTACGACCATGTGGAAATGATGGACTATGCCGCCGCCCACTGGCTGTCCGGGACCATGGTTATCTTCTCCTTCCTTGTCCTTGCCGTGGTTTACAGCTTTAACCGACGACGCGAATCCTCCGGGGGGAGCTATGGAATTTAACCTCCGCCTGCTGGTTCAGCATCCTGAATTCCGGCTTGATATTGACTTGCGCCTGCCGGACCGGGGGGTCACGGCGATATTCGGCCCCTCGGGATCGGGAAAGACCAGCCTGCTCCGGGCGATTGCCGGACTGGACAGGCCGGAGTCCGGACGGATTATCTTCCGCGATCAGATCTGGCAGTCGGACCGGGTCTTTCTGCCGCCCCACAAGCGGCCTCTTGGTTATGTTTTTCAGGAACCCGGCCTGTTTGACCATCTGACCGCAGGCCAGAATCTGGCCTATGGCCTGAAACGGTCAAGAAAGCCGATGACGGCGTCCGAACAGAGCTATATCACCGACCTGCTTGGTCTGTCCGACCTTCTCGACCGCTATCCCGGCCAGCTGTCAGGCGGCGAAAGACAGCGGGTTGCCCTCGCCCGGGCGCTATTTCCCCAACCGGAAATTCTGCTGATGGATGAGCCGATGGCGGCGGTTGATTTTGCCAGGAAAAGACAAATTCTGCAGCTTTTAGATCAGGTAAAAAGCAATCTGGACACCCCGCTGCTCTATGTCAGCCATAATATTGACGAGGTAACAAGGCTCGCCGATCATCTGGTCATTCTGGATCAGGGCACAGTCACCCGACATGGCCCGATAGAACAGATTCTGTCCAGTCACAAACTTCTCAACCGCCTGTGTGATGAGCCTTTCAGCCTGTTATTTGGCCGGGTCATCACCGCCCGGACCGGCCATAATCTGACCGAGGTCGATATTGGTGATGCGACCTTGCGCATGCCGCAGCAGAATGTGACAGAGAATCAGGATATCCGGCTGCATATCGCCGCCCGCGATGTCAGCCTGACCCTTGTCCGGCCCACGCAAACCAGCGTCCTCAATATCCTCGACTGCCACATCGTCTCAATCGGCAAACCCAGTCCTGATGGCCAATGCCTGATCGAACTGGCCCTCCCGAACACCACGCTTCAGGCCCGGATATCGACCTATTCCTGTGACCAGCTCGCCCTCGCCCCCGGCCAACAGGTCTTTGCCCAGATCAAGGCCGTTTCGATCGTCCAATAAGCCGCCAGAATAGCCGCCGGAATAGCCGCAAAAATTCTGGCCATGCCTGCCTGATCCACAAAAGCTGATATTTCACCGTCAGCCGGCCCCAGCCATGGGTCCGGTATTTGCGGGCGCTGGTTGTCAGGGCCACCCCGGTCGGACGCAGGGCAATACCGGCCTGCCGGGCATGCCAGACCAGCAGATGATCCTCGCCATAGGCCGCCTGTTCGGGAAAGCCGCCGATCCGGTTAAAATTCTCGCGGCTGAGACAAAAGCCCTGATCGCCGAACGGCAGGCCGAGGATATCGGACCGGAATCGCGCCCCCCATTCATTAAGCCGGAGCCACCCGGCGCCGTCACCGGCAAATTTCAGATGAAAATAATGCAGGCTGTCCGGCGCCTCTTTCACCGACGCCGCAAGCGCCCGCACCACCTCGTCTGTCACGGTGGAATCCGCATGAAGAAACCACAGGAAATCCCGCCGGGCCACTGCCGCCCCGCAATTTTGCTGCAGCGCCCGGCCCGGCAGAGAAGAAATCGCCCCGCGCCCGGATGACCCGTCACAGGCCACAGGGATAATTTCCGGCCCCGCTGCGCATAATGCCCGCAGGTCATCAAGCAGCCCGTGATGCTGGTCTTCCCCGGGGCCGAGCGGGATGATGATCGAAATATTGTCCAGCATTATCTTTTCAGCAGGTCCAGCAAAGCCCTGTTATCCGCGCCAAGCTGCTCAATCGGCGTCAGCACCGCAGAATCCAGACTGTGCCGACAGCCACAGTCCGGGGCCGCTCCCCCGTCACTTTCGAGAAAGGCACCGACCAGCCGCCGCGCCGTCGCAAGACTTTCCCCGTAGCGGGAAATGACCTGTTCCACGCTGACATGCTGTGCCGGGTCATCAAGCCAGCAATCATAATCGGTGACAATCGACAGGGTTGCATAGCAAATCTGTGCCTCCCGGGCGAGGAAGGCTTCGGGCACATTGGTCATACCAACAAGGTCGCAGTTCGCGGCATTTTTCAGAAACAGACTTTCCGCCCGGGTGCCAAGGCGCGGCCCGTCAACACAGCCATAGGTCAATCCGCCCTTGACCTCAATACCAAGCCCTTGACCGGCCCTGGTCAGGGATTCTGACAGGATCGGACAGACGGGTTCCGCCGTTGATACATGGGCCGCCAGCCCATTGCCGAAAAAGCTTTTCTCGCGCTGGCCCTTGACGAAATCGAAATACTGGTCAGCAAGACAGAGGTCGCCCGGTTTCAGGTCCGCCCGCAGGCTGCCCACTGCCGAGATGCCGATTATGCGGCTCACGCCAAGCTTTTTAAGCGCCCAGATATTGGCCCGGTAATTGACCTCATGGGGCAGATATTGGTGGCTCTTGCCGTGGCGGGCCAGAAAAACAATATCTTTCCCGCCACCATATTTCCCGATCACAAGATCAGCCGACGGCGCACCATATGGCGTCATGACGTCCTGTTCATCGCCTGCCTCAAGCCCCGGAAGATCATAAATACCCGAACCGCCTATAATTGCCAACATGGGGAGCCTCCGTTAAAGTTCACTACAGGATGAGCCATAGGCAAAACAGCTGTAGCAGCGATGATGTTTCATACTGATACGCTCCGCCATACTGTCGGTCAGCGAGGCCCCGAGATCATAATCCGGATCATCATCGACCAAAGTACAGGCATAGGTCCGCATCTCGCCATTCTGTTTTACCATCATCCGGGAAAAGGCGCACATAAATTCCTTGCGGCTGTCTGTGCTGTGATAGCGGGTCATGCAGCCGGTGGTGACAAAGGGCACGTCGGGCAGTGACCCCGGCAGGGAAAAATCGGGAAAAGCGACCAGCGGAATATCCTCTGGCAACTCATGGGCGCGAAACAGGGCGGCAAAGGCCGCCTCAGTCGCCGCCTTGTCCTCCCCGGGCCAGATATGCCGGGCGACCGAAACCGGAAAGCCCCGGTCATGGAGCATTTTCAGGCCGACGAGCGCCTTGGCGAAATTATCCTGCCCACGCCCGAGATCATGAATTTCCGCCTCATAATGATCCAGACTGATCCGGAAGGAAACCGGATTGGGGCTTGTCTGCAGGGGGGTCAGTTCATCAATGCGCCGCTGCAGGGCCTCGGTACCATTGGTCAGCAGCAGACAGGGGCGATGGGATGCGGCCCGTATCAATATCCGGATAATATCCTTGGCGAGAAACGGCTCGCCACCGGTGAAGGAAAATTGTTCAACCCCAAGCTCCAGTGCCTCGTCAATATAGGGGCTGACATCTTCAAACTTGACCAGACCGAGCCGGGTATCGCCGGGCTTTGACCCCTCAAGACAGAAATCGCAGGAAAGATTGCACGCCGTGCCGGTATGGAACCACAATTCGCGCAGACGGTCGCTGTCAATATAGCCGCGCGCGTCGCCAAGCGGGGTCCGGTACCAGTTGTCACTTTTCTGCTCCGGCTCAAATTTTTCAAGTGGTTCAGCCATAGGTGACCTCTTTCTGTTGCAGGAATTCACCAAGGACAAGATAAAGAGCCCGACGCGCAGGCCGGGGATCACGGGCCAGATCATGCCACAACCGTGCCAGATCATCCTCAACATCAATGTCATAGCTCGGGGCAATATTTTCTACCCGGAGACCCATATGATAACAGCATTCTGCAAGCGCCTGACCGAGGCAATCGGTGCTCCATGGCAAAAAAGTCAGGTCCGGCCACGGCTGCGCCGCCCCCATAATCGTCACCCCGCCGTCGGACGCCGGAGAGAGCACCACGTCGCAACGGCCCAATGCCCGGCATGCGGTATCAAAATGGCCGGGCTGCAAGGCCGGGGCATCACTGCCGATAAAGACTATCTGCTCATGACCAAGACGGCGCAACTTTTCATCTATTGCCGTAATCCTCTCGCCAAGGCCGCCGTCCGGCTGGGCCAGAACCATATGATCACGCCTGAGCAGTCCCCCGGCCCATGCCACATCCTCAGCCGATGACGGCGACAGCACCACCGGCCCCGGCCAGCCTTCCGCATCTTCGAGCGCACAGTCGAGAAAGGCCCGGGCAAAGGTCACCGCCTGTTTGGCCCCGATGGTTTTTGCCAGACGCTGCTTGCCCTGAAACACACGCGGGCGCTTGCAGAACAGCACCAGACAAGGCGATTTCGTCAGATCAGTCATCCTCTTTGCCGACCTCCTCCAAAACAAAATTCATCACCCGGTCAAAATCATCTGGCAAGTTGTTTTGCGTAACTTTTCCGGCATAATCCCTGACCAGCCTGAATTGCGCAAGATAGCGGCGGCAATTGCTGCACATCATGATATGACCGTAAAACCGCATCCGGGTCATCAGTCCGGCCTCGCCGTCAATAATGTCGGAAACTTTTGAGACAACTTTTGAACATTTAAGATAAACCATGCTATGCCTCCATCACGGGGGCGACTGCGGCGCGCAGGGCGGCGCGGGCGCGATGGAGCCGCAGACGATAATTACCCGGCGTTATCTCAAGGGCAGCACATATATCGTCTGCCTCCAGCCCGTCCACCTCTTTCATCAGCAATATCTCCCGATGAATATGGGGAAGTTGGCCCAGCTTTTCGCCGATGACCGCGAGCAGCCGCCGGTCATCCAACCGTTTCGCCGCCATGCCGTCCCAGCCGGGACAGTCATGCTGCCAGTGCCCGGACCCGTCAAAATAATCCTTTTCCGGATCGCGGCCAACGTCAACATAACGCTTGCGGCGGCGGATTTCATCAATGGCCCGGTTATGCACTGCCCGGTATAACCAGCTTTTGATGCTGCAGCGCCCCTCAAAGCGGTCTATGGTGCGATAGACACTCACCAGACTGTCCTGCAGAATTTCTTCGCCAGTCCCCCGGTCACCGACCATGCGGATGGCATAGCCGAGAAGATGCGGCCCGTAAGCCGCCAGAAGCGCGCGCCATTCAGATGCGGACCCGGCTTTAAGGGCGGAAATCCGGATCTGTTCCCCGTCCCCCTGATGCGCCGCGTCACCCGGCATATTACCTGCCTCCATTGGCCATAAGATTTTTTTTGCACCATAATTACACAACAGGCAAAAGTCCCATAACTTTTTTGTGACAAAGAATATTCCGTCATCTGTTTCATCCTGCTTTTATCCTGCTTCCCGGGCAAAAAAATTCAGGAAAAACCTGAAAACAGCGGCGATGCGCGGGGTGAAGCTTTCCCGGCGATGGGCATTGGCCAGTGCCTTCCAGATTTCCGCCTGGGTCGGATAGGGGTGAATGGTCGCGCCAATATCTCCCATCTTCAGCCCCGATGTAATGGCCAGGCTCATTTCGCCAATCGATTCGCCCGCATGGGCCGCAACCATGGTCGCGCCAAGAACCCGCCCGGATTTCCGGGCGATATGAACCCGGGCAAAGCCGCCGCTGTCTTCTTCCAGAACCGCCCGGTCAATCTCCGCCATCTGCACCGTCAGGGTCATAACAGCCTCGCCCTTTTCCGCCGCCTGCTGTGCGGTCATGCCGACATGGGCAATTTCGGGCGCGGTATAGGTCGCCCAGGGCATCACCAATGCGCTCATTTTCTTGCGCCCGAAAAACAGGGCATTCTGCAAAACAATCCGCGCCATCGCATCGGCGCTGTGGGTGAATTGATAGGGGGAACAGATATCCCCTGCCGCATAAATCCGCGAATTGGTGGTTTGCAGCCGGTCATTAACCGTGACCCCGCGCCGATGATAATCGACCTTAGCAGCCTCCAGATCAAGTCCCTCAATATTGGGGATGCGCCCGGCAGCCACCAGAATCTCGTCGGCCTGAAGGGTGCGTTCCTGCCCATTATCATCGATGACCACTGACTTGCCACCTGTATCCGCCGCCACCCGCACCACACTGGCTTTGAGAATAAGGCTAATCCCCTCTTTTTCGAACTGGCGGCGCAGAACCGCACTGGCATCCGGGTCCTCAATCGGGACCAGCCGGTCGGCCATTTCAACAATTGTCACCTCCGCACCAAAGCGGCGAAAGGCCTGGGCCATTTCACAGCCGATCGGCCCGGCCCCGATGACAATCAGTCTTTTTGGCAGCTTTTCAAGCGAAAACAGGCTTTCATTGGTCAGGGGATTGGCGTCGCTCAGCCCCGGTATCGGCGGCAGCGCCGCCCGGGCGCCGGTGGAGATCACCGCCCGGTGAAAATTGAGGGTCTTGCCCGCGACCTCAAGCGCATTGGTTGAGACAAAATGGCCCGCACCGAGGAAAACATCAACCCCGAGGTCGCTAAAGCGCGCCACACTGTCATGAGGGGCGAGCCGGGCGCGTTTTTGCCGCATATCCGCCATAACCCGGGCAAAATCCGGTATGAGACCGCCATCATGGGCTTTATGGGCCGCCTTCAGCAATGCCTTGGACGGCACGCAGCCAAAATTCAGGCAGTCGCCGCCCATCAGATGCCGTTCGACCAGCGCAACCCGTGCGCCCAGTCCCGCCGCCCCGGCAGCCGCGACCAGACCCGCCGGGCCTGCCCCGACGATAACAAGGTTATAGCGCCCGGCAGGCACGGGATTCGTCCAGTCTGCCGGATGAAGGTTATTGACCAGCTCCCGGTTAAACTCATCCTGCGGGGTAACAGTGATGCTCATAATGTTTCTTCCTCGGCAATTGTCGTCTGTAATGCCCGGCGGGCAAGTCGGGTGACATAGGCGGTAACAAGAAGCGTCACCGCAAAGCCAACCCACATAAAAATAGTCTGGGCGTCGGATTTGGGGCCATGGCCCAGCCCGCTCACCGTGGGAACCAGTGAGCCGAGATAGGTATAAAGAAAAGTCGCCGGCAACATGCCAAGGAAAGAAGCCAGCACATAGCTCCGCGCCGTAATCCCGGTAAGGCCGAGGGCATAATTGAGTAACGTGAAGGGAAATACCGGCGACAGCCTGAGCAGGGTGACGATTTTAAATCCCCGTTCCCCCACTGCCTTGTCAATGACCCTGAACCGGGCCTTGCCCGCAAGCCTGCCCGTAACCCAGGGCCGCAACCGTCCCCGCGCCAGACTGAAGGCGATGAAAGCCCCGATCACACTCGCCGGGGAGACCAGCAGCGTCCCCCAGAATGGGCCGTAAATAAAACCTGCCCCGAGAGTAAGCAGCGATCCCGGTATCAGCAGCACAATCGCCACAATATAAATCAGCGCATAAATCACCACACCCCACAGACCACCTGACTTGACCCAGAGAATCAAGTCCTGCATCCAGTCATTGACCGGCCAGATAAAGCCCGCCCCGACCAGAGCCGCAATGATTAACGCGATGATTATAACAGTCTTCATGACTTTACCTTCTTTGCTGGCTCAAACCTGCATAAATCTGCCCATCCAGAACAGCAATATTCCGAAAATTGCCGCCCCGGGCAGGGTTATCACCCACGCCGCAAGCATGGTTTTAACCGCACCCATATGGAGGTGACCACGTTCGCCGGACGCCCCGATACCGATCAGCGCCGAGGCGGAAACATGGGTGGTTGACATTGGCAGGCCAAAAATTGCCCCGGAACTTACTAGCATACTTGTCACCAGATTTGCGGTAAATCCTTCGTGATGATTCATCACCGTAACCTTTTCCGCCAGCATCCTTGTCACCCTGAGGCCCGCCATATAGCCGCCGAGCGTCATCGCCAGCGCAATAATGACAAAGGCCGACAGACCGGACAGGTTTGTGCTGCCCCCGGACAACAGGGTCGCGGCAATCACCAACCCGGCAAGCTTCGGCGCATCATTCATTCCCCGGGCAAAACTCGTCAGCCCGGCACTGAGCCAGTGCAGCCGGTCAATCGTCACCAGAGGAACCACCGCCGCCCCGGCCTGTTCCCTATCACAGGCGCTGAGGGACAGTCCGGGCTTGTTTTCTGTCATGGTCAGACCCCCGGGCACCAGCGCCATCTGCGGCTCGACCGTCACACAGATACAGTCGGCAGCAGCCTGCCTGCGCAGTGCCCGGCTGTCCCATGCCCGGCGCAGGGTGATGGTCGCCGCAAGCGCCACCAGCGGGCTGAGCAGCAGCGGCAGGGCCACCTTCCAGACCAGAATATTCCAGGCAACGCCAGACGCGCCAAATGCCGCCAGCACCACCCCGACCAGCGCGCCGACTATGGCATGGGTCGTCGATACCGGCAGGCCGGTCCGGGTCGATAACAACACCCAGCCCGCCGCCCCGCCAATGATTGAAAGCGCCGTCACCATGTCGGGACGGGCCGCCGCCGTCAGCAGCTTGCCGCCAAAGGTTTCGACCATGGCATGGGCAAAAAACGCCCCGGTAATGGCGCCGATTGCCGTGAATAACAGCCCCCAGTATATGGCAGCGCGGTAATTGGTCAGCCCCGCTCCGACCAGAGTCGCA
>Ga0256829_1003280_pt1 | contig 11352 bp, 13 predicted proteins | sample 131447metaG_FD_185979 | JGI IMG/M metagenome (GOLD analysis project Ga0256829, IMG submission 185979) | Hydrothermal vent microbial communities from Lau Basin, Pacific Ocean - 131-447 | ecosystem: Environmental > Aquatic > Marine > Hydrothermal vents | place: Pacific Ocean: Lau Basin | collected... | reverse complement strand
CCGAGGTAGTGACTGCGCTCAATACGCATCGCTTCATTTAACAAAATCTCAACCGCTCCAGCCAGTCCGTCCATGCCTGTCGACATTAATACTTCTATCGCATCACTCGCGGCGCTACTCTTCACTCTTGGGGTCATCGGAATTCCTTTCTTTAGTTTCGTGAAAAACCAAAGTCTGACCGGTGGCTCCATCTCCGCCAGAGATGATTCTCACTTTTACAGAACGCATGCTGCACTACCGCAGTGTGTACGCTGCGGTGCAAGCTATTGATTTGAGCGTCCGTCCATGGCGCTTACGAAGTCATCATGATTGTTATCAGTGCTTTTTTTGGAGTTGAGATGCGTATTGTATTTGCCGGCACGCCCGGTTTTTCCGTTCCCTGTTTGCAGGCCCTGATCGCCAGCCCTGATGTTGACGTGGTCGGCGTGGTATCGCAGCCGGATCGTAAATCGGGGCGGGGTATGAAGCTGAACCCGTCGGCGGTTAAACAGGCTGCGCTGGATGCCGGGATGGATGTGATTACGCCGGAGCGCTTGCGCAATCATACAGAAGCGCTTGCATGGCTTGAGAATAAGCAGCCGGATATACTGGTGGTGGTGGCGTTCGGCATGATTTTGCCGAAGCCGTGGCTGGATGCGGCGAAGATAGCGCCGGTGAATGTGCATGCGTCGCTGCTGCCGCGCTGGCGCGGGGCGGCACCGATTGAGCGTGCGTTGCTGGCTGGAGATACGACAACCGGCGTGTGCGTCATGCGCATGGAAGAGAGTCTTGATACCGGCGCTGTCTATGCGCGCGCGAGCCTGCCGATCAGCGGGAAAACGACCGGTTCCGATCTGTGGTTTGCCCTGGCCCCGCTGGGCGCGCATCTGCTGGTAAAAACGCTGCCTGCGATTGCAGCCGGTTTGCAGCCGGAGCCGCAACTGGCGGATGGTATCACCTATGCTACCAAACTGAATAACGATGAGCGTGTGATCGATTGGTCGCAGTCTGCCGGCGTTATTGATCGCACGGTACGGTGTTTTTCGCCGCGACCGGGGGCGCGTACGCTTGCGCAGGGGAAATGGCTAAAGCTGATTGACGGCGAAGTGATTGTCGGTAAGGTGGAAGCAGGCCCTGGTCAGGTATTGGCGGCATCTGGAACGCTGGATATCGCCTGTGGCGACAGATTGGCGTATCGCATCCACCAATTGCAGCCGGAAGGCAAAAAAGTCATGTCTGCTGTGGATTATCTGCGCGGCGCAGCATGGCATGCCGGAGATTCTTTGCCAACGTGATATAACGCACTGTCGTTGCGAACAGGCGCGAGCAAACTTGGCCTCATCAAACACAGATGAGGAGGACGAATCCATGCTGGCGATATTTCATCATACGAACTACCGTGCATCACTTCACATAGACAGAAGCCACTGGCTGCTGATATTACAGATTCCGCTGGCGATTATCATGCTGCTCGCCCTGTTTTTGATCCACTGATGTTTCATCGCTATAGATTGTTTGTTTATCGGGGATTGGTCAGCAGTCGCTCGGCGCGGGCCAGATCAGCTGGCGTATCAACACCGATGCAGTGGAAATCACCGATTGTGACGGCGATATCATAGCCGTGGTGCAGCACGCGCAGTTGCTCCAGTTGTTCCGTCTGCTCGGCTACGCAGGGCAAAAGCGTCGGATAGATGAGCAGGAACTCCTTGCGATAGGCATATAGCCCGATATGCTGCAGCCCGTCATGGCTTGACTCGGCACGGGGGAAGGGGATTGCTGCTCGACTGAAATACAGGGCGCGACCTTTAGCATTGACGATAAGCTTGACTACGTTGGCGTCATACAGATCGTCCGGATTGCGTAACGGGTGGGCCAGCGTCGCCATTGGCAGCCAAGCATCGTCGGCGAAAGGCTTAATGACTGCCCGGATGGCAGCCGGATCGATCAACGGTTCATCGCCCTGTACATTAATCACCACATCGCAATCCATATCGTGCGCCGCTTCAGCCAGCCGTTCGCTGCCGCTGGCATGATCGGGAGAGGTCATGCATACAACAGCTCCGGCTGCTCCGGCTATTTCAGCAATACGTTCATTGTCAGTGGCGACAAATACCGGGCCAAGGTCGGCGGCCTGTGCCTTGTCAATAACGTGTTCAATCATCGGTCTGCCGGCTAGCAGAGCTAACGGTTTGCCGGGGAAACGGGTTGAACCCATGCGGGCGGGAATACCGATAGCAATTTTCATGTCAATGCGCTTCGATTTCTGCCCAGCTGGCCGTAGCCGTGCCCAGCTTACCGACGACGACGCCGGCAGCGTGATTGGCCAGTTTGGCGGCTAGCAGCGCATCGTCTCCACGGGCCAGGCAGGCGGTGAATACGGCGATCACCGTATCACCAGCGCCGGTTACATCGAAGACATCGCGGGCAGCGGTGGGGATGTGATGGTGTCCCTCTCCATCGAACAGGGTCATACCTTTCTCTGAGCGGGTGATCAGCACATACTGCAACGCAAGCCGTTCATGCAGGGCTCTGGCAATCGCTTCTACGTGCTCGTCTTCATTGCTGACTTGCATATCGGCCATGGCGGCTGCTTCCATCAGGTTAGGGGTGATAAGCGTTGCTCCGCGATAGGCGTCCGTGTGTTCCGGCTTCGGATCTACAGCGATGATACTGCCTTTCAGTTGTTGAATCAGTATACGGATGAAATCCGGAATCAGTACGCCTTTGCCATAGTCCGACAAAATAGTAGCACTGGCTCCGGTTTGTAATGCATCCAGACTGGCCAGCAAATGCTGATGCGTATCGGGTCGGGCGGGGGAGGTCCATTCACGGTCATAACGTACTACCTGCTGATGGCGTGCAATGATGCGTGTTTTGATGGCGGTCGGTCGATCATTGGCTTTGGTGATCACGCCCCGCTCATCTGAATCCAGTTCCGATAGTTGCTTATGCACCCAGCGGCCGGGCTCATCATCGCCAACCAGGCCGAACATGGCGGACGACGTATCCAGCGCATGCAGATTGCGTACGACATTGGCCGAGCCGCCCAGCCTGCGATCAATGCGTTCAACGGACACCACCGGCACCGGAGCCTCGGGGGAAATGCGCGTTACATCGCCCCAGATAAATTCATCTACAATGATGTCGCCAATGACCAGAATCAAAGCAAACCTCCCATGCCAAATCGAAAACATATAGATACCGATTTGGTGGCAAAATAAAAACGTTACTCAGTATAACCTTTGTAGCTTCAAGCGCATACGTAAACTCTCATCAGACAGGCTTATGGAAGCCCGGAAATGCGAGAGCAGAATCAATGACATGCGGTAATTCCGCTTCCAGACCGGGCCACAGGGGCAGGCGCAGCAGACGTTCGCAGAGATCATCAGTGACCGGCAGCGTGCCATGTGTGCGGCAATATTTCTGACCGGCAGGTGACCGGTGCAGTGGCACATAATGAAAAACAGCCATGATATCTGCAGCTTTCATATGTTGGATAAAAGCCGTGCGGATTTCCAGCGAATCGAGCAGCAGATAATACATATGAGCGTTATGCCGGCATGTTTCGGGGATGAACGGACGCCTTAGTTGTCCGCCTGCTTCCATCGCGGCAAAGGCTGCATGGTAGCTGTCCCAGATATGCAGACGCCGCTCGGTGATGGTATCGGCATGTTCGAGTTGCGCCCACAGAAATGCGGCAATCATCTCGCCGGGCAAAAAGGATGAGCCGATGTCGACCCAGGTATATTTGTCGACCTCGCCGCGGAAGAAGCTGCTGCGGTTGGTCCCCTTTTCCCAGAGGATTTCAGCCCGCTCGGCAAAACATTCATCATTGATCAGTAGCGTGCCGCCTTCGCCGGAAATCACATTCTTGGTTTCATGGAAACTGAAAGCAGCCAGGTGGCCGATACTACCCAGCGCCTTGCCGCGATAATCCGACATTATCCCCTGCGCTGCATCCTCAATGACATACAACCCATGGCGCTCAGCGATGTACATTATGCTGTCCATTGCGCAACCCACGCCGGCATAGTGAACCACGCAGATAGCGCGGGTTTTATGGGTGATGGCCGCTTCAATCAGGTTCTCATCCATATTCAGTGTATCCGCACGGATATCAACAAAAACGGGCACGGCACCGCGCAGCACAAAGGCATTGGCGGTGGAGACAAATGTGTAGGAGGGCATGATCACTTCATCGCCGGCTTTCAGGTCAATCAATAACGCCGCCATTTCCAGGGCCGCAGTGCATGAATGCGTTAGCAGCGCCTTGTGGCAGCCGGTTTTGGCTTCCAGCCATTGATGACAATGCTGTGTGAACGGGCCATTGCCGGCTAACTGCCCATTGGCATGCGCTTCGAGAATATGCGAGGTCTCCTCGCCGGTCATAAAGGGTCTGTTAAACGGGATCATTGCTTTGCTCGTGTCGTGGTCTGTGTGGCGCTATACCGGTAGAGATAGACGTGGTCGCCGCGTAATCGCCATGACTTCACCAGTCGGCCAAGCGCAGGCGTTGGCGTTTCGGCCAGAATATAGGCATTTTTATTGCTGTTATGCCACCAGGTGATAGGCGGGCGATGCTGACGCCAGACATCGATATAAGCGGCAATGGCCAGCCCGGTGGCGACATCGTCCTGGCTGAACAGTGGCGCATCGTCGGTCAAATGCATAATTTCAGTGGCAACCACTTTGACGTTGCGCTCCGGTAGCCAGTCCTTGATGCCGGGCAGAATAACGAGGCTGTAGGGTATTTTTATCATCACAATCAGTGTGATCAGCAGCATAGCCTGACGCAGGCGTGCTTGCTCCAGTTGCAGCAACAGTCCGGTCAATAGTAGTGCGACCAAGCCATATAGAGGCACCAGATAACGGGGGGTGGCGCCGGCCGATATCCAGAAGGGCAGGAAGCAGATGAGCAGTACCAACGACAGGGTAGTGAGCGTATGATCCCGTTGAAACTGATACTTGCGCCGCAACCATAACCAGGCCAGAAACAGGGAGATGGGCAGGGCGCGGAACAGGAAGACGAATGGAAAGCTCAGCCAGTGGCCGATAAAGGCCAGCGCACCATAGCCGGCATAATTGCGCAGCACGTCGTTAATCGTGGTGGTAGCGGTGTTTTCACCGATCGGAACGATGAAATACTGCCACAAGACCGGCACGCCCAGCGCCAGCAGGCCGGTGATCAGAAAAAACGGATTTTTCAGCAAATGCCAGCGCTGCAAGCGCCAGAGCAGGACAAAACCGGCCGCGCCGAACAGCGCATAGGCAGTGATATTTTTGCTCATAAAAGCCAGTGAGATCAGCAGCAGCGAGAGAATAAACCAACCAATATGCTCGTCGGCAATGGCGCGCCACAGGGCGGCAATGGCGGAAAAGATAAACAGACCGAAGGTGGCGTCAACATAACCCAGCCAGCCGTACCAGAATGCCACTTCACCCATTGTCAGGTAGACCAGTGCGCACAACCATCCCGCATGCGCATGCTGACGACTGAATAACCAGTGTCCCATGAGTCCGGCGCACAGAGCTGTCAGCCATGTCGCCATGACCGAAACAAGGCGAACGGCAATGTCGACATGCTGCCAGCCGATCAACTTGCTGATCATGATCACCGGCCAGTGCCATAATGGCGAGTGCGGCCAGATCATGCCCAGAATGGACGGGTGCAACCAATCCCCACGCACGAACATTTCATACGACTTCATCGCCATCAGCCCTTCTTCACCGACATATTGCATGACAGGCAAAGGCAGCAGCATCAATACTGCGGCAAGCAGCGTGAGCAACTGGTATATGCGCAGTGATGGAGGGAGGTTAATACGCATACAGATAATCAGCGGGTTAATCTGTGGTAAATATCGACGGGATGTTCGAAGCGGAAGCCAAGTGAAGCATAGAGATTGAGCACGGGCATGTTACCCGCCGATATTGAACTGCGCACTTCTGTATGGCCTGTATTGAACAGCTCGCAAATGGCTGCTATCCATAACCCCTTGGCCAGCCCGCGGCCACGATGAGAGCTGTCAATCGTATGCAGCAGCAGATGACCATTGTTGCAAGCCATAAAGCCTGCCAGTTGTCCGGCATAGCGCAAGCCAAGCACATGTTTTGCGGAATATAACTGCCCGAGCCACTGCTTGTAACGCGCATCAGCCAGTGTTGGCGGGAGTTTGAAGTCCCGGTGAAAACGTCCGTGCAGAAAGCTGTGCTCACACATGGGTAGCAGCGCATCCAGTGCCACGCTGTGATCCACGCTAGCCAATGGATCGGGCTCGGGCCGCCATTTTCCCCGTGCGCAGGCCGGTTCAATCAAAGTGTCGGTATAATAAAATCCGTATTGATGTAATAATTGTTTGTCAGCCAGCGGATCGACTTTCACAGTATAATGGCCGGCTGTTTCGGCTGCATGGGAAAGAGTTGCTGAATCGGCGCGGATGATCTCAAAGCAGTCCATGCCGAATACAGCGGAGTCCCAGGGCATTGGTTGAATATTATTCATGATCAAAGGTTTTGTGATTGATGATATACAATGGGCGCTTCTTCGTTTCATCGAAGGTTTTGCCAAGGTATATGCCGATAATACCCAGGTTGGCGATGATGATACCGCCCAGAAAATAGAGTGAAACGATGAGACTACTCCAGCCCATGATCGGCGTGCCATAAAATGCCGCGTAAATCAGCAGGCCGATGCCCATGATAAATGCGAGGCCGGCAATGCTGAATCCCAGCTTAACGGATATGCGCAGCGGTTTATCGGAAGAGGCGATAATAATATCGCTAGCCAGCGCCAGTAGCTTGCGCAGGGTGTAGGTTGATTCGCCTGCGTAGCGACTGCTGTGTTCAACTTCTATTTTTGCTGTGGGAAAGCCCATCCATTCGATCATGCTGGGTAGAAAACGCAGGCCTTCGCGCATATTTCGGCAGTTTGCTACAACCTTGGCGGACATGATGCGGAAGTTGCCGACACTGGGGTCGTAGTTCATATCGGTCATGTAGTTGAACAGCCGGTAAAACAGTCCGGACGTATACTTTTTCCCGCTACTGTCCTTACGGTTCATGCGCATGGCCAATACGATATCAAAACCTTCCTCGGCCTTGGCGTATAGATTTGCAATCTCCTCAGGCACATCCTGCAGATCACAGTCCATGACGACGACCCAGTCGCCACTGGCATAATCGAGCCCTGCCGTGATACCGTAATGCTGACCAAAATTTCGCGAAAACTGTATACCCCTGAAGCGAGGGTCTGCTGCCGCGATATTACAGATCATTTGCCATGATGCGTCGCCGCCGCAGTCCTCAACTAGGATACATTCGAAGTCTGAAGTAATCTGTTCGAGAGCGGCAAGTAGGCGACGGTGTAATTCACGCAGGCAGCTCTCGGCCTTGTAGACGGGTATAACAACGGAAAGATGAGCCATGCGGGAAGCTTATCATACCCATACGGGATGGCTAAAGCATTTACATTCCAGAATAAGATGGCTATAGGGTATGTGAAGCATGCCATGGTGAACTGAAGCGGTAACCAGATCAAAGTGTGATCCGGCAAGAGCGGTATAAGCTTGCGGCGTGCGGATGCGTTGCCACCCCGATCCTTGCTAATCACCCAGCGGGTCAGCCCGGAATATGCTCCATAACATTGTTGCTGAAAACGAAGTCAAAGCATCCATCCGTGTTGATGCTTAACTGCTGTGCAGTTTTGTCCAATACCGTCAGTTCGATGTGACTATAGTGTTCCAGAATGGTCTGTTTGATTTGTGCAAACAGTTCGAAGCCGCCAGTAGCGGGTTCCAGTGAGGTGATATGATAACCCTGCTGTTTGAGGAGCAGGCTGGTCAGGCACAGGCCGGCGCCGACTTCGAGTATGCGCATGTCCGGATGCACATGATGCTGAATAAGCGCGACGGTTAGCCTGGATTCATTGGCATAGGTATCAAGCATGACACGCACAGCGCCCGCCTTCAACGCGCTGTTCTCAGCCAGTTTGGTAGCAAGCTCTGCAACAGGCATCGTACTTAAAAAGTCGTCGAGCTCCTTGAGCAGTGAGGCATTTTTTTCGCGCGTCGTAATCGGTACGCCTCTGCCGGATCGAGGCATGCATGCCTTTTACCAAATGATGGCAGGATGCTAGCACGGCTGATGTGGTGATTCCAAAGGAAGAGGTGAGGGGTCAGAGATCAGGCGTGAGGTGCATGTAGCAGCGTACCTGTTCTTCGGCGACTGTACGCCAACTGCGAATCTCCGGCTTCCTCTCGCTACCAAGCAGGCTAAGGCAGGCGGATACCCAGGCTTCAGTTCCGCTATGCAGACTTAATACGGCTTCAGGCTCCAGTTCAGGAGCGATGCCGCAGGCATCCGATACCAGAACAGGGACGGCGGCTGCACGCGCCTCGGCAATGACCATGCCATACGGCTCCTGGCGGGCCGGATGCAATAATAAATCGAATCCGGTATACAGCTGCGTACTGTCTGTTTCCCCCAGCAAGCTATAACCGCCGTTCCAGTCAGCGAACAGGTGACGTATATCCGCAGCTTGCGGGCCGACGACGACAAACAGGATATTCGGCCGCTGTTGGCGCAGGCTTTTGACAGTTTCAATGGCTACATCCAGCCCTTTACGCTGCCACTCCTTGCCGATAAATCCGATTGTGCCGCCATCTTCGATCGGCGGGTGCGTCGGTCGAACGGGAATGTCGCCAACACCGGGGGCTATCGGCGCAGCCATACGCGCGCCGATACAGGGGTAATAGTGATGCAGCGCATCAGCGATCATCGGGGAATTGGCAATGACTGCTTGCACCTGTTTGTTGCATACCTCTCGTTTCTCAAGCCACAGGTTGGCATAGATGCGCGGTGAGCAGCGTTTCCAGAAGGGTTTATCCAGTACCGATGCAAAGGGCGGGCCGTGAAAGGTGGTGGTATGATGCACGGCGGTACGTTCATGGCTGTGAATGATACGTGATGTATCCGGATGTGTGGCAACCCACTGCGTTATTTTGCGCGAAAAACGCAAATGCGCCAGCCAGCGCGGTCTTGGTCGCACTGTGCCCAGTTCAATGCAGGCAACGCCAGGTGGAGCAGCATCGGCGTGGATGGCCTCGCACAGAACGCTGACCCGATGTCCCATGCCCGCCAGTTCGCGGGTCAATTCCCAGACATAGCGCTCCATGCCGCCGACCGGGCCAAAGCGGCGTACAATATACAGCAGGTTCAGCGTTGTATCAGTGCTATTCACGGCTCGGGCGGCGTATCCCAGTGTCGTTGCCGTTCGCACAGCTTGGCATAGCGGTAAAACGTACCTTCCAGATTGCCGAAAGCAATAACGAAGCCGGCCCAACCGTCAAGAAACCCCAGTTTAAGAATATAGATGCGAACAAATGCCCACAGGCCGCGCATGAGCGCCTTGCCCATGCCAGGGCTTGCCCCTTTAGCTTGCAGTCGATCTACGCCCAGCGTGGAGTAACGATTGGCTTTGTCCAGCACCTGTGCCAGATTTTTAAATGGGAACTGCCGGATGGCCGCTTGCATATAGTCCATGCTGCCGTGGATATGATAACGTTCATGCACCTGATCAGCCTGTTCAAAATGCAATACGCCTTTGCGGAACAACTGTGGTTGCCGATAGTCGGGATACCAGCCGCAGTGTCTGATCCAGCGGCCCATAAACCAGTTCTTGCGAGGTACGTACCAGGCATCGGCGCTGGCCGGATCAGTAACGATTTTCCTGATTTCCTGCGCCGCCTCGGGTGTGCAACGCTCGTCGGCATCAAGACTGAAAATCCAGTTATGGGTGCAGGCGGCAATCGCATCGTTGCGCAGTTTGCCGAACCCCTCGAAATCTAGTTGTACGACGCGCGCGCCGAGTGAGGCGGCGATTTCGGTCGTCCGGTCGCTGCTATGCGAGTCAGCGACGATGACCTCATCGGCCCACAGGGCGCTTTTTACTGCATCGGCAACCTTGTCTTCCTCATTAAAGGTGATGATATAGACCGACAGTTTAGTCATCGATAAGTACGCTCCCATTATTATTGATCCCGGCGGGTTTTTCCAGCTGTCTGAGCCCGTATACCGCTTCAATGCGCCGCTCATTCAGGCATGCCTGCAGCGCTGCATCGTTATCATTCAGCCTGTGGCGGGAAAACGCCTTGTGCCACAGGTGCAACACCGGCGTACCACGCAGATTGAGGCGTAGCAAGCCTGCATGCAACAGGCGGGCGGTAAGGTCGGAATCCTCACGGCCCCAGCCTTCAAAAGACTCATCAAAGCCGTTGATGCGCAGCAAAGCATCAGTCGAGCAGGAAAGGTGACAGCCGCGAATGCCATCCAGTTTTTTTTCAGGTGAGGAAATACCGGATGGCATAATCAGGGGAAGTAAACGGTTGATATTGCTTCTCAGACGCTGTGTTATCCACCACCAGCCTGAATGCCCGGCGTTAAACGGTTTTTCCCGGCATAGTGAACGGGTCCAGTCCTGCGACAGCAGCACGCGACTGCCGCTGATAAAACAATCATCGCGGGCAAATGTGCGGTGGGCGGCAATCAGGCCGGGCAAGGGTATGCAGTCGCCATCGGTCAGCAGGGTGTAGGGCTCGCTGATGCGACGGATTACCTCATTATGAATGCGCGCCTTGCGAAAGCCGTCATCCGCCTGCCGGATGTGCTGAACAGGGACGGGAAAGTCCGCCTGCATCTGTCTGATCAGTGCGCAGGTTTCATCTGTTGATCCATCATCGGCAATATAGATGCTGAAATGCCGATCTGTTTGCTGTCGGTATCCCTCCAGAGTCAGGTGCAGGAAGTCGGGGGTATTATAAGTAGAAATAACTACGGCAATGCCTGCATTCCGCCCTGTGAATTCGTTACCCTTCAACGGGAGGGGATGCAGCACAGGTTGTCCGTCCACCTTAATCCCCCTTGATCGGTTTGTAGCGGCCCATGTCCAGTGAGCGGATGACAAAGAAAATATAATATTTTTCAAGCAATGCCGACAGGCTCATGGGTGTTTTTTCTTTTTCCCGGCAATGCTTGCCGAGGTGCTACCTGCGCTGGGCTGTGTGCCATTCGTGTAAGCGGTAAGACGGGCAAAGATATGCCCGAACTTGATCTTTGCCATCATCTTGATCGGAATATGACGGGCATCATCGGTCATCCAGAGCGTCATCTGCCCCCTGTTGGCGAAAATGCCCGCCGTTTTCAATGTTGGCTTAACCAGCAGACAACTTACTTTCTCACCCCATGGCGTAATCAATATTTCGCGTTTATTTTGAACCGTGACCACTATTTCATAGCGTTTACGTGAATCGAAAATGGGTATTCTGTAAGTTTGTCCCGCTTGCAAGTGCAATTGTCGTACGGCCAGAAAGGCATCAA